>ENA-OPSQ01001874-OPSQ01001874.1-human-gut-metagenome-genome-assembly--contig:-NODE-1874-length-13073-cov-5.358120_pt1 | contig 13073 bp, 10 predicted proteins | sample MGYA00241456_ERZ501904 | MGnify/ENA primary metagenome ERZ501904 (study PRJEB25962, sample SAMEA2042452) | human gut metagenome | biome: human gut; feature: human-associated habitat; material: faeces...
CCATTCAGGCCGTCCGCAGCCACTCCAATGACGAGAAGGACAACAATGGCCGTTATCTGCGCCGTGAGACCTTCTCCGGTACCTGTGCCCGCAGCTTCTATGTGGGTGATGCCGTGAAGAAGGAGGACATCCACGCAAAGTTCGAGGATGGCATCCTGCACATCGTACTGCCCGCACCGCAGCAGCAGAAGGCTCTGCCTGCGAATCCCAATCTCATTGAAATCGAATAACGTTTGTGCATCGGTGTGAGGAACACCGGCGCATAGAACCAACCCCCGGAGAACCGTAAAAAGCTCTTCGGGGGTTTTTGTATTCTGACATCTTTTCGAAAGTGAAAAAGCGTGGTACCCACAACACCGACACACAAGAGGACGCAGCAGTCAATCTTTTTGAAACCGCCGTCAAACACGCATAAAAGCGAAAAGAACCCGTTTTCAACATCAAATTGAAGTGAAAGCGGGTTCTTTATTGAAGTGACACCAAGTTGTCACAAAATCACAGTTTTAGAAGGCCTGTGCATCATATTTATAGCGATATTTCGCCGTAAATTCGTTTCTACTTGATGGGATGAATTATTTCCGACTTGTCAGCCGGTTGAGCAGCATCACAGCCAGGACAATAACACCAATGACGAGAAGAATGCCGACCATGCCGATGAGCATCATGGGCAGGGTGGTCATCCACGAAGAAAGATGAAGCATAAGTGTACCTCCGTTAAGCCATCAGGGTCAGAATCAGGCCGCCTGCAATGACGGATGCGATCTGCCCCGAAACGTTGACGCTGATGGAGTACATCAGCAGGAAATTCTGGTTATCTTCTTCCAATCCCATCTTGTTGACCACACGGCCGCTCATGGGGAAGGCCGAGATGCCGGCCGCGCCGATCATGGGGTTCAGCTTTTTGCCCTCGGGCAGGAAGAGGTTCACCAGCTTGGCGAACAGCACGCCGCCAGCGGTATCAAAGATAAAGGCTACAAGACCCAGCGCCATGATAAGCAAAGTGTCCGGCCGGACAAACTTGTCGGCGGTCATCTGCCCGGCTACGGTCAGACCCAGCAGGATGGTGATCAGGTTGGCCAGCACGTTCTGGGCCGTTTCGCTGAGGGCGTTCAGCACGCCGCATTCCCGCAGCAGGTTGCCAAACATGAGGAAGCCCACCAGGGCAACGCTGGCCGGGGCTACCAGCCCGGCAATGACCGTGACCAGGATGGGGAACAGGATCTTGGTGAGCTGGGTCACCTTGCCCTGCTGGTAGGGCATAGAAATGCGCCGCTCCTTGCGAGTGGTCAGCAGCCGGATCACCGGGGGCTGAACGATGGGCACCAGGGCCATGTAGCTGTAGGCTGCCACCATAATGGCACCCAGGTACTGGGACCCCAGGGTGTTGGCCACAAAGATGGCGGTGGGGCCGTCGGCGGCACCGATGATGGCAATGGAGGCGGCGTCCTTCAGGTCAAAGAAGAACCCGGACAAAAACAGGGTGAAAAAGATGCCGAACTGTGCGGCTGCGCCAAAAAGCATCAGCCAGGGCTTTTCCAGCAGGGGGCCAAAGTCAATCATGGCACCAATGCCGATAAACAGCAGCAGGGGGAAAAGCTCGTTGGACATTCCGGCCTCAAACAGGGCGGAGATGGGGCCTACGGTGTCCCCTTGGGTAATGGCTCCGGAGCCGGGCAGGTTGACCAGAATGGCCCCAAAGCCCATGGGCAGCAGCAGGCTGGGCTCCATCTTTTTTGCAATGGCCAGGTAGATCAGCAGGGCACCAATGGCCCACATCACCACCATCTGCCAGGTCAGGTTCCCAAAGTTGGAAAAAAGACTGCCAAAGGTGTTCAAAAGGTTCATGCTTGTTCATTGCCTCCTTGTGCTTGGGTGCCGGGGCAAGAAAAAAGACTTCTGCCACAGCACAGTGTCTGTGACAAAAGTCTCAAGCCAACACATGGCATCGGGCATTGCTGCCGTGATGACGCTGCCATGCAGCGGCGCACCCGGTCCAGGACCCGGTGCGCCGCCCTTTACTCCCTTTTATCAGGTCCATTAAAGCAGTCCCCGGCTGCCTCTGTCAAGGGGTAAAGGCAGTCTTTGCCAAATCTTATCTGCCCGTTACAGCTCATCGGGCTCCACACGGAGTATCCGGTAGCCCACCCCAACATGGGTCTGGACCAGGTGCAGGGACCCGGGCCGCTGCTCCGGGCAGAGATCCGGATCTGGGAACCAGGGGGCGTCTACCTCTTTTCTGCGCTTGGGGGAGGGGTTCTTCACGGCGCGGCCGCAGCAGACCACCAGCTCTAGATGCTGCAAGGCCCGCAGATCCTCCAGCGGGTTTTCGCGCGTCACGATGAAGTCTGCGCTCTTGCCGGGCGCGACTGTATGTAGCATTGAGGGGGTTGTAGCAAGTATCATTATATTTTAAGAATCGCACCTGTAAGGGTGTTGTACGCGATGGTTTCGGAATAGCTGCTGTGGAAGTTGAGATTTTCGTTGCTGCTTAAGAAAACATTGCATTTTGAGACGAAAAGGATATACTTATACTGGAGAAATCTATTTGATAGACAGGAGATTTCATATGATTTTGAGCGCAAAGAAATATGTGGCAGCGTTACTGGTTTTTGTATGCGTGTGTATGATATTTTCTCCCCTGACTGCATATGCAGCCGAGGACAGTTCGCAGCATGAAACTGTCAAAGTCGGTTTCTTTGCCATGGATGGTTATCATGTGATGGATGAAGAAGGCAACCGCAGTGGGTATGGCTATGATTTTCTTCGGCTGATGGCCCGTTATTGGGATGTAGATTATGAATATGTCGGATATGATAAGAGCTGGGATGATATGCAGCAGATGCTTGAAGATGGCGAGATTGATATGGTAACATCTCCCCGCAAAACACCGGAAAGAGAAGAAAAGTTTGACTTTTCACGTCCGATCGGAACCAATAATGGGATTCTGACCGTCCGCAGTGACAACAGCACGATTGTGGACGGCAATTACAGCACTTACAACGGTATGCGTGTGGCGCTTTTGAACGGAAACACCCGGAATGAAGAGTTTGCGGATTTTGCAGACAACAAAGGATTTACATATGTTCCATCTTATTTTGATACGACCGCAGAAATGGAGGAAGCCCTTCAGAGCGAAAAAGTTGATGCGATTGTTACCAGTTCTCTGAGAAAAACAAACAATGAGCGAATCGTGGATAAATTTGGCAGCAGCGATTTCTATGTCATTGTTAAAAAGGGCAATACAGAATTGCTGAATGAGATCAATTATGCGATCGATCAGATGAATGCAGTTGAGGGTGACTGGAAAACAACGCTTTATAATAAAAATTATGAAAGCATAGAAACTAAGAATCTGGAATATACGGAGCAAGAAAAAAGTATTATTGCACAATATTCCAAGGACAACCCAATTCGTGTTCTGTGTGATCCGACCCGTTATCCATATTCTTATAATGAAAATGGTGAGATGAAGGGGATTATCCCGGATTACTTCCGGAAAATTGCAGACTATGCCGGGATTTCCTATGAGTTTCTTACACCTGCCACCAGAGATGAGTATATTGCTTATCAGAAAAATAAGGAAACCACAGATATAAGCATCGATGCACGCCTGGAAACAGATAACTATGCAGAGGCGAAAAAATGGGGGATTACGGCACCTTTCATTACGATGCAGATGGCAAGGGTGACACGGCGTGACTTTGATGGGAAAATTAATGTTGTTGCTACTGTTGACCAGACAGCATCCAATTCAATTGAAGATGCAATGGCACCCGGTGCAGAAAAACTGATGTGCAGTACCTGACAGAAAATGATGGAAGCTGTCCGTAAGAGGAAAGCAGATGCTGCCTTCGTCTACTATTACATGGCACAGGCGTTTGTGAACAGTGACACTACGGGAACCATGGCATATACTCTGCTGGAACAGCCTACATTCACCTACCGCATGGTGATTTCATCAACTGAGAACCATGCGCTGGCTGGTATTCTGACGAAAGCAATGTATGCCATGCCTCAATATCTTGTTGAAGATCTTGCAGCACAGTATACCACATACAAAGCAACAGAGCTGACAGTTGTTGACTGGATCCGTCTGCATCCTGTTGTTACTGTTTTAGTTCTTCTTATTTTTGGATGGCTGCTGACTGCTATGGCTGTGACAATGGTGCATCTCAGTGCAAGAAAAAAAGCTCAGAAGGCGGCCCAGGAGAAAGCTGAGGAAATGGCGGAACTGGCAGAGCATGCACAGGCTGCAAACAAGGCAAAAACAGCATTTTTGTCACATATGTCCCATGATATGAGGACACCGATGAATGCAATCATAGGATTTACCGGTATTGCAATGAAAAATAATCCGTCAGACGAAGTAAAAAATTGTCTGGAAAAGATCGACGAAAGCTCAGAGTATTTACTGTCGCTGATCAATGATGTATTAGATCTGACCCACATCGAAAGTGGAAAAGTGAAATACAATCCGGTACCGGCGGATGTGAAAAACATTACCGATTCTGCATTGGATATTATAAAAGGCTTTCTTACGAACAGGGATATCAACTTTAAGATTCAGTGTGAAGATGCAAAGATTCCAAATGTACTTGCGGATCCTGCACGCCTGCGCGATGTGCTGGTCAATATTCTGAGCAATGCCGTAAAATTCACTCCGGATGGAGGGACGATTACATTTGAAGCCCAGTGTCAGGAAAAGGGCGGGGATGGATACATAAATATGCGTTACCGCATTTCGGATACTGGTATTGGCATGAGTGAGGAATTTATAAAAGAAGTTTTTGAGGAATTTGCACAGGAAGATTCCGATGTGAGAACGCAGTACCACGGAGTTGGACTGGGGATGGCTATCGTAAAGAAGTATGTAGATATGATGGGTGGAACCATTTCCGTGCAGAGTAAAAAGCATGAGGGAACCACATTTACTGTGGATATTCCTTTGGAAATTACAGATAAGGAATGGAATAAGTCAGACCCGGTTTTTTCGGAAAAGGTAGATCTTACAGGTGTGAATGTCCTTCTTGCGGAGGATAATGAACTGAATGCAGAGATTGCTGCCGTGCAGTTGGAAGAGTTCGGGATGAATGTAGAAAGAGCTGTGGATGGAAAGAATGCTGTTGAGGTTTTCAGAAATCATCCGAAAGGCACATTTGATGTGATCCTGATGGATGTCATGATGCCTGAAATGAATGGTTATGAAGCGACAAAAGCCATCAGGGCAATGAATGACAGACCGGATGGAAAAAACATTCCTATTATAGCAATGACAGCTAATTCATTTGCAGAAGATGTTCAGGCATCACTGGATGCAGGAATGAACGCACATTTGTCAAAGCCGATTGTGATGGATGAAGTTATAAAAACGATTTTAAGGTATGTACGATAAAAGAGCGAAGTTGTTAAAATGACGAAAAGACATCATTCCCAAAATCGTGTATACCATCGACCGGACCGATGGGCGGATCAACGGCATCAAATCTAAAATCGGCGGTACGGAAATGAACTCAAACTGCAGCCGTCTGGGGCGGAGAAAGATTGGGAAAAATGAAAAACTTTGGAACGAGCGAAACCATGCAGACGCTGATGCGGAAAAGCGTCTGTGCGCTGCTGAGCCTGCTGCTGTTGCTGTCAGTCGTGCTCCCTGTGAAGGCTGCCGCAGAAACCGCCCCTGTAAAGGTCGTCCGCGTTGGTTCGTTTGAGGACACCTTCAACTATGTCAACGAGAAGGGCGCAAGAAAGGGCTACGGCTACGAATTGCTGGAGACCTTGTCCGGCTACACAGGCTGGCAGTTCGAGTATGTGACCTGCGACTGGTCAAACTGCTTCAAAAAACTCAAAAACGGCGAGATCGACATTATGGGCGGTATCTCTTATACGGAGGATCGCACCGAGGAGATGCTGTTTTCAGACGAGCCGATGGGAGTGGAAAAATATTACCTCTACGCCAATCTCTCGCGTGCAGACATCTCCGCTTCCGATTACAAAACGCTGAACGGCAAAAAGATCGGCGTTCTGATGGGAACGGAGCCGGAAGTGATGCTGACCGAGTGGGAAGAAAAATACGGTCTGAAAACGGAACACGTCAACATCTCCAACAACGAGGATGTGAAGCAAAAGCTGGCAAACCACGAGATCGACTGCTTTGTTTCGCTGGAAGAATCCTTCTGGGCAGAGCGTGGCATCTCGACCATAACCCGTGTGGGAGAATCCGGCATCTACTATGCGATCAACAAAAACCGGCCTGATATCAAGGAAGAACTTGACGATGCGATGCACGCGTTGGACGAAGCTGTGCCTTTTTATACGGCGGATCTGTACAAAAGATATTTCTCAATGGATTATACGCCCATCCTTACAGGGGAGGAAATGGCGTGGCTCAAAGAGCACGGCGCCATCAAGATGGGCTTTCTGACGAGTGACAGCGGCGTCAGCACCTTTGACCCTGCCACCGGGGAGTTTACCGGGGTAATCACGGACTATATTCAGTTTGCAGCAGATTGTCTGGGCAATCAGGAACTGGAATTCCAGCTGGTCGGCTATGACAGCAAGGAAGCAGAACTGGATGCGCTGAAATCGGGCGAGATCGACATGATCTTCCATTTCGACCAGAGCCCCAATCTGGCGGAAGAGTATCACTTTGCCTGTACCAACACAACATGGACCTCCAACCTGATGGCGGTCACGAACCAACAGCACTTTAACGAAAACAATGTAAACCGCATTGCCGTTCCCCAAAACAAACTCTCCCTGAAAAAGTACCTTGCGTTTTATTACCCGCAGTGGGAGATCGTGGACTGCGATACACAGGAGGATGCGGCAAGGCTGGTCAAAGACGGACAGGCAGATTGCTTTGTTACCGGGATCAGCAGTGAGAATAAATACAGCAAGAAATACAGCTTTTACAGCGTTCCGCTGTTGAACCCTGTAAAATCCTGCTTTGCGGTCAATAGCGGAAACCGCAGCCTGTTGTCCATCCTGAACAAAACGATCAAGGCAATGCCTGTTAATATGCTTGCCGGCGCGCTTGCGATGTATAAAAGCTCCGCGCGGAAGGTTACCCTGAGCGATTTTATAAAGGATAACTTCTTTATGGCTCTGCTGGTCAGCAGCACTGCGGTTGCAGCCATTCTGCTCACGATCCTGAAGCTGCTGCGGAAGGCGCGTAAAGCCGAAGCTGCTGCAAGAAAAGCCGCAAACGATACGCAGAAACTGAATGCAAAATTGCAGGTCGCTGTGGAAAACGCCGAGAGCGCGAACCGCGCCAAGTCCACCTTCCTGTTCAATATGTCGCATGATATCCGCACGCCCATGAACGCCATTATCGGTTACGCAGACCTTGCCTCCCGGCATCTGGACGACCCTGCAAAGCTGAAAAATTACATGGAGAACATTCAGGTGTGCGGACAGAACCTGCTGATGCTGCTGAACAATGTTCTGGATCTTGCCCGAATCGAGAACGATAAGACGGAGATGGAGTATTCTGTTTCGGATATCGAGAAGGATTTCCGTAATTGCGTTGCCATGTTCCGGAATCAGGCAGACAGCAAGGGGCAGACGCTTACGGTGACAACACAGCTGCAGTATCCGTATATCTATGCGGATATTCCGCACCTGACCGAGATCTGTACAAACCTTGTCAGCAACGCTGTCAAATACACGGGCGCCGGCGGCACGATTCGCTGCAATGTTACGCAGAAGCCTGGTAAAAAAGAGGGCTGGTGCGATACGGTGGTCACGGTTGCCGATAATGGCATCGGGATGTCGCAGGAGTTTCAGAAGCACATTTTTGAACCGTTTGAACGGGAACGTACGTCCACCGTCAGCAAGGTGGAAGGCAGCGGCATCGGGATGGGTATCGTGAAAAAGCTGGTCGGGCTGATGGGCGGCACCGTGGAAGTGGAGAGCAGGATCGGTGTTGGCTCCACGTTTACTGTGACCATTCCCTGCCGCATTGCGTCCGAGGATGAAACACAGGCGAAACGAGAAACAAACCCTTCGGACCAAAAGTGCCTGTGCGGCACAAGGATCCTGCTGACCGAGGACAACGACCTCAATGCGGAGATCGCCGTCGAACTGCTGCAGGAAGAAGGCTGTACGGTAGACCGCGCAAAAGATGGTGTGGAATGTGTGGATATGCTGGAAAAAGCTGCGAACGGAACGTATCAGTTGATCCTTATGGACATCCAGATGCCGGTGATGAACGGCTACGATGCGGCAAGAAAAATACGTGGGCTGGACGACCCCCAAAAAGCAAATATCCCCATCATCGCTATGACGGCAAATGCCTTTACCGAAGATAGACAGGTGGCACTGGATGCCGGAATGAACGATCATATCGCAAAGCCGATCAATATGAATGTTCTTGTGCCGACTCTGCGGAAATACCTTTGATGCGGACAGAAAGCTGTCGCACTTAAAAACGACCAGTAGACTGCAGTTCACAATTATTCTGCTGCCTTTATAGACTGCGGTCTGCTAATTTCCGCAAGGGAGCATGACCAAAATGATCCTCTACATAAAACTTTTGCTAACAATGTTAATACGTCCTAACATTGTCAAAAAATATTGAAAAACCCCGAAAGCGTGCTACAATATATAGATAAAGAGCCCGTCTCGCTCAAGGGGATGGGCGCTCAGACAGGAAACACAGAAATGAGGGGTAAATATGTTTGATACAAAAAAGCTCGCACTGTTTTTGGGCGGTGTAGTGTTCGGCTCTGCCGGCTTCAAGGTGCTGTCCAGCAAGGACGCCAAAAAGGTCTACACCCAGACCACCGCTGCGGTGCTGCGGATGAAGGACTGCACCATGCAGACCGTGAATAAGGTGCAGGAGGAAGCAGGGGACATCCTTGCTGATGCAAAGGCCATCAACGAGAGCCGTGCCGCCGAGGCTGCACAGGAGGTCATCGAGGATACGGCTGAAGAAGAGCAGCCCGCAGATCAGACTGCACAGTGATACAACGCAGCGGAGCCGCCCTTGGGCGGCTCTTTTTTACGCAGAGGGGTAAGAAAAGCAATGAAATGTACGATCTTGCATGAAGGGAAGGGACGGATGCGGGTGCATGTCTGCACCGTGCGAATGACCCTGCACCGGGCAGATGTGCTGGAAGCCTACCTGAACGGGCAGGACAACATCCAGAAAGCCACTGTCTACGAGCGCACCGGAGATGTGGTGCTGACCTATCGGGGCAGTCGGAAGGATGCCGTCGCCCTGCTGGCTGCCTACCGCTTTGACAACGCAGAATTAGAGGTGCTGGTCACCTCCCACGACAGCCGGAAGATCAATCAGGAATATCAGGAAAAGATGGTCAGCCTTGTGGCAGGCAGGGCGTTCCGCAAGGTGTTCCTGCCTGCGCCCATAGCAGCGGCCTATACGGTGTGGCGCTCCATCGCCTTTGTCTGGAAGGGCGTCCGATGCCTGCTGCATCGCAAGCTGGAAGTAGAAGTGCTGGACGCCCTCAGCATCACCGCCTCCCTCCTGCGGGGCGATTACAGCACCGCAGGGTCGGTGATGTTCCTGCTGACGGTGGGCAGCCTGCTGGAGGAGTGGACGAGGAAAAAGAGCTTGGACGACCTTGCCCGCAGCATGGCCCTGAACGTGGATAAGGTCTGGGTGCGTACCCCGCAGGGCGAGGTGCTGGTGCCGTTGACCCGCGTCCACGCCGGGGACGAAGTGGTGGTGCGCTCCGGCAACATGATCCCGTTGGACGGCATGGTGCTGGAAGGCGAAGCTATGGTGAACCAAGCCGCCCTCACCGGAGAATCTATGCCGGTACGCAAGACCGCCGGGGCCACCGTCTACGCCGGAACAGTGGTGGAAGAGGGCGAATGCGTCCTTGTGGCCAAGGCCGAAGGCGGTGCCAACCGCTACGATAAGATCGTAGCCATGATCGAGGAATCGGAAAAGCTCAAGTCCGGTACCGAGAACCGGGCTTTGCTGCTGGCCGACCGCTTGGTGCCCTGGTGCCTTGCCGGTACAGTGGCTACCTACGCCTTGACCCGCAACGTCACCCGGGCCATCTCCATTTTGATGGTGGACTTCTCCTGTGCGCTGAAGCTCTCCATGCCGCTTGCGGTGCTCTCTGCCATGCGGGAGTGCGGGGAATACCACATCACCGTAAAGGGCGGCAAGTATCTGGAAGCGCTGGCGCAGGCGGACACCATCGTGTTTGATAAGACCGGCACCCTGACCCACGCCACCCCCCAGGTGGTGCAGGTGGTGCCCTTCTCTGGCTGCGAGGAGCAGGAGGTATTGCAGCTGGCCGCTTGTCTGGAAGAGCATTTCCCTCATTCCATGGCAAACGCCGTAGTCCGTGCCGCCAAGGAGCGGGGCATCTCTCACGAAGAGATGCACTCCGAGGTGGAATACATCGTGGCCCACGGCATTGCCAGCCGGGTAGGCGGCACGCGGGTGGTCATTGGCAGCGCCCACTTCATTTTTGAGGATGAGGGCTGCACCATCCCAGCAGAGGAACAGGCAAAGTTCGATGCGCTGGACCCGCAGTATTCCCACCTGTATCTGGCAGCGTCCGGGGTACTGGCGGGGGTCATCTGCATCGCAGACCCCCTGCGCCCGGAGGCGGCACAGGTGCTGCATAAGCTCCGGAAGCTGGGCATCACCCAGACCGTCATGATGACCGGCGACAGTGACCGCACCGCCCGCGCCATTGCGGCGCAGGTGGGGGTGGACCGCTGCTTTGCGGAGGTGCTGCCGGAGGATAAAGCCGCCTTTGTCCGGAACGCCAAGGCCGAGGGCCACACGGTGGTAATGATCGGCGACGGCATCAACGATTCGCCTGCCTTGTCGGCGGCAGATATCGGGATTGCCATCCATTCCGGCGCTGCCATCGCCCGGGAGATCGCCGATGTGACCATCCGGGCCGACAGTCTGGAAGAGCTGGTGACCTTAAAAGCCATTGCCAACGCCCTGCAAAAGCGGGTGGGCAGCAATTATCGCTTTGTCCTCAGCTTCAACTCCGCCCTGATCCTTCTGGGCGCACTGGGCATCCTGCCCCCGGCTACCAGCGCCATGCTGCATAACCTTTCCACCCTTGGCATCAGTCTGCACAGCATGACAGACTTGCTGGAGCAGAAGCCTTTACCGTGAAAATGGAACGCCGGAGCGTCCGCAGACGCTCCGGCGTTCCGAAATTATAAATAGCTTTTCCGCTGAAAATGCCCAGAGCATAGCGGAGGGCATTCAAAATTGTCTTAGCCAAAAAGGAGGCTGCTGCACAAATACCGTGCGGCGGCCTCCTTTTTTGGTTCAGATAAACCGGCAGAAGCCCAGCCAGCAGCCCAGCAGGAAGAAGAGCAGCGCTTTACCCAGCACCGGCAGCCATAGACGCTTGCACAAGGTGGTATCCCACCGGTGGATGTTCTGCTTGGGGCAGGTGCCCACGCAGGCTTCACAGGCGATGCACTCCCCGCTGCGCAGGCTGCTTTCCTCCAGCTTCAGGCACACCGGGCACTGCTGCTTGCAGGCATTGCAGCCCGGGATGCAGCCCTCGCTCTGCCGGTGCAGCCGCGCAAAGGGCAGCACCGGCAGCAGGGCGAACACCGCTCCCATAGGGCAGAGGAACTGACAAAAGAACCGGGGCTGCAGCGCCATGCCCAGCAAGATGAGCACAAACAGCGCAATGCCTACGCCGAAGCCCTCCGGCGGCAGATGCAGAGCCGTCAGGCGGGAAAACACCTCCCACGGGCTTGCGCCGGTCAGCAGCTTTTCCTGCCGGGTCACATACAGCGCCACCAGTCCTGCCAGCAGCAGATATTTGACCTTCTGCCCCCAAAGCACCGCCCGCTCCGGCAGACGGAGCTGCTTTTTGCGGTGGAACAGCTTTTTCTGGATAAGCCCGGACAGTGCCCAGACGGCATCACCCAAGCTGCCAAAGGCGCAGGCGTATCCGCAGAAAAACCGGTCGAACAGCAAAGTGAAGCCGCACAGCCCCAGCAGAGAAAGCGTGAAGCTGTCCGCTGTGAGCACCTCGCCCGCACCGATGTGCAGAAAGATCTGCTTTACCCCGGAAAACCCGGCCACGAATGCGCCCGGCATGGACACAAAGAAGAACAACTGCACCCCGGTGCGCAGCCATGTACGGCGCTTTTTGTCCCGCTGACGCTGCTGCGCCGCTGTTAAAGGCTTTGCCTGTGTTTTTTCCATCATCCTGCCGCCTTTCCCAGTGCGTTCTCTACCGCACCGATAAGTCCTTCTGCCGTGAGGGTAGCGCCGGAAACGGTATCCACCTCAGCAGACTGCACTGCCAGCATCTCGTCCAGCAAAGGCAGCGCCTGCTTATAGTAGGGCTTATCCTCGCCGGAGGCATCCAGCACCGCAATATCGGTCATTTTTCCGTTCTGGATGGTCACCGACACCCGGATGACATCGCCAAAACCAAAGGCGCTGCCCTCATAGGTGCCGTCCCGGTAGCCGCTTTGGGTCTGCTCTGCCTGCGCTGCGCTCTGCGCCTGCAAAACGGAAGCGTTGTAGGCTTCCACCTCAGCGATCTCCTGCTTGCGCTGGCTCACCGCTGCTGCCCGGACCAACGCCACCTGCTGGTATTGCCATAGTACCCCCAGAATCAGCAGCAGGTTCACCGCCCGGAGAAGAAAATTCTTGTATTTCATTCCGCTGCTCCTTCCGTTTCAGGTTCGGTTTCTGTTTCTTCCGTCGGTAGTGCCGCCTCGGATGCCGGCAGCACTTCCTCAGAAGATACCGGTTCCGGTTCAGAGGATGCCGGTGCATCTGCCGGGAAAAGCTGCTGCCATATTTCTTTGAGCCATGCGGGAACGACGCTCTTTTCTTCCGGATGCGCTACCTCCACGGTGGGCGCAGTGACCGGCGTTTCCTCGGATTTTGCTGCTTCGGACGGTACGGCTTCTTCTGCCGCTTCTTCCGATGCTGCCTGCTCTGGGGCGGTTTCCTCTGCCGGGGCAACAGCCGCCTTTGCCAGTGCCAGCTTGACCGCATTCAGGATGCCAGTGGAGGAGTAAGTGGCGCCGGAAACGGCATCCACGTTGGGGTTTTGGCCTTCCAGAATGGCGGGGATGACCTGTTTTGCCCGGGA
>ENA-OPSQ01001877-OPSQ01001877.1-human-gut-metagenome-genome-assembly--contig:-NODE-1877-length-13062-cov-2.230953_pt1 | contig 13062 bp, 18 predicted proteins | sample MGYA00241456_ERZ501904 | MGnify/ENA primary metagenome ERZ501904 (study PRJEB25962, sample SAMEA2042452) | human gut metagenome | biome: human gut; feature: human-associated habitat; material: faeces...
AGTCCATGCGTCGGCGTATTGAGATACCTGTTGAACCGACAGGATAGCCATCAGAGAAGTGGCTACACGACTCAGGCTACCAAAGGATGATGTTAGCGATGAAGCGGCCTTATCAGCCCGCTTGAAACCACCTTCCATGCCGTCGGTTACGTCACGAACCTGTTTATCAGCACGCAGCAACTGTGCCGTATCGGCCTTAATCACATATTCAATATCACCGACGTTTTGGGTCATCATCTTTTCTCCGGGCAATAAAAAACCCCGCCGGAGCGAGGTTCATTTTGATTCGTTATTTAGTAGCCTTGAATTGCGTTTATCGTCATCGACTGATTGGATTGCTGGATGATGCTGTCGCTTGTTTTCATTTTTACCTTGGCATCTTGAATACCTGTATTGATATAGGTTTCACAGTCGTCCTTGGTGATACTTAGATTTCCTCGGCGTGAAAACTCAGCTTGTATTTTTGGGATGATTTCGGTGTTCCCGTAACCCATAGCCTGCCCTTTTAAAATGCAAAGACCTGCATCATCATATGACGTCAAAGGTCTCTCTTGAGCGCAACCGGCTAATAATAGCGAAACCCCAACCACAAAAAGCACCTTCTTCATATCCCTATCCCCATCAGTAAAAGATGGTCAAATCCTACCACCAGTTGACGGAATAATCAGCAGGGATCGGCGCAACGACAAAACCCGCAGTTAAGCGGGTTCGGATGTGCGCTTCAATCAGGCAGATTTGGTTGGAAGGTCGTTACGAATCTCTGGCTTCTTGTCGCAGGTAGTGCTGGAGAAATTGTTCTTTGATACCCACTGCCAGTTGAACGGATAGCCGGCGCGATACTGGGTCTGGTTGGCTACTTTGCGAACTCCGTAAATCTGCACGGTGGTATCTTGCCCGCCGAGCATTGCCACAGCCTCACAGATCGGTTCCTGTTTCTCCATGATTCCTGCACAACCAGCGAGGAGTGCAACGCAGATCGCAATAATTGGTAGTTTTTTCATTCCTTTATCCCTCTACGCCATTTTAGGCATTATCCTATAGCCATAGACTAAATGAGTAAACGACAACCACCCCCTCAATCTTTGTGGTTTTCAAATGCTCTATCACCGATTTTCCGCGCCATTGCGGATCTCTGATGGCCGTCAGTTTTCTGGCGGCTTCTTTTTCTCAGTAAATACCCGGCAAATACATTTGCACCTCATCAGCAACGCGATCACGCGCTGCATGGAGTAGCTTTTTGCGTCCGCCAACTCCCCACCGGGCCATCTGGCTGGCGCACTGACTGATCGCTTTGGTTTCGGTGTTAATAACGTGGTCGATTTTGTTGAGACGGGACATGGCATCGAACCCGCGACGCATCAGCATTTGAAATGTCTCATAGACTTTGATTTCAAAAAGTGGATTGAGCCAGGCTGCATAGCGTATAGCGATAAGCTCAAGCCCCCAGGAACCCTGAAGTGGGCCACCCTTAATGGTCATAACCGATGCGATTTTCTTCGCATCGCTCAGGGCTTGCACGAACCGCCTTACTTGCTTGGTTTTGAGAAACTCACCTGGTCGCTGTGATTCAGTGGCTTTACCTTCAGCCACAGCCGCTGCATGGAGATCATTGAGGTTGTAGCGCCCTTCATTGTCGACACGAACGGATACGCCGTTTACAGATACGGTAGGATAGTGCATGAGGTTTACCTATAGAAAGTGAGCCTGTCACACAGAGATAGCCGCCCCAGAGTACAACTAACTCTCAGGCTCGCTTTCTGTAGGCTCTAGGATTATAACGTGCGCGTGTGAAGCGCGTTGGTTTTATTGCGGATACAAAAAAGCCCCGCTATTGCGAGGCTGGTTGTGTTGCTTCGAAGGAGATTAATGCGGGCCGTTCCGTTGCGCGTCGATAGCCAGCATTTGCTCGGCCCAGTCCATAACCTCGTCGTATTTCTCCTGAGTCGGCACTTTTGCTTTTTCCTTCTGCGGGAACTTGGCGTTCATGGCGGCTCGGAAGCTGGTCATCCAGGCATCAGACTCGCTCATGCCGAGGTGAGCAACAGCGGTGTAGACGAATGACCGTACATCGAATTTGTCGCTGTATTCGCCCTTCTTACCTTCGAACTCTTCCGGTGGCTGGTCGCCCATTACGCCATGCAGAATCAGGTGGCGGGCAAGCTGGATAACATCCTCGATCGGGATAGCTCCAGGCTTGAACAGCAGTCGCCCTGCCGCGTTCAGCGAGTACGAACCAATCACCTCTGCAACATCACCCTCAGAGCAATGCCGAACTACGTTTGCCGCCGATTCTGCCATTTCAGCAAAGCATCGGGCATTGGCCGCCTTCAGGATTTGGGTATCGGAGATTCGGTGTTTCGGGTAATGCCCGGCATGAACCTTCACGAAAGCATCAACAATCTGTTCCGGCGACCCAATGCGAGACATGGCGAGGAATGACGGGTTGAGGAATACCTCTTTGCCACCAGCGCGGACAACGGCCTGGCCGATATCGGTTATTGCTTTCATGAGGCCTCTCAAAAAAAATGGGGCCGAAGCCCCTGGTGTCAGGCTGCGTTGACAACAACCGTCGCAGTACCGGATGTGACGGTACCCGCCGTGGTGGATGACACCTGGCAGGTGTATGATCCAGCATCACCAGCAATCACACTCGCTTTGGTGTACGTTGCGGATGTTGCACCTGAGATATCACTGCCGTTTTTCTGCCACTGGTAAGCCAGCGTAGAACCATCAGAAACCGTCGCGGCAACTGACAGGTTCAGCGCGTCGCCTACGGTCAGTGTGCGGTTTTGCGGCTGAGTGGTAATGGTGATTACCGCACCAACGTCGCGCACGTCAACCTGACCGGCACTGGACGCTTCGACAGACCAGGTGGCAACGTCGTCGTGCGGCGCCTCATCGCCCCATGATGTCACCATGAACGGCCCTTCGGTGATATCGTTCGGAGAGATGATCTTGAACCATACATACGGCTGGTTGCTGGTCTCTGCTGGCGGGTTGTAGACGTGACGCTTAAGCGCGTTCTGCGCATAAACATCCTCTTTGCGGGTCACACCGTCACCAGAGAACGAAATGTTCTTGTAAGTAACGAGGTTCTCTTGCGTAAATGCAGCGCTCATGTCGCCGGTCGCATCTGCGGTTTCCCACTCTGCATTTACTGTTTTGCCGCGCATCATGCCGAGTCGGCGGTAAGCGCTGGCGGTGGGTTGTACTTCAGGGCATCCAATCGCGTAATAAACGACGACGTCGCGCCCGGTAAAAGCGCCCGATTCACACGCCATAGTGATTTATCTCCGTGTTATCTGGAAATGATGGTTTGAAAGGAAATATCGAAGAGGTAACGCCCTTCTTCGGTCTGGATGGCGGTGATGCCGCCTATTGGCTGCATCGAAATGATGCATTCGGTTTTGTAGTCGTCGATCATCGCCTGGCGGATGGCGTCGGCGCGGTCTTCAACTTCGTTGATGTCACTGTCGTTCTGTCCTGACAAAACAAGGATGCGGAAAAAGTCGCGCGTGATGGCTTCCTCAGGCTTGCCACCGCCGTTTTGCTGGATGACAAGGTATCTTTCCCCTTCAGTACCTTCCAGCTCGTTCCAGAAGCGTTTCTGGACGCGGTAGCCGACATCAAACCCGTGAGACTGTAACCACGCTCTCAGCGTGTCATACACTTCGCTGCGCGTCATACTTTGTACCCTTGTTTGATGATGGCCTTAATCTCGTTGAGACCGTCACGCTCAAAGCCTTTGGTCAGGAACCCCGGCTCGGCATCGGGATCCCAGTAATTCCCCTTCCCGGTGCCGCCGCCGAATTCTTTTCCAGCACGAGTTCTTCCGAAGTGTTCACGCGGCTGACCTTTTAGCTTACCGGACATACCGTGAACGGCGGCAGCGTATGCAGCCGTGTACCCGACCTTTCCCTGCATCCCGCCGGGCATTGGGTCAAGCTTTCTGTACTGGCTGTTGATAAGCGTGGATGTGTCAATGGGAGTAAGTAGCGCAGCGTGAGACGATCCGACAATCATGACCCCAGTCAGCACTCTTTCTGTGCGTGGCCCGGCAATTTCTGCCAGCACCTTGCGGGTGTTCATCTGAACACGCTTGATACCTTTTACGGGCATGATCCCCTCACGTCAGAATTTTGTAGTCTGGCTCCTCGCCGAATGGTGACATATCCCATTCCGTCACCGCCTTGATGACGTTTGCACCAGCTTTCAGCGGATCGGCCTGTGCCGTTGTGTCACCTCTGGCGATATACCAGTCACGCTTCGGCATGGTCGCATCGATGCCATTGCGCTTCAGTTCAGTGAAGAAAATCAGGTTCGTGGTGAACTCTTTCCCGCTGGCATCTACCGCAACCTCATTGTTTGCCGTCCAGGTGCAGTCAATCAGGTAGGGGGTTCCGGTTGTCCAGGTGCTGTTCCAGTCGTCGTAGACGCGCGGGTAAACAGTGGCAACATTGGTATAGCTCCATGCAGCTGTTTCAGACACCGTTATCCTCCCACCGGATCACCTCCGGATTCTCCGCCGCAACCTTCCGGCACAGCAGATACCAGTCACCGTTGCTTTTGACGTATCCGGTAACGCGTTTACCACTGTCGGTCATCACCCAGACTTTGACAAAAGGCTCCGGCAGCCGCTTCTTAACCGATATCCACCCCATCACCGCCCCCCGCCACACATGCATCCACCCCTGGCAATCCATATGCCAGCAAAAGCTGTATTGGTCGGGTCTGGAGGGATGAGGTCATTAGCGCAGCCGTGTTTATCGGTGACGCGCAACAGTGCCAGCGCCCCTTTCCAGCGATCCGGAAACGACTGAAAACGGAATGAACGAGATGCACCATTAGGGCCAGTCTGTGAGCTGATATACTTGTCGCCTTGCGCCAGGCCCATCAATGCGAGCAAATACATCTGGATTGCCAGCGCCTTTGATGCCGGGTAATGCGCATCGAGGCATTCCTGAATGCTGTTAACATCGTCCACTAACGCCTGAAGCATGAAGTCAGGAAGATTTATTCCCTGGCTCTGCAAATACTCTTTGGCCTTCTCCAGCGTTACCATAGCTATTCCAGCCCTGATAATTTATTGAGTTGCAGTTCGCAAAGCGCGCGAAGATGCTTCAGGAGAATCAGCCGTTCCACGCTCGACGAGTCTTTAACCAGTTCGGCGGTGCTGGATATCGCCAGACTGATCTCATTGGTGACGCTCAACGATGAAATCTCAGAAAACTGCGAATATGGCAGTGGTTGATTAATATCTTCCTTGTTCATATGTTCTCCTGAAATAACCCCGCCGGAGCGGGGCATAAAAAAACCGCCTTAGCGGCGGCTGTTATTCAGCAGGGAAAAGCTTTTCGAGTTCGCCATCCGGCAACAGCTCACTGAGCTTTTCAGCTCCCAGACTGCCTTTAAACTCGATGCCCAGTTCAGTCAGGCGCGCTGCGATAATCTCTTTTCGGGATTTCACATCCGTGCCAGCCTCTGGCGTCGCCGGTGTTAAAGCCGCATCAGAGAGCTTAATCACATGAGGCTTCAGCGACGGATGCAGTTTCTCAATTTCAACCACATCACCGACGCTCACGCCATGCCATGCTTTGATTACCTGGTATTTAGCCATGTCGCTCTCCTTATGCCAGGTTGGCGGCGTAGACCACGCCGGACAGGCCTTCGCCGTCTTTCTTAATCTGCAAGCCTTCAGCAGACATGATCTGGAAGTTGTAGTTGCTCTGCGGCATCGGGCGTGGCAGAGGGACAACGCCGACGGCCATGCCGACCAGCGGGGAGATTACGTCCTGGCGACGCTCATAGGCGAGGAACTCATTGCCAGACAGCGCGTAGGACATCTGGATGGACTTCGCAGGAATGAACTTGCTGATCGCATCCAGAACGGTTCCGCTCAACAGGGCATTGGTGCCGGTGTTGATGTCTACCAGATACGGCTTCGCCATGTTTGCCCACACTTCCGGGCTGACCCACAACTTGTCGTAAGCGGTAACTTTGTTGCGGCGAGCCGTCAGGCCGAACGGTCCGGTCGGGCCGAAGAAGGCCAGCAACTGAGCCGGGGTTGCGGTGGTGAGATCGATATTGGCGCCGCCCGCCCCGCTGCCCAGGTTGATCTTCTGCGTATTGCGGTGGTTTTTCATTCCCTGAGCTGGGAGGCCATCAACAACAATGCTGGAGTCGCCGTTCAGATAGAAGTTGACGCGCTTCTTGTGGAATTTGCGCATCTTCGCGGACTGAGACTCCAGCACCAGATCGATACCAACAGTGTTCAGGCCAGCAGCATGACGCCAGTTGACGCCGTAACCGGCAGTAAATACCGGGATCGGGTCGCCATCAGAACCGAAGTTCGTGTGGTCGAAGGAATACGACGCCTGGCCATCGATGCTGATAGAAACGTCATCAGCGATATCGCCAGACACGTTATACAGCTTCGCGGTTTTTCCGATAGGCAGCACAGTCTGCACGCCCATCAGGTCATTGACGATTTCCATGCCAATTTCCTGATCGCGCATCTGGATAATCTGGCGGTCAATCTCGGCCCAGAACTCACGGGCGAAGCCACCTACAGCGTTAGCTGCCAGCATTTCCGGGGTCATGCTCTGGCGATATGAGTTAACCATCATGTCGTGATGATGGTTGAAGATGTTGCGGTTGGCCCACAGCTCATTCCAGTGCCCGCGCAGTCGGCTGTTAGCAGCCAGTGTTTCGGGGGTAAAATACATTCTTGCTCTCCTTTACTCGCCGCCGCCGGTTGCCGGTGCAGCCACAGTGCCAACGCGCATGCGCACGCGGATGAAATCGGTAGTGCTGGCGGCAATGGTTGCATCATCCTGGCTGTAGCCGATCACCGAATCGGTATCCGCCGTTGCCTTCGTGAACTTACCATCTGCGCCCAGCTTGATCGGGTCGTCTTTGGCGTAGGTTCCGGCGACGCAGAGCAGCGCCAGCTCGCGGCCTTCTTCGACGTAGTTGCCTACAGCGGAATCACCAGCGGGAACCGCTTCTGTGATATTCAAGCCCTGATGGTAGGCCACGTCGATGATGTAGATGCGACCAGTAAGCGCGGTTGCCTGCGCAAACTGATTGTCGCCATTGATAACCGCAGCCCTACCGGGAAGCAGTGCTGCGGCGGCGGCGCGGGTTTCGGTCTTGTACAGAGACTGACCGTCGATATTAACGCGGCGATAACGTGCCATTAGTCTGGCTCCTTATTTCTTGAAGTATTCGTCAGGGTTCGGCGCACCGGTTTCTTTCTGCTGTTGCGCAGAGTTAGTGCCCAGCGGAGCAGCTTCGCCCAGCGACTTGAACATTGCGTCCAGAGCTTCGCCAGACAGGGCGTTAGCCACAATATCGCCGTGAACTTTTGCCACCGCTTCACGTTTCGTTTTCTCTTCCGCGCGTGAGTTTGCAGTCAGGGTTTCGGTCAGCTTGTCCTGGTTGGCCTGTAGCGCATCAACCTTCTCCGCCAGAGGCTTAATAGCCTTTTCGGTATTGGTGGCGACGGCCTCGCTAACCATGCTGCCGATTTGTTCCAGTTCTTCTTTGGTTAAAGGCATGTCGCCCTCCGTTTTGTGGTTTGGTGCAGGCTGTTCCTGCGGTGTGAAAAAAGATTTGAGTTTGTTGACGACGGCAACCCATGAACTCTGGCGCTGAACCTCTGTCCCGGTATCATCAAAGACAATCTTTCCGCCTTCAGACTTGTATCCGTAAACCTTCGGTTCGCCATTGTTGAGGATGATTACCGCTTGCGAGTCAGTGAAGTCAGCCACCCAGGCGTATTCTTTCTCGCCGGGAGCGAATTTATCTTTCGCTGCCTTCTCCAGCCTCTGCTCACGCTCGCGATAGGTTTCCCCCACCAGAGCGCCGGAATTAGCTTTCAGTGGAGTGGCAAGGTCAGCATTTACCATCATCCCTACCCCCTGCTCTGGCGTAGCTGCGCCAACCTCATCCAGAAGGATGGCGTCATGATCCATCGCGTGAATTTTCGCAACCCATGAAGCCCCCTGAGCTTTCTGCTCATCGTTCGCTTCCAGTTCTTCCAGGAATACGGCAACGCTGGTATGAATTGGCGGTACATCTTCGCCTTTCTCCAGCGCTTCGAGGCGCTCAAGGAGGCGCTTTCCGTCATCCGTGCGCTTTGCCACTTCTGTGTCGATCCACTTCTCGACGTAGACGCGGTTGCCGGACTTCTTGACGTTTTTGTTCCATGCCCCTACATAACCCACATTCAGCCCCTCAGGACTAAAAGCAGAAACAAACTGACCGTTGACCTGTGGATGTCCAAGCGGTGCCAGTGTCCCCTCCAGGCCACTGTAGTGCTGGTCAATCTCACTGGCCGGATACAGGCCGCCGTTCATGACCACGTTCGCCGGAAGGGTGTAGGAAGGAACAACCCAGTGCTCGCGTCCGTTGTGCTGTTCGCGCCGGATGGCCTTACTGTTCACCTTCGAGGTGACATTAACTTGCATTGACATGAGTTAACCCTTAGCCCATTGGTAGCCACGGGCTTTCATTGTGTTAAATGTTTTCTGAGCTTTATCGATGATGGTGTCACTTAACGGCTTGCCGCTTTCATCGACCATAACCGCGATCGTGGAGCATTTGCAGTTCACTCCGTTTGCATCCTTAGCCCACCACTCCCGCTGCTCTTCTGCGGTATACAGATGGGCGTGACGCGCGGCATGGGTGCTTCGGGTCGTCGGGCTGAGCGCTGATATGTGCATCTGCTTTGTACGGATGCCATATCGCTCTCTGGCTTCGTCGTCTTCGTCCAGGCGCGCACGGCGCAGTGCGGTGGTGATCTCCGTCCGGGCGATGCGATTAGCCCGGCGAGACTCAATTCCCGTCTGCTCAGTAAGGCGCTTAGCTATCTCCAGTGGATTTTGTCCGCGCCCAAGTCCATCGGTCAGTATCCGCGCCATATCCGCTTTCACATCGGCGCTGAGGTTCTTCATTTCCTCGAAGGTACGAGCGCGAACAAGAATCAGCCTGCGTCGGTACGGTTCGCTGAGAAGGATTGTCGATACGCTTTCCTGTCCGGCAGCGTACACGGCTGATTGCTGCGCCAGATTGGCAAACTCCTGCGCCGTCCCGCGCTGATACGCCGGGTTAACGTATTCAGTCCAGAACCAGAACTCCGTCTCGTTATCCGCACCCAATATCTCATCCACCAGCAATGAGGCATTGCTGAGGAGCATTGATAGCTGGGTGGAATCGAGGTCGAAGGTGTAACGCTGGTTTACTGATGGCGATGCAGGAATGCGGTCGAGAATGCCCTTGTACGCCTTACCAATACGCTTCATTCGCCTGGCGAACTCGCTCATTGCCCCGCGCTCAAGTCGGTCGGCACCCGTCGGGTCTTTAAGGTTTCCCGGAAGTATCGGTGACTTCAATTTCTTCTTCGTCATCATCTACCTCTGGAAGTGGTTCGGGCGAACCCTCATACCCGGCGGCCACGCGAATTTCTTCACCAGTAAAAACCTGCTCACCCGTGCCGATGGAAGCGCTGTTGATTTGCGACATCTTCTGAGCGGCATCCAGTTTTTCACTGTCGCTTTGCGCGTTGAGGTCGTCCCAGATAACGGTCTTCTGAATGACCGGATCGAGGATGCTTAATTCGATCAGCTTGTCGCAGAAGTCCTCAATCTCGAATGACAGGTCGCCACGGCGAGACTGGCAGCGAGTATTGAAGTATTTCTGGTCCTCAGTGCTTGAGCGCTCGGCCTGCTGATTGCCAACCAGAATGCGCGTCGGGATATCAACTCCGGCGGCAGCGGTTTGCAGGTTGACGTTATATGTTGGTGCAGGATCGGACACGGCGGCCACAATCGGAGCAACTGAAGCCCCCTGCGTTATGAGTACCGTGTCATTCCCGATATTCATCTCTCGGGCCACCTTGTCATATATTTCGCTAAGTTCGCTGTAGTCGACGCCGTGAGCCCTGGCTATTTCATCCAGCCTTGCTTCTTTATCGAAATTGATGTTCAACTGGCGCGCGGCATTCTTAAGGAATGACTCACCAGAACCGCCCTCAACCTTCTCCAGGCTCACAAAGGCGTTATAAGCTGGCTCAAGGAAGCCAATGGCATCGTCGGAGTAATCACCAAGGATGAAAACGCGATCGGGGTGGATGTTGACGCGGCGACTTGAACCATTCGGCAACCGTTCAGCGTACTGCCACATCTTCGGCTGTCCGTACGTCTTCGAGTTCAGGCCGGTGTCCCAGTCGCCAACTGTCAGAGAGCCAGCCCATGCGACAGTAACCTTCTGGAGCATCTTGCCTTTCGTTACAGGCTGATCCCAGGCGAGGGAGTCATTGACGTGCAGAAGGATGCCTGCATAACGACCGACAAGACGGCGGCGATCAGCGTCTGCGAACGAGCGCCAGAATCGGCTGGTGAATACCTGTCTGGACTTTTTCTCCCAGGCGGTTTCGTCTTCGCTCTCGTCTGCATCGTCACCCTCGATGATTTCCGGGTTAGTCTGCCAGCACTTGCCCACCAGCTTCTCAACTGCACCGTGGGCAATACCGCCTCGCCGGTACAGGGAGTAAAGGTTTTCGTAGGTGACCTGCTCAGGGAAGCCATACTCGCACCATGCTGAATGGCGCTTATTGTCCAGCCCCATCGTCGGTGCCATCAGCCCCATACGGGCGCGCGCCATCCGCGCATCGTTCAACGCATGGTTGACGGCGAGAGTTAATTTGTCAGTCATGGTTTGTCCGTCTAGTTAGCGAAGGCGTTTCGGAATCATCATCCCGGCCATTTGGCCCTTACGCTTAATGTGTCCGTCGAGGCTGTAGCGAATACCGTCCCAGCAGTGCTCATAGCCATCGGCGAGCTTCGGCAACACCTCACCGGTGATGCGGTCTGTTTTGTACGACCACATACGGGCCTCACGCGCCACGTTCTTGCAGCGGGGGTGGATAATGATTTCGTCGAATCCGCGAAGGTGTGCGATCCCGTCCTCAACGCTTCCTTGCCATTTCTCAGCGGCTGAGATGTTGAAGCCCTGCCGCTTGAGATAGCTGATCGTCTCGGGTCGAGCGGAGTCGGCCTTGATGGGCCAGTCACGAGATCCGGGGATTGTGTCGTACAACTCTGGCATGTGGTCGAGTTCAGTTTGCTGACCATATGCCTCGTACTCGATATACAGCCGGTTGTGCAGGATGAACGAGCGAGTCAGCGTGTTCGGGTCTTTGGCGAAACCGAAGTCCGCACCGAAGAACAAACGCTCCGCTTCTTTCCAGAGGTTATCCGAGAACTCAGCAATCCGGTATTTACCGGCCAGTACCTGCTTATCGGAGTTTTCAAGATAAGCCCCTTCCCACACCCATGCGTATGTTGCAGGGTCAAGGCGGCGCTGATCGTTCTGTCGCTCGCCTTCCAGCACATCAGGGAACCACGGGTTATCCGTATAGTTCATCTCAACGGTTATGCAGTCGTCGCCGGCTTCTTTGCGGAAACGTTTATCCGTTGCGCTGCCGTCTCGCTCGGGGTTCCACGTCACCCAAATCTCTGAACCTTCCTCACGAACGGTCGGGCTCAGCTTCTGCCATGCTATTTCGCTGACTGATTCAGCCTCGTCAACCCAGCACAGCAGAATGCGCGCTTTCGACTTGATGCTGTCGAGGTTATGCCGCAGACCGCAGAACACGTAGTTAACGCTCTTGTCGATGGTGCGGATGTACTTCTCGCCGATATCAAAGTTGGAAGCCAGCCAGGGAACAGACAGGATCGCCTGTTTCACCTCCTGCATGCTCGACTCTTCCAGCGAGTTCATGAACTCACGCGCGCAGAGCACTACGCCGCTTTCACCGTTCATCATCGACTGGTAAGCCTTTACGGCGGTCATCAGCGCGAATGTGCGCGTCTTGGCGCTGCCACGTCCACCGTGCGAGCACCGGTAACGCTTATTCACAGCAGTGAACAGTGGCGCAAGCTTAGCGGGGATGGGCAGTTGAACGGCTTCACTCATGCTTTCGGCTCAACAGGTAGTAACTGGATGATTGTCGGCTGCGGAGTCATGCTGCCATCAGGGCTTGTATGTTCGACTTTCTGGCGATTGGTGTAGGCATCGCCCATTTCTTTGGCGGCCTGCTCGATAAGTTGAGAGGTCATGCCGTAGTTCTTCATCTTTTCAGCATTGGTCGCCATTCGGTCAAGAACACGCAACCGGTACGCTTTATTGGCGATCGGTATGTCGGCGATCTCATTCTGGAATCGTTTACGGGTGGCGTTGAACAGGTCGATCCACTTCTGACTCAACTTGGCCGCCATTGCGTTGCCGGGCGTATATTGCGACACCTGCTGTCGTGAGACATCGATGCCGTATTCAGCCTTTACAAGCTCAATGACTTTTACCGGGGTCTCGTAGCAGGCCAGTGACTGAACGATGAAGGCTTTAACCTCTGTCGATAATGCTGCCACAGGCTACCTCCATGACAATCTGAATAAAGCGTTACGCCAGCTTCAACATGCACGTCCCGCATGACCTGGCTATATCGATGTGAGCCACTTCTGCTGGCGCATTGGCCGCATCAACGAGCTCCTGTACTTCTTTGCTGGCACCGTATCGACGTACGACGCCAGTGAATTCTTCGACGTCGTGGCCGCGCAGTATCAGCACTGGCTGCCCGGTCTCTTTGTTGAACTTCAGCGCGCCGAAATCATCGGTGGCCTGGGCGATGTGGTAAAGCTCATGCTCTACCAGTGCGCAGAATTCGAGGTCACTGCATTGTGAGCAGTAATCAGCCGCCAGCGTGATGATGAACTTCGGTATTCGCCCGAACCATTCATGCATCTGCTGTTCCATTCTGGCTTTCTGCCAACCACCGGCGCGCAGCATTACCTGCTCGGCCTGACCGAGGACATACCGTCCTTTCTTCGCGAAAGAGTCAGACGCCCACATAAAGCAGAGGTTAGCTTCAAGCAGGTGCTCATGGTCAGGGTTGTGGATGCTTCCGGTATCACTGAGGATTTGGCGGCTTACCCACTCATGCACTTCATTGGCAGGTATTAGCCTGGTGTATGGCTGCCAGTTGTCGGAGGTGATGAAGTT
>ENA-OPSQ01001880-OPSQ01001880.1-human-gut-metagenome-genome-assembly--contig:-NODE-1880-length-13043-cov-2.449569_pt1 | contig 13043 bp, 8 predicted proteins | sample MGYA00241456_ERZ501904 | MGnify/ENA primary metagenome ERZ501904 (study PRJEB25962, sample SAMEA2042452) | human gut metagenome | biome: human gut; feature: human-associated habitat; material: faeces...
CGCCGGTACCGTAGAGTGTGTTCAGCACACCAAGCAAAGATTCCTTGGAGATGGCCGAGGCGCAGAACGCAAGGAATGCCTCCCACTTCATACCGAAGAACTTCGTCACAGGTTCGATGAAAACGCCGAGCTTATAAAGAATACTGTTTTCTGCGCTGCCGCCGAAGCCGTAGGTCAGCACAAAGAACACGATGGAAACCAGCGAGATGACCCGCAGCGCCCGGAGGAAAATGTCCAATGTGCGCTGGAACGTCACATACAGCGTGTTTTTGATTGCTGGTTTATGATAGGGCGGCAGTTCCATAATAAGGCCCACACGCTCCTCTTTTGGCGCAAGAGAATTACCGAAGACCTTGTAGACCACCCACATCATCAGGAACATGAACAGGAAAATCGCCACCATGACGAGGAATCCGCCGGTACTGCCGAACAACGCAATGGCGATCGTAGGCACTACGGAGAGGGTCGCCGCACAGGGGACTGCCCAGCTCATGGCAATAGCCAGCACTCGCTGCCCCCAATTATCCACCACACGGGTGCCGGTAGTGCCTGCAATGGTGCAGCCGAGCCCCATGAAGAACGGCATGATCGTTTTGCCCTGCAGACCGACCTTAGACATGGTGTGGTCGAACAGGAACGAGATGCGGGCTAAATAGCCGGTCTCCTCCATCAGGTTGAAGCCCAGAGTGATGCCCAGCACAAAGGATGCCATCATCAGCGCAAAATACAGTACATTGATGAGCACATCGCAGATGAGGGAAATAAGCAGCGGGTGAACGGAGATCGCCTCCATACCGCTGCGCAGCACGCCGCTGAGAGGTGTCAGCAGGGCTGAACCCACGCCGGATACGATGCCGGAGAAGATCATTGCCAGCAGGAAAATCACCAGAATAATGCCGAATGCCATAAGCTTTCCGCGAACAGGTGATAGCGCTATCCTGTCAAATTTACTGAAAGCGCCGCGGGCATCCTTTTCTGCCGTAATAACTTCGTTCAGTAGGTCGTCAATGTAGGCCATTTTCTCCTTTGCGCTTTCCATAGTTTCTCCCGTAATGACGGGTCTCTGCACCAGGGCCGCTTCAATGGCTTCATAAAGTCCACGGTAATCCTTTCTCCGGATGGCGGACATGGGAACCACGGGAATGCCCAGTGTTTTGGACAAGGCGGCTGTATCAATGACAATGCCCTGTCCCTTCGCCACATCCATCATATTGAGAACGAGAATGGCAGGGGCTTTCGTTCCCACAAAATCTGCCAGCATATACAGGCTGCGCTTTAACTGCGAGGCATCCGCCATTACCAGCACAAGATCCGCATTTCCGGTGGCAATATAGTCCCGTGTGATGACCTCTTCATCGGAACCGGCGGAAAGCGAGTAACTGCCCGGAAGATCGGCCAAAATCATCCGCTGACCGTTCCATTTGCATTCGCCCTCCTTCTGATCGACGGTTTTGCCCGGCCAGTTGCCAACATGCTGATGAGAACCAGTCATCATATTGAAAATCGTTGATTTTCCGGAGTTCGGCTGCCCTAAAAGGGCAATGACCGGCATGTCGTCATCCTTTTTGTAAAGCTGACTGCTGCCGTGATATTTGCAGTTCCTGCTGGACGCACAGGCTTCACAACGACTCATTGGTCAGCACCTCCCACCATGATCTTCTTGCTTTCTTCCCGCCCGATGGCAACCAGCGTATCTCTGGCGAAAAGCAAAACCGGCTGTTTCTTATTATTCTGGCAAACCTCGACGGTACTGCCGCATAGCAGTCCCATTGAGGACAGCCGGTTCACCAAGCGGTTTTCTTCTTTGATCTCCAGAATGCAATACCGAGTTTCCGGCTTTGCATCGGAAAGCGTAATCGAGTTCATATTCCATCCTCCTGATCCGGGTAATATGCAGTTAGCATACTCTAACTACATATTAATGTACCATAAAACAAGAAGTCTGTAAAATCCATTTGTTGAATTTAAGCCCGTTTAGCAGTGAATTGACCGCCCCTCCTTGCGAATTGGGTTTTTTAATGGTAAAATAATCTTATGGATATTCAAAGTCAGCATTTCATACTTGATAAGGGCTCCAAGGGACAGTTGGACCTTTACACATTGGCACCGGGTATTCGAATTTCGTTCAACGAGATCTATACAGGCAGCTGGGAAAAAGGAGACAGCTCCATCTTTGGGGAACGAATGCTGATCCTCAACTTTTGTATTCACGGCCGATGTGATGCCTCTCTTGCGCAGAATCGGTATGCCATTGTGAAGGAAAACCAGGTCTGCGTCAGCACCGTTCTGCCCACAAAAGACTTCTACTACCCCGGAAGGCTGTACGAAGGAATCCAGCTATACTTGGACCTGGACATTCTGCGTGAGGCGCAGGGGCAGGACTTTCTCTCAGAAATGGGTGTTCCGTTGGAACAAATCGTAGAAGTATTCTGCGGAAAGGACGGACTGTACCTGCATCAGATGAATGACGCCCTCCGTGCGCTTGCGGCAGACGCTTGGAAAGGAAAGGACGCCCCGGAAATCGGAGCGCTGCGCTATTTGACCGTCCGCCTTCTCCACGAAATCATGTCCATGCCAGCAGAAGGCGAACCGGATACCTATTTCACTCGATCGCAAATTGCCATGGTAAGGGAGGCAGAAGCGCTGATCCTAAGCGACCTGACAAGGCGGATCACCGCAAAAGAACTGGCGGATCGCTTCGGCGTCAGCGAGAGCAGCTTTAAGTTCTATGTGAAGGGAATTCTCGGTGACAGCTATCTGAATTACTTCCGGAAGAAGCGAATGGAAAAAGCCGCCGAACTGCTGGAATCCACCAACCTTAAGGTCATTGAAATCGCAAGTGCAGTGGGATATGAAAATCAAGGGAAATTCGCCAAGGTATTTGCAGATATCTACGGCGTTTCGCCGCTGGAATTCCGGCGATTATCTAAATAATAAGAAAATACGGATTTTTGATATTTCAGTGCTATCTGTGATGCCCTCTGCGGATTCATTTCCGTAGAGGGCGTTATTTTTTTGCCCACTTTACCCTGACAAAAGTGCCTTTTCTCTGGGTATAGCGAGAAACGCTATTTCTCAGGAACGAGGTATCACTATGACAGACACGGAACGCTCACGAATTGTGGAACTCCAACACCAGGGCTACGGGTATAAGAAAATATCCGCTATAACAGGGCTACCGCTAAACACAGTAAAGTCCTTTTGCGCCAGGCATCCTGTGCAGATCAAAGAGCTACCGAGTTCAAATGCCCTGTGTCGAAACTGCCTGGCTCCGCTTGAGCAGACACCGCATAAACGGAAAAGGATGTTCTGCTCCGATGCTTGCCGAATGGCGTGGTGGAACGCGCACCCTGAAAGAGTGCAGCGAAAAGCGTACTACACACTCACTTGCCGACATTGCGGGAAGCAGTTTGAAAGCTATGGCAACAACCATCGGGTGTTCTGCTCCCGTGACTGCTATTTGAAATTCCGCAGGAAGGAGACCGACCATGAGTGATTACGATAAGCGTCTGTTTGCCTACCAGATGGCGATGGCACTCGCCCGGAGTATGCGTTCCAAGGGGCTGATATCAGCCAAAGAGTACGCTAAGATCGATACAATTATAGCCAATAAATACGGCATATCTTCGTGTAGTATATTCCGCTGAAATCACTGGATATATCGTGCTTTCAGAGGTAATATGTCACAGACCAAAGGGAGGTGAACCACATGGAGAGAGTTGTTGAAAGGGTCGATGCTCTAATTCCCGCACAGCCGAGAGCGTTGCGTGTTTGTGCTTATGCCCGTGTTTCCACGGGAAAGGATGCCATGCTGCATTCACTGTCCGCACAAGTCAGTTATTACAGTAAAATGATTCAGAGCCACAACGGGTGGATGTACTGCGGCGTTTACAGCGATGAGGCTGTGACCGGCACAAAAAGAGAACGAGCCGGGTTTCAGCACATGATTGAGGAGTGCCGCCAAGGGAACATCGATCTTGTTATTACGAAGAGCATATCCCGTTTCGCCAGAAATACGGTGACGCTTCTTCAGACTGTCCGAGAACTGAAAAGCCTGGGCGTAGATGTGTTCTTTGAAGAGCAGCACATCCACACCATGAGTGCGGACGGTGAGCTGATGATGACCATCCTGGCGTCCTACGCACAGGAAGAGAGCCTGTCAGCCAGCGAAAATCAGAAATGGCGTGTCCGAAAAGCCTTTGAAAACGGAGAAATCATCAACCTCCGCTTTTTGTTCGGCTATGACATCACACCGGACGACATTCAGGTGAACGAGAAGGATGCCGCTATCGTTCGAGAAATATTTGCGCGGTTCAACGGCGGCGAGAGCATGAGTTCCATCTGCCGTGACCTTGATGCCAGAGGACATAAAGGCGTTCTCGGCGGCACATGGTGTGCGGAGCGGATGCGGAATACCTTATCCAATGAAAAGTACCTCGGCAATGCGCTCCTGCAAAAGCGATACCGCAACAACCACATTGAAAAGAAGCTGTTGCCCAATCGAGGAGAGCTTCCAATGTACTATGCCGAGGGAACGCATGAGCCAATCATCGACCAGGCAACATTTGATAAAGCACAGGAGCGACTCAGAATGTTGGCGCAACAGACTGCCAACCGCAAGAAACCGACTCGTTCAGTTTTTTCTGGGATGATTCGCTGCGGACTGTGCGGCAATACCTATAAGCGCGTAACTTACCGCAAAAAGCACTACTGGAATTGCACTACATTCCAGACAAAAGGTAAATCTGAATGTGCCGCTAAGCGGATTCCGGAAGAAACGCTCGAAACCCTCACCTGCGAGGTGCTGGGAGAGGGCAGCACCAACAGCGATATGGTCAGAAGCAAAATAACGGCAATCAGAGCAGAGAAAAACAATGTGGTCGTGTACTGCATGGACGACGGTTCTGAAATCGTTAAACGATGGAAAGACCGCTCCAGAGCAGAAAGCTGGACGCCTGAAATGAAAGAAAAGGCACGGCAGCGGGCATTACAGGCAAGGAGGAAAAAGGAATGAACAGAACAGCAGCACGGTCGGTCACAGTCATTCCGCCGACCATCAATCCGCTGACGCACCTTTCCAGGGTGGCTGTACAAAAACGGCGGGTCGCAGGATACGCAAGAGTGTCCACAGACAGCGATGAGCAGTTCACCAGCTACGAGGCGCAGGTGGATTACTACACGCAATACATCAAACGCAATCCAGAATGGGAGTTTGTAAAAGTATACACAGACGAGGGCATTTCCGGCACAAACACCAAGCATCGCATCGGCTTCAATGAAATGATCGCCGATGCCATGTCCGGTAAAATCGACCTCATCGTCACAAAGTCGGTCAGCCGCTTCGCCCGAAACACGGTCGACAGTCTGGTTACCATCCGTAAACTGAAAGAAAAAGGTGTAGAAGTCTACTTTGAGAAAGAGAACATCTACACCTTTGACGGCAAGGGCGAACTGCTGCTCACCATCATGTCGAGCTTGGCACAGGAAGAAAGCCGCTCCATATCTGAGAATGTTACCTGGGGACAGAGAAAACGGTTTGCCGATGGAAAGGTCAACCTCCCATACAAGCAGTTCCTCGGCTATCGCAAAGGAGCGGACGGTTTTCCAGAAGTCGTTCCGGAGGAGGCAATCGTTGTCCACCGGATTTATACTCGATTCATGGAGGGGTTGACGCCGGGGGCCATTGCAAAGGAACTGACAGCAGATGGGATTCCGACTCCATCGAGAAAACAACGCTGGCAGACCAGTACAGTGGAAAGCATCCTTCAAAACGAGAAATACAAGGGCGCTGCACTCCTTCAGAAATGCTTCACGGTCGATTTCCTCACGAAAAAGAGAAAGGTCAATGAGGGCGAGGTGCCGCAGTATTATGTGGAACACAGCCATGAGCCGATCATTACGCCGGAAGAGTTCGACAAAGTTCAGACGGAGCTTGCTCGGCGCAAGCGAATAAGCCGTCAGTACAGCGGAAAGAGTATTTTCTCCTCCCGCATTGTCTGCGGGGACTGCGGTTCCTACTTCGGCTCGAAAGTCTGGAACTCGACCTCAAAATACCGCAGGGTCATCTGGCAATGCAACGGCAAATTCAAGGGTGAGCACAAATGCGAAACGCCGCATCTGGACGAGAAAACTATTAAAGCACAGTTCGTGGCCGCCCTCAACGCCATTATCGACAGCAAGGACAACATCCTTGAGGACTGTCGCTTAGTGCAAGCCACGCTGACGGACTGCACGGGCGTTGATGCAGAAATCGATAGCCTGCTCACGGAGGTCGATGTGGTGACCGAACTGACCCGGCGCTGCATTTCTGAAAACGCGCAGTCGTCGCAAAATCAGCAGGAATATACCGCCCGGTATAACGGTCTTGCGGAGCGGTACGAAAAAGTAAAAGCGCAGCTTGAGCAGCTCCGCGCCACGAAGACTGCACGGGAAGCTCAGGCAGACGCCATTGGTGCGTTCATGTTCGAGGTGCAGGAACTGGATGTCCTCACCGAGTTTGACGAGAAGCTCTGGCTGGCCGTCATTGATAAGGTGACCGTTCACACCAATGGGCGGATGACCTTCCGCTTCCGCAGCGGAACAGAGATCGACGTATAAGATCCATAAAGCGAAAAAGTCCGCAGGTTTGAGCGCCTGCGGGCTTTTCTGCATTGAAATGCAAGAGAAATATGGTATAATGTTATAAAATGAAAGTGAGTGGGGTATTAAGATGTTATTTGACGAAAAGGATTTGAGTGTTTTTGATAACACAGATTCTCGCGACTACTTTATGGAGATACTTCAATCATATTACAGTAAAAATTATCGCGCTACAATTGTACTGTTGTACTCATTTGTTATTTACGACTTGTTTATAAAGCTACAGACTATGGCAAACGAGGGGGACAAAAAGGCGAGCAGCAAGCTCAAGGAAATAAATGACATGATAGAGAATGACGAAAAATACTCTAGCGTGGAAAATGAGATAATCCGTTTTTTCAAAGAGAACTGCCAGCTGTATTTCAATCGTTTTACTGAGGATGTAGACTATTTAAAAAACTGTAGAAACAAATGTGCTCACCTTAAAGTTAATGATAATACTTTGTACGTTCCGAGTGACTATCATGCTAGGATGCTAATATGTTCGATGTATGATCATATTTTCTCGGTCAAGGCTCCGTTCATTATGGATCTGTTTCCCCTTGCTCAAAGTGATGTTGAAGCCTATGCAAAAACAATTTATTACATATCCGGCGATGGTTTTGACGAGTCCATAAAAAATAGTATAGAAAACAAGTATCTAAGTCGAATGACATTTGATTCACTGAAGAAGTCGTACAAAACATTTTTCCGGCTTTTGTTTGTGTCTGATAATGCAGAATGTATAGAGAATACATACGGATTGTATGCTTTCGCTTATGTGATGACCGGATATATGATTAAAAAGGGTTATACTGCAACTTTTTCAGAAATTTTAGTGCCAGGCATTCTGTCAAGGATTACGGTTGATACGCTTGAAAAGTCAGATGCACGGAGAAATGCTCTAATTAAAATCATATTGGATTATCCAGTAATAATGGATATTATAAGAAGCAATGAAGGTGTGTTTGCATATTTGAGCAATTTGGTTTTGGGAAAGCCGCAGTTCTTGAAATACTATGGTGCGTTTCATCCGAGGAGCAAAAAATCTGTCTATGCCTTCTTCAAGGAAAATCCTGGAGTGCAGCAAGCTGGTTTTTCGACAGTCTTGTATGACACAGTTAAAGACAGTGAGGATTTCAATTTAGCTGAATTTACGCATAAAATGGTTAACGCCATTCCTCACTATGCTGGGTTTGATGCAGCAGATAACTTTACGAACTTTTTTATAAATCATTTACAGGATTTAAGTATTGATGATATAAAATCGGTGATGAGCGTGTATTCGGCGAATGCTCAATGCACTAATCGTGGGAGACATTCAACCGATATCACAACTATCAATGAGTATATTGCGGCGCATTCAGCTGGGGATGGCGGAGAGGTTGAGCAAAGAGAGGGCTGATTACTTTTGCACGAAAAGAACTCTCAGCGCGAGAAACAATGCACACCCTTAAATAAACTGCACACCCTTTGCGGGAAAGTTGCACACCCGAAGGGTTTTTATTAAAATTAGAGTCATTTGCCAAATAAAACTGCCATCCCGTCGGGATGGCAGTTTTATTTAGTCAAACCGAGCGGCGCAGGGATGCCTGCCGTTTACACCTGACAGAATGCTATTTCAGCATCTCATAGCGCACGATCAACTCCTGCGTTTCCTGTGCGGTCAGAAGTTCGAGATTTTGCTCCTTCCGATAGTCCTTCGGGGAGACGCCGACGACGGATTTAAAGATTCTTGAGAAATAATTCCCGCTGCCGAAGCCGGTCTGCAGCGCAATATCCTCGATGCGCATATCGCTTCGCTGCAGCAAGCGGCAGGCCATCTCAATTCGATATTTGATCAGGTACTGCACCGGTGTCGTTTTGAAGTTCTCCTTGAAAATCTTCGTGAGATAGGACGGCGAAAGATTGCAGATCTGCGCCATCTGGGTCAGCGTCAGATTGCTCTGATAGTTTGCCTGAATTGCTTCGACGCAGTTTTGCAAGCGGTTATTGGAGTGCCGCAGGCCCGGAAGGGCACGCAGCGTATCGTGAAGCGCCATGATGAACTCATAGGTGTAGGATGAGGCGGTAAAGAAATTGTCGATCTGCTTATTCACAGCCAGTCCGTAGAGTTTTTCCCAGCAGTTCAGAACCGGGCAGGCAGGCGGAAGCGTGTAGATATTTCCGTATTCGTTGATGATATTCCGGAGAATGCTGCCGCATACGGCGTTCATGGACAAAAACTGCAGTTCCCAGTGTGCGCTGTTTTTGGGCCTGAAATAATGCGTTGCGCCGGGCCGTTCGATCAGAAATGCCTGCCCGGGACGCAGCACATGCGTGTGAGAGTTGATTGTAATTGCTCCCTCACCGGAGACGGTATACTGAAAGATAAACTGGTTCTCTGAGGAGCCGAAGTTGTCGATTGAATATTTCTGCGGATATTTCCAATTCTCCCAGCCGAGTGAGATAAACGAAAAATAGTTATGATAGAGTTGGAAGAACTTAAAATGATATTCAAATGTCTGCAACTCGTGATTTTGCTGCGGCATGACGGCACCCCCTTGTCTTCCTCTTTACTATAAAGAAAAGTCGCGCCTCTGTAAATGCATGTTATAACTTTTTTTAGCACAAAATCATTCTTTCTGTTTGCGTAGGGAGCCTGAAAAGCCTTATTTTACAGCGCATATTTTATAGATGATCAAATAATGGGAGTGATATTATTTAGAAATTAACGAAAAAACTCCATTCATTATAATGCACAAAAATGATATATTATTCACATAACAGATGTGCGTTTTAGGCAAGGGCCCGCTTGAACGGCAGATGTAAGTGATAACGGAAAAATGAAAAGGAGAAACACAGCTTATGAAAAAACTGATTACAGCACTTTTGTGCGTATGTATCCTGCTGGGTGTTTACGGCTGCGCGGCAAAGCCGGCGACGGAAGATCCTGCGGCACAGGCGAAACCCACGCAGACAGAACAGACCCCGGCTGCTGACGCCCAGACCCCCGAGACTTCTGTACAGGACGAAACCGTCGATCCCTTCGGCGGGTATGACACGCCGATCACGCTGACGACAATCGTCGCCCAGACGCTGACGACCTCCTGCCCGGAGGGGGTCACGCTGGACGATAACCCGTGGAAAACGCTCTGGAACAGCAAGGGCATCGACGTACAGTACACGAGCGTTGCGGCCGATTTTGAGGACATGCCAACTAAAATCAACCTTGCTATCACCGCAGGCGAGTTCCCCGACTTTGCCAGCGTCAGCTACGCAACCTATACGGAACTGCTTGAGGCCGACATGCTCACGGATATGACGGACATCTTTGAGCAGTACGCCTCTGACGACCTCAAAAAGCTGATGTACGCCGACGGCGGCGTTATGGCATCCAATGTGACGAAGGACGGCCGTCTGTACGGCCTTGTGCAGCCGGCGGATTATCTGGACAAGGGCGGCGTGGTTGCCATCCGGACGGACTGGCTGCAGGAACTCGGCCTTTCTGAGCCGAAGAGCATGGCAGATGTCTGGGACATTGCTGCAGCGTTCAAGGAGAATAACATGGGCGGCACCTGCACAATCGGCCTCGGCGCCACGAAGGAAATCAGCGACATGCTGGCCATGAAGTATCTCATCAACGCCGAGGGCGGCCTTGTCTCCACATGGCTGGAGCAGGACGGAGAACTGGTCTACAGCCTCATTCAGCCGGAAATGAAGACGGCACTTTCCGCACTGCATGACAAGTATGCGTCCGGTCTTCTCGACCAGGAATACGGCACGAAGTCTGAGCAGCAGCTCTTTGAGGATGCTGTCTCCGGCAAGAGCGGCGTTGTCATCTGCAACATGACTGCTCCGTTCTATCTCGACAACGGTATTTCCCTCGGCCAGGAGTGGGGTTATTACCCGCTGTATAACGAAGACGGCGGCTTCGCACCGGTTGAGGTCAGCACGAGCATCGGCTCCGTTGTTGTTGTCAGCAAGGACTGCAAAAATCCAGAAGCTGTCGTCAAGCTGTTCAACATGTTCATCAAGTATACGAACGAGGAGAGCCAGACCTACTCCGAAAGCGGCATCAACAATCTTTCCTATCCCGCCATCATCACTGCAACCGGCGGGAACCATGAAATCTACATCGCCTACACGCATTTCATCGACACCAATGAGGAACCGGCAGAATTTATCTCGAACTATGCCGGCACGGTCGAGACGTGCGAAAAATGGCGCCTTGAAAACGACGAGAGCGGACGGATTCTGTACACGATCTTTGGCCCGGACAGCACGCAGGGCGCGCTGGACGCCGAGATTAACGGCGGCGCCTATCTCATCAGTGCCTTTACCGGCACGCCCGGAGAGGCCTTCACCAAGAACGGCGGCAATCTGAACACGCTGGCAAACCAGATGATCACCAATATTATCACCGGTGCACAGCCCGTTGACTATTTTGATGAATTTGTCAACCTGTGGAAATCCAGCGGCGGCGACGCAATCACTGCTGAAATCAACGAATGGTATCAGAACCGATAAGCTGATCAGCCCCGTTTCGTAACCGGATGCGGAAGCGCCTGTCTGACACGCGCTTCCGCATCGCAGCATGCAGGGCTTTTGCCCCCCCTGATATTTTGTACATCGCAGATCATAATCGTCCGGGCCGCGCGCCGCGCGGTCCGGACGGGAAAGAGAGGAAAGCATGGCATCGCTTCCGACAACAAAGAAAAAACCGGTCTCCAATTTCCGCAAGAATCTCCCCCTTCACCTGATGCTGCTGCCGGCGGTGATTCTGCTTCTGATTTTCAACTACGTTCCCATGGGCGGCATTGTCATGGCGTTCCAGGACTACCGGGTCACGAAGGGACTGTTCAAATCCGAATGGGTCGGACTGGACAATTTCCGCTTCCTGATGTCCTATCCGGATTTCTGGAACATCATGAAAAACACGCTTGTGATCGCCTGCGCGAAGCTGATTCTGGGCCTGATCGTCCCGGTCGTGTTTGCGCTTCTGCTCAACGAACTGAAAAGCAAGCGCTTTGTCAAGATTACGCAGACGCTGGTCTATCTGCCGAATTTCCTGTCATGGGTTATTCTGGGCGGTATTTTCGCAACGCTTTTGTCACCGGGCGGCCTGATCAACCATATTCTTGAGATGCTCGGGCTTGGAAATTATTATTTTATGGGCGACAACTCACTTTTCCCTGGTGTGCTGATCGTCACAGATATCTGGAAAAACTTCGGCTACGCATCCATTATCTATCTGGCTGCGCTCACGGGCATCGATCCCGGGCTTTATGAAGCGGCTGCGATTGACGGTGCGGGAAAATTCCGGCAGCTGATTCACGTTACACTGCCCGGCATCGCGCCGATCATCTTCGTCATGGCCGTTCTGTCGCTTGGAAATATCCTGAACGCGGGTATGGACCAGGTCATGAACATGTACAGCCCGCAGGTCTATATGTCCGGCGATATCCTTGACACCTATATTTACAGAATCGGTCTGGAGCAGGCACAGTACAGCCTTTCCACGGCGGCAGCGCTGTTCAAATCAGTCGTATCTGCTGGGCTGATGGCCTTGGCGTATTCCATGGCAATCAAATACGGCGACTATCAGCTGTTCTGAGGAGGCGTGCAGCTATGATTGAAAATTCAAAGGGCTATAAGACTTTTCTGGTCTTCGACTATTTTATGGTGGCGCTTCTGGCTCTGATCTGCCTGCTGCCAATGATCCACATTCTGGCCGTCTCGCTGAGTGACCGCGTTGCGAACACCGCAGGCATGGTCACGTTCTGGCCGGTCAACTTCAATCTGGAATCCTACCGGTATATCCTGAAGGACTCGGCCTTTGTCCGGGCCTTCGTTATCAGCGTCCTGCGCACTGTCATCGGCGCAGGCATTCAGGTTTTGATGACGATCATGTGCGCATATCCGCTTTCCAAATCCTCTGACCGGTTCAACGGGCGGACGGCGTATGTCTGGTTCTTTTTGATTGCCTCTTTGTTCAGCGGCGGTCTGATTCCGACGTATCTGGTCGTCAAGAATGTGCATCTGCTCAATTCCTTCTGGGCGATGATCATTCCGTGCGCCGTACCGATCGGCAATGTCATTCTGATGCTGAATTTCTTCCGCGGACTCCCAAAGGAACTGGAGGAGGCCGCGCTGCTCGACGGCGCAGGACATCTGTCCGTGCTGCTGCGGGTCTATGTGCCGCTGTCAAAGCCCAGCATTGCGACGGTAACGCTGTTCTCCATGGTCGGCCACTGGAACTCCTGGTTTGACGGTATGATCTATCTGCGCGCTGATACGCTGCAGCCGTTGGCGACGCTGCTGCACAATATGGTTTCCCGTACGACGTTGAATGTCATTATGGAGACGACGGATATCTCCGTGATTGAGCAGCTGCTGACAGTCACGAACGAGAGTCTTAAATCTGCGCAGCTGTTTATCGGCAT
>ENA-OPSQ01001883-OPSQ01001883.1-human-gut-metagenome-genome-assembly--contig:-NODE-1883-length-13030-cov-3.045626_pt1 | contig 13030 bp, 11 predicted proteins | sample MGYA00241456_ERZ501904 | MGnify/ENA primary metagenome ERZ501904 (study PRJEB25962, sample SAMEA2042452) | human gut metagenome | biome: human gut; feature: human-associated habitat; material: faeces...
AAGAACTCAAAGAGGAACTGGTTTCGGATTCAGAGATTCTTGATAAACAGACGATGGGAGAGGAAATGTATCATAAGTTAGAGATTCGCAGAGATGTGAAGGATTCGATTGTGGTTATCATTGCCTCGATTTTGTATGCGATAAACGTTAATGTTTTCGTTAATGCGGGAAATCTACTTCCAGGTGGAGCAACTGGAATTTCCCTGTTGTTACAGCATATTTGCAGGACATTTTTACATATCAGTGTGCCATATTCATTATTCAGTATTCTTCTTAATGCGGTTCCGGCAACGATATGTTACCGGGTAGTTGGTAAAAAGTATACACTTCGTTCGGTTCTTTGCATTTTTGTAATGAGTATTGCCGTCGATATGATTCCATCTCATTTTATTACAGATGATTTATTATTAATTGCGATTTTTGGTGGAATTATTAATGGCGTTTTGATTGCACTGATTTTAAATAGCCATGCGACAAGCGGTGGAACGGATTTTATCAGTATGATTATTTCTAAGAAAAAGGGAATCAGTGTGTGGAATTATATTTTCATGGGAAATGTAGCCGTTCTTTTGATTGCAGGATGTATTTATGGTATGAATGTGGCATTATATTCTATTATTTTCCAGTATGCATCCACACAGATGATTAATATGATGTATAAACGATATGATAAAGATACTTTGTTTATTATTACGAAGAAGCCGGATGAAGTTTATAATATTATCTTGAAAAAGACGAATCATGATGCAACTTTATTTAAGGGCGTTGGATGTTATAAGAATGAAGAAAAAGCGATGCTTTATAGCGTGGTGAACTCAGATGCGACAAGAGTAGTTATCATGGATATTAAAAAGGAAGACCCGGATGCATTTATCAATTATTTTGGTTCGAAAGGAATTCGTGGAAAGTTCTATTATCAGGAAGAGGAATAAAAAATAAAAAATCATATATTTCCTATTGACATAGTAGGATAAAAGAACTATGATAAGCACTATAAATTTTGAAAGAGGAGGGGAACATCTTGAACTGGGAGTTTATTCTAAAATATTTACCGATGTACGAGAAAGCCGCCTGGTTGACGCTTCGCATTGGACTCCTCGGAATTGTTTTTGCAATTATCGTTGGATTTGTCTGTTCGACGATCCAGTATTATAAAGTGCCGGTACTTCGCCAGATTGTGGCGGTGTACATAGAACTCAGCAGAAATACACCATTGCTGGTACAGTTATTCTTTATTTACTATGGACTTCCGAAGATCGGAATCCAGACAAATGCGGAGGCATGTGGTGTTGCCGGACTTGCATTTTTAGGTGGAAGTTACATGGCAGAGGCTTTTCGAAGCGGATTGGAAGCAATCGAACCGATTCAGACGGAGAGTGCGTACAGTCTTGGGATGAACCGTTACCAGACCATGCGGTACATCATTTTACCACAGGCAATGTCCATCAGCGTTCCGGCATTTGTGGCAAATGTGATTTTCCTTTTGAAGGAAACGAGCGTGTTCAGTGCGATCAGCCTGATGGATCTGATGTTTACTGCAAAAGACCTGATCGGTCTTTATTACAAGACAACAGAGAGTTTATTCCTGCTTGTGGTTTTCTATCTGATCCTATTATTGCCGATTTCCATTTTGGGCAGTCTGCTGGAAAGGAGGCTGCGTTATGCCGGATTTGGGGCTTGAGGTTTTATTAAAAGGAAGCAATATGCTGCGGCTGCTTCAGGGACTCTGGGTAGCACTCCGTATCAGTCTGATCGCAGTTGTGATCAGTATTCCGTCAGGTTTATTGTTTGGCGTGCTGATGACAAGAAAAAATGTAGTGCTCAAGGCAATTTTCAGAGTGTATCTGGAATTTATCCGCATTATGCCGCAGTTGGTATTACTTTTCCTGTTTTACTTTAGTACGACGAGAACTTTTGGCTGGAATTTGTCGGGAGAGACAGCGTCCATCATCGTGTTTGTCCTGTGGGGAACCGCAGAGATGAGCGACCTTGTGCGGGGGGCACTGATCTCCATCCCAAAACATCAGTACGAGAGCAGTGCGGCGCTGGGACTTACCAAAATGCAGACTTATCTCTACGTTATCATTCCGCAGGCCGTCAGGAGACTGATCCCGCTGTCCATCAACCTGATCACACGAATGATCAAGACGACCAGCCTGATCCTAATGATCGGTGTTGTCGAGGTGTTGAAGGTGGCACAGCAGATTATCGAGGCAAACCGGATGTCCAGCCCGAATGCAGCGTTTGGAATTTATCTGACCGTATTTTTATTGTATTTTATCGCATGCTGGCCAATCAGTATGTTTGCAAAATATCTGGAAAGGAAATGGAGGTGATCTTTCTTGGAACAGACATTGTTATCTATAGAACATTTGAAAAAAAGTTATGATGATAACCTGATTCTGGATGATATCAATCTGGAAGTACATCAGGGAGAGGTCATCGTCCTTGTCGGCCCGAGCGGCTGTGGAAAAAGTACGATGCTTCGATGTATCAACGCTCTGGAACCAATTCAGGGCGGCGAGATCAAATTAAATGGTGAAAAAATTGATCCGAAGAACAAAAACATCGCAGAGCTTCGCCAGAAGATCGGAATGGTATTCCAGAGCTATGAGTTATTTCCGCATTTGACGGTGCTTGACAACATTTTACTGGCACCAATGAAAGTACAGAAGCGGAAAAAAGAGGAAGCCGAAAAGGAAGCAATGGCGCTTTTGGAGCGGGTTGGTCTTGCTGAGAAAGCGAAAAGCTATCCGAGGCAGCTTTCCGGTGGACAGAAACAGCGTGTCGCGATCGTGAGAGCACTTTGTATGCACCCGGAAATTTTACTTTTCGATGAAGTGACTGCGGCGCTGGATCCGGAGATGGTAAGAGAGGTTTTGGATGTAATGCTAGACCTTGCTTCCCAGGGGCGCACAATGATGATCGTCACACATGAGATGCAGTTCGCAAAAGCAGTGGCAGACCGTGTGATATTTTTAAATGGCGGAAAGATCGTGGAGGAGGGAACTCCGGAAGAGTTCTTCGAACATCCAAAGACCGACCGCGCAAAACAGTTTTTGAATACGTTTGAATTTCATGAGGCAAAGACTCATGTGAAATAGCAAGAAGAAAAGGAGCATCTATTATGAAGAAATGGAACAGGATTTTGGCAGCAGTATTAACACTTTCACTTACGGCAGGTCTGACCGCATGTGGCGGAAGCACAAGTGATGCAACCGCAAGTGATGCAACCGCAAATAATGCAAGTGCGGCAGACGAGGGAACAGCATCCAATGGAAGCAGCGAAGTTTACCGTACTTTGGATGAAATCAAAGAGAGCGGTACGATCAATATCGGCGTTTTCTCCGACAAAAATCCATTTGGATATGTAGATGAAAATGGTGAGTATCAGGGATACGATATTTATTTTGCAAACAGACTTGGTGAGGATCTTGGAGTGGAGGTGAACTTCGTATCCACAGAGGCGGCAAACAGAATCGAATATTTGCAGACAGGAAAAGTGGATATCATTCTTGCAAACTTTACCGTGACTGACGAGCGTGCGGAGGAAGTTGACTTTGCACTTCCTTATATGAATGTGGCGCTTGGTGTGGTATCCCCTGACAGTAAAGTGATTGAGAGCCTTGATGACTGGGATTCCAATGACCAGATGATCGTTATCTCAGGAACAACGGCAGAGACTTACATGATCGACAACTACCCGGATATCCCATTACAGAAATATGATTCCTATGCAACTGCGAAGAATGCACTGGAAAATGGAAGCGGTGCTGCATGGGTAAACGATAACACCGAGGTTATCGCATATGCACTTCAGAACACCGGTTACACGGTAGGGATTCCTTCCCTTGGAAGTAATGATACGATTGCTCCGGCAGTTTCTAAAGGAAATACAACCTTGCTTGACTGGATCAATGACGAAATTAAGACTTTAGGTGAGGAACAGTTCTTCCATGCTGATTATGAAGCTACTTTAGTAGACACATATGGCAGTGACTATGAGGAAAGTCTTGTTGTAGAAGGCGGAGTGACAGAATAAATTTAAATACACAGACTGCTGTGCCGGGACGATGAAAAATCGGGCGGTGCAGCAGTTTTTTAATGTAAATAAAAATGAAGATTGAGAATGCAAAATCTATATAGTAAGATAGAAAAAATGACAGTGTTCTTGGAGGAAAAAAATAATGTTAAATATCGCAATCTGCGATGATGATGATCTGATTGCACATCAAATTGAAAGTGTCTTACATAATATTGGTGACGAGGAAAATGTGAAAATAGATACCGATGTTTTCTATAGTGGAAATGATCTGGTAAGAGAAATATCTTCAGGGAAAAAGTTTGACCTGATATATATGGATATTCAGATGGAAAATGGAGATGGAATCACTGCGGCGAAAAACATTCGTAAAAAAGATGAAGATGTGATGATTATTTTTATTTCCAGCTATGACAGATACGTCATGGAATTATTTCACTTAGATGTGTTTTCCTTTATCAGAAAACCGATAGACCGGGATTCGTTCGTACAGATATTTTTAGAAGCAAACCAGAGAATTTGCAGTAGAAATCATTTCTTTTCGTTTAAATATAAAAGTCAGGAATACAAAGTTTTGTGCAAAGAGATCCTATATTTTGAAAGCAAAGCAAGACAAATAAATATACATGTCAGAGATGGAAATAAATATGTGTTTAATGGAAAATTATCAGAGGTAGAAAAAGGACTTAGCAGTGGAAAAGTAACATTTCTAAGGATTCATCAGTCTTATCTTGTCAATTATCTTTTGATCAAATCAAGATCAAAATCTAATGTAACATTGATAAACGGAGAAGTGTTGCCGATTAGTGAAGACCGGCAGAAAGAATTTAGTAAAGAATATGGCAGACTGTTAAGAGGTGATATCTATGTGTGACGTGGGAAATATAATCTTAAATTCAGTTTTGACATTCGCAAGTGTCTGGATAGTAAGAAAATTTTTAGATACATTTTATGAAAAGAAGCGTTGGAATGTATTATCTGTAAGTGTATGGTCCATATATATTATTTTTCAAGGATATGTCCAGTTTCACAGTGGTGATGCGTCAACTTTAACTACGATTGTAAATGTGTTGCTGTGTATCATGATTTCAGCAATTTCCTATTATGGTTTTGGAAAAAATAATATATTTTTACTTACGTTCTTTTGGGCAGTATGGGCATTGGTAGAAATGATTATTTTTTTCTTTTTAAATTTATTTTGTCTCGAACAAAGAGATTTTAATATGATAGGAAGTATTATATCAAAAATAATCATGCTGATAGGAACATACATTTTGTCTTTTGTATGGAAGAAAAGGGAAAACAGCCTGATTCCTGTAAAATATTATATCGTCTTTTTCTTTGTATCAATCGGCAGTATTTACATTGCAGCAGCGGTGTTCTTTTCAGAAAATAATACAGTGACTGCTATGATAGTTTTCAGCATATTATTACTGTTCAATATGATTATCCTTGAGGTTTATTCAAAAATTACGGAAAAAACTATGCTCGAAAAGGAAAAAACGGTATATGAGCAGCAAATTCATATGATGACTAATAATACAAAAGAACAAAAAAAGTTAATGGAAGATTTTCACAGAGAACGCCATGATCTGATAAATAAATTAATTGTATTAAAAAACGAAATAGAGCATGGAGAGAAAGAAAATGTTATTCGTGAAATCGACAAAATAATCGAGAATAATCATACAGAAAATTATATTTCTGACAGTGGAAATCAGGTGATAGATGCACTGCTCAACACCAAATATTCGATTGCCAAAGAGAATGGAATACAGTTTCTTTTAAAAATTTTTATACCGGAAGAACTGCCGGTAAATCAGTGTGATCTGGGGGTAGTATTAGGAAATGCGCTCGATAATGCGATAGAAGCCACAGAAAAATGCAACGAAAATAATAAGAATATTGAAATAGCAATGGGAATCAAAAAGCAGTCATTGGTTCTTGTTATAAAAAATCCGTATGAAGGATATTTGAAACAGGACAAATCAGGAAAATTAATTTCAACCAAAAATGATTTCCACAGACACGGATATGGTATAAGCTCCATTCAAAAAGTTGCGGACAAATATGGTGGAGATGTAATAATCGAGACGCAGGATGGAAAATTTGTTCTGACAGTTATGATGAATATAGGGGATTTTTAACAGTTAGATACGTAAATTTGACAGATGATAAAATGAAAGAAAAAAAGTTTTAAAATCATTAGAGTATTATGAAGTAGACGAAGGAGAAATACATAATGAAAAAAACAGATACAATGATGCTCCTTACATCCATTTTAAAATAATTGATTGGATAATTCGAATTTATGGTAAATAGTCTTATGTTTGGAACGAAGATTGGAAAATTATTAAAAAATAGTGGAAAAAAAGAAAGAATACAATTCTGGTTTGCTTCAATGGTGACTGTGACAGCAACTTTATTGTATACCATGTTTGCTTTTGGACTGAGTGATATAACCAATGACAGCTTAAGCAAAAATGACGTACAGCAGTTACAGGGCGTGTTGTCCTCTGTAATTTTGATATCAATTATTGCAGTTATGTTTTTTCAATGGATATTGGCAACACAACTGCAAAATTTATTTAATATTAGAAAACACTTTACAGAAGCATTATTATTGATGGGAACACCGCATAAAAAAATTGTAAAGATATATGTTTCTGAGTTGGTACAGGTTCATGTATCGGCAACTTTGATCGGATGCGTTATTGGAAGCAGCATTTATATTGTTGTTGCAAATGTATTGCAGATTGAAGAGCGATATGTTCCGGTTCAGATATATCTTATTTGTGTTTTGATTGGAATACTATTGAATTCTTATACAATTGGAAGTAATTTATATAAACTGTTCCGGGGGAATATTGTAGAAAAAATCAGGAACGGAAATGATTATATAAAAACAAATAAAATAAACGTTAAAGGAGTATTAGTCAGAATTTGCATAGCAGCTATTTTGGTAATTCTTATGCAATACATCAGTGTGACGTCTACAGTGCGGCAGATTGTGGAACTTTCAAAGTTTTGTGATATTCTGGCAGGTATGATTCTGTTTGATCCGATTGCAAGAGGAGTATATCAGCTCCTTTATTATATGACCAAATTTATGAAAAGTAAGGATGCTTTTCTGTCTGTCGTAATGTCCAAAAGTTATTTTAGAAAAGTAAAAATTACATGTATGTTTTTGATTTTAAGTTGTACACTTTTTGTTGGTTTGCATTCGCTGTTTCGTATGGTTCGTGTATCTGGGGAAAATATTGTTGATAAAAATATAGGTTATGCGTATGTTTTAGATAAAAAAGATATAGAAGTTAATGATAGAGAATCGGATTCAGATACATATTATGGACTAAAAATAAAATCAAAAACCGAAAGTGGAAGTAATGTATTTGTAAGTGGAATTGATAGTTTATATGTAAATCATTTTGAAAAAATTAATGTTGTAAAAGGAAGTGAGGAGGGGCTGAACAAGGTTCTTAATGAGAATGCCAATTCTATTTTAATGCCTGAGATTTTTGCAGCATCAAGTGATATTGGAAAGACAATAAAAATAAACATGGAAGGAAAAATGTATGATTTTATTGTTGCAGGTCTTTATTATTCCAATGATTTTAGTGAGTTAAATTGCTTTGTCAATATAAATTATTTGAAAGATACATTACATATTGGAAGCAATGAACATAATATAGTTTTTTTCAATGAAGGAAATAGCGTTTCTGATAAGAATTTACTTACAAAAGCAGATATTATGAGGAAGAGCAGAGAAAGAGCGGTAAGCGGAACCGAGATAGTGGAAGCAATCACATATCTGCTGATAACATGTGCTGTGATTTCACTGTTTATTTATTATTCGTTCATTGCAAAAAGCAATGAAAAAGATATCCTGAGATTTCAGGCAATGGGAATGCCATATTTGCAAATTATTAAAATCTATATTTGGAATGCAGTTTTTCCAATTATAATTTCTGGTATATTTTTACTTCCAATCACTAAAAAATTTACATATATATGTTTGTATGTAATGTTATCACCGTATTATTTTGTTGGAGTGAAGGACAGCGGAATATATTCTGAAATAGTTCTATTATTGTTATTTTCGCTAATATCAATAGCAGTTCAAATGTTTTATATTCTGAAATTAAAAGATAGAATGAATTTTATTGAGGAACTTAGAAATCCTGGAATGTAGCACAAGGAGAAATAATGAAGAAAGAAATAATAAGAATTAATAATCTGAGTTACAAAGTCAAAGATGGTGATGAAGAAAAAATGTTGCTAAATAATATTAGCATCTCATTTGAGATGCCGGAGATTATTACCATATCAGGACCATCAGGTTCCGGAAAAACAACATTTTTATATGCAATTTCAGGGATGTTAGACAATTTAAAGGGTGAAATATACATAGAAGAAAAAAATATTTTAGCTTGCACAAAAAAAGAAAGAGAAAAAATACGCTTAAATGATATTAGCATTATTTTTCAAAATTTAAATTTATTTTCATTTATGAATGTTGAAGATAATATATTGCTTCCTTATTATATTAAGGAGCGAACGGTGAATGAGAAAACATGTCAATTAATGAATGAATATCTAACTATTATGAATTTAGCGGGAATAAATAAACGAGATATTCACTCATTATCAGGTGGAGAGCAACAGAGAGTGGCGATTGTCAGATCCATATTAGATTCAACAAAAATAATTTTGTGTGATGAACCAACTGCCAGTCTGGATAGGAAAAATACAGAAATATTCATGAAGACACTTGTGGATATTACGCAAAAAAGAAATGTGGCAGTTATGATCGTAACGCATGATGAAAACGTTGTGAAATATGGCACGGCAAAATATTATATGGAAGATGGAAAAATAAGAAAATATGAGTAGTACTCAATCTTGTCACTCTGTTGTACTGCTACTGCATAGGCTGCACTGAGCGTCTGATAGAAAAACATGTAATTTTGTATGAGGAAAGGTTTAGGAAGAGATGAAAATACCGAAATTCAAAGTTCAAATGAAAGTTATATTGATGATTATAACCACTATTATAGCTGTTTTTTTAATCCGATTATTATTAATAGGTGGTCTGGTAAAACTGCTTTCATTTGATAGCCAGAGAACTGAAGTATATAAAGATACAGATATCACGCATTACCAGTGGTACATTGGAAAGAATGCTAAGAAAGAATATGCTGATAAATGGGGAATGGATGAAAGCATTTTTCCAGAAAGTATTACAGATAACATGGATGTACTGGATTATAAAATGGTTTACTATAATCCGTGGGACGCACAGTATTTAAGTTATCTGGTCGTCGAATATGATGATAAGAGTTATGAGGAAGAGATACAGAGATTGGAGCAATATGATTCAAAAGAATATAAAGGATATTTTGGAACGAGAGGTTTTCGGGATAAGTACCGTCTTTTGGCGATAGAGGTTGATCCGTATTATGGATTGATATATGCGCTGGGAGAAGAAAATAATCAGATTATTTATGTGGAATTGATTTTCTGTAATTATTTTTATGATATAGATTATCAAGATGAAATCGACATACAATATTTACCAATTGGATTTGATGCGACACCGGATAATGAATATCGTCAAAAGAGGCTGAATTGATAGAGGGCAGCCTTGTTGTAGAAGATGGAATAACAGAATAAACTAAACACAGACTGCTGTGCCGTGACGACGTAAAATCGTGTGGTGCAGCAGTTTTTTGTTCACAAAACATTGACGGAACCCCACAAAGAAGGTAATATTTTACCGAAAGAAAACTTGATAATTGTAAGGAAAATCATAGAGAAAGGTCATAGCATGGGCATTACAATAGAAGAATTAAAAAAACTTGATAAAAACACTTATCAGATTATTGATATCCGGGACGAGAACGAGGTCGCCCACGGAGCGATTCCGGGAGCGGTAGCGACACCGGCAGATTCCATCGAAGGAAATGAGAACATTGATTTTTCAAAAAAATTAGTGATCTGCTGCAGCCGTGGACGTTTCAGCGTGGAAGTTGCCGAAGGACTGGAAGAGAAAGGAATGGATGCGGTAAGTCTGGAAGGCGGATATATTGCATGGCTTCTGGATGCGATGAAGCAGGAGGAAGAGGTAGACATCTGCAAGGATGTGGAACTTTCCATCCGTAAAAAGTTCCGTAAGAGCATCTGGTGCAAATTCACAAAAGCAATAAATCAGTATGAGCTTGTCAAACCGGGTGACCGCATTGCGGTCTGTATTTCCGGTGGAAAAGATTCCATGCTTATGGCAAAGCTTTTTCAGGAATTAAAAATTCACAACAAATTCGATTTTGAGGTGAAGTTTCTGGTCATGGATCCGGGATACAGTCCGGCAAACCGAAAAGTGATCGAGGAAAACGCCAGAAAACTCAATATTCCGATCACAATTTTTGAATCGGATATTTTTGATTCCGTATACAATATTGAAAAATCACCGTGCTACCTGTGTGCGCGGATGAGACGCGGACATTTATATCATTTTGCACAGGAGCTTGGATGCAATAAGATCGCACTCGGACATCATTATGATGATGTGATCGAGACAATCCTCATGGGTATGCTTTACGGAGCACAAATCCAGACGATGATGCCAAAACTTCACAGCACCAATTTTGAGGGAATGGAACTGATCCGTCCGCTTTATCTTGTGCGTGAGGACGATATCAAGGCGTGGCGTGACTATAATGGACTTCATTTTATCCAGTGTGCATGCAAGTTTACAGACACCTGTACCACCTGCAATAACGAGGAAAATCGTTCGAAACGTGTGGAGATCAAGGAACTGATCAAAAAATTAAAAGAAGTCAACCAGTACGTGGAAGGCAATATTTTCAAGAGTGTGGAAAATGTGAATCTGGAAACGGTTGTTGCCTATAAAAAGGACGGCATAAAACATCATTTTCTCGATGATTATGATACAAAAAAGTAAGCAGAAGAAATCTATTAGCAAAAAATGAAAAAATATTGATTTTGGCTAATAGAGAAAAGATGATTTGAAAAGAAATGAAGAGGCTGTGATAGTCTCTTCATTTTTTTGGTACAAATTCGATTTTTAAAGTCATATCCATTGCATCTGCCAGACGTTTTAAGGTCAAAATGGATGGATTGGCGTTACCACGTTCCAGTTTGCTGATATCGCTCTGATAGATTCCCGTTTTTTCGGAGAGTTGTTTTTGTGTCAGCATGGCATATTCTCTTGCTCTTGCAAGGCTGGAAGCAAGTGCGAGGGATGGGTCAACAGATTCAATACGAATAAATACACCATCTTCCCAGATCGTTTCAGAATCTAAGTCCAGATCATCACTCCAGGACACACCATAGCCGCCGGTATCTGCATGAACTTTCGATGCGAGGGATGGATTATTGATAATTTCCTGAAATTGAGGAAGAATGGAAAGCATTTTCCGCAGGTCATATTGAATTACTTCACCACCTATAAAAATTGCCTGAAGAATATTCTGATCAATCATCGATACACTTTGCACTCTGTGAGCCATAGGATGCACCTCCTTCGAATTTTAATGATGTAAAGTTTTGTGTTCTTTTTGGCGCAGGTACATTTTTATTGTTATTCCAAAGAAACGTGCAATGACGGGCATATAATTCCTTCTTTCATATTTTTTGTATATTATATAGGATATATCCTATATAATCAAGATGTTTTACAAATTTTTAATATTCATTTTAGAAAAAATAGGGTATGATGTACACAGGAATTTTAGACAGAGAAAAGAATAATTCTCTGATTTTTCCACATAATAACTCCAAAGTGAAATAACAGCATTGGAGGAAAAATATTAAATGAAAGCCACAGGGATTGTACGCAGAATAGATGATCTGGGAAGAATTGTAGTTCCGAAAGAAATTCGGAGAACCTTAAGGATCCGGGAGGGCGATCCTTTGGAAATATTTACCGACCGGGAGGGCGAGATCATTCTGAAAAAGTATTCGCCAATCGGGGAGCTGAGCCAGTTTGCGGGAGAGTATGCGGAAAGTCTGGCACAGACAACCGGACATCTGGTATTGATCACGGACTGCGACCATGTTGTGACGGCATCCGGTACCGGCAAGAAAGAATATGCGGGCAAGCCGATCAGCAAACAGCTGGAAGACGCCATCAGCGAACGGAAAAATTTTCTCGCAAGCAGAAATGATGCGGAGTTTGTCAAGGTGACATTAGATGATGCCGGAGAATTCGGACAGCAGGCGCTCAGCACGATCATCTGTGAGGGGGATGCGATCGGAGCCGTTATTTTATATGAAAAAGACGAGAAATCCAGAATGACAGAGACGGAGAGCAAGCTTGCGATCGCAGCAGCTGGTTTCCTGGGAAAACAGATGGAACAATAGAAGCCGCTGGAATGATTACGGAAAATGAGGACAAAGCATGAAGTTTATGCATATTTCAGACGTGCATCTCGGTGTAAAACCGGATGCAGGCAAAGCATGGAGTGAAAAAAGAGCACAGGATATCTGGGATTCTTTTGCAGAAATGATCGAGATCGCGGCAGAAGAATCCCCGGATTTTTTGCTGATTTCAGGTGATCTTTTTCACAAACAGCCATTGAAAAGAGAATTGAAGGAAGTCTGTGGTCTGTTTGCACGCATACCGCAGACGAAAGTGCTTCTTATGGCAGGAAACCACGATTACATACAGCAAAATTCTTTTTACAGGACATGTGAGTGGCCGGAAAATGTCTGTTTCTTCCCGCGCGAGGAAGTAATGTGTTTTGATTTCCCGGAGCAGAATACGACGGTTTATGGTCTGAGCTATTGGCATCGTGAGATCCGGCAGGCTTTGTACGATGAAGTTTTTCCGAAAAATACGGACAGAATTAATATTCTGCTCGCACATGGAGGCGATGAGCGGCATATTCCTTTTTCGGTGGAAAAGATTCTGCGGCATGGATTTGATTATATGGCAGCGGGACACATTCACAAAGGTGGGCAGCTTGT
>ENA-OPSQ01001895-OPSQ01001895.1-human-gut-metagenome-genome-assembly--contig:-NODE-1895-length-12946-cov-2.191374_pt1 | contig 12946 bp, 5 predicted proteins | sample MGYA00241456_ERZ501904 | MGnify/ENA primary metagenome ERZ501904 (study PRJEB25962, sample SAMEA2042452) | human gut metagenome | biome: human gut; feature: human-associated habitat; material: faeces...
GTGCCTATTGTGACAAGATAAATTGCGGCTAACCACTCAAACACATTGCATAGGTTTGAAAAGAAAGTGCATAACGGTGCGCTTAAATAAGGCGTAAATACTCCGTATACAAGTGAGATTGCACAAAACACTGAACCGCATATTTCGGAAATACTGCTCACGGTTTTGTTCAAATTGCAGAGCCTGTTTTGGAGCATTATAACCATCAAATACACAAAGTACGCACAAAAATGCTCAAATATGTACGAAAAATTACCGTCCATAGTGAAACACAAATTGAGCAGTGGGTGATTGAGGTAAGCGGCATATGTAAGACACATAAAGAAGAACATATACGAATAATTGCTTTTACTGCTTAATGCAAGAAACAGTGAGAATATCGCACCGAAGAATATCATCGTCATAAAAAAGTTGCTTATGAGAACTTTAAGTATTCGGGCGATATTGATAGCATATGGAACACCGAGTGTCGGCGGTGATGTAATTCCCGCTTTAATGCCTGACGCGTCCTTGACGGCGATTGTTATATACGTTTCGCCGGAGGCACTGAAAAATGCGCCACGGTTTTGTATTTGTGCTTTATAATTATGTATATCGCCGACCTTTAAATACAGTTTGTCGTTGATGTACAGTTCATATGCCGAGTAAACCTGAGGCATTTCCAGTGCGTAAAATCCCTCTTTTTCGGGGAAGTTTATTTTCATTCTGTATGTTCCGATAAAGATATTGTTTTTTGTTTGGCTTGTGTACGCTGACTCAGTATCGCCGATTGAAATATATTTCATATTCGGAAGTGAAGTTTGATTTTTAAAATATGTCGGAGTGAGAAGTGCGTCTTCGTAAAATTCCCAATCCTTTATAAGAAAGTGAAACGAATTGCTGTCAATTTCCTCTTGCGAAAGCGTCAATACGCCTTTTTCGGGCTGGAGCTTGTTGTATGTATATTTGTTATTGAAAATATATAAAAATTCTGTAATCAAAGAGATAAGAACTATTGCGATAATAAAAATTACCGCAATAGTCTTAACGCGTTGCTTATTTTCCATAGTAATCATAGTGACCTTTATTCTCTTATAATATCTTTTAATTCATAAGTTAAATACTGTTTCTTTACCTGTTGATTTTCACGTTTTTTAATCGGAACATAATCTCCGTTTTGCATTAAAAAATCATTGCCCGAAACAGTGTTGACGTAATCAAAATTTACGATAAATCCTTTACAGCAGTTTGAAAAACGGCTGTCTTCTGTCAAAATTGACGCACACTGTGAAAATGTGTTTTGAATTTCAATCGTTTTGTCCTTCAAATGAAGCCGGACTTTTCTGTTTGTAACATCTATGTACATTATCGAATCATATGCTATTTTAAGTTTTATTTCGGGTTTTGTTTTGTACAGAACCGATAATGATTTTGAAGGTTCTTCGTATTTTTCAAAATATCTCTGCATAAGCGACTCAACTGCATCTTTTGTTATCGGTTTTACAAGATAACAAAAAGCATTTACACTGTAACTTTCACAAGCGAAGTTATTGCTTGTAGAAAGGAAGATGATTTCAACCGAACTGTCTGTTTTGCGTACAGTGCTTGCAGCTTCAATTCCGCTCATACCCGGCATATATATGTCAAAGAAAATCATATTATATTTGTTATTTTCAAATTGCGTGACAAAACTTTCGGCATCGGAAAAGTCGGATATTGTAACATTCATATTTCTTTCGGAGAAATATTCGTTAAGGTAATTTACAAGCGTTTCTCTGCCGACGGCTAAGTCATCAACAACTGCAATATTCATCGTGTTCACCGCCTTATGGATTTAAGAGCTGTCAACATTTTGCCGATATACTCTGATTATATTATATCATTGTAAAAATAATAATTCAACATATAAAATTGAGTTTCAGTTAATAAACTTGAGTTTCGGTGCGGAAAATTGCTTTTAAAACTTGCAGAATGCGTTTGATGCAAAATCTATTGAATTTTGATTTTCGATATATTATAATTTCATCAGAAAGCAATGAGATACAGCAGAATATAAGGAGATATGAGATGGGATTTTTTGATTCATTTAAGTCCGGAGCAAAAGATGTCTTTAAGGGGTATGATAAAGTTAAGCTAAATGATAAGATTACATATGATGAACTTTATGAGATTATGAAAGACGAAACATATTCTGTCGGTAAACCTGAGATTACGGGTTCGGGATTAATGAGATGTATTCAATTTCCTGCTGTGGATAAATATAAAATCCAAATTGCCATAACTTCAAAAACGATTACAATTTCAAAAATATACAGCGGTGCAGGCGGTTTGGCGAAAGAGATAAATTGAACAGACTGATTTCACAGATGAAGACGAGGCACTACAGTTGGTAGATTCTATGTCAAAAATGTCTGATGGTTTGGCTGCCGTTGCAGGTGTTGACGCAGAATAATTGATTTAGAAATTTAAAACAGTCCCCTAAAAAATCCGATATTTTATTGGACTCCAGATAAAATATAAGTACATTTTATCTGTACTGCAAAAATTGAAAAGCGGCAGCATTAGCTGTCGCTTTTGGAGTAATTGGGGATGTTTTTTGAAAGAGAGAGATTATGGCAAAGAAAAAAGGGTGTTTATTTAAAATAGGAATTGCATTATTAATATTTATAGGCATGATATTTGTGTTGTTTTGTATGGTTTTGATTATGCCGTCGGAGGAGTATGAAACGGTTAATTACGATATTCCGAATATGTGTGATTATTATACTCACATAAAGGGCAACGGAGAGGATAAAGTTACACTTATGGTGTATATGGTAGGTTCTGACCTTGAAAGTGACGGCGGAGCGGCGAGTGAAGATATTGCCGAAATGACGGCGGCAAATGCGGATAATATTAATATTACATTACAGACAGGCGGAGCGGCCGCGTGGGAAAATGCAAGCATAAGTGACGGAAAAACGGAACGTCATATAATTAAAAACGGTGAATTGCAGAACGTGGAGAACTTGGGTGAAGCACAAATGACGTCCCCTAATACGCTGACTGATTTTATAAAATGGTCTGCCTCAAATTATCCTGCCGACAGATATGAACTTGTGCTTTGGAATCACGGCGGCGGTACGGCACTTGGTTTCGGATATGACGAAATGTATCCTGATGATATGCTGTCGCTGTCACAGATAGGAAATGCTCTGTCAGACAGCGGAATTAAGTTTGATATTGTAGGCTTTGACGCGTGCCTTATGGGTACGATTGAAACGGCATATATGCTTGAACCGTATGCGGATTATCTTGTTGCGTCGGAGGAATATGAGCCGGGAACGGGTTGGTATTACAGTGAATGGCTTAAAAATTTGTCTGACAATACGTCAATGCCGACTGTCGAAATAGGTAAGAAGATTGTGGAGGACTATATAAACGGTCCTGATTCGAGTTTTTTTGATTCAAATACGCTTTCAATCGTAGATTTGAGAGAAATTCCTTATACATATTCAAAGCTATGCGAAATAATGCAGCAGGAAGAAGGAGTTTTGGACAGCAGATATTCCGTAATATCGCAGGCAAGATACAATGCAAAATCATTCGGTGACGGTGAGTATGAACAGATTGATATAAAATCATATCTTGAAGAATGCGGCAAGAGTGATACGGAATTGGGCAAGGTGCTTAGAAGTGCGGTTAAGTATTCCGGCAGTTCGTCTTACAATTCAAACGGACTTGCAATGTATTTCCCGTATGACTACCCCGACTATTACGCGGAAATAAAAACAGAAACAGATAAGTTCGGTTATAACGGCTACAATAGCTTTTTCGATAAATTTTTGAGCATTATGGGTACAGGACAGATGAATTATTCGAGTGAGAATGATTACAGTGATTATTCTTGGTATGACAATACAAATTACGATACCTATAATGTATCAGATAAGTTGGAAGTAAAGGACAAGGGTGATTATTTCGCATTGTCACTTTCAGACGAGGAATGGGATAAAATAAACGGAATTAATGTATGGGTGTATGTTGATGACGGCGATGGTTACGTTGACTTGGGTTCGGACAATGTGTATGAATTTGACGATGACGGTGATTTAATGGTTGATTTCGATTATTATTGGGTTGCATTAAACGGTCAGGTTGTTCCGTTTTACTTTGAATACGAAACGCCGGAGAACGTAAAGGACGGATACACATACGGCTATGTCCCTGCGGTGCTTAACGGCAACGAGCAGATTGAAATAATGATTTATTGGGACGAAAAGCACCCAGACGGTTATTTGGCAGGTTACAGACCGTACAGCAAAGAAGAAAATATATCAGTTCCGCAAAAAGGCTTTAAGCAACTTAAAAACGGCGATACGTTGGAATTTTTATGCGATTACTATACATATGACGGTGAATATGACGGAGTGTATTCATATGGTGATAAAATCGTTGTAAACGGCGATATTACTGTAGGTTATGAATATGTCGGCGAGTATGACACGAATATTTGTTATGAGCTTACCGATATATATAACAACAGTATAACAACCGAAATGATAGAACTTGAAATGAATTAAAAAACTATATGGAGGGAAAGAAGATGAAAAAATTTATAAGCACATTACTGTGTATTGTATTTGTTGCGGCACTTATGCCCGCACAAATTGCAAAGGCTGACAGCGATGTTATGAGTGTCGCAAATCAAGTAAAAGTACCTATATTGAATGAGCAAACGTACAACAACAAAAAACTTATGAATAAGTACACACGCGATATGTCGGATTGGTGGGCAACCGATTTGACATTGACGGCGGGAATGTTGTTCAAGAGATGTGATGTGGATAATGCGTATTATCAATACTGGGGTTCAATCAATGAGGCGGTTGAAACTATGGGTATGGCTTACGTTTCGACCTTCAGAGGACACGATAACGGATTTTGGTCAACGAGTTTTAAGCTTAAAGACAGCGTTGCAAACAATTCCGTATTTCCCGAATTGGAAGCGACAGGTCAGCTTATGATGAGGTTCGGCGCTAATTTGATAGGTAATCACGCAAAAATGTCCTTTAAGAATACTATGATTCGAGGTGAGGGGAAAAAGGACAGCGGTTGGTTTAAACTTCAAAGCGGTGATACGTTAAACAATAAGTTTAAAATGCAAGGTGTATTTGATGCAAAAGTAAAAAAACCATATGTGTTCTTTGCCGATATAACAAAGCCAACTGTTAAATCGGCAAAAATGAACGGCACTGTACTGTATCTTGATATGGGTGAAAAGCTGAGAAAGATTGAAAACGGAAAGATTACGTTGACGCTTTATGCGACAAACGTTGAAAGCGGCGTTCAAAATATGGAACTTACTGCGACTTCCGGCGGTATAAACGGAAATGAAATATTTTTCTATGTACACGCACCTAAAAATGTTAAGGAATATCAAATTACGAAGATTAAGAGCATAGAGTATGACAAAAAAGAGTACACCGGTCAAATGTACGGTATAGCTTATGCCGACAAATATTTGGCGAGAAACGAAGAACCGCGATTTAAGGTTATAGACAACGCACCGGGATTAATTCCGGAATACTTTACCGCCACATCTCCGATTACGGACTATGCCGGCAACAGCCTTGACATTCATACAAAGGATTTGACGAGTTACTCACTTTTAGTCGATAAAAAAGCACCTGAAATTGACAGCGTTGAAATTGCGGGGAATATGATAGCGGCAGATTCAACGTCATATTCACAGCCGAGCGATTGGCCTGAAGATATTGACAAGAGCAGTGTGTTTGCAGGTGTCGGAGATACATTAACTTTTTCTGCAATGACAACGGAAAAAATTAAAACGAGCGAAAAAAGTTCAATGACTGCAGAACTTAATATATCGCAAAACGGAAGTAAAGCAGTGCTTGAAACCGAAAAATTTGAAGATATGTATGACGGCGTAAACAAGCGGACGGCAACGAAGATTACGTTTAAACCGATTACGATAACCGCCGATATGACTTGTGATAATAGCGAGCCTATAAGAATTGAAAAAATAAACACGGCAAACGTAGTCGATTTGTATAATAATGAGTTGGCAACGCAGAAAATATCGAAAAATCCGAAACAGCAGATTTATTTTGACAATATCGCACCGACTGTAAATGTCGGTGAAATAACGGGTGATGTAAACAGCGGTGAATTTTGCATACCGCTGAATTTCAGTGACGGAAAAGGCACGGTATCTGATTTTGACGGATTGACGGCAAGTTTTGCGTGGTGCTATGACCAAGATAAGCAAATTCCGTTTAAGTATGCTGTGACGACTTCTGCCGATACACCGAGTGAGTATAAAGAATCGGTGCTTAACAATGAAAATAACCTTGCGTGGAATAAATTCGATTTGCCTGTAAAAGATTATTATTTACATATTAAAACCGATAATTCTGAAATCAAAAACACAAAACTTTATTTCAGAACAGAGGACTGGGCAGGAAATGTGGGTGAACAGTCTGTTGATACGGATATAAATATTGACCGTGTAGCACCGAATGTTGCACTTATGTCGATGAATACCGAGTATGAAAACGATACCGCAAAGATATTGGCAAAGGTACGTGTAACCGATTTTAACACGAACGGCTTGAATGTTAAATATCAGCTTGTAGACAAAGGCGTTGAACCGACCGACAGTGATTGGTCGGAGGGCTTGCTTAATGACGGAGTTTTTGACTTTGAAACTAAATTTGACGCGGCACAAAAATATGAAAAAGAATTGCTTGTGTATGCGACAGACTTTAAAGGTAACAAGTCGAATGTTTCACGTTATGAGGTGTATGCCGACTTGACAAAGGCAAAGGCAAAATATACGGTTGTAAGTGATTTGTCACAGATACATACAAAGCCTGATGTGCAAATTTCAGCACCTGACAATCCCGACAATAAAGCTAATGCCACCACGCGTGTAACACTTACAACAGGTGACAAGACTTACGCAAGCGTATATGACAGTGCTGACAGTAAAAACATATTTGATTTTGACGGCACCTGGTATGCGGTTACATACAACGAGGATAAAACCGGTTTTGACGGAGTAACCGCTCTTACGGCGGACGGAGTGAATGAACTTAAAAACTTTTACGGCACAGTAAACGTAAAATTTGAAAGTGCGTTTGCAGATTTGACACCTGTAAGCGGTGCAAGTATAAAGCCGTCAAATTCCGAAGAAGAAGTGACCTATCAAGCGGAGGGCGACTTTAATGTTATGACCGCACCTGTACTTGATAATCTTGAATTTACTTCAATAAAGGACAGTAACGGAGATGTTATTAAAGCCACAGGAGTAGGTGATGACAAGCACATAAGAAGAAACGGCGATATGACTGATGTCAGAATTAATTTTGAATTGTCAAATACAAAAGTTGCCGATTGGGTTACGGATAATTTGGACTTTGATAAATCGTATGTGGCAATAACAAATTCGGAAAACAACGAGGTTTACAACGCAAAGCTAAGCAGAAATGCAAGTCAAACTCTTGCAATGCCGCTTAGAGATAAAGACGGTAACTTGCTTGGAACGGATACATACAGAATTGCGGTTTATTTGTATCAGACAGGCAGTGACAGCCCTGCCGAATTTAAGTGCGATACGGCGGTACTTCTTGACAATATCAAAACATCGGCAGATGTCGGTGTAAACAGATATGAAATCATTCCCGAACACGAATATTACCCTATTCCTAATCCGATACCGTCAATCGTAAAAGAAAGCGATACGGCATTTAAAACAATCAATATCGGTAATGCTGAATTTAAGGAGATTGACCGTAATGAAGATGAGGGATATTCTTTAGAACAGAATATGGCACATATCGTCAAAATGACGCTTAAGAGCAATGATGTTTCAAAAGAATTGTGCGGTGAAACAATCGGTAAGGCAGAGGGATTCCGCTTGTGGAATAAAGCGTGCAATGGCGGAGAAGATTTACCGTTTGAAAAGACTACTGACCTAACAAGAGAATACGAGATAAACTTAATGCAAAACACTGCAAAAGAAACTCTTGACGGAGTAACGGCAACGGGCGGTTTGCAATTTGAAAAGGGAAGTAACACTTTCTGTTATCAAGTTAAATTGGAAAACGGCAATGTATCGCCGATATACGAGTTCACGGTAAATATGGTTGAAAGTATACCGCAGATTGCAATGGATTTTGATATGAACGAATCGCAGAATTATACGGATGACAACGGAACAATGCACGTTATTTCCGCTGATGCAACCGTAAAAAATGCTTTCTCCGAAAACGGTAATGTAACGGTATATTATGTTCACAGAGAGGATTACAGCAGTTGGACTGCCGATGAAATCGGACTTGACGAGGTTGTTACATTGAAGGGTGATAGTGCCTTTAATTATCAGAACTGTAGACAAGACGAAAAAGGCAGAGATAGGCTCAACTTTGCATTTATTGCGATAGACGAATCCGGTAATTCTGTTTCATATATTCCGCAGTTCAAGGAAAAAACGAAATATACCTTTGAAAATGATGCATTGACAGTAACTCAAGCAAATCTTAACACATACAACCAGGGTGATTATATTTATAATTTTTATGCCAAAAATCTTGACATGGACAAAAGCTCTTTTACAGTTGTGAAAGACGGTGAAATGTACAATATGCCTATGAAAAACTATCAATATCCGAATGAATTGGGTTTTGAGGGCGGTTATTATCGTGAGGACAGCACGTCCACTAATTTGAGTATAGACTTTACAAGACCATGGAGTGTGGAAAAGGCAGGCGAGCCTTTCTTTGACAGTATTACGTTTAACTTTGTAGGTGTGCATGGTGACACAGCAACGAGAACGTATACCAAAGACGATGAAAATTACGGAAGCTTGGTAACGAACTTTAAATATGAAGAACCGCGATTTGTTGAAGTTTCTGATGACGATTCATTAGCGGATTACAGTTATATCTGCAATGACAGAGGTGTTAAGGTATACTTTAACGGATATTTAAAATTAAAGGGCGATACGGTTTATGCGTCTGCTCACTATCTGCCGATATACTCAAACGGTACATACGAAGTTGAGGGCGAGGATATGTTCGACAATACATGGACAATACCTGTAACTGTTACACTTCTTGCAGACGGTCCAAAGGTTACAATGTCAACTTTGTATAAGACAAAGGGCGATATTACGGCGAATATCGAATATACTTCTCCCGTAACTGTTACGGAAAATGACGGAAACACATTTGCAAAAATCGAAAACAACGGAACAAATAACGTAACCGTAACCGCAACACAGCCTACAAAGGTTACAATGAAGTGGACGGATAACGGAGCTGAAAAGAGTAAAATATTAAATATAACCAATAATGAGATAAAACCGATAAAGCCGAAAGTTGTATGGGATTATGACGAAGATGATGTGGTTGACGGCTGTATATACGGCGAAGTAACCGCAAAGCTTGTTGATGAAAACGGCTCAACACTTGTTGATACCGCAACGGGCGAAACACCGAGCCATACATTCTATCCTAACAGTGAAACGGAATTTACATTCAGGAATTACAAAAATCAAAATGATACTTTGGGTGAAGATTATACAGTTACGCTTGATGTAACACTTAAAGATTATCAGCCGCCCGAAGAATATGTCGATACAATGCCGCCGAGTGTTGAAATGGTTGGTTATACCGTAAGGGGCGGTGTGGCACAAAGCAAAAAACTTGTGCTTAATCTGTATGATGATAACAAGCATTACTTAAATCCGTCACTTCCTGATTTAAGCGGCGGAGGCTATGAAACAGTTACCGACAGTATATCATTTATGAAGAAAATGGGTTGGTCGTCACATTACAGATTTAATGTAATCGTGTCTGATATAAACGGTGTAAAGCTTATTGCAAAAGCGGGACTTAATGCCGAAACACCGACATTTGATTCAACAAGCGATACGATTGACGGAGTGAGTGTAAACGGCAGAACCGTTGATATAACAAAGAACGCGGAATTTACATTGTTTGCGGTCGACAGCTGTAATAATGTCACCGAAATTCCGATTGTTGCGGATAACTTGGGCGAAGCGCCTCAGCCGCATTTACAGAAAGTCGTGTCGGGCGATATGCAGACCGTAAAGGTATACCTAATACCGCCTGAGGACAGTGACTTTACAAACCTTGTTATGACTAATGACAACGCAAAACAGGAAACAAGTGACGGAGAATACAACGGCTTGTATTATATAGAAGTAACAGGCAACGAAAATATTGTTATAAACTACACATACACATATAAAGGTGAGAACGAAAGCGGTGAATTAAAAGCAGCCGTTACGGAAATAGACAATTCACCTGCAAATAAAATCAGTGAAGTTTGGTCTGAAAACGCAAAGAGCAGTAAGACGAATAAATCCGTTACGGCACAGCTTAGATTTGATAAGCTCATCACGAAAGCGGAATGGAAAAATCAAAGCGGTTATCTTCCTGAAATATATAAACTTGATAATCAAGTTACAATTTCATATTCGGAAAATGCACCGACTATGACGCTTGTTTGCACAGCCGTAAACGGTCAAGTGTGTGAAATTACTTTGAATGAGGTTAAGAACATCGACAAAAACGCACCGATTATTACCGAAACAATTCAGCCGTCCGAAAATCACCGTAAAGTGACAGTGACTTTAAAAGCTGACAAAGAAGTTATTTTCAGAGAAAACGGAAAACAGGGAACTGAATTTACAAGAGTGATAAACGCAAACGGCGAATATGTATATCACTTTGCGGACGCTGCAGGCAATCTGACGGAAAAGGTTGTTAAGGTTGATAGCATCATTGATAAAGATTTGTCGCTTACATTCAGTCTTGCAAGTGACGGTACAGACAGTAAGGAGTCACCGGATAAACTCGGTCGTTTAAAGGTCGGTGACACTGTATATGTGAGTGCAAACAGAAACTGTACGGTAACATGGAACGGTGACACAACAGGTCAAAATCTTACGGCCGGTGCGTGGACGAAGTTAACCGTATCGGAGGATTTGGCAGGCTTGTATCCTACAATAAAGGCAAAGGACGAATATTCAAATACAAAGTATTATCACTTTAAGCAGATAGCAATGCCGGATAAAAAAGCACCGACTATCAAATTGAAAAAAGAAACGGTGGAAATCGACTTAAATTCAGAAGATATTTTGTCACAGCTTAAAGCGAATATGACGGTAAGCGACAACGAAACCGAAAAGGACAAAATCAAGCTTGATGTTACTTACACAAAACCGCAGACAACGGGAACGGTAAGGGTGACTTATACCGCAACCGACGAGGCAGGAAACAGCAGTGAAAGATACGGATATATCTATTTCTATGAGGATACTCAGCTTAGAGTCAGCGTAAACGGTGAGTATATTTACAGAGATATGATTGTGCTAAGCAAAAACGAGGCACAGAACATTGTCGTTGAAAGCAATGGCGAGCCGTACAGTGTTAAATATAAAAACGGTATAAAGACAGTCGGTCAAATGAAAATCGGTGCGACTGAATTGGCGAAGAATAAGGATAATACAGAGCCGATTACATTCGTTCCGAAAAAGGCGGGGTATTATACATTTAATGTACAAACACAGGGACGTGACAATTACAGATTTGTAATTTACGTTCAATAATGAAAAAAGGAGGTTTACTATGCTGCAAAGATTAAAAAAGATTATATCAGCCTTAACCGTAACAGCTATGATTTTCGGTATAATGCCTATCGGCGCGTTTGCCGAAAATCTGATTACGAAGAATTGAACGACGGTTATTTGAAAGTCGTTGTTTCGGCGAAAAACGGCGGTTTTCTGATAGATACCGTTGAGGGAGATAAGCTGAACAAAGCAGATGATAATAAATATCTTTTGTTTCCCGATGAAAATTATGATACATCATATACCTCTTTTCGTGTAAAAAGAGGTGATGAGGTAAAGGACTATATTTTCGGAAGAAAATACGGTTTCTTGGGTAAGGATAGCAGTGACGTCACTTTGGTGAAAAACAGTGACAACATTGTCGCAACGTGGAGCGTTGACGGTTTGACTTTTACGCAGACCGTCACGCTTGCAAATACAAAATCGGCTCTGCACGGTATGGCGTCAATTTCATACGGTGTAAAGAGTACGGACGGAAGAAGTGCGGACAGTGTTCAGGCAAGAGTTATGCTTGATACCGCACTCGGTTATCAGGATTATGCGGTGTATGAACTGACGAAAAAGGACAGTACATATGAGCAGATACAATCCGAAACGGTTATTGATAACTCTGACGGAGAAGCATACAACAACGCATTATTCGGATACGACAATCCGAAAGCACCGTCCGTAACGGCTTATACGGTGAATGCGTCGATTAACAATAAAATTGTCGCACCGTATCAAATAGCGTTCGGACATTGGAACAACCTTGCGTCAAGTGTATTTGATTTTGAGCCTGATAACTCGTTGACATTTACAAATCCGTATAACGAAAAATATTTGACTGCCGACAGTGCGTATGCTCTGTATTTCGATATGGGCAGTGTGGCGGCAAACGGTGAGGGCAATACCGTTGCGACAAATTACGGTATATATTCAAACGTAACCGTAAATAACGATGATAAGGTTGCGATAAATTTTTCATCTGAACTCGGAGCAATGCAGCTTACCGATACAAAAGACGAATACAAACCGCAAACGGCGGACGGTAAAAACGGTGATTTCAGCGTGTCAACGCAAATTAAAAACGTGTCGCAGAACGAAATGAAACAAATTGCCGTTGCGGTATATCCGCAGGAGGGAATAACACCGTATGACTTGTCGGGTAATCTTGACGTTACAGCTTCATATTCAAACCCTTTCAGTGTTGATATTATAGATTTTAACGCAGATGAAGAACGACAGGTTGTGTTTAACTTTAATGCCGAACCGCTTACGGCTACCGATTACAGAAAAATCGAAGTGCGTTGTTATGACGTGAGC
>ENA-OPSQ01001901-OPSQ01001901.1-human-gut-metagenome-genome-assembly--contig:-NODE-1901-length-12913-cov-2.839400_pt1 | contig 12913 bp, 9 predicted proteins | sample MGYA00241456_ERZ501904 | MGnify/ENA primary metagenome ERZ501904 (study PRJEB25962, sample SAMEA2042452) | human gut metagenome | biome: human gut; feature: human-associated habitat; material: faeces...
TGGAGCACCTCAAAAACACCATCATACACTAAATCAGTAAGTTGGCAGCATCACCTGGGGCAGGAATAAATTATCACTCATAGAGTTTCCCTGGGGGTTACCACCTGTGTATGATGCCGGTTAGCAACAACGTCTAAAAGACCTGCGATCACGTGGGTCCCTCTCCAGCAAAGGGGCAAGGGGTGCTATATAACGGTGTACTGCTTACCCAATACGGCCTTGTATTTGAAAGATGCCGCATCTTGGCAAGATTCGTATTACAGCCTATAGTCTGTTAATGAGCATTACAGCCTATATGCTGTAAATCCCTGCGTTATGCTTGTTAACCCGTCGATACGGAAGGTCACTTATGAACACTCAATACGCTTTGAAGACTTTGAATCAGTTACGTCCTGTTTTAATCGGCTTTCGCAAAGCCAATGGACTGACGCAAAAAGATGTTTCTGAACGTTTGGGTATAACACAGCAAACTTATGCCCGACTAGAGGCCAACCCTGCAAGTGCGGGTTTTGAGCGTTTGTTTAGGGTGTTCAGCGTCCTTGGAGTGGAGATCGTACTTTCATCCAGGGAACCTTTGTCAGATGCAAAGCCCGAATACGGAGCTATGCACAATTATTCTTCACTTCCAGCCAGGCGGGAGAAATGGTGACGCCTGGCGCTTCCCGGTCTAATTTTTCTTCAACAAGATTAACCCCTTAGCGGCCTGAAGTATCAGGTTGCGATAGAGCCTTTCATTTCTTCTGTTATGTTAAATACACCATTTTGAGCTATTTCGCTCGGCCTTAAATTATCTCTTCATTCTTCAGTGAAAATTTTATGTCGATCACATTATCGATGAATTTAGGAAATAATCCGTAAATGAAAATCTATCTTCTTTTAAATTCATCAGTGTCAGTAGCAAATATTACGCATAAAAGAATGGTTATTATTATCATTTAAATTATAAAGCTCATGAGTCAATTCCAAAAAATATAATAAGCATTGAAATCATTACCCGTGATTCTGGAGTTTTAACTTTGCCATGTAACCAACCACAAGTTAGTTTCCGGTGTTTTGAGGGGCAGTAAAGTTCTGAAAGCGCGACCAGATCATAATCCCGAAATGTCGTTAAGATATTCTGAATAACGGTTATCCCTGCTTGTTGGCAGGCATTTGAAAATATATTTTGTATTCAGGTTGCAGCAAAACGCTTTCTTACACACAGGACTTCATATGCGGCTCAGAGAATTAAAACTGAAAAACTTCAGAGGCTACAAAAACTCTACTGAAATCATTATTGATGAAAGCATGACGGGTATTGTCGGTCGTAATGACTTTGGGAAATCAACGCTTCTGGAAGCGCTGGCTATTTTTTTTGAAACAGAAGGAATGAAGGCTGACAAGAATGACATGAACTGTTTCAGCCTAAGAGAAGGGGACGGCCGTTTTGAAATAGCCTGTGAATTTGATGACCTGCCCGATTTTATCATGATCGACGACAGGGTGCAGACCACGCTCGCCTCAGAACATCTGCTGAATGAGGACGGCAATTTTGAAATCGTCAAAACGTTTAAAGCAACGACCTCAGGAAAACCGGAGCAGACCTGCATCCGCTGCATCCACCCGGATGAGGAGCCCCTGAGAAATTTACTGGGCATGAAAATTTCTGAGCTCAAGGCGGTGGGAAAAGAAGTTGAAAAAAATGTGGCGGATAAACGCACTGCATCGTTATGGCGTCAGGCCATCAGGGAAGCCGCAGCCCCCTATACCTGTTCGGAAATTATGCTGGATGTCGATAAAGAGTTCGGAACCGACACAAAATCATTATGGGGTAAGATCCTCGATTTGCTGCCCACGTATGCGATTTTCAAAGCCGACAGGGAAAGCAGCGACGGGGATTCCGAAGCTAAAAACCCCTTACAGCAGGCCGTAAAAGACGCTCAGGCTGCGCTGCAGGACAAAATTACAGCGCTGGAAAATGAGATTCAGGACAGCGTCCTGGATGTCGCACAGAGAACGCTGGATAAATTACGTGAAATGGCCCCCGAACTCGCCAGTGAACTGACTCCACGATTTAAGGAGAAACCCAAGTGGACCTTCAATTTCACCCTGGACGGGGAAAATGGCATCCCCATCAATAAGCGCGGCAGCGGGATAAGGAGGCTTATCCTGTTGAATTTTTTTCGGGCTGAGGCTGAAAAGAATGTCGCGGGGACGCCCAGAAATGTGATTTATGCCATAGAGGAGCCTGAAACGTCACAGCATCCGAACTATCAGATGATGCTGATGAAAGCGTTACTGGCACTGGCAGGGCCAGCCGCACCGTCAGATTATCGTCACCACCCATGTCCCGGCGCTGGCCGGATTAATCCCTGTCGAAGGCGTACGTTATGTTACCCGAAATGAGGCGGGTGAACCCGTAGTAAAAATGCCGGATGACGCAGTGCTGAAGGAAGCCACTGAAAGCCTGGGGGTGCTGCCAGAGACCGGTATGGAAAGGGCGCAGGGGATTGTTCTGGTAGAGGGAAAGTCGGATGTTACTTTCCTGAGGCATGCGGCCAGTTCATTAAAACAGTCAGGTGCGCTGCCAGCCTCTCTGGAGGACGTGAAAATAGTGCCAGTCCTCATAGGAGGGTGTGGTAGCGTCAAACACTGGGTTACATTGAATCTGGCCAAAGATCTGGGGCTTCCCTGGTGCGTATTTCTGGACTCCGATATTGGGGGAGACCCTGCACAGGTTCTGTCCATCCAGAAGCGTAAAAAAGAAGTAGAGGAGGCCGGTAAGGTATTTTTCGCTACGCGCAAACGTGAGATAGAAAACTATCTGTGCCCGGATCTTATCGAGGAAATTACTGGTGTAGCCGTCACGTTTACGGACACCTGTGACGCTAAAAAAATAATCGGCCGGGCTGTGGGAATGAAACCCGATAATGTACTAGATAAATTCTGGCCTCAGATGACATCAGAAAGAATCATCTCAAGATCAACCTATCATGACGGAACGCAGGAGAGAAGCGAGCTGGTTGAGATCCTGAGCGACATTGTATCCATGACGAGATAATGTATTAAATAAGCATCTCAGGTGCTTATATTCCGGTCCTCAACAAAGGACCGGAGTACAGAGTAGTAAAAACCCGCAATTAATCGGGTTTGAATTATATAAAGATTAACCGACTCCCGCGCCCAGGAACGATGTAAAATCACGCTTGTCGTGACATTTCTACAATGTTTACTTTTGACTATCAAGCCATTTATTCATCTGCTCAATTTCACCTTTTTGAGCTTTAATGATGTCCTGCGCGAGCTTTCTCATTTTCGGATCTTTTCCGTATTTGAGCTCGGTCTCAGCCATTGCTATTGCCCCTTCATGGTGCGCTACCATGCCTTTCGCAAAAGCCTTGTCGGGATCGGACTCATTTACGGCAGCCATCATTTTGTCATGCATGTCTTTCATGCCAGCCATATATTCCTGTGACGAAGCCGAGGTAGACATATCAGTCATTTTCATTTCTGAATGTTCTGCTGAAATCGCTGGCAGGGATAACATTAATACTGCAAATAAAGTGTTTCTGGCTTTCATAAAAAATATCCTTTTAGCGTTGATGCCCGTTAACTGTAGCAGAATCTGATAAAAATGCCCCCTGTAGGGGGCAAAGATGTTGCCATATATCCGGTTACGGAAAAATCTATCAAGGAAATAAGGCCAGCACAGATACTTCCCTCGCCGTCAGCCTGCACTGAGCATGCGACGATGCGCTTCGGCCATGGCCTGATGTGGGCCAGACTGACCGTTATTCATAAATTCATGGGCAACTGCAGCTCTTTCATGCTCATTCATTGCCGCTAATGACTTCGACGGCCCGGTAGGGGAAACGGTCTGACTTCCCATCATCCTCTGATGACTTTCCACCATTTTCTGGTGCGCATCCGCCGACCCGTTCGTCATGGTTTCATGAGCAATAATGGCCTGTTCATGCTGGTCCATACCGGCCATACGAGGTGCAGTCCCCTGGATCCCGACAGGAGCCGCAGCAGACTGCATCTGGTGAGCAGGTGCCTGTGCATTGTTGACCCGCTCATGGATATTCACGGTTTCAGTGGCCCAGGCCGAAGAAATTAAGCCAAAGCCCAGCAAGGATGCTAATACGATATTTTTCATGATAACTCTCCATTTCTTAATTAGTGATGTCCGGGGGAGTACAACCGGTGTTTTCAGTTCCATAACTGAAACAGGTTCGGAAGTGTTTATTTCTCCGGGAGAGGACTGGATATTCATTTCCTGGCGTCCACTGACGCCGGATATTGATAAAGCAATCCAGCCTTCCTGATAAGTTGCACTAATTATATCGAATGGCTTCTGTTTGCTGCATGACAGGCTAATGACATCTTTGTCATTTAAATCTTTATTCCCAGCACTGGGTGTCCGGAATCATTTTCTCCAGTCTGGGCACGGATAAGATAAAACGCGTTGAGTGTACGTCCGATTCCACCTGCACTCTTCCGTGATGTGCTTCCACGATTGACTTCACAATCGCAAGGCCGATGCCGCTGCCTTCTCCTTTTCGTTGTCTGGACGGATCCACCCGATAAAAACGGTCAAACAACCTTGATAAATGCTCTTCAGGGATTGGTTTCCCCGGATTTTCAATCACAAGGTCAAAAAAGCTCTCCTGCTCTCTTATTGAGACGGTGATTGCCTGTCCCTCTGGGGTATAACGCAGGGCGTTGGATAACAGATTATTGATCGCTCTTCTGAACATTTGTGGATCTCCCTCAACCAGGCAGGGCATCCCGTTAAATTTGAGCATAATATTGCGTTCTTCGGCCCAGGCTTCGAAAAACTCGAAGACTTTCATGACTTCTGCTCTGAGGTCAAACCGAACCCTGTCAGGTATCAGCTGATTATTGTCCGCCTGTGCCAGGAACAGCATGTCGCTGACCATTTTGGTCATCCGGTTATACTCTTCAAGGCTGGAATAGAGGACATCCTCAAGTTCCTTCTGCGTTCGATCCTGACTCAGAGCGATTTCAGTCTGCGTCACCAGATTGGTGATGGGTGTTCTGATCTCGTGCGCGATATCGGCAGAGAAATTGGCCTGGCGGGTAAAAACATCCTCAATCTTTCCAATCATATGATTGAACGAGATAACCAGCTGCTCCAGCTCAATGGGAACGCGTGTCGGTTCCAGCCGCGCATCAAGATTCTCGGAGGTGATGTTTTTAATGGCATTGCTGACATTACGAAGGGGCAGGTGCCCCTGACGGACAGCAATGCGAATGATCAGAACAATCAGCAGGCTTATCACGACGGCAATCGCAATCAGATTTTTTTTCAGCGCATCGAGGTAATGGAGATGGAAATTAATGGAGAGGCCAGTCAGCATGACATAGTTCTGCTGTTTGCCCTGAAATGTCGCCTGGCCAGAGGAGGCGATAATCCGGTACGTTTCCATCTTCATTCCGGACCCGGTATCCATCGCTCTCGCAGTATCCTCCACCGTCCAGAGAAAGACATCCCGTGCGCGGCTGTGCTCGCTAAAATCGGCTGAATTCACGGCCGGGCGTAGTGCTGCCCCCTGCGCAGAGCTGTACAGCACCTCACCCCGGGGATTGAGGAGCAAAAGGGCAACGTTGCGGTAGCTGGCGATCGATTCCTTTATTTTGCTTACTTTTTTTTCATCCGGATCTGCCGGGGACTGGAGTATACGGCTCAGTGTGGTGCTGATTTGTTGCAGATCGCTGACATCCTGCTCGGCAAAATGCTTTTCAACAGAATGCAGCATAAACCAGGTGAAGGCGATAAACGCCAGTATTGTGGACAGGCTGATAAAAAAGGTCAGCCGCAGAGCGAGTGAGAAAGGTCGTCTGGACGGTTTGCTATGCATCCGGGATCTCCAGCATGTAGCCCACGCCCCGCACTGTCTGGATCAGTTTTGTCCCGTAATCGTTGTCTATTTTAGCGCGGAGTCGCTTTACTGCGACATCAATCGCGTTAGTGTCGCTGTCAAAATTCATGTCCCAGACCTGAGAGGCAATCAGGGAGCGGGGAAGAACTTCTCCCTGATGGCGAATGAAGAATTCCAGCAAGCTGAACTCTTTACTGGTGAGCACAATGCGGTTCCCGGCGCGGCTGACTTTTCTGGATACGAGATCAACCGAGAGGTCAGCCACTTTAAGCTGGCTTTCCGTGATCATCGTGTTTCCCCGCCTGAGGAGGGTTCTTACCCGGGCGAGCAGTTCAGCAAACGCAAAGGGCTTCACCAGATAATCGTCCGCACCCAGCTCAAGTCCTTTGACCCTGTGTTCAATCGTGCCAAGGGCCGTCAGCAGTAATACCGGCATCCCCTTTCCGGCACTGCGCAGCATACGGATGATATCCCAGCCGTTTACATCAGGCAGCATGATATCCAGGATGGCTAAATCATACTCGGCTGTCATGGCAAGATGATATCCGGTCAGACCATTATCAGCGTGATCCACGACGAACCCCGCCTCTGTCAGCCCCTTGCTGAGATATTCACCTGTTTTAATTTCGTCTTCAACGATTAATATTTTCATCATGCTCCCCGGCTGGCTGCTAATGTCATTTTATTGCGCCCACGATCGTTATCAACGGATTACAGCAAAAATGACAACATTGTCATTATCCTGTCACCCGGCAAACAGAGAGCGTTCGGTAAAGTATCCCTATCAATACTCTGGACTTCGTTTGAACCATTTACCAGGTCTGCCTGTACGAGAAGCGTTATGTTCAAATTAAAATTACTCAGCATCAGTACCATATTCATCCTGGCTGGTTGTGTTTCTCTGGCACCTGAATATCAGCGTCCGCCAGCTCCGGTTCCCCAGCAGTTTTCATTGTCTAAAAACAGTCTGACGCCTGCGGTAAACAGCTATCAGGATACGGGCTGGCGAAACTTTTTTGTCGATCCCCAGGTCAGCAGGCTGATCGGTGAAGCCCTGAATAATAACCGTGATTTGAGAATGGCTGCCCTGAAGGTTGAAGAGGCCCGGGCCCAGTTCAACGTCACGGATGCAGATCGTTATCCCCAACTGAATGCCTCATCCGGGATCACATACAACGGTGGTCTGAAAGGTGACAAGCCGACCACACAGGAGTACGACGCGGGTCTGGAGCTCAGCTATGAGCTCGATTTTTTTGGCAAACTTAAGAACATGAGTGAGGCTGATCGCCAGAACTACTTTGCCAGCGAAGAAGCCCGTCGTGCCGTACACATCCTGCTGGTCTCCAACGTTTCACAGAGCTATTTCAGCCAGCAACTGGCGTACGAACAACTCCGTATTGCGCGGGAAACGCTGAAAAATTATGAACAGTCTTATGCATTCGTTGAGCAACAACTGGTGACCGGGAGTACGAACGTTCTGGCGCTTGAACAAGCCAGGGGGCAAATCGAAAGTACCCGCGCCGAAATAGCCAAACGAGAAGGCGATCTGGCTCAGGCAAACAATGCCCTGCAACTGGTGCTGGGAACGTACCGCGCAGTTCCGTCAGAAAAAGGGATTAAAGGTGGGGAGATCGCACCAGTAAAATTGCCACCAAATCTGTCGTCACAAATATTGCTGCAGCGTCCGGATATTATGGAAGCGGAATACCAGTTGAAAGCGGCTGATGCCAATATTGGCGCAGCGCGAGCGGCTTTTTTCCCGTCCATTACCCTGACCAGTGGTCTCTCCTCAAGCAGTACGGAGCTGTCCAGCCTCTTTACGTCAGGAAGTGGAATGTGGAATTTTATTCCTAAAATTGAAATTCCTATATTTAATGCTGGCAGGAACAAAGCCAATCTGAAGCTGGCTGAAATTCGCCAGCAACAGTCCGTGGTTAATTACGAACAAAAAATTCAGTCAGCCTTTAAGGATGTTTCCGACACGCTTGCGCTGCGCGACAGCCTTAGCCAGCAACTTGAGTCACAGCAGCGTTATCTTGATTCACTTCAGATAACTCTACAGCGTGCCAGAGGATTGTATGCAAGTGGTGCTGTCAGTTACATCGAAGTGCTGGATGCAGAACGTTCCCTCTTCGCGACGCAGCAAACCATTCTCGATCTTACCTATTCCCGACAGGTTAACGAAATTAATCTGTTTACCGCGCTGGGTGGCGGTTGGGTAGAGTAAATTTATTCAATTAATCAGGAAATTAAAATGCGTAATTCACTTAAAGCCGTTTTATTTGGTGCCTTCTCTGTCATGTTTTCTGCCGGTCTTCATGCTGAAACACATCAGCATGGCGATATGAATGCTGCCAGTGATGCTTCGGTACAGCAGGTTATCAAGGGCACCGGTATCGTTAAAGACATTGATATGAATAGTAAAAAGATTACCATTTCGCACGAAGCAATCCCGGCGGTGGGCTGGCCTGCAATGACCATGCGCTTCACTTTTGTTAATGCAGACGACGCTATCAATGCCCTGAAAACCGGCAACCATGTCGATTTCTCGTTTATTCAGCAGGGCAATATCTCCTTACTCAAAAGCATTAACGTTACGCAATCCTGATTAACAGTCCGGAGCGAATACATCCAGTGCGCCTGAACATTCATTATGGGATTACTGTGAATGAATAATCGTGCGCATATGCCAGGTGTTTTGATTTTTCAGCGAGAAATTGTATGGCTTCTTTAAAGATAAAATATGCTGCAATAATTATCAGCAGCCTCATAGCAGGGGGGCTGATATCGGTTACTGCCTGGCAGTATTTAAACTCATCACAAAAAACAGTACCAGCAGAACAAAAGGTACCGGAGAAAAAGGTACTTTTCTGGTATGACCCTATGAAACCGGATACCAAATTTGATAAACCCGGAAAATCGCCTTTTATGGATATGGACCTTGTGCCGAAATATGCTGATGAAAGTGGCGATAAAAGCAGTGGCGGGATCCGTATCGATCCAACTCAGGTTCAGAATCTGGGATTAAAAACGCAAAAAGTCACGCGAGGAATGCTGAATTATTCTCAGACAATCCCGGCTAATGTCAGTTACAACGAATATCAGTTTGTCATTGTGCAGGCGCGTTCTGACGGTTTCGTCGAAAAAGTGTATCCCCTGACGATTGGCGATCATGTGAAGAAAGGCACTCCGCTTATCGATATCACCATTCCTGAATGGGTTGAGGCACAAAGTGAGTTTCTGCTGTTATCCGGTACAGGCGGTACGCCAACCCAGATAAAAGGGGTTCTGGAGCGACTTCGTCTGGCTGGTATGCCGGAAGAGGATATTCAAAGGCTGCGTTCAACCCGCACAATCCAGACCCGTTTTACCATTAAAGCACCTATTGATGGTGTCATTACTGCATTTGACCTGCGCACCGGCATGAATATTTCCAAAGATAAGGTGGTGGCTCAGATTCAGGGGATGGACCCGGTCTGGATCAGCGCTGCAGTGCCAGAATCTATCGCCTATCTGCTGAAAGATACGTCGCAGTTTGAAATTTCGGTACCGGCTTATCCGGATAAAACATTCCATGTCGAAAAATGGAACATTCTTCCCAGCGTGGATCAGACAACCCGCACGCTTCAGGTCCGCCTCCAGGTTACTAACAAGGATGAGTTTCTCAAGCCGGGCATGAATGCCTATCTCAAACTGAATACCCAAAGTCAGGAGCTGCTGCTGACACCAAGCCAGGCCGTTATCGATACCGGCAAAGAACAGCGCGTGATTACTGTTGATGATGAAGGCAAGTTTGTGCCGAAACAGATCCACGTTCTGCATGAATCACAGCAACAGTCCGGCATTGGCTCCGGTCTTAATGAAGGCGATACCGTGGTGGTCAGTGGCCTGTTCCTCATTGACTCCGAAGCCAATATTACGGGCGCGCTGGAACGTATGCGCCACCCTGAAAAAACAGAAAACAGTATGCCAGCAATGTCTGAGCAGCCTGTAAATATGCATTCAGGGCACTGAGGAGACGACGATGATTGAATGGATTATCCGGCGCTCTGTCGCCAACCGTTTCCTGGTCATGATGGGCGCACTGTTTCTCAGCATCTGGGGCACATGGACGATAATTAACACGCCGGTCGATGCGCTGCCTGACCTGTCAGATGTGCAGGTCATTATTAAAACCAGCTATCCCGGACAGGCTCCGCAGATTGTAGAAAACCAGGTCACCTATCCGCTTACCACCACCATGCTGTCCGTACCTGGCGCAAAAACCGTGCGTGGCTTTTCACAGTTCGGTGATTCGTATGTGTATGTCATTTTTGAAGACGGGACCGATCTGTACTGGGCCCGTTCGCGCGTGCTGGAATACCTGAATCAGGTTCAGGGCAAACTGCCTGCGGGTGTGAGCTCTGAAATCGGTCCGGACGCCACGGGAGTGGGCTGGATATTTGAATATGCCCTGGTCGATCGCAGCGGAAAACACGACCTTTCAGAACTGCGTTCTTTGCAGGACTGGTTTCTGAAATTTGAACTGAAGACCATCCCGAACGTGGCTGAGGTAGCCTCGGTTGGTGGCGTGGTGAAGCAGTACCAGATTCAGGTCAATCCGGTAAAACTGTCCCAGTATGGGATCAGCCTGCCCGAAGTGAAACAGGCTCTTGAATCGTCTAACCAGGAGGCCGGTGGTTCATCCGTTGAAATGGCCGAAGCGGAGTATATGGTCCGTGCCAGCGGTTATCTTCAGAGCATTGATGATTTTAATAACATCGTCCTGAAAACAGGTGAGAACGGCGTGCCGGTTTATCTGCGGGATGTTGCCCGCGTGCAGACCGGGCCCGAAATGAGGCGTGGTATTGCCGAGCTGAACGGCCAGGGAGAAGTCGCTGGCGGCGTGGTGATCCTGCGGTCGGGTAAAAATGCGCGCGACGTTATCACGGCAGTGAGGGATAAACTGGAGACGCTGAAGGCCAGCCTGCCGGAAGGCGTTGAAATCGTGACCACCTACGATCGCAGCCAGTTAATCGACCGGGCGATTGATAACCTCAGTTCCAAACTTCTGGAAGAGTTTATCGTGGTGGCCATCGTCTGTGCTCTGTTCCTGTGGCACGTACGTTCTGCCCTGGTGGCGATTATCTCTCTGCCGCTTGGCCTGTGTATCGCCTTTATCGTCATGCACTTCCAGGGACTGAACGCCAATATCATGTCGCTGGGAGGGATAGCGATTGCCGTCGGTGCGATGGTGGATGCCGCCATTGTGATGATTGAAAATGCGCACAAACGGCTTGAGGAGTGGGATCATCAGCATCCGGGTGAGCAGATTGACAACGCCACCCGCTGGAAGGTGATTACCGACGCCTCCGTGGAAGTGGGACCCGCGTTGTTCATTAGCCTGCTGATCATCACCCTGTCCTTTATTCCTATCTTTACCCTGGAAGGGCAGGAAGGTCGTCTGTTTGGCCCGCTGGCATTCACGAAAACGTACTCCATGGCGGGAGCGGCCGCACTGGCCATCATCGTCATTCCTATTCTGATGGGATTCTGGATCCGGGGGAAAATTCCTGCAGAGACCAGTAACCCCCTGAACCGGGTGCTGATCAAAGCGTATCATCCTTTGCTGCTGCGGGTCCTCCACTGGCCAAAAACAACCCTGCTGGTTGCGGCCTTGTCCATTTTCACGGTTATCTGGCCACTGAGTCAGGTGGGCGGTGAATTTCTGCCGAAGATTAACGAGGGCGATCTGCTGTATATGCCGTCGACCTTGCCTGGCGTCTCTCCGGCAGAAGCTGCAGCGCTCCTGCAGACAACAGACAAGTTAATCAAAAGCGTTCCTGAAGTGGCTTCTGTATTTGGCAAGACCGGTAAAGCAGAGACCGCAACGGATTCCGCGCCGCTCGAAATGGTGGAAACCACGATCCAGCTCAAACCTGAGGATCAGTGGCGTCCCGGCATGACAATTGACAAGATTATTGATGAACTCGACAGGACAGTCCGTTTACCGGGTCTGGCAAACCTCTGGGTGCCGCCTATCCGTAACCGTATTGATATGCTCTCAACCGGGATCAAAAGCCCGATAGGTATCAAAGTGTCCGGGACTGTTCTGTCCGATATCGACGCGACGGCGCAGAGTATCGAGGCGGTAGCCAAAACCGTGCCTGGCGTGGTGTCTGTCCTGGCTGAGCGACTTGAGGGCGGGCGCTACATCGATATCGATATCAACCGGGAGAAAGCCTCCCGCTACGGGATGACGGTAGGTGATGTCCAGCTGTTCGTCTCTTCAGCAATCGGAGGTGCTATGGTGGGTGAGACAGTTGAAGGGGTGGCCCGGTACCCTATTAACATTCGCTACCCGCAGGATTACCGGAACAGTCCGCAGGCGCTGAAACAGATGCCGATCCTGACCCCGATGAAGCAGCAGATCACGCTGGGCGATGTCGCGGATATTAACGTCGTTTCTGGACCAACCATGCTGAAAACCGAAAATGCCCGGCCAGCCAGCTGGATTTATGTTGATGCCCGCGGCAGGGACATGGTGTCGGTGGTTAACGACATTAAGACGGCCATCAGCGAGAAAGTGAAACTGAGACCGGGAACCAGTGTGGCATTCTCCGGACAGTTTGAACTGCTTGAGCATGCCAACAAGAAACTGAAGCTGATGGTGCCGATGACGGTGATGATCATTTTCATCCTGTTGTATCTGGCATTCCGCCGGGTTGACGAAGCCCTGCTGATCCTGATGAGCCTGCCGTTCGCCCTAGTTGGCGGAATATGGTTCCTGTACTGGCAGGGCTTCCATATGTCAGTGGCGACCGGAACCGGGTTTATCGCCCTGGCCGGGGTGGCAGCAGAGTTTGGCGTGGTCATGCTGATGTATCTGCGTCATGCCATTGAAGTGCACCCGGAATTGTCCCGTAAAGAGACGTTCACACCGGAAGGTCTTGATGAAGCCCTTTATCATGGTGCCGTGCTGCGTGTCCGGCCGAAAGCCATGACCGTGGCGGTGATCATCGCGGGTCTGCTGCCGATACGCTGGGGAA
>ENA-OPSQ01001919-OPSQ01001919.1-human-gut-metagenome-genome-assembly--contig:-NODE-1919-length-12845-cov-19.700235_pt1 | contig 12845 bp, 10 predicted proteins | sample MGYA00241456_ERZ501904 | MGnify/ENA primary metagenome ERZ501904 (study PRJEB25962, sample SAMEA2042452) | human gut metagenome | biome: human gut; feature: human-associated habitat; material: faeces...
CGAATTCACTGTTGTTCTTGTCCGTGTTCTTGTTATACTCTATAAAACCTTTGAGCTTATCACAACCAAGGAACATATCTGCACCATTTTTCAATCCACTTCCAAAAGCAAAATTCTCACTTGCATAAATCGTGGTCAAGTTGGAGCAATTCTTGAATATATTGTCCACATACTCAACTCCTTTCGTATTGAAACTGCTCAAGTCGAGCGAGGTCAGGTTAGGGCAATTGGCAAACATGTGTCCCATATTGTTGACTTTCTCAGTATTGAAATTAGACACGTTTAGGGTCTTGAGATTAGTGGCACCATTAAACATGCTCGGCATTGATGTCACATTTTCCGTATTGAACATTGAGAGATCCAAAGACTCCAATGCAGAACAGTTAGCGAACAAAAGTTTCATATCTGTCACTTTCGCTGTGTTAAAGTTAGTGAGGTCGAGCGAGGTGAGAGCGGAACATCCATTGAATACCCCGGTCATATTCGTCACATTCTCGGTGTTAAGATACTCAAAGCCTTCTATTGTGGTCAGGTTAGTGAAGTCCTTGAACCACCCATAGCAGTTTGTTGGTCTTGCACTGGCAAACGAAGCATCGAAGACCACCTTCTTTACATTAGTTCCTAAATTATTCCAGTCAGGAAGATTTCTCCCCTCATTTAAGTCATAAGCTCCTTCGGGCTTGACTCCCTTGTAGCGGAATGTAAGAGTTCCAGTAGCATTATCAAACTCGGCATAAGCACATCCAGGAGTAAAGTAACCATCCGTGCCGCAGTTGGCATAATTGTAGTCTATCTTGCTATCGTCGTAGCCTTTGAGTTTTTTGCAACCATAGAACATCTTAGAACCATTATCAGTAACTTTGTCCGTAACAAACTTATCGCTGGCGTAGATGGTCGTGAGAGCGGAGCAGTTATTGAACATATAGGTCATATCCGTCACCTTCTCTGTATTGAAATTAGAGAGGTCGAGCGATGAGAGGTTTTTACAATTATAGAACATTTGGTACATATTCGTCACATTCTCTGTATTGAAGTTAGTGAGGTAGAGCGAGGTGAGTTTTGAACAGCCAGTGAACATATAACTCATATTCGTCACATTCGCTGTATTGAAATGAGTAACATCTAGCGAGGTGAGAGATGAGCAGTTATCGAACATGCTGCTCATATTCGTCACATTCGCGGTATTGAAGTTTGTGACATCGAGTGAGAGGAGAGCAGAACAGCCAGTGAACATATAACTCATATTCGTCACATTCACGGTATTGAACTTAGTGACATCGAGAAAGGTGAGAGATGAGCAGCCGCGGAACATTGTGCTCATATTCGTCACATTCGCGGTATTGAAGTTTGTGACATCGAGTGAGAGGAGAGCAGAACAGCCAGTGAACATATAACGCATATTCGTCACATTCACGGTATTGAACTTAGTGACATCGAGAGAGGTGAGAGATGAGCAACCGCGGAACATGCAGGTCATATCCTTCACCTTCGCGGTATTGAAATGAGTAACATCAAGCAAGGTGAGAGATGAGCAGTAAAAGAACATGTAGCTCATATCCGTTACCTTCGCTGTATTGAAATGAGTAACATCTAGCGAGGTGAGAGATAAGCAGTCATAGAACATACGTCCCATATTCGTTACATTCTCTGTATTCAGATATTCCAGGCCTGTAATTGTTTCCAGTTTTGTGAGATCCTGAAAGAAACGGTACAACGTTGTAGGAGTGTATGTGCTAAAGCTCTTATCGAAAACGATGTGCACGATTGTGCCATTTCCTAATTTTGTATTGATAGCAGTCACCGTCTGTTTATCTTCCACCCAAGCACTATTTTTAGGAAGGGTTTCACCCACATTTTTCTTGAAAGTCAAGGTTTGGGTAGAGGATTCATACGTTGCTATATACTTAGAACTGGAAGCTGCCTTCTGCGCCACCATGCCGGCAGGCAGAAGCAACAACATGAGCAACATCAATGGGAACAGGGCAAATCTATAGAACTTTGCCCTCCCATAGTTCATACGGCCGACATGCGACACATAGAATTGATTGGTAAATTTTTTCATGATTTAATGTTATATTTGTTATTTATATTTGTCTGCTTATTGCTAAGTTCACTCCAGGAAATACAGGAGGTTTAACAGCATGATGAATATCGATACCAGAAATAGAAAGATATAAAACTGTTCCTGTTTGAAGAAATCACGAAAGCTGAAGCGAGCTTTCCAATGATCCTCAAGATACATCCTGTACTCATGTATCATGACATATCCAAAAAGGATGCCTAACATGAGTGCAAACACCCCGATGATGATCAGGGCTAATTCTATCCTTGGCATGGTTTCTAATATTTCTTTCATGGTGCAAATATAGTGTTTTTCTTTCAAAAAAGGTGTCTACTTCCCCTGTCAATGTGTCTACTTCCTATGTTTTAGGTGTCTACTTCCTAGCAAGTAGACACCCTTTTTAACGATTTGTTCCCTTCAGTGATGCGTTTTCCTGGTATTTATCGAAAAATGGTTAATCCTGCTTTTTATCCTCTGCGGCTACATTTTCAGCCATTTTCTCCCGCCATTCGGTAGGAGTACAACCTTCCTTTAACTTGAAAATGCGGTACAGATAGGGGCGGGCAGAGAAGCCACAAAACGTACCTCGGCAAGCCAGAGGCGGAAGGTGGAGTTTAGGAATGAAGTGGAGTAGCGTGTATCCCCCGCCGGCGCACCAGTCTTCCTGCTTCTCTCACTTCTCTTTCCGGAGTCTTTCAGAAAGTTTCGAATGTAAAGTCTTTTCCTTGTTCACCCGTATCTGCTCCTGGCATCTGTCTGCCACTTTCTTCCTATGCGTTACACAGATGATGGTCTTATCGGCATAAGCAGCAAAGAGGCGGTCGAAAAGTATCTTCTCTGTTTCGGCATCCAGCGATGAACTGATTTCATCCAACAGCAGAATGTTACCTTTGCGCAAAAGACTGCGGGCTATGGCAATGCGCTGCGCCTGACCGCCACTCAAACGGGTGGCATGTTCTCCTATCTTCGTATCCATACCTGCCGGCAAACTGAACACGAAATCGGCACAGGCTACATGAAGGGCTTCGGTAAGCTGCTCATCTGTAGCCCCGGGATTGGCAAGAAGAAGATTGTCGCGAATGCTTCCGCTCATCAGTGTATTACCTTGCTCTATATACACGATATGCGAACGCATGCCGGTTCCTTCTACCGCTTTGCCCTGTGCATCATACAATACAATCTTTCCGCTATCGGGCTGAATGATACTCGACAGCAAGCGGAGGATGGTGGTCTTGCCACAACCGGTTTCTCCTACTATCGCCACAGATGTGGCAGGACGGAAATCATAAGAGAAATGGCTGACTACCATCTTCTTACGCTCATCGGGATAAGAATAGCTCACATCCTGAAGACGGATGCCACAAGCATGCTGCAAAGGAATCGGAGCATCAGCCTGCGACAGAGTCTTCTCCTGTTCGGTATTTTCTATCTCTACCAACCGGTCTACACTCGCTGAAGCGTGAATCAATTGGGGTATCATTCCCAACAGCGACATGATAGGACTCTGTATCTGACCCACCAACTGAAGGAAGGCTGTCATCACACCAAAGGTTATCAACCCATTCTTGAGTTGGATAGCACCATAAACAAAAGCACCGAAATAACCATAGCTAAAGGTGAAAGCAAGCAACAGACGAGATATCAGCGTAAAGCGGATTCGACGGCGTACCAGATGATGCAAACGCTGCTGCATGCTGCCTACCAGACCGGAAACCGTGTTTTCTGCCTGCAAGGTCTTGATGGTCAGTTCATGTTCTACCGTCTCCTGAATCATCATCTGTATACTGCTCTCCTCCTCGCGTATCGCCAGCGTCATCTTCTTGAGTCGGCTACCCAGATACTTGGCACAAACTGCAACCACCGGCGTAAGCACAAGAAGACTCCATGCCAGGATGGAATCGATGGAACGCATCAGGAAGAAGGCTCCAAAAAGTTGCACCAAGGTAACAATCATAGTGGGCAATATACCCGTAACAACCGATGACGCAGAAGACAGGTCTCGCTCCAGGCGCTGACTGATATCGCCCGAAAGCATTTCCGGAGACCGTTTCTCTGCACCAGCCGCAGCCTTCCGGTTTTCAGCATAGAGTTTTCTACCAAGCACAAACTGAAAGAGACGGCTACGCATATCGTTCTGGAGAATCACTTCAGTAATGCCAGAAAGATAAAACACAAGCTGGCGAAGGGCTATCAGCAGGGCGATGACAGAAAAAAGCACGATGGTTTCGCGCAGCACGTCGCCACGCCAGATCACCACATCGATGAACCGGCGACACAGCCAGACGAGCCATAAGCCTAAAGCTACCTGCAGGAGACCGGCAATGATGCGCAAGAGCAAACGTCCACGGACAGCAGACATCTGGCGGAAAAACCATAGTGCATACTTCCTCATACCAGTCCCTCTTTCTGCCACTGGGCAATAATCGCCTCGCAGTCTTTTTCTGCCTGAGCCATGACTACGTCATACTCATCGCATAATGCCTGAGCCAACGAAGCTACCGTAAATTCGCCCTGTTTCTCAGCCGCCTTCCAGAGAAAGGCAGCTGTTTCATTGAGACTGATCAACTTGGTAAAGTCTACAGCCTGCATACCTTCGGCTGTTACCACATACTCACCGCAAATCTCGCGGAGCTTAAAATCGTTCTTGATCTTCATTGTATTTTTGTTTTTTAGTTTTTATATGATAAAAGGATATAGAGCTTGATTATTTTAAGCAAGCCCCTACGTACAGGTCTCAACCTCTGCCACCTATGCCAGTTTCTGAGCGCTTTCTGCGAGATGAGACTCTTACGGCTGCCATCGGGTCTGATGACAGCATGCGCCTTCGCAATGACATCCTTGCGCAGGCAATGCTCCTTAAAACCGAGATTCCCATCACCCGTCAGTATGATACGACTATCATCTGCTGAAGAGGATGCAGAGGAAGCATCTCCTGCAACAGGCTCTATCCCGATGATGCGATGAACCACCGGATAGCCTTCTGCTACCCTCGCCATCACAATATCGCCCACCTTCAACTCACCTTCTACCGGATAGAATTCAACACAATCTCTATCTCCTACGATAAAGGGAAGCATGCTGGTTCCCTTGACTGGAAACTTGACAGGTCGACCTTCACGGATGAATTGTTCAAGCGCGGCTATTGCCTTATATTTTGAATCGGATGTATTCATCTTTCTATTGTATGATTGTTTTTACTGACTGATGGTCTGACTGCAAAGGAGGGCTGCACCGGCATCGGGAAGACAGTCGAGCTGATAAAGTCGGGTGCCCCCGATTATCTTCTCTATCGTTTGATGCTGACCGTCAGCAATATTATTCTCCCAAGCCTTACCGGAAACTGAAGACTTGATAGACACGTAAGCCTCTATGACGGTCTGTTTCCTGATGCTGTTGGCGGGTGCCTGACGCAACTGGACAATTGCCCCGATCGGATATTCCTCGTTCTTATAGCAAGGCGTCTTTCCGCTCCAAGGAGAGCCACTCACCATGAGCGTTCCTTCTGGCGCTACATATACCACCGGGTTGTCATCATTGAGCAGTCGGGTTCCTGCTATATGCCTGAGCCACAGACCGGAATGCGTACTCTTACCCGTTCCGCTCTTACCCAGGAAGAGATAAGCCTTACCCTCTTTTACTATGGTAGAAGAGTGAAACAGGAGTGTATCATTACCTGCAGAACGCATGGCATAGAGCAGCATCAGCGAGGTATCAACAGTTGCCTTGATGGCACCGAAAGCCGACTTCTGACTGAAGACGCCAGCAGGGACCAGAAGATTGGAATGCTGATAATCAAGATCGGTAATCAGCATCGATTTCAGATCAGTCATCGCCATCAGAAACGCCTTCTGCGTATCCCCCAGACTACCGCTGATAATGAGCTGTCCCTCCTCATCCTGTCTGCATTCCTCTCTGAAACCGGCAGGTTTCCTCAGTTCTTCCCCGCTTTCTGACAAGGTAAGCGTGAAGGAGGTTCGGGCAGCAGATGCGACCTGTTCATCGCATTCAAAAGCCTGATAATCCTCCAGCAAAGTTGTCATAACCTCCTGACAGTAATCAGGATAAGAAAGACTGAACCCGACATGGGCGACCTGATAATACTTTATAATGGATTCCATTTTTATTATTTCATTTATGTTCCCTAGAAGGAGCGGTTCAAGTTTTTCATTGCAGTTTTATTCAATACGAATGATTTTCAGCCATTTTCTCCCGCCATTCGGTAGGAGTACAACCTTCCTTTAACTTGAAAATGCGGTACAGATAAGTGCGGGCAGAGAATCCACATTCGGCAGAAATGATGTCATTACTATAGTCTGGATATTCCTGCATCATCTTCTTTGCCGCATTGAAACGTATGTCACCGAGCCATATTCTGAATGTGGTTTTCAGATACTGGTCGAAGTATGCTGATAACTCACCCTTAGGGATGGAAAGTGTGCGGGAGAGGGTAAGCATGTTCACAGTACAGTCCTTATAGCCCGAATTGGCGCACCATGCATCAAGACTTTTCTGGATGAAATCTCTGTGCTCATCGGATAGCGGCTGTAAAGACTCTGTACTGTAATCAGCAGGACTCTGAGCTCTGTCAGAATGTGCTTTCCCATTGCTGTATCCAGTCCCAGCCAAGTCATTGTCTTCCTCTTCTTTATCCAGGAGTTCTTCGGTAGGGGTATAGCTGCCGCCGAGAGCGATAAACGTAAGATTGAAGAACAGCAGGGCAAACAATACCAACGGACCTATGATAAACAGTAAGGTGGTGGAAAAGATAGCTGCCGGCATGATGAGAGATGAAAGGCACAGAATGAAGACACTGGCACGCGAATATCTCACGTAGGGCAACATATCGGTAGCTGCCATTGTCTCCAGCATCTTCTTGCGTCTGATCATCTCACGCACAATCATGGATATACTGTAGGCTACACTCATGCAGAACAGGGCAAGCATCATATAAAGTCCTTCCTTGATATACAGGCTGTGATGGAGACTGGTGCCCACCCAGAAGACCACGAGGATGGCTGCATAAATGCCGCCACATACAAGGTTCATCTTCCTGCGGTTGGCTCGTGTAGTCTCGATGTTATAGATGGCTATAGCGATGAGCGAGAAGCAGGGGGTATAGATGAGGATATTGATGACTGCCCCCAGAATGTCGTCGGCAGCACGGAAGCCGAAAGCCATCTGTATCACATATTGTATCGCCAGTCCTATCATGGCAACAACTATGAGCAATCGTGAACGCTCATACCGCTTGTTCTCCCATCTTACATGCAGATGAGAGACAGCCACGATGAAGGCATTGATGAGCATGAATATGAAACATGCAAACTGTAATAGAAATAATGAATCCATACGTTTCTTGTCTTATGTTTTCTATCTTTGCTATACATTATATTATAATGAATGCGCTTGCAAAAGTACAATAATAATTTCAGAAAAAGGAAAAAGTTCTTAAAATATTAATAAAAAACAAATAATAAAGTGTTTCGCAAGATTTTCAACTGAACTTTCATGAGTAATAAAAGCGTTCTTTGTATATATGCAACAAGGCGCAACCTTCTCACGAAGACTGCGCCTCTAATAGTTTTCTTTTTTTGTTTAATTTTTAAGAGAGTATTAACATATATATATTTGTAAGTGTAAGTTTCTTACTTCTTTATTTCTTTTGCTCTGAACTTTATGGTTCGAAGAACTTAATCTGTGCTCCAGTATATGTTTTTCCTGCTATATTATAGCTGAAAGTTGTAGGCTTTGGATTCTTCTCATCCTTTGGATCAACTTCGTAACCATAAAGAGCAAAATAAGCTTCCAACTTGCTGGTCTTACTGTCAACCAGTCCTGCATTGTAAATGTAATATGCATTAGCATAAACATAGAAATTGACCTTATGAGTTGCACCACCATACTCCAAATTTACTGTCATTGTTTCTGGATAGAGTAAGAATTGAAGGACTGGTGTAACTGAATAGTAGTATACAATACTCTTGAAGTTAACCGGCAGCTTATATTTCTTCAATGCTTCCTTCAGGTCTTTCGTGTCAGCATTTTCAGGAATGTAACGGGCGAGAATCTTTACAGGGAAGTTGCGAACAGTCATTACAGTGTCTTTGCCATTTCCATAGATATCTGTAGCAACGTCTAAGGTGTCGATGTATTCCTTTGTACCTTTTATTTCAGTAACATGCTCGTCGCTCACATAAGTGAGTTTGCTCATGCGGTTACCTGCTGTCTTGAAATAGCAGGTCTGCTTTTCTGCTTGTGTGAGCGGCTTATAATAGCTGTTGTTATCATCGCCTGTATTACAAGAAGTGAATGCGAAAGCTGCAACGAAGGCAGCTACCATTGAGAATAATTTGATTTTCTTCATTTTTCTATTATGTTTTGATTCTTATTTTCTCATATTTCTCAGCCTAAATGTACCCCGATATGGTTGCCCGAGGCTCTTCAGTCCTTGTATAAAACAAGAAAAGGCGGGAAACTTGCATCACTTTTAGTTAATATCTGTTAATGTTCCTCACTTGCCCATTTCATAGAGCACTTTTGCCAATGTATTGTAACCTTTGACTTTCAGTTCTTAGACGTTTGAGCTTTTTACTGTGTTAAGTCTTAAGTTTGTCCTACATAGCGATGCAAAGTTAGTGTTTTATTTTGAAATGCGCAAGAAATTTATGATTTTCTTTCTCTTTTTCGCATAAAAATACTACTTTTGTGGAGATTTTGGTGGTTCTTCACCTGAAAAGCGGAATGAATTGTGTAGACTTTGAGTCTCATGAGACTGAACTTTCGCATGTGGTTCAAGAACGGGCTGAAGGCCCAAAAGCTCCTAGCCCAGGGCATCGCCCTGGGTATAATGGCAATCAGTAAGGCGCCCTGTAAGGGCAAAAGCTTTATGTTTTGTCTGGAGTTTTAAAGCTTTTGCCCTTACAGGGCGACAGGTTTGCGTCCGTAATTACCCAGGGCGATGCCCTGGGCTAGGGGCTTCTGCCCTTTCAGGGCGTATGGGACAAAACTTGCGAAACTTGAATTACGGAAAATGAATTAATGATGAATCTGATATGAAAAAGAAAGTAGGTACATTTAAGATTTGGCTGTTGGCGATAGCCGCAGTTGTGGCGTTTTCTGTCTTGCTGAAGGTTTCTTCGCTGGCAACAGAAGATCAGGCACTTGTTGTAAAGGAGAATATGCAGGAGGCTGCTGATGCTGCGGGCGATGAACCGTCTGCAGAGAATAAGCAGGAAACTACTGGAGAGGGTGCGAATCTGGAGGCGCAGGGCCTGGAGATTCCGGTATCTAAGGTAAAGGTATCTGAGACCATCAAGCATCGGTTGGCTTATACGGTATCTTATAATCATGATACGCGACAGCCGAATTGGGTAGCTTGGGCGCTGACGGGGGAGCATGCATCTGGTAAGTTGCCGCGCGGTAAGTTTGCTGATGATGAGGAGATGCCGGCACCCGTGGGTACTTTGGCGGATTATTATAACAGTGGATTGGATAGGGGACACATGTGTCCGGCTGGTGACAATAAATGGAGTCAGAAGGCGATGGATGAATGTTTCCTGATGACCAATATGTGTCCGCAGAACCACAGTCTGAATGCGGGGGTATGGAACACGATAGAGCAGCAGTGCCGCAACTGGGCGAAGCAGTATGGCAAGGTTTATATTGTCTGCGGGCCGATATTTCTGAATAAGGAGCATCGCAAGTTGGGTAAGAACAAGGTGGTAGTGCCTGATGCCTTCTTCAAGGTGGTTCTTCATACGGGCAAGAATCCGCAAGCCGTCGGCTTTATCTGCCGTAACCAGTCGCAGAAAGGCAGAAAGAAGACGGAATTCGTAAATTCAGTAGATGAAGTGGAGCGTATCACCGGCTACGATTTCTTCCCTCAGCTTCCGGATGATGTTGAGAAGAGGGTAGAGGCTAAGGCTGAAATGTTTTAATAACAAAAAAAAGGCTTTCCGTAATGGAAAGCCTTTTTCTTGAAGATCTGTGACTCGCATGGGGCTCGAACCCATGACCCCAACATTAAAAGTGTTGTGCTCTACCAGCTGAGCTAGCGAGTCAATCTTCTGCTTTATGTTTCAAAAGCGAGTGCAAAGGTACGGCAAAAATCTGAAATAACCAAATATTTTGCCATATTTTTACTGATTTTCTTCATTTTTATCCGAAATCGGGACATTTTTGCCCATTTCTTCATGATATTGCGGCTTCTCTTTCGTTACATACCGCTGCCAGTAGGCTATGATGAGCGTTGTGAGCGGAAGGGCTACAATCAATCCCAGGAAGCCCAGAAGTGCACCCCAAACCGAGAGACTCAAGAGAAGAATGGCTGGGTTCAATCCCATCGCCTTACCCATGATCTTCGGGGTAACTACCATGTCGGTGATGACCTGTACCACACAGAACACCAAAAAAGCCAGACCGAATACCAGCCAGAAGTTCTGACCTGTGTCGGCTGCCTTCAGCATGGCAAGGAATGCCGTAGGGATGAGGGCGAAGGTATGGAGGTATGGAACCAGGTCCATGATGCCGATGAGAATGCCCAGACCTATCGCCATCGGGAAACCGATGATGGTAAAACCGATGCAGAACATGATGCCCATACAGAGCGCTACCAGTCCCTGACCACGTATATAATTGTTGAGCTCGCGCTCCACATCCTTCATCAGCGCACTCCAGAACGGACGGTTCTTCTTAGGGAAGATTCTCACCCAGTTGGCTGTCAGCGTCTCATAATCGAGCAGGATGAAGAACATATATAATAAGGTAATCATCGATGCCACGATACTCATCAGTACCGTTGCCGTCTGGCTGACTACCGAGAAGACCTTAGGCATGGTGGTCTTGATGGCATCGCTGAAGTCCTTGCTTTTCAGAAAATGCTCTATCTGCTCCTGGTTAGCCTGCAGCCAGTCTTTGATCAGCGCCGTCAGGTTGTTGGTATGAGTCGTCTGATGCAGCCATCGTGTCAACACCTCACCGAGTTTGTCAAACTGGTCAATCATCGGAGGGATGATGAGCCACAGCACGCCTCCTATAACAGCGATGGCAGTTCCCATGGCGATGAGGATAGACAGCGCACGTATTCTGACGTGGAGTTTGTTTTCGATAAACTTCACGACCGGATAGAGCAGGTAAGCGAAAAACCATGCAATGAAGAATGGCAGCAGTACACTGCTCAGATAGTTGGTCATGTAGAGCACGGCCAGAACGATGAGGGTAACCCCCGCCCATCTTATGAATTTATCAAATGTAATCTCCTTTCCCATATTTCATCCTTTTGTTATGATTTTTCATTAAGAATCGCCTTCTGGTAGCATTCTCTGCAGAGTGGCTCGTATTCATCTTTCTCGCCCAGGAGCACCCGCTTGTCGTTATTGACCAACCGGTGGCTCACATAGGCAACCGAACCGCACTTCACGCAGATGGCATGAACCTTGGTCACCTCGTCGGCGATGGCACAGAGGGCAGGAATCGGACCGAAGGGAACTCCCTTGTAGTCCATATCCAGTCCAGCCACGATAACTCTCACGCCACGGTTGGCAAGTTCGTTGCATACCTCCACGAGACCATTGTCCAGGAACTGGGCTTCATCGATACCCACCACGTCGATATCAGAAGCCAATAGCAGTATCGATCCAGAGGACTCAATAGGAGTAGACCTGATAGAGTTTTGGTCATGGCTCACTACATCTTCCTCGGAGTAACGAGTGTCAAGCGCAGGCTTAAAGATTTCCACCTTCTGCTTGGCGAACTTCGCACGCTTCATTCTTCGGATTAATTCCTCTGTTTTACCAGAGAACATCGATCCGCACACCACTTCAATTCTTCCGGGACGGTGTGCCTCCCCAATTAGATTTTCTGTCATTTCGGGGGCAAAATTAATAATAAGGTTTTAAAAAATGCAAAGAAATGCGTTTTTTTTTTGCTAAGAAAGATTAATTAACTACATTTGCGGACAGTATGGGCACATTATACATCGTTCCGACTCCAGTTGGTAACATGGAGGACATGACAATGCGAGCCATTCGCATACTGAAAGAAGCGGATTTGGTACTCGCTGAGGACACTCGAACATCGAGTGTTCTGCTGAAGCATTTCGATATAAAAAATCGATTAGTGGCTCACCACAAGTTTAACGAACATGGCACATCTTCTGCCATCGTAGAGCGACTGAAGGGTGGCGAAACCATCGCCTTGATCAGCGATGCCGGAACACCGGGTATCAGCGATCCTGGTTTTTACCTCGCCCGCGAGGCTGCCAAGGCAGGCATTACGGTGCAGACTTTGCCTGGACCTACGGCATGCATTCCTGCCATCGTTTCATCGGGCTTGCCATGCGACCGTTTCTGTTTCGAAGGATTCATTCCGCAGAAAAAGGGCAGACAGACCTATCTTGAATCATTGAAGGATGAGGTACGCACCATGATTTTCTATGAGTCGCCTTACCGTGTGGTGAAAACCTTGCAGCAGTTTGCCGAGGTTTTCGGGGATGACAGACAGGTGAGCTGTTGTCGTGAAATATCCAAACTCCACGAGGAGAGTGTGAGGGGTACGCTTGCCGAGGTTATCGCTCATTTTGAGGAGACAGAACCAAGAGGCGAATTTGTCATCGTATTGGCAGGAAAAGATCCCAAACAGCTCAAGGAAGAGATGAAGGAAAAGAAGCGTGAAGAGCGCCGGCAGAAGAAAAACGGGGCTCGCAGGGATGAAGAAAGTAATGAATAAAGTACTGAACTTTCGCATGTGGTTCAAGTACGGGCTGAAGGCCCAAAAGCTCCAGAAG
>ENA-OPSQ01001924-OPSQ01001924.1-human-gut-metagenome-genome-assembly--contig:-NODE-1924-length-12830-cov-1.998669_pt1 | contig 12830 bp, 8 predicted proteins | sample MGYA00241456_ERZ501904 | MGnify/ENA primary metagenome ERZ501904 (study PRJEB25962, sample SAMEA2042452) | human gut metagenome | biome: human gut; feature: human-associated habitat; material: faeces...
CCGCAGATTCGTACATCCAGAGTCCAGCCGAATTCAGCCAGGCTCAGTCAAGCCGGGCATCACACAGCCGCCGCATCGCAGGTCGCACCTCGCGCTCCTCCTCGCCACTGAACAGCACCACCAGATAGTCGCCGGCACGCAGCCGTGTATCGCCGCGCGGCACGATCTCGCTTTCGCCGCGACGCAGGCCGATGATCAGGCACCCAGACGGCCAACGCACGTCACGCACCCGCTTGCCGTCCGCAATCGCTCCCATTTCCAATGGCAGTTCCATAATGCCGCTGCCCACATGGCTTGCGATCGCCATCTGCATGCCTTGCGCGCGCACGTACCGCTCCAGCAACTCCCCATAAATCGGTTTGGTGCGCAGCAAATCGGACACCAACAGCGCGACGAAAGCGACGGCCGCGACCGGCAGCATGTGCGTCAACGTTCCAGACATCTCCACAGCCAACAGAATCGACGTGATCGGCGTTTTCACGGACGCGGCGAGCGGCCCCGTCATCACGCACACCGCAAACACCGCCACTGCGTCGGATGGCAGATCACCGAATCGATGCAACACTTCACCGCAGATGCCGCCGGCCAACGAACCGACCGCAAGAATCGGCATGAAAATACCGCCAGGCGCGCCTGAGCCGAAACTCGTGGATGTGAACAGCATCTTCGCCACGAACAGCAGACACAGCATTCCCAAGCCGACGCGCGCATGTTCGGCGGTATCAATCAGATTCGAGCCGCCGCCGAGCACATCGGGCAACCAGATGCCGACAGGCAACGCGATCGCAATCGCAATCATCGGGCGGCTCCATGCCGGCAGTTTGCCGTACAGCGTCTGGAAGCCAAGCAACGAGCGGTTCATCAGCGAACCAACCAAACCGGCCACCAATCCCAACGGAATCAGCCACACATACTCTTCCAACGACAGCTGACCGATATCACCGAAATCCAAAACCGGACGCAGACCGAAACAGTATTTTGAGACGAAATCGGCGGTCAGCGATGCGGCGGTGGCGCCCATCAGAATCGCAGGGGAAAAACTCCGATGCACCCCTTCCAAAGCGAACATCATGCCGGACAGCGGTGCGCTGAACGCGGCGGACAGGCCGGCCGCGGCACCGGCGGTGACCAGATAATGCTCCTGCATGTCCTCACGTTTCTTGCCGCGCAGCCGGTGCGATAGGAACTGCGCGCCCGATGCGCCGATTTGGATGGACGGTCCTTCGCGGCCGAGCGAGAGGCCGAAGAGCGATCCGAGCAGGCCTCCGATGAAGCGAACCGGCAGAATCGTCTGCCATCGCATTTTCAGGCCGCAGATCACCACGCCGTTGGTTTGCGGAATGCCGCTGCCGCCGGCCATCGGCTCTTTTTTGACCATCCATGCGATGGCGAGCGCGGCTGCGATTGCGGCGACCGCCCACGGTGCGACCAGCCACGGGGTTTCGCGGATGCGCGCGTAGATCCAGCGCGCGGTGTCGGTGCCGTATTCGATGCCGAGACGGTAGAGGACGACGAGGAAGCCGGAAATCAGGCCGACGAGAATGCCGGCAGCGGCCATCTTCCATTTCAGGTGGTCGAATCGCGGGACCAGTTTGCTGAACCTGTCAAACCTGTCGAACCTGTCGTTAGGCGGCATTGCAGTCATCGCACTCCCCTTTTCCGTTCCTCCGCCGCGCACCCCGTCGGTGTGTATGCGGTGTGCGTCATACGCGCACGCCATCGCACGCACCATACGCAAAGTGCCGGCAGGCACAGGCCCACCGGCACTTGTCATTGACGTTCGTTACCGACGTTCATATCGACGAATCAGCCGAATCAGCTTCAGTCGATCAGCGAGTTGATCTGGATGATGTGGTCGCGCTGCGGGCCGGTGCCGATCACGGAAATGCGGCAGCCGGACAGTTCCTCAAGACGCTTGACGTAATCCTGGCAGGTCTTCGGCAGATCGTTGAAGTCATGGACCTGGGAAATGTCCTCGTCCCAGCCCGGCATGGACTCGTAAATCGGCTTCGCGGCGGCGAACTCGGCCTGGTCGGTCGGCATATCGTCGCGACGCTCGCCGTTGACGTCGTACGCCACGCACAGCGGGATTTCCTTGAGGCCGGTGAGCACGTCGAGCTTGGTGAGCACGATGTCGGTCAGGCCGTTGACCTGGGCCGCGTAACGGTTGACGACCGCGTCGAACCAACCGCAGCGACGCGGACGGCCGGTGGTCACGCCGTACTCGTGGCCTTGGGCGCGCAGCCATTCGCCGTCCTCGCCGAACAGTTCGGTCGGGAACGGGCCTTCGCCCACGCGGGTCACATACGCCTTGGAGACGCCGATCACGCGGGTGATCTTGGTCGGGCCAACGCCGGTGCCGGTGCAGGCGCCGCCGGCGGTCGGGTTGGAAGAGGTGACGAACGGGTAGGTGCCGTGGTCCACGTCGAGCATGGTGGCCTGGCCGCCTTCGAACAGCACGGTCTTACCCTCGTCGAGCGCCTTGTTGAGCACCAGGGAGGTGTTGGCCACGTACGGCTTCAGGCGTTCGCCGAGCTTGAGCAGCTCGTCGGTGGTCTCGTCCACGTCGATCGGGCGACGGTTGTACAGCTTGACGAGCATCTGGTTCTTCTGATGCAGGCTGGCCTCGACCTTGTCATGCAGGTGCTCCGCGTTGAACAGGTCGTGCACGCGGATGCCCACGCGGTTGATCTTGTCGGCGTATGCCGGGCCGATGCCACGGCCGGTGGTGCCGATCTTGTGCTTGCCGAGGAAGCGTTCGGTCACCTTGTCGAGCACGCGGTGATACGGGGCGATGATGTGCGCGCTTTCGCTCACCAGCAGTCGGGAGCAGTCCACGCCACGGCTTTCAAGGCCGTCGATCTCCTGGAACAGCACTTCCGGATCGACGACGACGCCGTTGCCGATGACAGGGGTGGTGTTGGGGCTGATGATGCCGGACGGCAGCAGATGCAGCGCATACGATTCGTCGCCGACCACCACAGTATGGCCAGCGTTATTGCCGCCGTTGAAGCGGGCCACGTAGTCGACCTTCGTGCCGATCAGATCCGTTGCCTTGCCTTTGCCCTCGTCTCCCCACTGGGCACCGATCAAAACAATTCCAGGCATGTTGTTGCACCTCCGTGCGTACGCGATTCTGCCTTAAGCCTTGCGCCTAAAGCCTTACAAAGGTTACTCTTCACCCTCTACCGGGTCTGAGGGATGCTCACGGCTCCGGACCGACCGTAATCGGATTGCAACCGGTCCGAAAAACAGACCAGAAAACGCCCGAAAACAGTTCGAAAGACCGTTGGCTAGTTCAGCGCGCGCCCGGCACTGCCGAGCTGCTTGCATGCTTCGACCACACGCGCGGCCATCGCGGATTCAGCTTCACGACCCCAGGATCGCGGATCGTACAGCTTCTTGTTGCCCACCTCACCGTCGATTTTGAGCACCGAATCATAGTTGGAGAACATGTGACCGGCCACCGCACGGCTGAATGCGTACTGCGTATCGGTGTCGATGTTCATCTTCACCACGCCGTAGCTCACGGCCTGCGCGATCTCCTCCGGCGCGGAGCCGGAACCGCCGTGGAACACCAGGGCGAACGGCTTACCGGGAGCGACATCCAGCGAGTGCGCGGGGTCGGGCATTTCGCCGGCCTTGATCGCGAGCGCGACCGTGGTCTGGATTTCGTCGAGCAGTTCGGGGCGCAGTTTCACCACGCCCGGTTTGTATGCGCCGTGCACGTTGCCGAAGGTGAAGGCGGCCATGTAGCGTCCGCGCTCGCCGAGGCCGAGTCGTTGCGCGACGGTGATGCCTTGCGCGGGCGTGGAATACAGTTTGTCATTGATTTCGGCGCTGTGCCCGTCTTCTTCGCCACCGACCGCGCCGATTTCGATTTCCAGCACGGTGTGCGCGGCTTGGGATTTGTCGAGCAGTTCTTCTGCGATGTCGAGGTTTTCATCCAGCGGCACTGTGGAACCGTCCCACATGTGTGACTGGAAGGTCGGTTCCTGACCGTGCTTCACCTGTTCGACTTCATGGTCGAGCAAGAGGCGCACCCATTCGTCCAAATACTGTTTGGCGCAGTGGTCGGTGTGCAGGGCGATGGTGATGTTGGGGTATTTCGCCGCGACTTCGTGCGCGAAGGCTGCGAAGGCAAGCGAGCCGGTGACGCGGTCGTTGACGCGTTGCCCGGAGAAGTAGGCGGCGCCGCCTACGGAGACTTGGATGATGCCATCGGATTCCGCCTCGGCGAAACCCTGGAGTGCGGCGTTCAGGGTCTGCGTGCTGGTCACATTGATCGCGGGATAGGCGTAACCGCCGCGGCGTGCGGCGTCCAGCATTTGCGCATAACGTTCCGGCGTTGCAATAGTCATGCCTCCATTATCGCCCAACCCTATCCCACTTGTCATGTGACAACATTCGCCATCTTTCCTTTCCGTTTTCCCGACCGTCCGCTCCATATCCAGGTCGCCCGCCCCACTAGAGCCATATGCCGAGCGTTTTCGTCTCATATCCCGACACTTGCGGGACCGACCAATAAACATGGCGAAACCATTGCGATCGTTCCATCGGAAGTCATAGAATGTCCACCGGATCGCGCGACGAAGAGCCCAACCGGGTGTTCCCGCACGGGCATGCCGCCGCACGTAGATGTTGCGACCAATACCCGCGAGGAGGCTTGATGCACCAGGTTTTCGCCATCTTCCTTCGAGACGTGAAACGCATTCTGAAGAACCCCGTGGCGCTCGTCGTCACGCTGGGTGTGGCCATCATCCCATCACTGTACGCATGGTGCAATATCCTCGCCAACTGGGACCCGTACGCGAACACGGGCAACATCCAAGTCGCTGTGGCGAACGAGGACAAGGGCACAACCTCCACGCTGGTCGGCCATCTCGACGCTGGCCAGCAGACCGTCAACCAGCTTAAGAAGAACCATCAGCTCGGCTGGCGTTTCGTTCCCAAGCAGCAAGCCATCGAAGGCGTGGAATCCGGCAAATACTATGCGGCGATCGTACTGCCGGAAGACTTCAGCTCCAGACTAATCGGCACCGTCACCGGTAAAGGCGACCGACCGTCGATCACGTACTACATCAACGAAAAGCTGAACGCGATCGCGCCGAAAATCACCGATACGGGCGCGACCACGATCGACGAGCAGATCAACACCACTTTCGTTTCCAGCGTGGCCGACGCCGTGGCAAAGGAAGTGAAGGAGGCAGCGGGAGAAACCACCGGCAGCGTGAAAAGCGCGCAAAGCGACGTCGTCAACGATCTGACCGACACCATCAACCAGCTCGAAACCGTCCAACAGCAGCTGCGCGACACCCGTTCCACGCTCGACAAGGCCCTCACCACCATCGATTCGGCCAAACAGTCCAACATCGCGTTCACCTCGGAAATCACCAACTCGCTTGACACCGTCGGCAAGGCGTCCGACTTGCTGAGCGAGACGCGCACACAAACCGAACGATTCTCGAACACGCTGGTCGGAACGCTCGACAACGGCAGCACGCAACTGTCCGGCCTGCAGGTCAACGTGAGCAATGCCACCGGCACCGTGCTCAGCGGACTGAACACCACGCAGGACGCGCTCGACCAAGTGTCCAGCACCATGCATCACGTCAACACCACCACCGGCAATGTGCTCGACGACGTGGAGAAGGCGTTGCAGGCCAGCCAGCTGGATCCGAACAGCCAAACGTATAAGGATCTTTCCGCGCAGCTCGCCGAAGCCCGCAAACAGCTGACGTTCCAGCAGCAGCGCATCGACGCCTTCGATCAGGACACCACGGCTGCGATCAACGCGGGGAAGAACACCGCGAACGGGTTCAACGACGATGTCCCCACGCTGGCGAAGAACGGCACGGCGTCGATGGCGAACGCACGCACGACCATCACCGGCACGGTCATGCCGAATCTCAACACCGGGCTCGATACACTCAGCCTGGCCAATGGGTCGCTGTCCGGCACGCTTACCACGCTGCAAAGCACGCTGGAACAGGGCAACGGGCTGCTCGACCAGTTGTCGCGCACCGTGACCCAAACGAACACCACCATTGCTGGCACGCAGACACAGCTCGCCAATCTCGCCAAACAGCTCAACACCACGCGCACCGATGTGGCCGCGTTGAGCAGTTCGGCGATGTTCCAGCAGCTTTCCCAAGCGCTCGGACTTGACGCGAGCGAGGTCGGCTCGTTCGTGGGCGAGCCGGTGCATTTGGACGAACAGGTCCTCTACCCGGTCAAAAACTATGGTTCCGCGGTCACGCCGTTCTACACGAATCTTGCGCTGTGGGTCGGCGGATTCGTGCTCGTCGCGATCTACAAGCTTGAAGTGGACAGCGATGAGAAGATCCGCATGTACACGCCACGCCAAGGCTATATGGGCCGTTGGCTGCTGTTCGTCACGGTCGGATTCCTGCAGGCGATCATCGCCACGATCGGCGATCTCGCGCTGGGCATCCAATGCGAGCATCCGTTCCTGTTCATCCTCGCCGGCATTTTCGCCTCGTTCGTCTACGTGAACATCATTTACGCGCTCGCCGTGGCGTTCCGGCATATCGGCAAGGCCGTCGCCGTGATTCTGGTGATCATCCAGATTCCGGGCGCGGCAGGCCTCTACCCCATCGAGATGATGCCGGAATTCTTCCGCCGTCTGAAACCGTTCCTACCGTTCACCTACGGCATCAACGCGATGCGCGGGCCGATCGGCGGCATGTATGCCAACCATTATTGGATCGACATGCTCTCGCTGTTCTGGTATCTGCCTATGGCGCTGTTCATCGGCTTGGTAGTCCGCAAGCTGGCGTTGAACCTCAACCGCCTGTTCGACAACCGTCTGGCGGACACTGATCTGATGATCACCGAACATAACGAAGGCACGGTGGAACCGTTGCGGCTCACCGAGACCGCGCAGCAGATCGCCGAGGAGTTCCCCGAACTCGCCCGCAGACGGGCGATTCATTTCTTCCGCCTGTACCCGCGCCTGGTGCGTTGGGGATTCCTCGCGCTGGCGGTACTGCCGTTCGTGTTCCTGCTATTGCTATTCATCACGCGCATGAAGCTCGCCATGCTGCTCGGTTGGATCATTTCGATCATCGCCATCGACACGTATCTCATCGTGGTGGAGTATCTGCGCGAACGGTATGCGAATTATCTGGGCGAGGAAGCGATGAGTGCGGAAGAGTTCCGCAGCGCGATCCTGCACGAGAACCTGCTGTTCCGGCCGGGCATGCATTACAAGCCGATGCATGCCGTACGTACGAGGCTGTATGAGGTTGCGCATGGTGGTTCGGCCGGACATGCGACTGAACATGCGGCTGAGTATGCGGCTGGAAACACGGACGGAAATGCTGGCAGGAGTCTGCGTGAGGAGGGGAACGAACAGTGAAAATGATCTGGGGCATCTTCAAGCGGGACATGTGCCATGCCACCCGCAACGTGATCGCCGTGATCGTCTCGATGGGCCTGGTGGTGGTGCCGGCGCTGTACGCCTGGTTCAACATCGCGGCCAGCTGGGACCCCTACGGCAACACCAAGGCATTGAAGGTCGCCGTGGCCAATAACGACAAGGGTTACAAGTCGGATCTCATACCGGTGCGCGTCAACGTGGGCGAAACCATCATCAGCACACTGCACGCCAACGACCAGCTGGACTGGCAGTTCGTGAAAAGCGACAAGGCAATCGACGGGGTGAAATCCGGCGAATACTATGCGGCGATCGTAATTCCGAAAGGTTTCAGCGCCGACATGATGACGCTGTTCTCCCCCGACATCAAACACGCGCAGCTCAAGTACTATCTGAACGAGAAAATCAACCCGATCGCCCCGCATATCACCGATCAGGGCGCGACAACCGTGGTCAACACGATCGACAAAACCTTCGCCAAAACGATTGCGCAAGTCGGACTCGACCTGGCCTCAAGCATCCTACACTATTCGCAAAGCCCGCAAATGGCCGAATACATGCGCAACCTCAACGGCAATCTCACCACCATGGCGGATACGCTGAGCGGCGCATCGCAGCAGGTGAAGTCGTATTCGCAGCTGCTCGGCTCGGCGAACGACATCGTGGATTCCACGGGCAAACTGCTCGCCTCGGCGACCAAGGCGGGCAAACAGGCCCAGAACGCGTTGAAGCAAGGCAAATCAGGTGCCACGTCACTCACTTCTGCAGGTGCGAACGTCACCTCCTCGGTGAACACCGCGCTCGACCAGGTGTCAGGCGCGTTCGACCAAGTAGCTGCCAAGGTGAACAAGGCGTTCGACGCGATCGGCAAGGGCTCAGACACCGCAGCCAGCCAGTTGGCAACGTTGAGCGAACAAATCTCCAGCGGCGAATCGCTGTACGACACGTACATCACAAGCCTCAACCACATGCGCGAATCGGTGGAACAACTACCGGACAGTGATTCCGCGAAACAGGCGCTGCTGGAAGCCATCGACCGGGAGATCACGCTGCTGGAAGCCGCCCAAGGCGATTCGCAGAAGCTCGCGCAGCAGCTGAAAGACGCTTCCACGCAGGTCACGCAGGATACCGCAGCCGCGGAACGCTCCCGCAAGGAGATCCTGAACCGCATCACCTCCGCGAAGCAGTCGATCAGCAATGTGCGCGACGATTACGCCACGAACGTCAAGCCGAAAATCGACGCGCTCGCCTCCACAGTCAGCACGCTGATCTCCCAAACCGACAGCATGATCACCCAGCTGAGCGGCACCGCCGACGGTCTGGACGATGTGACGGGCGATGTGGGGACGAATGTGACGTCCATCCGTTCCACGCTCGGCGCGATCGCGAAGAAACTCGACTCGTCGGCAGCGACGGTGAAGGAGCTGATCACGAAGCTGGAGACGGGCGGAAACGCCGGTGACGGCAACAGCGATGGTGGCGACGGTGACAACGACGCCGATTCGGGCGAATCGGACGAACTACGTGCACTGGCCACCGCCAACGCGTCCACACTGTCCACGCTGATTTCCGCGCCCGTCGCACTGCATCGCGTCTCGGTGTACCCGATCGCGAACTACGGTTCGGCCATGGCGCCGTTCTATACGATCCTGTCAATCTGGGTGGGTGCGATCATCCTGTGCGCCATGCTGAAAGTGACGATTTCGGACCGCGAGAAGGCGCATGTGCTGGGCTTGGGCGACACGCTGCCGCGCATCGCCGGCCCGTCCGGCCCGGGGAACGCCTCACGTTGGGGACTGCGCCTCGACCACGAGTATTTCGGACGGTACGCGATCTTCGCACTGCTCGCGTTGCTGCAGGGCACACTGGTTTGCCTGGGTGACACGTATTTCCTTGGCGTGCAGGCGAATCATGCGCTGCAGTTCCTTGCCGTGGGGTGGCTTGCCGCGCTCGTGTTCTCGAATATCGTGTATACGCTGACCGTGTCGTTCGGCGATATCGGCAAGGCCGTGGCCGTGGTGCTGCTGGTGATGCAGGTCGCCGGTTCGGGCGGTACGTTCCCTATCGAGACGCTGCCGAAGTTCTTCCAAATGCTCTACCCGTTCCTACCATTCCCGCACGCCATCGATGCCATGCACGCCGCGATGGCCGGATCATACGGCAATGAGTACCTGCTTGATATGGTGTATCTCGCCTTGTTCCTGATTCCTTCGCTGCTGCTGGGATTGGTGTTGCGCAAGCCGGTGATCCGGTTGAACAACTGGGTGAGCCGCAATCTGGAGTCCACCAAGGTGATGTGACGAGGCGGATTTGAACGGGCTGGTTTGAGCCGGTTTAGATCGGTTTCGGCTGGTACACGTGAACGCGCTGCCCGCCATCATCGACGACCTGAAAACCCAAAGCCACGAATTCGTCACCATCGACCAGCCGGCAAAAACCTAAGCTAGCGTGGAGGCGTAGGGCATTGTCCTGCCCAGTCACTTCCCTTACGTACCGCTGCGCCATCCCGGCGCTCCTCTGCGCCGCCACTACCCCACATGTCGCCTCCTCACGCACCAACAAGTGTCCGATCCCCCCGAATCAGCCACCCACGCGTCATCCGGTCACCCCAGGTTGTCCGATTCGGGAGAAACGGACACTCAGGGGCACCGTGCAAACCACACGTTGATCAGAGAACCGGCAACCACCAGCACAACACCGATCCAGAACGGCAGGCCCAGCGCCACGCCCAACAGAAGCGTGCTAGAAGCCGTGGAAAACAGCGGAGTCGCGTACGAACCAATCGCAAGCGTTTCCATACTGCCGTGCAACATGCCGTATCCCCAGCACGCGTAGCCGCCCGAAATCGAAGCGGCGCACGCAATCAGCGCAGCATATCCACCGATGCCGGGCGCCGTGTCCGGCAAACCGTCTCCCGAAACGAAATGGATGGTCCACAGTACAACGGCCACACAGCAGAAGAAAATCGTCGTGCCGTCGTAACCGCCGGACAACGACGGCGTAAAAGTCGCATAAATCGCCCAAATAAAGGCGCCAACAAACGCGAGCACATACGGTAGGGGGTTACTGGCGATATTGTGGACCGCTTCCTGCATATCAAGGCTTTCTCCGCCAACCGCCATCGCCACACCGATGGTTGCGATCACCGCGCCAGGAATCGCTTTGGCGACCGCACCACGTTTGTGCGATACCGCTGCGGTCATCAGCACCAGCAGCGTCGGCCACAAGTAGTTGACAAGGCTGACTTCCACGGATTGCGCGTTCGTTGTGGCCAGGCCGATCGACAGCGAGATTGACGCCTCGTATGCGATGAACATGAGTCCGCCTGCGATGAGGTACTTGCATGGCGCTTCGCGGATTGGTTTCGGACGGCGCACAATGAACAGCATGACACCACCGACGGTGTAGATGAGCGCCGAACCGAGCGTGGCGCCGAACGATTCGGAGACCAGTCGCACGAGGCCGGCCATGAAGCCCCACAGGACGATTGCGAACAGGCCGATGAGTGTCGCCGCGTGTGATGTGGCATGGCCGAGTAGCGGATTGCAGGAGTTGCCGGTGGGGTGGTTTGCGCCGGAATCGGAGGGGGACTTCTGGTTCGTGTTCACGGGCTCCAGCCTACCCATCGCCCTCCACGAGTGTCCGATTCTGCAGAATCGGACACTCCTGCAACCTGCGATGCCGCGAACCCGATTACCCCCGGAACCGCACCAACAGCAGAGTCAACCACCCCATCCAACGCTGCCACACCAGCCGTATCGGCAGCCAAGTCCATGCGTCCCGCATCCACACAGCCCACGCGTCCCGCACCTCCACGGCCCGCCGACGCGCACACGTCGCCCATGACCAAATCATCCAACGTCACACCGAACATGTCGCAAAGCATCAGCAGCTTGTCACAAACGTCGCGTTCCACGCCACCATCTTGCGGTTGCATTGCGATTCGCAACCAAATTTTGCGACGCAACCGACAGTTGCGCGACGCGAAGTTGGCTTCACGGGTCTTTTACGACAATAGAAAAACCCTTGAAATTCCAACGATTCCAAGGGTTTCGAATGGAGCGGATGACGGGAGTCGAACCCGCCTTTAAAGCTTGGGAAGCTTTCGTTCTACCGATGAACTACATCCGCAAGGTGTGCCTTTTGGGCACGAGCCATTAGTCTAGCACGCAACGGGTGCGTATGCGGACACAGACCGACATGCGATACCAATTTTCCGCAATATCACGGAGACTCAACCACGCGGCCGCTGCGAATAGTCACGAGAATATCTGCCAGCCGAGCCGCCCGAATCATGCGCGAATCCATACTGCGTTCCAAATTGCGGCCCACCGGCACCAGCCATCGCAGAACGTCCGCCTTGCCGAATATCCGCCGCCGCAACGCCGCTCGTGGCATAGCCACCGGCCAAATATCCGGACTGCACGCCCTGCTGACGCATCTCCTGCCCCATCTGCATGAGCCGCGCAATGCGGTCCTGAATCGGCGGATGCGTGGAAAACAGGCGCGAGAAGCCCTCCGCAGAGAACGGACTGGCGATCATCATCGCAGCCACCGACTGCGTGCCGGCGGTCTTCTCCATCGGCATCGCGGCTGCGCCGCCGGAAATCTTGCTCAACGCGGAAGCGAGCGCTTCCGGATCCTCCGTCAACTTGGAACCGTCTTCGTCGGCGTCGTATTCGCGTGTGCGGGAGATTGCCATCTGTATCAGCGACGCTGCGATCGGCGCCAGAATCGTGCTCAGCAGCAAACCCAGCAATCCCAAGCCGCCGGACGCCGAATCGTCGCGGTCGTCACGCGAACGGCCGCCGCCGAAATACATGAGCGAGTAGCCGAGGTACGAGATGACGGTGGCCATGGCGGAGGCGATTGCGGACGTCAGAATGTCGTGGTTGTAGACGTGCATGAGTTCGTGTCCGAGCACGCCGCGAATCTCACGTTCGTTAAGCGTCTGTAGGATGCCTTGCGTGCAGCAGACCGCCGCGTGTCGTTCGTTGCGCCCCGTCGCGAACGCGTTGGGGCTCATGGTGGGGGCGATGTAGATGCGCGGCATCGGCTTGCCGGCCTTGGCGCTCAGTTCACGCACGATCTGGTAGATTTCCGGGGCTTCCTGTTCGCTGACTTCCCGCGCACCCATGGAGGCGATGGCGAGTTTGTCGGAGAACCAGTAGGTGCCGAACGTGGTAATCAGGCCGATGACGATATAGATGCTCAGGGTTTGCCGACTGCCGCCCGTGGCCCACCAAATCAGCATGATGATGGCCCACATCAGGGCAAACAGCAGCGTTGTCTTCAGGCCGTTGAAATGGCCGTGCACCCGTACTTTGGCATCCATAATGCACACACTAAAATCGCATGCTGAATGATTGCTGGATATGCGCCGCGAGAAATGTCCCATATTCGCCCGGCCCGTCCGGCCCCGAGCCCGGCC
>ENA-OPSQ01001926-OPSQ01001926.1-human-gut-metagenome-genome-assembly--contig:-NODE-1926-length-12821-cov-9.852812_pt1 | contig 12821 bp, 9 predicted proteins | sample MGYA00241456_ERZ501904 | MGnify/ENA primary metagenome ERZ501904 (study PRJEB25962, sample SAMEA2042452) | human gut metagenome | biome: human gut; feature: human-associated habitat; material: faeces...
CGGTACGTACGGTGCTGTGAGAGGACGGCGGTTAGTCACCGCCTCCTACTCGATTCTTTTTTTTGAACAATTGATAGAATGAAGTATAAATATGCCGTGGGACAAATGAGAAAGCATGAAAAAGACTGTTAGGAGTACTTGGAATTTCGGGCGAAAACAGACAACGCCGGCACAGGGAAGTGCCGGCGAGGCGCAAGCAACATGGATGTTGATTTGCGCCGGTTATCAGAACTGATAAAAATTTTTTTCAAAATTCTTAGTGCTCCTTATAGCCTTTTTCGCTTTTCCATTTGCCCCACGGCAGATTTACATTGTCATCTATTTCATATTGTGGAAAAAAGGATGACAAATTTCTAGGAAAGAAGTATACTAAAATGTAACAGTATTTTCGGCAGAAAGCCGGAGAGGAATAAAGAGGATAAAAATATGGAAGCATTAAAAGCGGTAATATTGGCAGCTGGAAAGGGAACCAGAATGCAGTCAGACCTTCCGAAAGTAGTGCATACAATAGACGGAAAGTGTCTGGTAGATTATGTAATTGAAGCGGCAGAAGGAGCAGGAGCGGAGGATATCTGTCTGGTGGTAGGCTATAAGCATGAAGAGGTAGAGAATACCATTTCACATAAAGCTGATGTAACATTTGTACTGCAGGAGCAGCAGCTTGGAACTGGTCATGCGGTAAAATGTGCCAAGGATTTCCTGGGAAAAGAAGGAAATACACTGATTCTTTTTGGAGATGCACCACTGATTACATCTGCAACCTTAAAGCAGCTTTTGGAGCATCATATCCAGCATAAAAATGCAGTAACCGTATTGTCAGCAACGATAGATGACCCGACCGGATACGGAAGAATTATCCGCAATGAATCTGGAGAATTTATAAAGAGCGTAGAACATAAGGATGCAAACGAGGAAGAGTTGAAATCCCATGAGATTAATTCCGGAATGTATGTATTTAATACCTGGGAATTATCACAGGCATTGGATAAGATTCAGCCGAATAATGCACAGGGTGAATATTATCTGCCGGATACGCTTACGATATTAAAGGATAAAGGACTTCGTGTAGATGCATTTGCGCTGGAAAGCCCGGAAGACATCAATGGAGTAAATGACCAGAAGCAGTTAGAATCAGCTGCAGAAATCATCAGAAGAAGGAAGAAAGAATGTACATTATAGCGGGACTTGGAAATCCTGGAAAGAAATATGAACATACCAGACATAATGTTGGCTTTGATGTCATGGATGTACTGGCAGAAAAATATAATATAAGGATGGACGAAAAAAAGTATAAAGCAATCTGCGGCAAAGGAATGATCGGAAGTGAAAAAGTTGTTCTGGTGAAGCCACAGACTTTTATGAACTTAAGCGGAGAAAGCATCGCTGAAGCAGTAAATTTCTATAAAGTGGATCCGGCCAGTGAACTGTTAGTGATTTTTGATGATATCAGCCTGGCACCGGGAAGAATACGGATTCGTAAAAAAGGCAGTGCCGGCGGACACAATGGAATTAAAAATATCATTGCGCAGGTGGGAACAGAGCAGTTTGCTAGGATCAAGGTAGGTGTCGGTGAGAAACCACAGGGCTGGGATTTGGCAGACCATGTCCTTGGCCATATGGATAAGGCAGACCGGAAACTGGCAGAGGAAGCATTTTTAGATGCGGTATCTGCGGTAGAACTGATTGTCGATGGAAAAATCGAACAGGCAATGAATGACTATAATTAAAGGAAGAACATTATGAATGTATTTTTGCAGCCCCTTTCGGAACTGGAAGAATTGCAAAATGCCTTAAAGCAGCTAAAGAGCAATCAAGGTATCGTTCAGATATCCGGATGCATGGATGCGCAGAAGGCACATATGGTATTTGCGGCGAACGATGGTTTTAGAAATAAAATCATCGTTACTTTTAACGAACAAAAAGCAAGGGAAATCTTAGAAGATTATCGTTTTTTCGACAGGGAGACTCTCTATTTCCCGGCGAAGGATATTTTATTTTATCAGTCGGATATCAGAAGTAATCAGCTTACCGGAGAGAGGATTGCCCTGTTAAAACGTTTATCCGAAAATAAGCCGGTTACAGTGGTATTGACTTTTGACGGACTGATGAACCGGATGGCAGGACTTGAAGCCTTTAAAGAAGCGGTGCGTACTTATAAGGTGGAAGACGAATTAGACTTTGAGGCAGAGACAAAGCGGCTTTTGCAGATGGGGTATGTGCGCAATTATCAGGTGGAAATGCCGGGAGAATTTGCGGTGCGTGGAGGAATCCTTGATATATATCCTCTGACGGAAGAAAATCCGCTGCGTATTGAAATGTGGGGAGATACCATTGATTCCCTACGAAGCTTTGAGGCGGAGAGCCAGCGTTCCATAGAGAATTTGGAAGAAATTACGTTGTATCCTGCAACGGAACTGGTGCTGATGGAAGAACGGAAGCAGGCAGGCTTGAAGAAAATTCGACAGGAAGCGGTAAAGGCAGAAAAGAAGTTCCGCGACCAGATGAAAAATGAAGAAGGCCATCGCATCAAACAGACGGCGGCTGCTTTGGAAGAAGAGATAGAAGAATTAGGTGGTGCAGCTAATTTGGACAGCAGCCTTGCATATTTCTTCCCGGAGGCGGTAAGCCTTTTGGATTATTTTGGCAAAGACGAGACTCTTTTAGTCCTGGATGAACCTGCCCGGCTGATGGAAAAGGGCAGGGTGACAGAGCAGGAATTTGAAGAGAGCATGAAGCAGCGCTTGGAGAAGGGTTATATTCTGCCGGGACAGGCAGAAACGCTCTTTACCGGAAAGGAAATTACTGCGAAGATGCAGAGTTTCCACGGACTTGCACTGGCAGCACTGGATATGAAGGTGCGGGAGTTAGACATTACGAACCGTTACCATATTCAGGTGCAGGGTGTGAATTCCTATAATAACAGCTTTGCAACGCTGGTGAAGGATTTAAAGAATTATAAGAAAAACGGATACCGGGTCGTTGTATTATCCGCATCTAAGACAAGGGCAGAGCATCTGGCGAAGGATTTACAGGAAGAAGAGGTAAGCTGTTATTATGCCAAAGATTTTGAACGGGAATTGCAGCCGGGAGAAATCTTAACTGCCTATGGAAAAGTAAAACGTGGATACGAATACCCGCTGATTAAATTTGCGGTTATCACAGAAAGTGATATATTCGGGCAGGAAAAGAAGAAACGGAAGAAACACCGCCTCTATGAGGGAGAAAAGATACAGAGCTTTCGTGACCTTCATGTAGGTGATTATGTGGTACATGAAAATCACGGCCTTGGCATTTATCGTGGAATCGAGAAAATCGAAGTCGATAAAAAAGTCAAGGATTATATCAAGATTGAATATGCCAAGGGAGGCAATCTTTATATTCTTGCAACCCAGCTGGAACTGATTCAGAAATATGCCGGTTCCGATGCCAAGAAACCAAAACTAAACCGGCTGGGCAGCCCGGACTGGGATAAGACAAAAACCAGAGTGCGTGGTGCGGTAAAAGAAATTGCCCACGAACTGGTGGAACTCTATGCTATCCGGCAGAACAAAGAAGGCTATGTCTATGGTCCGGATACTGTATGGCAGAAGGAATTTGAAGAGATGTTTCCATTTGAGGAGACAGAAGATCAGGAACTTGCCATTGAAGCAACCAAGAAGGACATGGAAAGCACCAAGATTATGGATCGTCTGATTTGCGGAGACGTAGGATATGGCAAGACGGAGGTGGCAATCCGTGCTGCCTTTAAGGCGGTGCAGGAGGGAAAACAGGTAGTTTATTTAGTACCGACCACAATCCTGGCGCAGCAGCACTATAATACCTTTGCCCAGCGGATGAAAGATTTCCCGGTAAGAGTAGATTTGCTTTGCCGTTTCCGCAGCCCAAAAGAGCAGAAGAAAACCATCGAAGATTTGAAAAAAGGCATGGTGGATATTATTATCGGAACCCACAGAGTGCTTTCTGAGGATGTGAAATTTAAGGATTTGGGACTTCTCATTATCGATGAGGAGCAGCGTTTTGGTGTGGCTCATAAAGAGAAAATCAAGCAGATGAAAAAGGATGTGGATGTGCTGACTTTAACGGCAACACCAATTCCAAGGACATTGCATATGAGCCTTATCGGAATCCGTGATATGAGTGTTTTAGAGGAGCCGCCGATGGATCGTGTGGCAATCCAGACTTATGTCATGGAATATAATGAAGAAATGGTGCGGGAGGCAATCTGCCGGGAATTAGCAAGAGACGGACAGGTTTATTATGTATTTAACCGGGTAAACCAGATTGCAGAAATGGCAGCGAAAATTTCAGAACTGGTGCCGGATGCCAATGTAGCATTTGCCCACGGACAGATGAAGGAACGGGAACTTGAGGATATTATGTATCAGTTTATCAACGGAGAGATTGATGTGCTGGTATCCACAACGATTATCGAGACGGGGCTTGATATTTCCAATGTAAATACCATGATTATTCATGATGCGGATAATATGGGACTGTCACAGCTCTATCAGCTTCGCGGAAGAGTAGGGCGTTCCAACCGGACGGCATATGCGTTCTTAATGTACCGCCGGGATAAAATGTTAAAAGAAATCGCAGAGAAACGTCTGGCTGCAATCAAGGAATATACAGACCTTGGAAGCGGCTTTAAGATTGCCATGCGGGATTTGGAAATCCGTGGAGCCGGAAACCTGCTGGGTGCGCAGCAGAGCGGACATATGGAGGCAGTCGGTTATGACCTTTACTGCAAGATGCTCAATGAGGCTGTCAAACAGGAGAAGGGAATCGGAGTGGAAGAAAGCTTCGATACAACAGTAGATGTGGAAATGGATGCATTTATCCCACCGTCCTATATTCCAAACGAGACACAGAAGCTGGATATTTATAAACGAATTGCAGCCATTGAAAATGATTCAGAAAGTGATGAGATGCTTGATGAGCTGACAGACCGTTTTGGAGACCCGCCAAAATCAGTAACAAACCTTCTTTCCATTGCATTGATAAAAGTGCTGGCGCATCAGGCGTATATGAAGGAAGTGGTAGAGCGTGGCAATACAGTGCGCTTTGTCATGTATGAAAAAGCTGCGGTGAATCCGGCAAAAATACCGGAACTTCTGTCAAAATATGATCATGCGTTGAAATTTATACCGGATCAGAAAGGACCGTATTTTGTACTGAACAGGGGAACCAACAGCCGGACAGTATCAGGCAGCAGTATCGACTATATCCGCCAGTTTGTGTTGGATGTGCAGACGATTCTAGTAGAAAAAACCATAAAAAAGGATGCTTAACTGCATAAAAATCTTGCGGCATGTACGAAAAAGCACTATAATAGAACGATGATAAATATTTTGGAGGAACGTGATATGAGATTTAAGAAATTCACAGCACTTGCATTGGCGGTTGTTACTGCAGCTTCCGTAGCTATGACAGGATGTGGCAGCAGAATCGATGAAGATGCAGTTGTTGCTACATTAGGAGATAAAGAGATTTCACTTGGACTTGCCAACTTTATGGCACAGTATACAGCAGTATCCTATGACAGCTATATTACCATGGGATATGCTAAGGAAAATATGTGGTCACAGGATTTATCCGGAAACGGTAAGACTATGCAGGATAATGTAAAAGATGGAATCCTGACACAGATTCAGACCAATTATCTCTTGGAAGACCATATGAAAGACTATGGTGTGGAAATAACGGATGAGGAGCTTTCTGATATTGATACTGCAGCACAGCAGTTCATGGATGACAATAGCAAGGAAGCAATCAGGACCATGGGTGCCAAGAAAGAATATGTAGCAGAAATGCTTCGACTGAACCTGATTCAGAAGAAGATGCATAATGCAATCATTGCAACTGTAGATACCGAAGTTTCTGATGAAGAAGCGGCACAGAGAACATTCAGTTATATCAAGGTTTCTACCGAGGCACATTATGATGACAACAAGAATTATGTGGAATATACCGATGATGAGAAGGCAGAATTAGAAAAAACTGCAGAGAAAATCGCAGAAGAAGCGAAAACTGATTTTGATGCAGCAGCAACAGACAACGGATATACTGTAAGCACTTATTCATACGGCAGTGATGAAATCGGTGAAGATGGAACAGCAACCGGAAGTATGGATGCATCCATTATTACAGCAGCAGATGCGTTAAAAGAGGGAGAAGTTTCTTCCATGATTTCCGTAGATGGAAAAGGATATTATGTTATCCGCTTAGACAGTGAATTTGACCGTGATGCAACCGACAAAGAGAAAGAAACAATTGTTTCTCAGCGTCAGTCCGATAAATATACTGAAGTATGCGACAGCTACAAGGAAGAAAAAGAATGGACGGTAAATGATGATGTATGGGCAGCTGTTAACTTTGATAAGCTCTATACCATCAAGAAAACAGATACAGAAACAGAATCTGTAAGTGAGACAGAGACAGCATCAGAAACAGCAACAGAATAATTGCAGAAATTATAAAGTGACAAGAACATAGAGAAGCAGAAAATTTATTTTTCTGCTTCTTTTCTATCACATAGATACAGGAGTATGGAATGAAAGACAATATCGTATTAATCGGAATGCCGGGCGTAGGAAAAAGTACTGTAGGTGTCGTATTGGCGAAGGCATTAGGCTATAATTTTGTGGATGCAGATTTAGTCATCCAGCAGCAGACCGGAAAGCTTTTGTGTGAGCTGATTGCAGAGCATGGAACAGAAGGATTCCTTGAGATTGAGGATGAGGTAAACAGCAGCATAGAAGGACATAAAGCAGTCATTGCCACAGGAGGCAGTGCAGTATATTGTGCAAATGCCATGGAGCATTATAAAGAAATTGCAACCGTACTTTATCTGAGTGTATCTTATGAGACAGCGTCTTGGTGATTTGAAAAACCGCGGTGTGGTATTGAATGATGGCCAGACGCTGAAAGATTTGTATGATGAGAGAACTGCATACTATGAAAAATATGCGGATGTAACAGTAAACGAAGAGGGATTGTCAATTCGTGAAACAATTGATGCAGTAAAAGAAAAACTCGGGATGGAATAAAAGATGCAGATACCAGGGAATGCACAGGAACCTGTGAAGATGCAGGGATCAGATAAAATGAAGAAGTCAGATAAGATGCAGGAGCAGAAAAAGAAATCAACAACTTTAAATAGAATTGGAAAAGTCGATAAAAAGATTCGTATCCGCATGTGGGCAGCAGGCATATTTTTCGTCTGTCTGGTACTGGTGGTACTTTTGCAGAAATTTTCACTGGGACAGAATTATTTTGTGGTAACCGTAAATAATAAAGTGGTAGGCTGTGTCAGCAGCAAGACAGATGTGGAAAAGGCAGTACACGAAAGCCGGCGGCAAATGGCAAAAGAGAGTGAAGGCTATCTGATGCAGGAGATTTCTTATGAGACAACAGAAAGCCATAAGCCATTTCAGAAGCTGTTAAGTGAAGCTGCATTAAAAGAAAAGATTACAAAGGAGCTTAAGAAAGAAAATTCCGGAGAAATCTTTGCATATACGGTAAGTGCCGGTGAAAACCAGCTTTCTTTTGCAACTTTAGATGAAGTAGAAACGTTTTTAGGACGTTTGAAAGAAGAACAGGATACGGACAATCGGTTTGAGATAGAGTTCAAAAAGGAAACAGATCATCAGGAGGGAATGCTTCTTGCAAACTTAAAAGAGGCAGGCGTTTCAGAAAAAACAGAAGCTTCTGCGGATGCCGGTATTGCGCAGCAGCTTGGAATCTATCTTTCCGATGCACAGGAGAATCCCGGGGAAAATAATTATGAAACCGGAATTCTTTCGATGGAATTTGCACAGGATGTGGAAGTGTTCACCAATCTGGTAGCAGCGGACACTCTGACGGATATAGATGCCGCGGTGGAAGAAGTAACAAAAGAGAAAGAAACGAATAAAATATATGAGATACAGCCGGGAGACTGTCTGTCGGTTATTGCACAGGAGCATGATACATCGGTGGCAGCAATTATAGCACTCAATGGATTGTCCGGGGAAGATGCAGTAATCAGTGCCGGTGAAGAACTGATTCTGTCGGTGCCTCAGCCGGACATCAGCTTACGGATCAGCGAAGGCGTAGTATATGAAGAGGATTATACCGCAGAGCCGGAGATTGTACCGAATGATTCCTGGTATACGACCGACGAAGTGGTGCTTGCAGAGGGAACTACCGGACATCGCGAGGTTAATATGGTGGTGACAACAGAGAATGGAATTGAGACGGAGCGGAGTATGATCCACCAGACCATACTGACAGAGTCAACGCCGGCAGTTATTGAGCGTGGAACCAAGATACCGCCAACTTACATTAAACCGCTGATTGGCGGAAGAGTTTCTTCCGGTTTTGGAAGAAGATGGGGCAGAATGCATAAAGGAATTGACTGGGCATGTCCGACCGGAACCAAGGTATTTGCATCCAGCAATGGTGTAGTAGTCAGTGCCGGCTATGTTTCCGGATATGGCAACTGCGTCTTAATCAGCCATCCGGATGGAAGAATGACACGTTATGCACATAACAGTAAATTACTGGTAAAAGCAGGGCAGAGCGTATCACAGGGTGAAGTGATTGCATTAAGCGGAAGTACGGGACGTTCTACAGGTCCGCATGTGCATTTTGAGATATTAATTAATGGTTCCCAGGTAAATCCGGTGAACTATCTGAATTAATTTCGATTTACAAGTCAGTGAATATATAATATAATAATACTATTGTAGATAATTCTTTTGAGGTATGAGAAATACTTGACAAAAGAGGAAATAAGTTACTATAATATTTTGTTTGTAATTTTGTAGGGAATCTAAGCATAGAGGTGCGAGATGGAACAGTATGTGATTAAAGGTGGAAATCCTTTGGTTGGCGAAGTTGAGATTGGTGGAGCTAAGAATGCTGCACTGGGAATTCTTGCGGCAGCAATTATGACGGATGAGACCGTAATAATAGATAATTTACCAAACGTTCGTGATATTAATGTGTTATTAAGTGCCATGGAGGGAATTGGTGCTAAGATAGAGCGTCTTGGAGAACATAAGGTAAAGATTAATGGTTCACTGATTCATGATTTGAGCGTGGACTATGAATATATTAATAAAATCAGAGCTTCTTACTATCTGTTAGGAGCATTACTTGGCAAATATAAGAAAGCAGAAGTGGCTTTTCCGGGTGGCTGTGCAATCGGAACACGTCCGATTGACCTTCATCTGAAAGGTTTTCGCGCGTTAGGAGCCGATGTTGATATTCAGCATGGGTTAATTTCTGCTACTGCAGAACATCTGGTGGGAAACCATATTTATTTAGATAAAGTTTCTGTAGGAGCAACCATTAACATTATGATGGCGGCATCCATGGCAGAGGGAAAGACGATTATTGAAAATGCAGCTAAGGAGCCGCATGTCGTAGACGTAGCAAACTTCTTAAACAGCATGGGAGCAAATATCCGTGGTGCAGGAACAGATGTCATCCGTATTGTGGGTGTAGAGAAGCTTCATAAAACAGAATATTCTATTATTCCGGATCAGATTGAAGCAGGAACTTTTATGTTTGCAGCGGCTGCAACCAAAGGTGATGTAACTGTTAAAAATGTTATTCCCAAGCATTTAGAGGCAACCACAGCAAAATTAATTGAAATTGGTTGTGAAGTGGAAGAATTTGATGATGCAGTACGTGTGGTATCCAGCAAGCCATTGCATCATACCCAGGTAACTACTTTACCGTATCCTGGCTTTCCAACAGATATGCAGCCACAGATGTCGGTGCTTTTAGCATTAGCAGAAGGAACAAGTACCGTAACGGAGAGTATTTTTGAAAACCGTTTCAAATATGTAGATGAACTGACCCGTATGGGTGCACAGGTGAAAGTAGAGAGCAATATTGCAATTATTACCGGTGTTGAAAAATTCACAGGTGCAAGAGTCAGTGCTCCGGATTTAAGAGCAGGTGCAGCCCTTGTAATTGCAGGTCTTGCAGCAGAAGGCATCACCATTGTAGATGATATTTATTATATTGAACGTGGATATGAACATTTTGAAGAGAAATTAGCTTCCCTTGGTGCAATGATTGAAAAGGTAAGTTCCGAGAAAGAAATCCAGAAATTCACATTGAAAGTATCATAAGATAAGAGCATCACAATATAGAAAGTTTTGAATATAAATACTAATATGAATATTGCAATGAGACAGAAGTGTTAAAAAGCGTTATCATAACCAAAAAAAGATATCTGGTAAATATGCTACAAATGAGGCATAGTTATCAGATATCTTTTATACTTTACAGGAAATTGCTTTCCTGTAAAGTATAAAACGCTCCGCAAGGATGCGCACTGCGGCGTATAAGGCAGATGTCGCAAGCGACCGCCGCAGGCGCTAGAATGTGCCAAGGCACATTCTTTTTATATGATTGCTTTGATATATAAAGGACTTTTCTCAAGGTCAATACAGGCTCCATCATCTAACTGAACCAGTGGCTTGGAAAGACGACGATGATTCAATAAAACAATGCGGGCGGAAGTACCATCACTTAACATAACCCGGTTGTTCTGGTATGCATTGGCAATATTCTCTAAGAAGGTCAGAATATACTTTGGCTTATATTTCTGCAGACCGTCTTTTTCAAATTCGGCGATCACCTCAAACGGACAAAGGGGAGCACGATAGGAGCGTGCTGCTGTCATGGCATCGTAAACATCGGCAATTGCAATGATGAGTGCATAGTCATCGATTTCTTCCATGGTAAGCCCCATTGGATAACCGGAACCATCGCAACGTTCATGGTGCATGAGAGCTGCCTTTTTAATATGGGAATTTAATGGCTGGGATTTTAAAATATCTTAGCCATATTTCGGATGATTACGAATCATCTGGAATTCTTCATCTGTTAATTTTCCGTCTTTATTTAAGACCTCATCCGGAATTTTTGTCTTACCGATGTCATGAAGCAGACCGGCAAGGGTGAGAGTGTCTAATTCTTCATTGGAAAAATGCAGCCATTTTCCGATAATACGGGAGATGATGGCAACATTCAGACTGTGTGCATAGGTGCTGTCGTTGACCTGACGCATATTATGTAACATATCAAAGACATCCAGAGTGGTCTGCTTTGGACTTACTAAAGAAATGGTCTTTGATAAAAGCTCTTCTTTGTTTACGGTTCCTCCATCGGAAAGATAAGCATCAAAACAGTTCTTTAAATCCTGGGAACGCAGGGTGAAATCTACCTGAAAACGCTGGAATTCCGGAGAACTTTTGAGCTTCTGTGAGTAAGAAGCATCAGAAACCGGACTTGGTGCAGAAACAGGACTTTTGGCAGGAAAATATGCCGGATCTTTTGGCGTTTCCATTGGAGTAGCGACCTGTTTATTTTCTGTAATCTGCACACTGGCGATGCCATAAAATTCCAGTCTGGAAATCAGGGTACGCGTAAGTTCTACATTCGGATTAATAATAAGCTGTCCACGCTTGGTGCGGACAGGAATTGCTGTAACCATACCTGGTAACAAATCTTTTGTCTGATATTCTTTCATGCATGTGGTCCTCATTCTGGATGGATTTTATAATTATGATAGAACAAATCACAATTATATTCCTATTTAAGTATATTCTTTTTGCTAAAAATGTCAATCTTAACAGTAAAAATCGGCAAAATTTGTCAAAAGGATACAAAAAGTAATAAGGAATGTTTTCTCTGTTGATGAGAAAATATGGTGCTTGACATTTCGATATAATAGGTGTATTCTCTCCCATAGAGATTTGAAAATTTAATATTGTAATTTCTCTTATTCAGAGTGATGGAGATACATAGGATCAATGAAGTCACGGCAACCCCACAACATAAGGAAGGTGCCAACCTGAGCGAGCAAGTCGAACAATAAGAGGATTTGATTATCTTTACCGTTATCGGGTCCGCTTATAATGTAAGCGGTTTTTTTATTTTACGCGAGCAGCGAAAAAAGGTCTGGAAGAAAGAGGAGCCAAGCGCATCCACCAGATACTTAATAAGGGAATCAACAAAACGAGAGGAGAAAACGATGGAAAAAAGATTATTCACATCAGAGTCCGTAACAGAAGGACATCCAGACAAAATGTGTGATGCGATTTCAGATGCAATTCTTGACGCATGTATGGCAGAGGATCCAATGAGCCGTGTTGCCTGTGAGACAGCAAGCTGTACCGGATTTGTACTTGTAACAGGAGAGATTACTACAAAGGCAAAATTAGACATTCCTGCAATTGTAAGAAATACTGTAAATGAAATCGGTTATGACCATGCAGAAACCGGATTTGACGGACATACCTGTGCTGTTATGGTAGCATTAGATCAGCAGTCACCGGATATTGCAATGGGTGTTGACAAGGCTTTGGAAGCAAAAGAAAATAAAATGACCGATGAGGAGATTGAAGCAATCGGTGCCGGAGATCAGGGTATGATGTTTGGTTATGCAACCAACGAGACACCGGAATATATGCCATATCCGATTTCTCTAGCTCACAAACTGGCATTACAGTTAACCAAAGTTCGTAAAGATGGTACTTTAAAATACTTAAGACCAGACGGAAAATCACAGGTTTCTGTAGAGTATGATGAGGCTGGAAAACCAAAGAGATTAGAGGCAGTTGTACTTTCTACACAGCATGACGAGGATGTAACTCAGGAACAGATTCATGAGGATATTAAGAAATATGTTTTTGACCCAGTCCTTCCAAAGGAATTAGTTGATGAGAATACTAAATTTTTCATCAACCCAACCGGACGTTTCGTAATCGGTGGACCACACGGTGATGCAGGTCTTACCGGACGTAAAATTATCGTAGATA
>ENA-OPSQ01001929-OPSQ01001929.1-human-gut-metagenome-genome-assembly--contig:-NODE-1929-length-12805-cov-3.706353_pt1 | contig 12805 bp, 7 predicted proteins | sample MGYA00241456_ERZ501904 | MGnify/ENA primary metagenome ERZ501904 (study PRJEB25962, sample SAMEA2042452) | human gut metagenome | biome: human gut; feature: human-associated habitat; material: faeces...
GGCTTGAGGGGCTTTTTCCAGTCGATCCTTCTTGTCAGCCGGATGGTGCAGTACCGCCGGGCCCGGAAAAAGTTGAGCACATTGGCACCTACCGCCGCAAACACCGTGATGCCCGCATAGATGCAGTAGTCATCCCGGGTCTTGACGAAGGCAAACAGCATGAAAATGGACAGCACCTGAAACAGCAGGCCCCGGATGGTGATATAGGTATACTCCTCAAAGATCGTGAACACCCATTCGGTACCGATGGTCGTAAAGAAGATTTGTAAACTCAGCACCAGCATCAGGTCGGTATAAGCATGGAGCTTTGTCCAGAAAAGCATCGTCACCGCCAATGCCGCATAGGTCAGGACCGTGGAGATCATATTGGTGGAGAACATCTCCGATGCAAAAGCCGACAGCTTTTCCCGGTCGTTCACATAGCGGGAGCCCTCACGCACTGCATAGGAGGAGATGCCAAGGCCTGCAAACAGCAGAAAATACCCGCAGACGGAGCTTGCAAAGTTCACTTTTCCCAGGTTTTCCACCTGAAGAACATTGGAAGCGTAAGGGAATGTAATGAGCGGGAAGATAATATTCATCAGTGTCTTGAATGCGCTCATTGCTGCATTCAGACTGAGGGATTTTTTCATTCAGATCTCCACTTCGTAAGTTTTTCTGGCCTGTTTCTTTTTCAGCCAGCTGTTCCAGAGCAGATACGAATACAACGTTTTTATAAAATACCGATACTGCCCTGCACGAAGCCAGCCTGCCAGAAGGGGGCCGGCATTTTTCTTAAACTCCCGTTCCGCTTCGGCACACGCCTGCTCCATAAAAGCATCATCCTTGCAGTATTTCACCACAATTTCTCTGCACCGGAGCGCATATCCGGCCCGTGCAGACCGATACACGAACGGTTCATCTGCAAACACTTCACAGATACGCCGCCATGCCTTCAGCTCTGTCAGTTTTCCTGCCGAATAATGCCCGCTCGTCACCGAGTCATCATTGACATAGTAATAGTAAAGTGCCTTGTCGATGCAGGCAATTTTTTCTGCCTTTCGGATACATTTTGCGAGAAACAGCGTATCCTCACCAATTTTTAAGTCAGTATCGAACACAACATCTTGTGTGACCGCACGGCGGTAAAGCGCACCCCAGCACACTGTATGTGCCTTCCGGCTGTTCCAGTCATATCCTCTGACCGGCATAACACTGACTTTCTCCGTCTCATCGCTCTTCGTCTGCGTTCGCCCGGTCGTGCCCAGAAGATCCAGACCGTAGCAATAAGCAATCTCCGCACCGGTCTCATCCAGCACTCTTTTGAGCCGTTCTATGCACTCGGCGTGGAGTGAATCATCCGGATCAGCAAAAGAAATCAGCGTGCCTGTACTTTTTTCCAATCCCAAGTTTCGCGCAGAAGAAACACCACCGTTTGGCTTATGGTATATCTTGATCCGCGGATCTTTTTTCGCGTAGTGCTGGCAGATGGCAAGGGAGTTGTCTGTTGACCCATCATCCACCAGAATGATTTCCAGATCCCGATAGGTCTGACCAAGGATGCTGTCCAGACATTTTTCCAGATACTTTTCCTTGTTATAAATCGGCACAATAATACTGACGGTATCGTTCAGCACAAATTTTCCTCCCTTATTTTGCCGCTGGGCCGTTTTTCAGCAGGAACAGTTTTGCATACAGCCTCCGACTGCATCTGAGCAGCTGATACTTCCGCTGGCTGCTGGTGCAGAGCAGCTTTGCCGCCGCCGGGTCACACTCCTGCAGAAAGGCCTCCATCTTTGCGCGGCGCTCCGTATCCTGCATCAGATACGGATAGCAGTGCTCCACCACGCTCAGCATGGCGGCATCATTTTCCGTCATTCCCGGATATGCTTCCCGGATGGCCCGATATTTCTGATAGCCCATATCCAGCTTATCCTCGTAGAACTTCATGTTCCTGCGGTGAAGGATGCTGTCCGGGCGCTGATAGTAATAATACAGCGGCACTGGGCGGTATACGACCTTGCTGCACTGCTGAAAAATGCGGTATGTCGTACCCTGATCTTCCATCATCCGCCCCAGCGGATAGCGTACCTCCCGGAACAGCTCCCGCTTGTAGAGCTTGTTCCAGGCAAAATCCCCCAGCTTGTCCGAGACAAGGGTGCTGCGGATGGCCTCCCGGCCTGTCATACACTGCACCGGTACGGCGAGGTTAGCCGGGGCAAGCTCTTCCTCCCGTTCAAACATCCGGAAGCCCACCACAGCCACGTCCGCATCCTGTTCCTGCAGGTCACGGCAGAGCGTTTCCAGCATCCGGCTGTCCAGAAAATCATCACTGTCCACAAAGCAGAAATACGTTCCCTGTGCCCGTTCGAGTCCCGCGTTGCGCGCTGCAGAGAGTCCCCCGTTTTTCTGGTGGACTGCTGTTACACGTTCTTCCTGTGCGGCATATTCGTCGCAGATGGCTCTGCTGGCATCGGTGGAGCCATCGTCCACCAGCAGGACCTCAAGATTCCGATAGGTCTGGTGCAGGATGCTGTCCAGACAGGCGCGCAAAAAGCGCTCCCCGTTGTGCACCGGCACGATCACCGACACATCCACCGCATCGTCCTGCGGCGGCAGCGGGCAGGGCTCCCCGGCATCGCACACCGGCTTCGGGCAGATGCCCGGCGCGCGGGCGGCAAAGGTCTCCAGCTGCTGGTCGGAAAAGCGCTGATGCTTCACGGCTCCCAGCACCCCGGCGGCACAACGGCCCGCCGTGCGGGCACCCCACGCCACGGCAAGTGCCAGCGGCTCACAGCCGGTTTTGGAACGGACGAGCTGGCAGGCCCGTTGATTCTGCAGCATGACTGCCGCCTCCTTATCTTTTTTACACCGTCTCGTGTGCGGTCTCCGGCTGCGGCTTATTGGCATCCCGCAGCTTCTTGAATGCGCAGCGCAGCAGATCCCGGATGTTGAATTCCTTTTCGTCATCCGAGGTGGCACTGGCTGCCCTGTACTCGATGGCGTAATCCGGGTTCAGGCTGTTGTACTCCTGGATCTGCTCGTCCAGCACTTCCAGAATGGCCTCCGCCTTGACGGCGTTGCATTCCCGGAAGAAGCCCACGATCTGGCCCGCACCGTTGGAACCGATGAAACTCTCCTCGGTGCCAAGGGCCGCCACCAGCCCGGCAAAGTCCCGCAGGACATGGTTGCCCACCGAGTAACCATACTCCCGCGAGAGATGGTTCAGGCTGGTAAACTGGAAGCACATGCAGGTAAAGTGGCTGGGCAGCAGGCCCTGCTTTTCCAGCCGTGCCATCATGGCATCCACACGGTCGCGGTTGGGCAGACCGGTCTTTTTGTCCACATACATAAAGTATTCCACAAAGTCGCGGGAACGGCCCACCACAACGGCCAGTGCGCAGCCCACGAGGAAGAAGAATACAAAGCCGATGGCCAGATACAGCTTGGTGTTGATGCTGGGCCACACTCTGGTGGAGCTGGTGGTCTGCAGATAGTCCGCGCTCAGGGAGCGGTTGTGCTCCATGCTGGTCTGGTTCACGATCTGGTAGTAGTCCACCAGCGTCTGCTCGTACTTGTTGATCTCCGACTCGATCGCGGCATGGGAGGCCTCATCGCCGCCCACCCCGCCGGCTGCCTGGAAGGTGTCCAGCAGCTGCTGGGTGTAGGCCCGGCGGATGGCGCTGCTGCGCAGGGTCTTGTCGATCTCCACATACTCCAAAATCAGCGAATCGTAGGTGATCTGCTTGCTCTGGTTGTCATCGTAGGCCTCTACATTCTTCAGGATGTAGTCGGTGCCGCTGTCGTTGGCGTCGTTGTGGTAATGGTAGTTGATCAGGTCGCGGTTCTTCTCCGAGTAGTTCTGGATCAGGCCGCTGAGGTAGGCTTCCCGCTCCTGATACACCTGCTCGTTCTGCACGCTGCTCTCGATGCTCTGGGTCAGGTTGCGGCACAGCTTGTCGGCGTTGCGCACCTGCGGCCCGGTCATCACATTCGCGTACAGCGACGGGATCTCGTAGTCGTACAGCATCTTATAGATGTCGTACAGGTCCTCGTAGGAATAACCCGTGACCGAAGAGCGGAAGTTGGGATAGTTTGTCTTTTTATCCTCCAGATAGTTCAGCACTTCGGTGGTGTCGGCCGACAGCACGTCCACGCACTCGTAATAGTCGTAGCCGCTGTTCAGCAGGCCGCTGGAGGGGTTCATGGTCAGGGGCAGCTCCACATATTCCTCCGTGTAGATGGTGGAATAGCTGCTGACGATGGCATCCAGCACCCGGCGGGCGTAGCTCGCACCCAGGCTGCCGTCCACCACCAGCGTCACCTTGTATTCGTCCGGGAAGTAGGTAGACTCTTCCCCCTTGTCGATGAGAGCTTCCTGCAGGGCCTTCTGGTCGTCCGGGATCAGCTCTTCCACCGTGCAGTGGGAGCGCACAAGGTTGATGCCGCTTTGCAGCCCAAGGCTCTCCATGGCCTGCGAGATGACCTTGGAAGAATAGATCTCGTCCACGTTCATGGCAGTGCCGTCCGGGGCAAAGCCGTCCTTGATGCCGTCGTGCAGGTACTTGATGTTCACACTGGCGGTGTAGGTCTGGTTGTTCTTGCAGTACCAGTACACCACCACTGTGCCCGCCATGGTCACGGCCAGCACCAGTGCAAAGAACCGCCGGAGGTAGCGCAGGATATCAAACTTTTTCAACGCTGTTCCTCCTTCCGGATCTGCCGGGCGGTGCGCACCATGCACAGGCCGAAGCACAGCACCACAAAGGCTGCCATTTCCACGATCACCCGCTTGAGGCCGATCTGCTGCACAAAGGAGCCGGCCGCATAGTTGAACACCAGGTAGTTCTGGGTCTTATAGATGATATAGGAGGCATCCGTCACCCGCAGTGCCTGCTGGATCTGATCCATGGTGGTTTCCAGTTCCTGCAGCATGGCGTTCACCGTGGTCAGACCCGCCGGGTCGCTCATGGTCTGCATTTGCTGCACCACATACTGGGTGGTGGTGATCACATCCTGATGGGAGGTCGCCTCCGCCAGGGCACCGTCGGCGTCGCTGGCCATGGTGTCCAGCGCCGTTTTGGTGCGGGACATATAGAACTCGCTGTTCTCGTCCAGCGTGGGGATCATGACGATGGCGCTCATGCTCTCATCGTACAGGCCAATGCCCAGATTGTCGGAGTTGTAGTAGGCCATCTGCTCCTGATAGTCCAGCTGCTCGATCTGCAGCTTGTATTGCAGCATGGCCGTCAGGGAAGAAACATCCACCGACAGGCCGCCCCGCAGGATATAGGCCTGGATGCGCGGGATCTCGTAGTTGATCACGTTCTGGATCTGCTTGGACAGGCTCAGGAAGGTGTTGCCGGTGGTGGCGTCCTGATAGCTCTTGTTCTCGCTGACACGGGCCGTGAGGTAGCGGTCCAGCTGGTTGGCCCGCAGCGTCAGGCTCTTGAGGCGCAGATACGGCTCGGTGTCAAAGTAATCCGGCATGGTGCAGGAGAACACGCTCTGGTTCTCGCCGTAGTGCTCCATGAAATAATCCTTGTAGCTGCCGCAGAAGATCCGGAGCAGCGTGGCTGCGGTCAGGTGCTGGCAGGGTTCTTCCAGCTGCAGGCTGATGCTGCAGCTGGTGGTGATGTAGTTTTCCGAGCTGCTCACGTTGGTCACATCGGTGGGTTCCACCGTAATGGCCTTGCGCAGCTGTTCCACCGTCATCTGACCTTCCAGTCCGGCGTTGTACAGGGTGCTCTGCAGCACCTCGTCGGAGGTCAGGTCGGTAGTCGTAAACCGGGTGCGGTTGGGGTTGAGCCCCTGCGATGCCTCGGAGTAGTTCAGGGTCATCTGGGCCGAGGCCACCCGGCTGCTGTCCTGATATTGTGCGGTGCACCGCAGTGCCGCGAGCAGGATGCACACCACGATCAACGGCACCCGCAGGCTCCAGAAGCGCAGCACAGCCTGTTTGAAAATCTGCTTGATCTTTGTCACCACGTCTCCGGGCCTCCTTTCAAGTTCGTTCATCTCAGTACCAGTTCACATCCACCAGAACCAGCTCCGGCGGATTGTATACGCGGGGGATCTGGTTGGAGTCGCCCAGGCCGCAGCCCACGATGAGGGGTGCCCCGCTGTCCAGCTGGTACATGCCGCCCGCATACTCCGGGAACAGCCCCTCCTCTGCGGTGTACAGCCGCCCCAGCACCGGCAGGCGGATCAGGCCGCCGTGGGTGTGCCCGGCCAGCGCCAGGTCAAAGGGCGCATCCTGCATGTAGTCCACAAAGGCCATGGGCACATGGTTGATGCAGATGCGGAAGGTGTCGTACTGGCGGCTCAGGCTCTCCACACAGTCGCTGGCACCGTATTTGTAAAAGTCCTTCAGGGCACCTTCCAGCCCGATGAGCTCCACGTTGTTTTCCCCGATCTGGATGGTGCGGGTCTCATTGCGCAGCAGCTGCACCCCGGCCTCCGAAAATTTTTCGGCCAGCTGGTCATCCACCCCGCCGTAGATCATCTCGCTTTCGTGGTTGCCCAGCACCCCGTACAGCGGGGCCACATCGGCAAGGCTGCGGCACAGCGAAAGCATATTCTCATACTCCGGGTTCGGGAAGGTGACAAGGTCACCGCCCAGCAGGATCAGGTCCGGGTCCAGCTCCTGCACGGTCTGGATCAGCTCCTCGTTGTGCTCGCCGTATTCCCGCAGGTGCAGGTCCGACAAAAACAGGACCCGCAGCTTTTCCGACACATGGCTGGAGGTCACCCGGTAAAAGGTCACCTGAAAATGACTATTCGTATAATCCGTGTACAGTTTCAGTCCGGCAGCTGCCACGCCGCACAGCAGCACAAAAGCCGCCAGCAGCTGCAGCAGCCGGTTCTGCCACCATCGGCGGCGTGCGCCGTCCGGCGGGGGCGTTCGTTTTATTCTTGCATGTTGCGCCATGCTCTTCTGCCTTTCCTCGTCAATGGGTCAATGATTCATCACCCGCCGGAACAGCTCCGGCGAGAGGGCAAACAGCGCTGCCTTGGCCCGGCGGCGGGGCGTGCAGGCAAACTGCAGCATCCGCAGCCGCTGCGGGCGGTAGCCCGGCAGGGTCCTGCAATCGAACCGCGCCGCGCAGTCCAGATACTTCCAGCACAGGTCATCCTGCAGGCGGCGGCGCAGCGCCCGCGGGGTCACCGTACGGTAGATCTCCGCCAGACTGTCGTAGATGCGCAGCCGGTCCTGAACACGGCGGGTGCTCAATCCTTCCGCGTGCGTGATGGAACCGGCGCGGCAGTTATCGTAATAGTAGATTTCCTGCCCGGTCAGCACCACCCGCTGCGCCTGCAGCAGCACCCGCGGCGTGAACTCTTCGTCCTCGTGCAGGATGCCCTTGCAGAACTGCAGGCCGTTCGCCCGCAAAAAGCCGGTGCGGTACAGGTGCCGCCCCACTTCCACCCGCAGGCCACCGGTCTGCAGGCATTTCAAAAGATACTCCTTACCGGTGTAAACTGTGTGAAAGGTGAAGTTTTTTTCCACCGCTTCTTCCCAGCGGGTCATCACCGGTTCCTCGCGCAGAAAATGCACCTTGCCGATGACCACATCGGCCCGGTCCTGCAGCGCCATCTGCAGCAGGCCGGGGCAAACGTTCTCTGCCAGCCAGTCATCACCGTCCATGAACAGGATATACTCGCCCTGTGCATGGCACAGCCCGTAATTGCGGGCGTCCGACAGGCCGCCGTTGGGCTTATGGATCACTGTGACTCGGCTGTCCTCCGCCGCCAGTGCGTCACACACCGCGCCGCTGTCATCGGTGCTGCCGTCATCCACGATGAGCACTTCCAGCGGCACATCCGGCTGCGCCAGCACCGAGCGGACACAGCGCTCCACATAGTCCCGGATGTTGTACACCGGGATCACGACCGAGAGCAGGCCCTCACACATCGCTTCTTCATTCCGCATCGTGTTTTTCCTCCGTCGCTCCTTTTTTGATCGTAAGCGTGTGCAGCAGCCCGCGCAGGGTGTCCACATTGCGCCAGTCCAGCACCGCGTTCACCACAAGGAACAGCGGCAGCACCCACAGCCCGAACAACGCACCCTTCAGGCACACCATCAGGTAGCCGCCGCCATAGCAGCGGTCAAATCCCAGCAGGTACAGCAGCACAAAGCAGAGCAGCCCGTTGACGCCCAGCCGCACAAAATCGCCCACCGGCGACTCTCCCAGCACTTTGGTCCGGGTAAAAAGGATCAACGCCGTATAGCGGTACAGGTGCGCCGCCAGTGTGCCGAACAGGCAGCCCGCGATGCCGAACCGCAGCACCGACATCACCGACACCAGCAGGTTGATGCCCATCTCGATCAGGGCCTGCTGCCGGGTCTCTTCAAAGCGGCCGCTGATGTTCAGCAGCATCCCCAACGGCTGCTTGGCGCTGGACAGCAGCTCCACCGCCGTGAACAGCACCAGCAGGCGGGTGTCAAGGTACTCGGCATCGGTCACACCGGACGTATACAGCGCGATGATGGGCATCAGGAACACAGCCACGGTCGTGAACAGTGCAAAGGCCGAGGAAAGGTAAAGGGCATCGTACAGCCGGTACAGCCGCTTGAACTTTTCCGGCTCCACATAGAACAGCTGCCCCAGCCGAAAGCTGATGCTGTTGACGATCGAGTAGAACAGCTTTTCGATGTTGGAGAAAAACAGCATATAAATGGTGTACACACTGGCCGACGCCAGACCGCACAGGCTGGAGATCAGGATCGTGTCGGTGTTGTTGAACACGATGCTCGTGAGCTGATGCACCAGCACCGAGCCGCGCTGGGCCAGCGCCTCCAGATTGGGGGTATCGTGCGCGTTGAGCCACGGATAGTTTTTGCGCATATAGGCCGTAAGCACCAGCACCTGGAACACCGAAGGCACGCAGTAGGTCACCTGCACCAACAGGATGCTGCGGGTAAACAGCAGCGCCAGCATGCGCAGCAGGTTGCCCGCCGCCATGGTGGCCGTGGTGATGTAGGTGATCACATAGTTTTTGCCTTCCACTTCCATAAAGGAGCGGTATTTGCCCTGCACCAGATAGCTCACGATGCCCGGGATGCCGTAGAACACCACGATCAGGCTCACGGTGCCGTAGGACAGCACTGTGTTGATGCACAGGGGGTACAGCAGCGCAAACACCACCGTGACCAGCAGATACACGATACCGGTGCGGCGGTAATAGTGATGCGTGGCCGAAAAAATGCCGTTGATGGCTTTCCGGTCGCCCACGGCCACCGGAAGGTAATAGGCCTGCTGCGAGGCCAGGCCCACGCCCGCTTCCAGCAGAGTCAGACAGGAAAAGATCTGCTTGATGGTGCTGTCCAGACCGTTGAGCTCCGAACCGAAGCTGGTGAGGTACAGCCGCGGCAGCAGCAGGCCGAACAGGATCACCGACAGGTTGTACAACAGCGACGAGCACATGTTGTGCAGCACCCGGCGGCGGCTTTCGGCCGCGGTCAGCACCGGCCCGACCGGGTTCTGTTCTTCCTTTATCATGCTGCGCCTCCCTGGGCGGCTGCGGCCTTGCGGTGTGCCTTGGCCTGCGAAGGCATCGCCTTGAGCGGATCTCCGGTCACATGATGGTACACTTCTTCATACCGATCCAGCATGATGTCATAATCAAAATTGGCCCGCACATAGTCCAGCTGCGCTTTGCTCTGCTCCGGGGTCAGCGGCCGGGCGGTGTCCCGCTCCAGTGCCCGGGCCAGACTGTCGGTGTCCTCGGTGCGGAACTCGGTGCCGTAGTCGGCGGTCACAGTGGTGTTCTCCGGGATGTCGCTCACGAGGCACTTCACCCCCAGCGACAGTGCCTCCAGCAGCGAAAGCGAAAGGCCCTCGGTGTGGCTGGGCAGCACGAACAGGGCACAGTTGCTGTACAGCTCCAGCAGTGCGTCGCCCACCACATAGCCCGTCGTGATGATGTTGGGGTTGCCCGCGATTTTCTCCTGCACCGTGGTGCAGTACTCGGTCTCCGCAAAGGGGCCGGCCAGCACCAGTTTTTTGTCCGTGTGGGCTTTCAGATAGCCCTCCACCAGGTCCAGCGGGCCCTTTTCCGGCGAGATGCGGCCCACATACAGAATGTAGCTCCCGGCTTCCAGCCCGTATTTTTCGCGAATCAGGTTGCAGGGCAGCGGCTGGCGCATCTGCACTGCATTGGGGATGAGGATGGCGGTACGATCGTACTTCTCCTGAAAATAGTTCCACTCGCTCTCCGACAGCACCACCAGATCATCCGCATACTTTGCGGCCACCCGCTCACCCAGCTTCAGGTAGGCGCTGGCAAAGCCGCCCCACTTGTCCACCTTCCAGTTCAGCCCGTGCACGGTGCACACCGTGTGCTTGCCGAACAGCTTGGCGATCACCAGCGGCACCGATGGGCCGATGGCGTGGTAGTGGATCACATCGCAGTCCCGCGTCAGGGCGTCAAAGGTGGCCAGGAACGAATAGACCATGGCATTCAGCGACGCCTTCTGAAAGGTAAAGATGCGGCGGGCCTGCACGCCCTCGGTCGTGTAAACATTGTGCCCCTTCTGCAGGCCGCGGTTGTACACCGTGACCTCATAACCGCGCCGGACCAGGCTGGCTGCCAGCCCGCCGACCATGACTTCCACACCACCCGAACGGGACGGGAAGTCCTTGTGCCCGATCATTGCCACCTTCATACCAAAATCTCCCTTTCCGTGACAGCGTTTGCTGCCGTTCTGCCGGTCGTGGCTGGCCGGCTTCTGTGTGCAACTCAATTGTAACATAACCGCAACACCTGCGCAATGTTTCCGTGCATTGTTTTTGGCAAAAATCCCCGCAGAGCCTGCATTTTTCTCCATTGACCGGGCCGTACCTGCGCCAAATGTTTAACAAAGTTTAAGGCGTTCCGTGCCCCCAAATTGATTGACATACTTTTCACAGGTATGCTAAACTGTTTTTGTTGGTTCTGTGCAGATTTTTCCACAGAGCAGAGCCAAAAATCACAAAGAGACACAAGAAGAGAAAGAGAAGGAAACCACTATGAACAAGATCTCCCGCAAAGGCTTTCTGAAGATCGCCGCTGCCGCCGCCATGAGCGGTGTCACCGCCGGTGCTCTGGCTGCCTGCAATGCAGCCTCCGGCTCCACCTCCACCGCTGCTTCCGGCAACGCTGCCGCTTCCGGTGCAACCGGCACCTACATCCCCGGCACCTATGAGGGCACTGCTGAGGGCATTTCCTCCACCGTCAAGGTCACCATGACCTTCTCCGACAGCGCCGTGACCGACGTGGTCGTGGACACCTCCGGCGAGACCGCTTCCATCGGTGCTGCTGCTGCCGACGAGCTGCGCGATCAGCTGCTGGCTGCCGGTTCTGCCGAGATCGACGGCGTGTCCGGCTCTACCGTCACCTCCAATGCCGTGATGAAGGCTGCCAAGAGCTGCTACGCACAGGCCAAGGGCGAAGCCGTGGTTTCCAGCGTGCAGCTGCCCACCGGCGACGAGAACGACTGGCTGGGCACCGAGCCCGACATCGACGAGGCCGCCATCACCGAGACATGGGATACCGATATCGTCATCGTGGGCGCAGGCAACGGTGGTATGTGCGCAGCCGCTTATGCTGCACAGAACGGGCTGGATTTCCGCCTGATCGAACAGAATTCTTCCGTCATGGAGACCCGTCACTGGTATGGCACCATTGATAGCAGCGAAGCAAAGAAAAAAGGGATCGCTCCGGTTGACCGCGCCGAGCTGCTGAGCGAGATCTCCCGTACTATGGGCGGTCGCTGCGACCAGCGCGTGGTCAAGACCTGGATCAACGAATCCGCTGCCATGCATGATTTTGTTTCCGGCATCCTGGAAAACGAACCTTATAACTATGTGTGCAACCTGACCGCCGGTGACGAAGCCAAGTGGCCGGATGACACGCAGGTGAGCCAGAGCAAGCTGATGTTCCCTGTGCAGCAGGTCGATTACAGCAGCGCTGAAAAGCCCCGCAACGTGGTGTTCCAGGAGTACATTGAGAGCAAAGGCTACAGCATCGACTTTAACACCGGCCTTGCCAAGCTGGAAAAAGATGCCGATGGACGCATCACCGGCGTGATCGCCCAGAGCACCGCCGACGACCACTTTATCCGCATCAACGCAGCCAAGGGCGTGCTGCTGGCCTGCGGCGGCTATGCCGGCAACCCCTACATGATGGAGCAACTGGACCCGCTGGGCACCAGTGTGACCACTGCCTGCTCCTATACGCCTGCCGACAAGGGTTACGGCATCCGTGCCGCGATCTGGGCAGGTGCACATCTGGATGCAGAGCCCGCTCCCGTTCTGTTCGACCGTGGTCTGGTGGCACCCGGTGTGGATGCCGGCTATGCGGTCAGCGAGAACGCCTTTGGCGGCAAGGCTTTCCCCGGCACTGTGGGGCAGTACAATCCCGGCAGCCAGCCGTTCCTGAAGGTCAACCGCCATGGCGAACGCTTTATGAATGAGAGCCAGGAGTACGACAACGCTTCTCACGCTTCCTTCCAGCAGCCGGGTCATGTTTATGCCATGATCCACGATGCAAACTTCCGCGAGGATGTAGACCGCTTCCACACCATCGGCTGCTCTGCACTGACCCGTTACATCCCCGGCATGATGGAAGGTCAGCTGGAGCAGTACGAGGGTGAGGGCCTGATCATGAAGGCGGACACCATTGAAGAGCTTGCCGATAAGATGGGCTTTACCGGTGCCGACAAGGACAACTTTGTAGCCACCGTTGCCCGCTACAACGAGCTGTACGACAAGCAGAACGATGAGGACTTCGGCAAGCCTGCAAGCCGTTTGAGCGCCATCCGCACCGCTCCCTTCTACGGCTG
>ENA-OPSQ01001934-OPSQ01001934.1-human-gut-metagenome-genome-assembly--contig:-NODE-1934-length-12776-cov-4.933024_pt1 | contig 12776 bp, 10 predicted proteins | sample MGYA00241456_ERZ501904 | MGnify/ENA primary metagenome ERZ501904 (study PRJEB25962, sample SAMEA2042452) | human gut metagenome | biome: human gut; feature: human-associated habitat; material: faeces...
CTGCCGCCGAAACGGCGGTTACCTACCCGCTGACCGTTACCGACCAGCTGGGCCGCGAAGTTACCATTGAGGAAGAACCCAAAACCCTTGCCAGCGGCTACTACATTTCCACCAGCCTGCTGATTGCGCTGGGCGTGCAGAACGAGCTGGTTGGCGTGGAAGCCAAAGCCGACAAGCGCAACATCTACAGCCTGTCCGCCCCGGAGATCCAGTCCCTGCCCAGCATTGGCACCGCCAAAGAGTTTGACCTGGAAGGCTGCGCTGCGCTGGCCCCGGATCTTGTCATCGTGCCCGCCAAGCTCAAGGATTCCATCCCCCAGATGGAGGAAATGGGCCTGACCGTGCTGGCTGTTAAGCCGGAAAACCAGGCTGGCCTGTTCGGCGCGATCGAGCTGCTGGCACAGGCAACCAACACCACCGCCCGCGGCGAGGAGCTGGAAATGGCCATTGACAGCAACCTGGCCGCCCTGGCCGAAGCCGTTGCCGGCACCGATGCCCCCAGCGTTTACCTGGCAGGCAACAGCTCCGTGTTGGAAACCGCAGGCCCCGCCATGTATCAGAACACGATGATCGAAAACGCCAACGGCACAAACGCCGCCGCCAGCGTGGAAGATACCTACTGGGCCGAAGTTTCCTATGAGCAGATCCTGGATTGGAACCCCGATTACATCATTCTGGCATCCGATGCTGAATATGACGTTGATTCTGTTCTGAACGATGCCGCCCTGGCGGACTGCACCGCCGTCAAGGAGAGCCATGTTTACCAGCTGCCCCACGCTGTTGAGGCTGTGGATTCCCCCGTGCCGGCCAGCTTCCTTGGCAGTGTTTATCTTGCCAGCGTGCTGCACCCGGAGCAGGTGACCGAGGAGTATTACCACGCCACTGCCGATGAATTCTATGGTAGCTTCTATGGCTTTACCCCCGAATCTTATGAATAATAACCGCAAACGCACGGCACTGTGCCTTCTGGGCGCAACGCTCTGCGTTTTTATGGCCTTTGGTGCGGCACTTTATTTCGGCCGTTATCCCATAACCCTGCAGGCACTGCTGGCGGGGGACGCTATGGCAGTGCGCACCTTTACGGTACTGCGCCTGCCCCGTGCCGTGATGGCGCTGGCGGGCGGGTTTGGTCTTGGCGTGGCGGGCTTTGTGTACCAGACTGTTTTCCGCAATCCACTGGCAAGCCCGGATATCATTGGGGTATCGTCGGGGGCCAGCGTTGGCGCGGCATTTGCCATCTTGTTTGTCTCTTCGGGCACGCTGGGCACCACGGTATGCGCCTTTGCGGGTGGGCTGGCAGCGGTGTTTCTCTCGCTTGGCTTGGCGGCCGCCGCGCCGGGGCGCCGCAAGATGAACCTGGTGCTGGCGGGCATTGCCGTACATGCGCTGGCGCAAACTCTTTTGATGCTGCTAAAGCTGACCGCTGACCCGGAAAAAGAGCTGGCCAGCATTGAATATTGGATCATGGGCAGCCTGGCGGGGGTAACGCAAAGCCGGGTGTGGTTCCCCGTTCCAATGGTTATTTCCTGCTGCGCCGTAATTTTTGCTTTGCACCGTCAGGCGATGCTTTTATCCGTGGAAGAGGATGAAGCGCGGCTGCTGGGGGTTCCGGTGAGGCGGATGCGTTTTCTGCTGCTGACATTGGCAACGCTGGTGGTGGCCGCGGTTGTCAGCGTGACTGGGCTGATCAGCTTTGTCGGGCTGCTGGCCCCCCACTGTGCGCGGCTGCTGGCGGGGCACAACCGCCGCTCCACCAGCCTGCTCAGCGGGCTGGTGGGCAGCACGCTGCTGCTGGCGGCGGATACCATTGCCAAAACGGTGGCGGCAACCGAACTGCCGGTCAGTATCTTCACCTCGCTGCTGGGTGTTCCGTTTTTGCTCTATCTTATTATAAAGCTGGGGAGGGAGACGCGGTAATGTTCACTGTGGAGAATCTGGCCGTCCGTCTTGGCGATAAGAACATCCTGCAAAATGTTCATTTTACGATAGATACCCCCGGCCAGCTGGTGGGAATATTGGGGGCGAACGGCAGCGGAAAAACCACCCTGCTGCGCGCAGTGGCCGGGCTTTTGCCCCATACGGGGTGCTGCCTGATGGATGGTGTGCCGCTGGAAAGCCTTTCTACCAGGTGTCTGGCACAAACGGTCAGTTACATCCCGCAGCAAAGCGGAATTTCGGTGTCCATGTCTGCACGGGAAGTTGTGCTGATGGGCTGCAACCCCCGCCTTGGCGTGCTGCAAAGCCCCACCGCTGCCATGTGTGCGGCAGCGGAAGAAGCCCTGCGCACGGTAGGCCTGGCGGATAAAGCCGAGCAGGACTACCTGACGCTGAGCGGCGGCGAACGCCAGCTCTGTATTCTGGCACGTACCTTTGTGGAGGATGCGCCTTTGCTGCTACTGGATGAACCGGACAGCGCCCTGGACCTTGCCAACCGCAGCCATATGGCGGCGCTGCTGGCAGAATTTGTGCATGCAAGCGGCAAAACAGCGCTGATCTGCCTGCATGACCCCATGCTGATGCTGGACTGGTGCGATACGCTGATCGTGCTGCAAAATGGGCAGGTTGGAGCCATGCTGTACCCCAGAACCGACCCGGTTGAAGCGCTGCAATCCGCGCTGGCAGCAGTATACGGCCCGCTGGAACTGGTGCCCGTGACCGACCGCACGGGCCGGGTGCGGCTGGCGCTGCTGCCGTTGTGAGGAAAGAAAAATGAAACCGAAGATTCATGTGATGCTCTGCGATGATATCGGCGAGCGCTTTTTTGGCGAAGGCCCCTGCCGCCTGCTGCACCGGATTGAAGAGACCGGCTCACTGCGGGCGGCGGCACAGGCCATGGGGCTTTCTTACTCCAAAGCGCTGCGCATGGTCAAGCGGGCGGAAAAAGAATTGGGCTTTGCGCTGACCCGCAAAACCATTGGCGGGCGCGGCGGCGGGGGCAGCACCCTGACGGATGAAGCCCGCAATTTTATGGAAAGGTATGAGGCTTACCGTGATGCCTGTGTACAGACTGACCGCGAGCTCTATTATAAGTTCTTTCCGGGTGAGCGGTAAGCGCCACCTGCTGTTGACCGGCGGGCGCGGTACAGGAAAAACCACCCTGCTGCGTGCGCTGGTGCCATTGCTTTGCCCCGGGGCACAGGAAATTACCACAGCAGTGTACCCTGCGGACCGTGTGGAAATTCGAGAAAGTGTGGGCGGAAAAATAGCGGTGATCGGCCGCTTTGACCCGGCACTGCCCCCAGGCGAAAACCGGATGCGCCCCGTGGCGGACGGCTTTTTGCTGCTGGGAGTACCCGCCCTGCACCGCATGGCGGCAGGGGAGAGCGAATGGGCGGTGCTGGATGAACTCGGTTACCTGGAAAATAGCTGCCCCGAATTCCGGCAGGCAGTGGAAGCGCTGCTGGATGCAAAGCGCGTTCTCGCTATTGTGCGTAAGCAGGATACCCCATTTTTAACCGCACTGTGCACCCGGCAGGATGCCTTTGTGGTGGATTTGGACGATCCCGCGCCCGCTCTCGGCTGCGTGGTCATGGCGTCCGGGCTGGGGCGGCGGTTCGGCGGAAACAAGCTGATGGCGGATTTTTGCGGCGCACCGCTGATCGCCAATGCGTTGGCTCTAGCCGCCCTGCCGCTGCTGGCCTGCCGCATTGTCGTGACCCGCTCGGAAGAGGTTGAGGCGCTCTGCAACGCGCAGGGCGTCCCCGTTCTGCGCCACGCGCAGCCCTACCGCAGCGATACGGTCCGGCTGGGGCTGGCGGCATTGCTGGGAAAAGAGCCCGCTTTGCGCGGCTACCTGTTTCTGCCGGGGGACCAGCCGCTGCTCACGCAGCAAAGTGTGGAAGCACTGGCGCTGGCAGCGGCCCCCGATGCCATTGTGCGGCTGTGCGCTGCCGATGGCACCCCCGGCAGCCCAGTGCTGTTCGGCGCGGATTATTTTTCGGAGCTGCTTCACCTGCCGGATGGCCGCGGCGGCAATGCCGTTGCGCGGGCCCACCCCGGTTCCGTCTGCCTTGTGTCCGCCCGGAACGATGCCGAACTGAGGGATGTGGATACGCGGGAGGACCTGAACCAGCTGCGTCAGCTGACAAACAGATAAAAATACCGTGCAGTTCAAAAAAGCTGCACGGTATTTTTTATTTCATCACCTATTATATGATTGTAAACTGGCAGGCCCGCATGGCATCCAGCGCGGTCTGGTGGCTCTGGGGCGTTACCCCGGCGCAGCAGTCCGACAAAACTTCGATCTCTGTTTCCGGGAAAGCTGCACGCAGTACCATGGCGTTGCTAATCACGCAGATATCGGTGCAGTAGCCATCTTGATACTGTACGGTGTTATTGGTTCGATGGCGACAGTGGATTCTGCGCTTTTTAGTAGTAGTGCAATTCGTGTGATAAAGATGATTGTTCTGTCTCTCCTCCGTATTTCGCTAAACCGGGCTTTAGCGAAATTACGTGTTTGGCTTAAACATTCTGTCCATCGCCCCATTCCTATCTCTAAGGCAACACCGCACAATTCCCGCCTGACGGCTTAAGCACCGCTCCGGCGGCTGCGGCACGGCATCTGCGTTGCCAAAATGCTCGATAAGACATCCAGTATTATCTGCGCTTTTGGCTTAGCATCTGCCGCACCTCGCTCGCCGTAGCGGCACTTAGAATTATGCGGTATTGCCCTAAATCTCCTTAAATCGCTTAAAAACCCTCCCTGCACCATGTGCGGCAATGCCTTCAGGCTGCTTATAACTTTATAACCGTTGCACTTCATGCCAGCGCTTTTGTGACGGGGTTTAACATTCTGCTGTGGACTGTGGATTACGGCATGGTTTCCGGCAGCCATTCTTTCGTGGTGCTGCTCTTTGCTGACGCATTAGTTTTGACTAACTCAATGAAATCGTTCTATCACACTATAAATGAATATGCCATCCATTCTGCACCGGGGAAACGGTAATTTTTCTGCAATATGCAGCCCCCTGCAGTATAGGGAAAGCAGAACGCCCCGCAAATCTGTACTGCCGCAGCACAGGCCTGCTGTTTTCTATCTGATACGGAAATACCAAAACTCCCCCCGAACAGGTGCGGGAATCGGGGATGCAGAACAAAAATGTTTTTGTATAGAGGACATATCGGGAAAGATTCTGCACCTTTTGACTTTGCAGCGCCTGCCGCCATCCTGGCTTCCTGTGCCATGGATAGCCGATTTTTACGCTTTTATCATCGGAGGAGTCTTTACCGTTAAACTGTATATATATTCGAACTTTTGCGTTATATATACAGTTTTGGCGGGCTTGCATACGCCGTTTCCACTCCCTGTATTATGTGTATTCCATTCAAGGACAGATATTTTGCTCTGTTGTTCCTCACCTCTACTATTTTGCTGCGTTTCCACTGCCTTTTTGCGTTTTGGTCTGTGGTTCGGCCATCTCGCTGTGGCCGTTATGCTTTTTCGCGCCGTGTTTCACTTGATGAGTTGGGCGTCTCTTTGGGCTTATGTATGTTCTCCGTTCGCCTCCATTCGTCTCACTTTTCCTTTTTCCGCACATAAACAGTCCACCACATCCCCCTGTACTCTGCTTGTTTCCCTGCCATTCCGCAGTGATCCCATGATTTTGCGCCGGAAGCGCTTTCCCACGTTCCAGCGGCAGAGCATTGCGCTTTGTTTCAACCATCACAGCGATTCACTAGAGCGTTAAGCCGTTAAACCACCCATACAGAGCTCGCCCCGCTGGAATTTCCAACTTTCCGGGTCGGCAATACTGCATTCATTCCCATATTTTCTCTTTTTTTGTTCTCGCTACAAGGACACATTTGCTTTGCTTATCGCTTTTTCCCTCATAATCCATGGTCTTATTCTACACATTTTCTCAGCGGCTCCGTTTGTTTTGTATGCAAATCGGATATTTTTATAAAGGTGAAAAAAATATGAATAAAAATTGATGACAACCGCAAGCTGCCGCTATATAATAAGATAATTATAAGGCGGCTGGATCGTCAGTCTGTACCGCCGCCAGGAACAACGCATGTGCACACTATGGCCACAGAGCAACCGTCGGGGCGCCATTCCCTGTGCGGCGGCCGTGCACACGAAAGAGGGAAAACGTAATGGTTAAATTTATCCTGAAGCGCATCGGAACCATGATCATTGCCATGTTCATGATCATTCTGATCACCTTCACCCTGATGCACTCTATTCCCGGTGGCCCGTTCACCAACACCAAGGGCGTGCCGGAAGAGGTTACCCAGGCCATGGAAGCCAAGTACGGCCTGGACCAGCCCATGCCGGTGCAGTTTGTCAAATATCTGGGCAACCTGCTGCATGGCGATTTCGGCCCTTCCTATAAATATACCGGCAAAACCGTCAACGATTTTATTGCCACCGGTGCGCCGGTATCCGCCAAGCTGGGCCTTGTCACCCTGGTGTTTGTGCTGCTTACCTCCATCCCCATGGGCATATTAGCGGCGCTGAAAAACGGCAAATGGCAGGATATGCTGCTGATGGCCATTGCCACCATCGGCGTTACGATTCCGTCTTTCGTGATCGCCTCCATGCTGATCTATGTATTCTCCTTTAAGCTGAACGTACTGCCTACCTTCGGCCTGGACAGCTGGAAGAGCTACATCCTGCCCGTCATCGCCATGGGCGGCTATTCCGTCAGCTACCTGGCCCGCCTGATGCGCTCCAGCCTGCTGGAAGTTATGGGCCAGGATTACATCCGTACCGCCCGCGCCAAGGGCCTGACCGAGTTCGCCGTTGTTACCAAGCATGCCCTGCGCAATGCGCTGATCCCCGTCATCACGGTGCTTGGCCCCACGGTGGCTGGCCTTTTGACCGGCAGCTTTGTTGTAGAAAAGATCTTCGCCATTCCCGGCATTGGCTATTACTTTGTAAACAGCGTGACCCAGCGCGACTACACCACCATCATGGGCGTTACCATTTTCTTTGCTGCGTTCCTGATGGCAATGGTGTTTTTGGTCGATATTTTCTACTGCCTGATCGACCCCAGAATCAAGTTTGACGCGTAATGTTGAGGAAAGGTGAAAACACTTATGGCAGATTTAACCGCACAGAACAAGTGGGAACCGCTTGCTACTGATAACAGCGACCGTGAAAAAATCTGGTCTAAAAGCCGCACCTTTGCAGGTGACGTCTGGTTCCGTTTCCGCCGCAAGCCGACGGCCATCGCCGGTTTTGTGATTATTATCGCCCTGATGCTTTTTGCATTGGTCGGCCCCCTGTTTACCCCGTATGATTACTCCGTGCAGAATCTGGAAGTTGTCAACGTTCCGCCGGTCATGAAGGTTTACCAGATCCCCAACGGCGACTACCTGTACATTACCACCGCCCTGAAAGTCATCTCCGTTACCCCGGACGGCAAACTGAGCGGCCAGTTGCGCAAGGTGCGCGATGAATCCGATAAATCCATGACCATCTTTGATGCCGATGGCACCGAGGTTGCCCTGTATTACGGCGGCAGCCCCTATGTCATTGCCGATGAAGCCACCGGCAGCATCTACCCGTCCAAGACGATGTTGAACAAATCCTACATCCTTGGCACTGACGCCCTGGGCCGCGATGTGCTGACCCGCCTGATGTACGGCACCCGCATTTCCATGCTGGTTGCCTTGATGGCTGCGTTCGTCAACCTCATCATCGGCATTCTGTACGGCGGTATTTCCGGTTACCTGGGCGGCACCGTGGATATGATTATGATGCGTATTGTGGATATTATCTCCACCATTCCCCTGACGCTGTATGTTATCCTGATCATGCAGGTGCTGGGTGCCGGTATCCAGAGCATCATTGTTGCCTTGGGCAGCGTGTACTGGGTGGATATGGCCCGTGTTGTGCGCGGCCAGATCCTGAGCCTGAAGCAGCAGGAATTCGTTCTTGCCGCCAAGACCATTGGTTCCTCTGCCACAACGATTCTGTTTGACCACCTGATTCCCAACGCGCTCGGCTCCATCCTTGTTACCATTACCATGCTCATCCCCTCTGCCATCTTTATGGAGGCTTTCCTGGGTTATTTGGGTATCGGCCTGCAGCCCCCGCTGGCCAGTCTTGGCACCATGTGCAACGATGCATCTGCCAACCTGCGCACCAGCCCGCACGAGCTGTTGATCCCTGCTTTGATGATTTGTGTGATCATGTTTGCCTTTAACTTTGTCGGCGATGGTTTGCGTGATGCACTGGACCCGAAGCTGAAGAAGTAAGGAGAGCAAAATGAGCGAGACGATTTTGAAGGTAGAGGATCTGAAAACCTCCTTTATGACTTCCTCCGGCGAAGTGCAGGCTGTGCGCGGCGTCAGCTTTGAAGTGCATAAGGGCGAGATCCTTGGTATCGTTGGTGAATCCGGCAGCGGCAAAAGCGTTACTTCCATGTCCATCCTGCGCCTGCTGGCCGATACTGCCCGCATTAAAAACGGCAAAATTGAATTTGAAGGCACCGACCTGACCAAAGTCAGCGATAAGCAGATGCGCGAAATCCGCGGCCAGAAGATCGCCATGGTGTTTCAGGACCCCATGTCCAGCCTGAATCCGCTGATTCCCGTTGGCAAACAGGTTGCCGAAATGATCCATGTACACCACCCGGAGATGAAGCGCGACGAGCTGCAGGCTGCCACGCTGGAGCTGTTCCGCGAAGTACGTATTCCCGAAGCCGAAAAGCGGCTGAAATCCTACCCGCATGAATTTTCCGGCGGTATGCGCCAGCGCGTCATGATCGCCATGGCGCTGGCCAACCACCCCGACCTGTTGATTGCGGACGAGCCCACCACCGCCCTGGATGTGACCATCCAGCACCAGATTTTGAAACAGATGCGCTCCCTGCAGGAGGAATACGGCACCAGCATCATCTTTATCACCCATGACCTGGGCGTTGTGGCTGAGCTGTGCGACCGCGTTGTTGTTCTGTACGGCGGCCTTGTGATGGAGGAAGCGGAGATCAACGATCTGTTTGAAAACCCGCTGCACCCCTACACCATGGGCCTGCTGGCCTCCATCCCCGGCCTGACCAAGGATAAGAGCGAGCGCTTGCAGTCCATCCCCGGCAGCCCGCCGGATATGACCAAGCCCCCCAAGGGCTGCCCGTTTGCTTCCCGCTGCCAGTTTGCGCGCAACATCTGCGCAGCCGAGTGCCCGCCGTTTGTCCAGGTTGGCAGCCGTCAGGCACGCTGCTGGCTGCTGCAGCCGGACGCCCCGGCCGAGGGCAATCCTCTGCATGAAAAACTGGCAGAAGCCGAAAGGAAGGCACACTAATGGAACAGCCCATTCTTCAGGTAGAGCACCTGACAAAATTCTTTTCTGTCGGCCCGCACGCGGAAGTTCATGCAGTAGATGACGTCAACTTTACGCTGCGCCGCGGCCGCACCTTTGGCCTGGTTGGCGAGTCTGGCTGCGGCAAAAGCAGCTGCGCACGCACCATCATCCGCATTTATGAGCCTTCGCAGGGCAAGATCATCTTCAACGGGCAGGATATCGCCCACCTCAAGCCCCGCCAGATGCAGCCGGTGCGCCGCAACATGCAGATGATCTTCCAGGATCCGTATGCTTCGCTGAACGCCCGCATGACGGTGCGCGATATCATTGCCGAGCCGCTGAAAGCCCACCATGTTTGCAAAAGCAAGCAGGAAGTTGACGAAAAAGTCTTTGCCATGCTGAACCGCGTTGGCCTGACGGCAGAACACGCCGGACGGTATGCCCACGAGTTTTCCGGCGGCCAGCGCCAGCGCGTCGGCATTGCCCGCGCCCTGGTGCTGAACCCCGCGCTGGTCATCTGTGATGAGCCCATCTCCGCACTGGACGTTTCCATTCAGGCGCAGGTCGTCAACCTGCTGCGTGACTACCAGCAGGCCGAAGGTACCTCTTACCTGTTTATCGCCCACGACCTTTCGATGGTGCGTTACGTTTCGGATGATATCGGCGTGATGTACCTGGGCCAGCTGGTGGAAAGCAGCGATTCCGAAGAGATCTACAAAAACCCGCTGCACCCCTACACCAAGGGCTTGCTGAGCTGCATTCCCATCGCGGACCCCAAGCTGGCCCGCGCCCATGCGAGCGCCGGTGTGGAGGGCGATCTGCCCAGCCCGGTCAACCCGAAACCCGGCTGCCGGTTCTGTGGCCGCTGCCCCTATGCAAAGCCCATTTGCAGCGAGCAGACCCCGGCCATGAAGGAAGCCGCACCCGGCCATTTTGTGGCCTGCCACCTGTATTAAGCCTTTTTATTTTGGTTTCTCCGTTTCTTGTTCCGGCAGCCTGCCGCAAACGGGTACCGGCGGCCAAAGCGGGATATGCAACATGGTGCTGTTCCGTTTTGGCTCCCCTGCCCGGTTTGCTGCGCCCTGCCGGTGCAAAGGAACGGCAAACATACATTATTTTCTTTTCGAGGGGGATACACATGAAAAAGAAAGTCATCAGTGCCGCTCTTGCCGGCACGCTGGCGGTCTCCTTGCTCAGCGCCTGCGGCGCTTCCAATGAGCCCCAGAACATCTCCGATGTTTCTTCTGCTGCCAGCAGCGAAGCAACTTCCACCACCGCTTCCTCCGAGTCTACCGGTGATGCCGCCCAGGAACTGACCTTTGTTCTGAGCAACATTCCCGATGGCCTGGATCCGAGCGTGACCAACAACTCCTTCGCACAGTATGTTCTGATCAACTGCTTCGAAGGCCTTGTTACCTATGACAGCACCGGCACCCTGGTTCCCGGCAACGCTGAAAGCTGGGATATCAGCGACGACGGCCTGACCTACACCTTCCACCTGCGCGACGGCCTGAAGTGGAGCGATGGCAGCGACCTGACCGCTGAAGATTACGTTTACACCATTCAGCGCGTTCTGACCCCGGCCACCGCCGCACAGTACGTCAGCATGGCTACCGATTACATCAAGAATGCTCAGGAGTATTACGACGGCACCGCCACCGCTGACGACCTGGGCGTGAAGGCTCTGGACGACAAGACCCTGGAGATCACCCTGATCCAGCCCACCTCCTATTTCATCGACATCCTGAGCATGTGGACCTTCTCCCCTGTTCAGAAAGCCACCGTTGAAGCCAACGGCGACAAGTGGTCCACCGAAGCAGATACCTATATCTGCAACGGCCCCTTCAAGATCGCCAGCATGAGCATGAACGAAAACGTCATTCTGGAAAAGAACGAGAACTACTGGGATGCTGAGAATGTCTCCCTGCAGAAGGTCACCTTCCGCTACGTTCTGGATCAGGCAACTGCTCTGACCGCTTACGAGTCCGGCGAGGTTGACGGCGTTGCCAGCATTCCTTCCTCTGACTTTGCCCGCCTGAAGGCCGAGAATGCCGGTGTGCAGACCAGCCCCAGCTACGGCACTGTTTACTATGACTTCAACTGCTCTGCCGAGCCTGTGAACAACGTTCTGGTCCGCAAGGCAATCTGCCTGGCCATCGACCGTCAGTCCATCATCGACAACGTTGTGCAGGTCGATGCACAGCCCGCTTACAGCTTCCTGGCCCCCGGCTACTCTGTTGATGGCAAGGATATCACCGAAGGCCGCGAAAGCTTTGGCCTGTCCGCTACCGCTGACGTTGAGGGCGCCCAGGCTGCCTTGGCAGAGGCTGGCTACCCCAACGGCGAAGGCTTCCCCACTCTGACCCTGAGCTACTACGACAACGACACCGTCAAGAAGGTCGTTGAAGCTATGGCTGAAATGCTGAAGAACAACCTGAACATCAATGTTGAAGTTTCCTCCAACGAGTGGAGCATCTTCTATGACGACGTTCAGAAAGGCAACTATCAGGTTGCTGCCATGGGCTGGAGCGCTGACTACGTGAACCCCATGAGCTTCCTGCCCCTGTGCAAGACCGGCGATTCTTCCAACAACCTGTTCTATTCCAACGCCGATTATGACGCTCTGGTTGATCAGGTCAAGGCTGAGAACGATCCGGCCAAGGCTGCTGAGCTGACCCTGCAGGCTGACGCTATCGTTTCCAACGATTACGCTGTTCTGCCCCTGTACTACAAGTCCAACAACTACCTGATGCATGACAACATCAGCGGTTTCTACATGACTGCTTCCGGCAACCTGTTCTTCAAGGATGTGAAGGTCGGCTAATGCGTTGCACGATTGAAACCAGGGACTTTGGTACTATGGTTTTTACGCTGTACCCGGAATATGCCCCCCTCACCGTGGCAAACTTTGTGAAAACTGCACGCAGCGGTTTTTATGATGGTTTGTGTTGGTGCCGCATCGTTAAGGATTATGTCATTCAGGGCGGTTCGCCGGACAATGACATCATGACGGACAGTGATTGGCATATTAAGGGCGAGTTTACGGAAAATGGCGTCAACAACCCGCTCAAGCATATCCGCGGTGCCCTTTCTATGGCGCGCGATGATGACTTTGATACCGCCGGCACGCAGTTCTTTGTTGTTCACAAGGATGCTGCCAAGCTGGACGGCCGTTACGCCGCCTTTGGCGAAATGGAGAGCGGTTTTGATGTGCTGGACGCCATTGCCAACCAGCCCACTTACGGCCCTGAAACCTGGAACAAGCCCAAACAGATGCCTGTCATCACCAAAATCACGATCGAAGATTGATGGTTTTGGCTGACCGGCTGAACTGAACCACAACACCCCCTGCACCGGAAAGCATTGTGCTTTTGGTGCAGGGGGTGCTTTTGTGCTGTCTGTTGTTCGGTTGCCGTTCTCCATCATTTGTACATGAATTTCCGGAATATTTTTCGTCCGTGCGTTCTCTATGGCAACACCGCACAATTCCCGCCTAGCGGCTTAAGCACCGCTTCGGCGGCTGCGG
>ENA-OPSQ01001949-OPSQ01001949.1-human-gut-metagenome-genome-assembly--contig:-NODE-1949-length-12690-cov-2.059834_pt1 | contig 12690 bp, 8 predicted proteins | sample MGYA00241456_ERZ501904 | MGnify/ENA primary metagenome ERZ501904 (study PRJEB25962, sample SAMEA2042452) | human gut metagenome | biome: human gut; feature: human-associated habitat; material: faeces...
TAATTGGTCCGACAAGTTGAATACTGAGTTTTCAGTATCGGTATATTGATTTGTCGGCCCTTTTCTGACTTCGCGGATAGCGACATAACTGTTTGTTCAAAAAACCGTTATCATCAATCAAGGAACCAAATCAATGAAGATAAACAATAAGGGCAAGGGCGCTCTTATCGCGGCAATTACCGCCGCGGCAACGCTATTGTCATGCGGGCTGGCCGCTGCAAGTGCCAGTGCGGCAGGGGGGGATTACCTGCCTGCCATCGGCCAAGTGCCGACATACACCAAGTTCCAGCCCACAGCCGATCCGGGCAAGAACGCTAGCGATTACTTCCAGCCATATTGGTATGCCAAGAACGCCAATGATAATGGCGGCACACACATCCAAGCGCACGGTGGCCAAGTGGTCAAGGTTGGCGACGCCTACTACTGGTATGGCGAAGACCGTTCTAACGGTTACGACAACAGCCCCGGTGTTCATGCTTATATGTCGACAGATCTATACAACTGGACCGATCTTGGTGTGGCGCTGCGTGCGGTGACCAGCAAATCTCAGTTGACGGATAAGAGCAATGCCGATTACGCCTACTTCGACAAGGCCTACAACCTGACCAAGTCCGACGGCAGTGTGGACGCTGCCAAGGCCGACGCAATCTTCCCGTACCTCAACACCAACCCCGATCAGGATGGTGATGGCGCGGTTGATTCCGTACAGGGCATTTTCGAGCGTCCGAAGATCATCTACAACAAGAAGAACAAGCAATACGTGCTGTGGTGGCATTCCGATGGAAGCACCACGCCGGGCGGTTCCAACTATGCACGTGCACTTGCGGGCGTGGCTGTTTCCGACAATCCGGCGGGCCCGTTCACTATGGTGGGTGCCTATCGTTTGCCTAACCAGAACAATTGGAAAGAAGCCGCAGGTAACCCCAGCTGGGGTGAGAACGGTGACAGCCGCGATATGACTGTGTTCGTGGATCCGAAGGACGACAGTGCCTATGTACTGTATTCTTCCGAAGCCAATGCCACGCTGTATATCGCCAAGCTTAACGATGATTACACCAATGTAGTCAAGACCACGAATGTGGACCAGTCCGAGGGACAAAAGCAGTACTCTGCTGACGGGCAGTACCCATACATTCTTGCAGACGGTACTACGGATGCCCCGGTGCGTGGCGAAGATTTCCAAATCGTCAAACAAAATGTTTCGCTGGAAGCTCCTGCCGTATTCCAATATGACGGGCGTTACAACATCATCGCATCTGGTGCAACCGGCTGGGACCCGAACAAGCAGACCTACTACACCGCCGACTCCATGCTGGGAAGCTGGACCCGTGGCGTGGAAAAGGACGATGCCAACGAGAACACGTGGTACAACAACATGCCGGAAGGCGCGGATGGTCTGTTGTCTGTGGGCGATACCCGCGGCACCACATTCGGCTCGCAGTAGACCAGGAGAAAGGTCACTTCATCTACCTTGGTGACCGTTGGGATTCCGGTAAAGCCGATTCCACCTATGTTTGGCTGCCGCTGACCATCGGTGAGAACGGCACCATCGAAATGCATAATCCTGCTCAAGAAGGCGAGCCCGACGGCTGGGATCTGAACTATTGGGACAACCATGGTAGCGCCAAGGGCAAGCTGGTCAACTGGACTGTGGAAACCGGCGATGATCTCCCGAAGACCGTGAACACGGGCGGAACCGTTACTCTGCCGGACACCGTCAACGTCAAGGAAGGCGACGATACCATTGCTACCAAGGTGACATGGAATGTGGAAGGCGGTACGGCAGTCAGCAAGTCGACCAAGGCTGCCGGCAGCACCTACGCATTCAATGTGCCGGGAACCTACACCATTACGGGCACTCTTGCCGAGAGCAGCAACTTCAACCCGGGCCGCACATTCCGCAGAACCATCGACGTTTCCTGCTCCAACCCGATTTCCGGAAGTTGGAAGGAAGCCCATTGGAAGGGCGGCAGCGCGTGCCAGGTCGCCGCATCCGGCGGTACCTATGACTTCACCGTTACGGACAACGCCAATCGTGGTGTCTGGACGGATCGCAACGAGGGCAGCGCGGTGTACCAGCCTGATGCTCTGGACGTGAACGAAACGTTGGAAACCACGGTCAAGCCGCTCGACTTGGGCGGTAATGGCGATCCGCGTGCCGGCCTGGTGGTTCGTAACGGTCTTGCTGACGCTAACGGCGGCAAGGGATATGCCACGTTACTTGCCAGCCCAAGCGGCGTTTACATGCAGTACGATTCCAATGCCGATGGCTACATCGATAAGGAAACATCGCATGTTGGTGCCGGCTTCGGCGACCAAGTGCAACTCAAGCTGGAGCGCGCCGCAACCGATACCCTGAAAGGCTACTGGCGTGCTTCCGCGAACGATGAATGGCAGGATGTCGCTACGGTAACGCTGACCGGTGCGGACGCAACCGGGCTCGATGCCGGTGTCTTCGCCACGTCGAACAGCAATGCCGGCGCATTCACCGTGGCCTTCAACGGCACTGCGTTCGGTTCGCAGACTGCTGCTGTGGAGTCCATCGCGGCTAAGGACCCTGAAGCCACTATCGCCAAGGGGCAGATGCTCGCGCTTCGGGACGTGACGGTTACCGCCACGCTCACCAATGGCAAAACGCGTGTGCTGGAGCCAAGCGAATACACGCTGGAAGGCTTCGACACCACCAAATTGGGCGAGCAAACCGTGACGGTGCGTCTTGTCGCTGATTCTTCAGTAACCGCCACGTTCACCGTGACTGTGGAAAGCAACCTTGCCCGGTTGTTCTGCTCGTCCGCTGCGGCCTCGAAGTATGAGCCGGCCAGCAGCTGGGCCTCCGCTTCTACGGCCGACCTGACTTGCGACAACAACCTGAGCACCAACTGGTCGAACTGGGGCACCGGCGACACCTCGCCGTGGCTCAGCTACACCTTCGATAAGGCATATCAGCTGGGCAAGCTCAGCGTTGCGGTGGATAAGGCCAAGGGCGAGGCCGCTCCGAAGAGCTTCACTGTATCGTACCTAGCTGAAGACAGCGCCACGTGGACTGATGCCACGCTGCCGGCAGTCACTGTGAATGGTGCTGCTGGAGCCGTGACGGAAGCCGAGGTGAGCGCTCGGCCCGCCACCAAGGGCATTCGCCTCAACTTCACCTACGCCGATGGCAATGACTATGCCAAGATCGCTGAAGTACGCATCGCCGAAGGTGAAGCAACGCCAGAGCCGCAGCCGTCTAGTAACGCCAATCTTGCTGATCTGACTGTGGATGGCAAGACGGTTGACGGATTCTCCGCGGATACCACTAAATATGCCGGTGCGCTGGCTGGAGATGCTGCTTCCTACCCGACGGTGGAGGCGACTGCTGCTGACGCGAAGGCTACGGTGCAGGTGGAGCAGGCTTCGGCCGAGAACAACGGCGTGGCCACGGTGACTGTAACTGCTGAGGATGGCACGGCGAAAACCTACACAGTGACATTCGGCGAACTGCCTCAGTTGGCTGAGCTTGCTGTGGAAGTGACCAAGGATTCCTATCAGGTAGGCGATAAGTTCAACGCTGCCGATGTGAAGGTATCCGCCATTTACAAAGTCGGCGATACTGAAACGCTGCGCAAGCTGATTGATCCAACTGATGGTGATCTGAAGTTCACTGGCTTTGATTCTGCCACCGCAGGCACGAGGACCATCACCGTCTCTTATCGTGGCGTGAACGCGACGTTCGAAGTCACGGTCACGGCCACGGAGGTCACTCCCGGCCCTGGAGAGCAGAAGCCCGGCGATACCAACAATCCTGGCAACACTGCTAAGCCCGGTAGCACTGCCACGAATAAGCCGGCTGCTAATGGCGCTGCGCCCCTTTCGGATACGGGTGGCTGCCATTGCGGTCGTGGTTGTGGTGCTGGCAGCTGCGGCTGGTGCCTTGCTCGTCATCCGCAAACGCCGCGCATAACCATGGCAACTGCTGAGTGGCGTGGATTGCGTTGCTATTGAGCAATCTGCGATTCACGCCACTCAGCGAGTGCACCCGAGTGCGCCCGAGCTTGCGCAATGCAGGCGCAATACAGTGCAAACAGTACAAAGCAACAATAATGGCCGGTCTGAGCCAGCTGCTCCATGCGAGGGCAGTTGGCTCAGACCGGCCATTGTGTCTGCAAGTACATGCAATTAGAGCATGAACATGTGGAAGCCGTTGAGCGTTACTGGTTGTTTTGCTTTGTTGTTGCGCTCAGCAGTGCGACGGACGTCCGCCCGCAGTGTAGTGCAGCGCTCCGTGAACCAGCGCCGATGTGAAATGCATGTTGCACATGCCCGCTTCTTCTGCTTCGTGCGTGCAGCCGGCGATGCTGCATAGGTTCATACCCCGAATCATGGTCATACCCCCTCTTTGGGATGGCATCCGTGCCGCCATCTGCCTTCAGAGCATAGCGGACAATTGTTGCATTGCCTAGGCGGTACAACGCTTTCTGTGGCCTGTATCACATCCTTGCCGGCGTTCTGCGGCGTGGTTGGGCGTGTACATGTGCACTTGTGCGGTTTTGTTGTGTGTGATTTGGGTATACGGATAGAGTTTCTTCTCTGCAGTGGCAAGGGCCTCTCGGCCGGCGAGCCGGCTGATTTCTCCCATGCGTTGCTCAATGATTTCCGTTTTGCGAGTCTGAACGGCAAAATAGCTCTGGAGAAGTGCCACTTCTTCTTTCTTTGGATCACCGTTTTGAGCAATGAGATAGCAGGCGTATCGGGTGAGCTTGACGTCCGCGATGGAGCGGGTGGCACCGCTGCCGAGAGTCACGTCTCGCGTAGTGTCACGGAAATGGGATTCAACGGATACGCCGGAATTGTCGCAAGCTTGCTTGGCTCGTGTAATAGCTTTGCTGAAGTTTTCCCATCTGTCGTACCCCATATAGGTCATTAGCTCGCGTGCATACCAATACTCAACTTTGGAGTCCTCGGTGGTGTGTGCGATAGTGCTGAGTTCGCTGGTTTTGCGTGTGATTTCGTCGCGGTTCATGGGTGTGTCCTTATGTTTTTCATGACCATTTTCGTGACTCCACGAAAATGGTCAAAGCCAATAATTGCAATGGTTTTGAGGTATGGGCGCGCTCCGCCCAACTGGTCTGTCTTCGTCCGCCTTTTCGACCAGATACCTCATGGAGCACAATGCCAACGTCGCTACCGTTGGCCCAGCAAATATTCTTAGACGACGCCCCGAAGTGAATATCTATGCGGCTTTCAGAATATCAAAGAGCGTGGAGTGTGTGCATTATGCGTTCCAAAAATAGTTTCTAGTAGCGAATTGTTTACGGTGTGAGATATTCTTGGGGTGTTTGCGGCGCTCTGCCGTGTGGCGAATGGGAATGGATGGTGCTCTTATGGGATTTGAGCAGGAAGCAGTTAGTGAACTGTATGCCAGCGTGTGGGGCAATCGTTCGACAATGCAGAGGGAATTCACTCGTGGAGCCCATGGTGAGCAGTTCGTGCTCCGGGAGCTGTCCATGAAGGGGACGCAAACGCCATCGCAATTGGCATCGGCGCTGCAGGCCAGTTCCGGCCGCATCTCCACTGTGCTGTCGTCTCTGGAGAAAAAAGGCTGGGTCACGCGTGACATTGATTCCAAGGATCGGCGCATTATTCGCGTGAATCTCACTGATTCCGGGCGCGAGCAGTCTCATCGGATGATAGAGGAAATGCGTTCCGCGATTTGCTGGATTTTCTCGCAAATGGGGGAGCGGCGCACGCGCGAATTCGTTGACCTGGTGTCTGAGTTCACCACATATATGTCGATTTGCCATCCGGGACAGCCTCGGCCGACTGCTGAACAGGTGCGTGAGGCATTCGTGGAGCGGGGCAAGCGCGTGGCTGAACACATGGCAGCTAAGCGCGCGGAGAACTAATCGGCAAGGCTAATTGAGGACGCTCACAGCGAACATGCAGAAGTGCGCGTAATATCTCACAGTGTAAGTAATCAAACAATAGAAACTATTAAGACATCGTGAACCGATAATCGCCGATAACCCAGCCAACTTAAGAACCAATCGTCAATAACCAATAACCAACCTAACCAACACAAGGGGAAACCAATGCTTCGCATCATGAAATACCTCTCCAAAGCGGAGATCGGTCAGATGCTCATCGCTCTGGTGACCATCGTCGGGCAGGTCTACTTCGACCTGAAACTGCCCGACTATATGTCAGACATCACCACGCTGGTCGAAACGCCGGGCAGCCACATGAAGGACATTTGGATTGCCGGCGGCAAGATGCTGCTCATCTCGCTCGGATCCGCGGCGTGTGCCATCATCACCGGCTACATCGCTGCGCGCGTGGCGGCCTCGTTCACCCAGCGTCTGCGCTCGCTCGAATTCCGCAAGGTCGAGTCCTTCGGCCCGGCCGAAATGAGCAAGTTCTCCACCGCCAGCCTCATCACCCGCTCCACCAACGACGTCACGCAGGTGCAGATGTTCATCACCATGGGTCTGCAGCTCATCGTCAAATCGCCGATTATGGCAGTATGGGCCGTGTGCAAGATCGCCGGCGAAGGCTTCGAATGGACGCTCGCCACCGGAATCGCCGTAGTGATTCTGCTGGCGGCCATCGTCATCATGATGGCCATGGTCATGCCGAAATTCAAGGCCATGCAGGCCCTGACCGACAACATCAACCTCGTGGCCCGCGAGAACCTCACCGGCCTGCGTGTGGTGCGCGCCTACAACGCCGAGGACTACCAGGAAGCCAAATTCACCAAGGCCAACAAGGACCTCACCGACACCCAGCTGTTCACCAACCGCGTCATGGCGTTCATGATGCCGCTGATGAACACCATCATGAACGGTCTGATGCTTGCCGTCTACTGGATCGGTACCTACCTGATCGATGCCGCCGGGCTCAAGGACAAGCTCACCGTGTTCTCCAACATGGTCGTGTTCTCCAACTACTCCGTGCAGGTCATCATGAGCTTCCTGCTCATGAGCATGGTGTTCGTGCTCTGGCCGCGCGCCGACGTGTCCGCGCAGCGCGTGCTCGAAGTCATCGACACCGAGCCGATGGTCACCGACGGCACGCAGGACGCGGGCAAGCCGGGCGAGGAAGGCGAAATCGAATTCCGCAATGTGAGCTTCGCCTACCCCGACTCGCGTCACGCCATGCTCGAAGGCGTCAATTTCAAGGCGAAGAAGGGTCAGACGGTGGCGTTCATCGGCTCGACCGGCTCCGGCAAATCGTCCCTCATCAACCTCGTGCCGCGTTTCTACGACGCCACGCAAGGCGAGGTGCTCGTCGACGGCGTCAACGTGCGCGACTACAAGCTGAAGGCGTTGCGCGACAAGATCGGCTACGTGCCGCAGCAGTCGTTCCTGTTCAAGGGAACGATCGCCAGCAACGTCGCGTACGGAGATACGGACCGCGACGACGACACCGTGCGCCGCGCATGCGACGTCGCGCAGGCGACGGAATTCATCGACAAAAAGCAGAAGAAGTACGATTCCGGCATTTCGCAGGGCGGTTCCAACGTGTCGGGCGGGCAGAAACAGCGCCTGTCGATCGCGCGCGCCGTCTACCGCCATCCGGAAATCCTGATCTTCGACGATTCCTTCTCCGCGCTCGACTTCAAAACCGACCGTGCCGTACGTGACGCGCTCGAAAAGGAAGCGAAGGATTCCACGAAACTCATCGTCGCGCAGCGCATCGGCACCATCATGAATGCCGACCGCATCATCGTGCTCGACGACGGCAAAGTGGTCGGCCAGGGCACGCACGAGGAACTGCTCGACACGTGCGAAGTGTATCGGCAGATCGCCGAATCGCAGTTGAGCGAAGACGAACTGAAGCGCTGAAAGGGGGAGACATGCCAAGAGGAATGGGACGCGGCCGTGGGGCCGTGGAAAAGCCGAAGGACTTCGGCGGAGTGATGAAGAAGCTCGTGAAATTCTGCAGCCGGTACATTCCGGTGATGATTCTCGCGCTGGTTCTGGGCGCTGCCGGCACGGTGTGCCAGATCATCGGCCCGGACAAGCTCAAGGACATGACCAACGAGATCGTCAAAGGTCTGCCCGCCATCGTTAACGGCAGACCGGTGATGAACTCGGTAGATTTCGGCACGGTGGGCCACATCGCCTGGACTTTGGTGGCCCTGTACGTGGGCTACGCCGTGCTCGGCTACGTGCAAAGCTGGATGATGGCCAACGTCACCCAGCGCACCGCCCAGCGACTGCGCGAGTCCATCTCGGTCAAAATCAACAAACTGCCGCTCAAATACTTCGACAAGGTTAGCTACGGCGACGTGCTGTCGCGCATAACCAACGATGTGGACGCCATCGGCCAGACGCTGGGCCAGTCGCTCGGCTCGCTGATTACCTCGGTGACGCTGTTCGTGGGCGCGCTGGTGATGATGTTCTACAACAACGTGATCATGACCCTGTGCGCCATCGGTGCCAGCCTCATCGGCCTGATCATCATGATGGCCATCATGAAGTCCTCCCAGAAGTACTTCGCCCGGCAGCAGATGGCGCTGGGTGACGTCAACGGCCACGTGGAGGAGATGTACGCCGGTCACCTCATCGTCAAGGCATACAACGGCGAGGCCGATTCGATTCGTCGCTTCGAGAAGTACAACTCGGACCTCTACGAGTCCGGCTGGAAGTCGCAGTTCCTCTCCGGCCTGATGATGCCGCTCATGAATTTCGTGGGCAACTTCGGCTACGTGGTGGTGTGCGTGGTGGGCGCGGCGCTCGCGCTCGACGGGCAGATCGAGTTCGGCGTGATCGTGGCGTTCATGATGTATGTCCGCCTGTTCACTCAGCCGCTTTCGCAGTTTGCGCAGGCCTTCCAGAACCTGCAGCGCTGCGCGGCCGCCGCCGAGCGCGTGTTCGGTTTCCTTGAAGAGCCGGAGATGGAGGACGAATCCGACAAGTCCGCTTTGCTTGGGACCAACGGCCACGAAGTGAAGGGCGACGTGGAATTCAGCCACGTGCAGTTCGGCTACGAGCCGGGCAAGCCGATTATCAACGACTTCTCCGCTTCAGTCTCGGCCGGTCAGAAGGTCGCCATCGTCGGCCCGACCGGTGCCGGCAAGACCACCATGGTCAACCTGCTGATGCGCTTCTACGAGATTTCCGGTGGCACGATTTCGATTGACGGCATCGACACCAAGTCCGTACCGCGTTGGAACGTGCACGACCAGTTCTCCATGGTGCTGCAGGACACGTGGGTGTTCCGTGGAACAGTGCGTGAAAACATCGCGTATTCGAAGAAGGACGTCACCGACGAGCAGATCGTGGCCGCATGCAAGGCCGTCGGCCTGCACCACTACATCATGTCGCTGCCGAACGGCTACGACACCGTGCTCGACGACAAGGCGTCGCTTTCCCAGGGCCAGCGCCAGCTGCTGACGATCGCCCGCGCGATGGTGGAGGACGCGCCGATCCTGATTCTTGACGAAGCCACCTCCTCGGTCGATACACGCACCGAGGAGCTGATCCAGAAGGCGATGGACGCGCTGACCGTGGGCCGCACGAGCTTCGTGATCGCGCACCGCCTGTCCACCATCCGCGACGCCGACATGATCCTGGTGATGAACGGCGGCGACATCGTGGAACGCGGCACGCACGAGGAACTGCTCGCCAAGGGCGGCTTCTACGCCGACATCTACAACAGCCAGTTCACGCTGGCCGAGTGAGGTTGGTGTGCTGACTCGCTAAAAAATCCGGAGGGACCACCCCTTCGGATTTTTGCGTTTTGGCTTCGGCATTTTTATTGTGTTGCGCTGACGGGACGGCGGATTTACCATTGAGGTGACTGACGTCAATCGATTGACGTATTTGAAAATCACAAAGAAAGTGGGCAGTCATGAAAAGCATCGAAATCGGCAAATCGGCAGTGGTCGCATCGCAGGCGGCGCTCGGCGTGATGCGCATGGACGCGCTGGATGCGGACGCTGCGGCAGAAGTCGTGCGTACGGCCGCCGAGCATGGAGTCAACTTCTTCGACACGGCGGACATCTACGGATTCAACGTCAACCACGACCATGCCAGCTCGCGTGTGCTCGGCCGCGCGTGGAAGGACGCCGGGCTCAAGCGCGAGGACATCTTCCTGCAGACGAAGTTCGGTATCAACATCGACTTCAGCGACCCGAACAACGTGCACGCCACCCGCTACGACTTCTCCGCGAAGCACCTCATCACGCGACTCGACGAGGAACTGGAAGCGCTCGGCACTGACTACGTGGACTTCGCGCTCCTGCACAGGCCCGACACCCTGATGGAGGCCGAGGAAATCGTCGAAGCGTTCACCACCCTGCACAAGGCGGGCAAAGTGCGCCACTTCGGCGTGAGCAACGTGAACCCGTGGCAGGCGGAACTGCTGCAGTCCTGGCTCGGCGACGACCCGGCCATGAGGCTCGAGGCGAACCAGCTGCAGTTCGGCCTGATGCACGCGCAGATGGTCAGCGACGAGCTGATGACCAACTCCGGCGCCGAAGGCATGGTCGTGGCCAACCATTCGGACGGCCTGCTGTCCTACTCGCGACTGCGCCACATGACCATCCAGGCGTGGAGCCCGTTCCAGTCCGGCACGGAATACGGCCCGTTCGTAGGCAACGAGCACTTCCCGGAGCTGAACAAGGCACTGGACGAAAAGGGCGCCAAGTACGGCGTGAGCGCCAACGCCATCGCCACCGCATGGGTGCTCAGGCATCCGGCGAAGATCCAGATCGTGCTCGGCTCGATGAACCCCACCCGGCTGGGCGAAATGCTCGACGGCGCGGACATCGACCTCGACAAGCAGGATTGGTGGGACCTGTACGTGGCCGCCGGCAACCTCATTCCGTGAGTTTTGTTGGAAATCAGAAGAAGCGGCCGGGGAAACCGGCACTGATGGTGGCGTGACGGTCGACGTCCAACGTGGCGCAATCGAAAGCGAAAGTGCTGCTCAGCTCGTTCGGATCCGCAACGAACAGCGCCGTAGCCAACCCGTCCGCCACCGCAGTCGGATAGCCGCCAAACGACGCGGATCGCACCGCAACCCAGGTGGCCTCCGTCTGCTGCACGGGCAGGCCGTCGATGGCGTTGAGCAGGTGGTGAATCGCCAGATGCGTCTGTTCGTTCACCGCCACCTCCCAATGGCGACGGCTGGGCGCGCTCGCACAGAACGCGCCATCGCCGATCAGTGCGACGCCGACCGCGCAGGACGGATCATCCGGATCCTCAAGCGCCACACGGATCGGCTTGTTCGTGCGCGCCAGCAGATCGCCGCCCGCATCAATCACAAATTCCGGGGCAGCGCTTTCGCGTTTGCTGTCTGAGGTGGAAGATTGGCATGTCGGGTTGGTCGTTTCGGCTGACTTGACATGCGATGTGCGCGAAAGTTCTGAATCGGTGAGCAATCCGCCCAGCGAATCCACCAGATAACCCTTGCCGCACGCGCCGAAATCCACATGAACCGGACTGCGTGTAACCAATGTCGTACCACTCGAACGAACCACATCACGACCCCATACGGCCCGTCCGTGCAGCGCGCCCAGGCGCTCGCCGGCGTCGGCTTCAACGGTGAAACTCAGCGCGGGATCGTAACCGAGACGAATCAGGTCCTCGCCCACGCACGGGTCGATCGCACCGCGCGTGGCGGCGTGCAGCGCGTCGTACAAATCGAATAGCGGGCCGGCCCAATCGGGAAAATCGAAATGCCCGCCATGCTCCGCATTGCCGATGTGCGCAACCAGCGAATCAGCGCGAAACCGCGAAAGCGCATGCTCGTATTCATCGATGAACCGTTCCATCTCGCCGCGCAATTCCGCAGTGATCGGGTGAGGCGTCGAAATCAACAACCCCGTGCCGAGCGCCTTGGGAAACGCGGTGGTATACGGCATGCGCTGTGCGAGCGGTGCAATGGAGTCCATACCACGATGCTAGCGCGTGCCCGGCTTGGCGTAGTTCGTGCCTGGGGCTGGCGGGCGCGCGGGATTTTGCGTGCGGTCGAGGCGCGGGCGTCACCGAGGATGGTATACGCATTGTCAACGCCATTGATTGGCTGTTGGGTGATTGAGCCAATTGAGACGCGTATCTCGCTTATAGATGGCGGATTCCGGGGTTCGCCCGGTGCTATCTCGCTTATAGATGGCGGGTCTCGGCGGAGAAACGAACCTAGGGGGCATCTTTTCGCCCCTCTAACCCTTGTATTTTGCAAAGGGGCCGCCATCTATAAGCGAGATACCAACTGTCACCCCGCCAAATCCGCCACTCATAAGCGAGATGTTTTTTCGTGGGTGTGGCATGAGGCATCGCCTTATTTTGATACCCCCGTAGCTTTGTATGGTTACGATTATGCTAATCGTGATTATGCAAGTCGCGATTATACAAACTGACGCTTTGGCATGGAGTTCGCTTCACGTTTTCGGGCGGACGGGGGTGTTGCGGAACGGCGGTGAGCGTCACAATGTGAGACGACACGCGGAAAACGGGAAAAATAAAAACGGCGGAATTCCAACGTTTTTTCATGCGCGATACAACAAGACCAATTAAAAATCAAGACTGTTATTCAAAAAACTTTCGTTCTATCTTGGCTTCCGATGCGCGCTTCGTACGTCGGGTACGTCGGGGAAATCGCGCCGAAAAGATTTGCGGAAGGAAGGTTCGACCCATGTCATCTCGCGTCGCGCAGCGCCACGCAGCCGGTTCCTACGATTCGTGCGATTCGCGCGTCTCGGCT
>ENA-OPSQ01001954-OPSQ01001954.1-human-gut-metagenome-genome-assembly--contig:-NODE-1954-length-12639-cov-2.307454_pt1 | contig 12639 bp, 7 predicted proteins | sample MGYA00241456_ERZ501904 | MGnify/ENA primary metagenome ERZ501904 (study PRJEB25962, sample SAMEA2042452) | human gut metagenome | biome: human gut; feature: human-associated habitat; material: faeces...
GAACACCTGGTTCATAAAGGATATGCTCCACTGCAAGATTCACGATGGGCACAAGGAGATGTACAACTGGTTCTTCTATTCAGAGTCTCAGCCCGATGTCTGGTCAAACGAAAAATATCCGCAATTTTTGCAAAACGATGTGAACGCGAAAACGCTCACTCCTTTAGGCACTCAGGCGCGCCCGACTCAGTCCGAAAGCGGCTCCGAAAGCGCCAGCAAGCCCCTGACCCCGCAGACCGGTTCGGCCTCATTTGCGGCGGTTATCCCGCTCCTGTTTGCCCTGCCCGCCGGAGTTGTTTCAAGGCGGCGCAAACGCTCATAAGAGAAAAATGCAACAGCCGACGGCCATATGTTTCGCTGTCGGCTGTTTGTTCTTTATTTAACGGTTAAATATTTGTAAATCCTACTTCTTCGGGCTTGAAATAGGAGTAAATAATGTATAAAATAAGACTGTAAATCAAGTGCTGCTTTTTATACGGCACAACAAGAAAGGTCGTGCAAAGATGGCAAGATTTCTCTACTCCGCCTTTTCCGACGAAGCCGCCGACAGCATCGACGGTCAGATAGCCGCCTGCAAGGCAAACGGCGTGACGCACATGGAACTGCGCGGCGTCGACGGCAAGAACATCTCCGAGTTCACCGTTGACGAGGCAAAAGCACTCAAGGAAAAGCTTGACGCAAACGGCATGAAGGTCTCTTCCATAGGCTCTTACTATGGAAAGATCGAGATAACCGACGATTTTGAGCCCCATTTTGAGGGCTTCAAGAACACAGTTGAAGTGGCGAAGATACTCGAAGCAAAGTATATCCGCCTGTTCAGCTTCTATTTCACAAAGGGCGAGAGCTACGAAGAGTACCGCCCGGAGGTCATGCGCAGAGTCAGAGCCATGGCTGAATATTCAAAGGAGCGCGGAGTCCTCTGCTGCCACGAGAACGAGCGCGGTATTTACGGCGATATCCCCGAGAGATGCCTCGATCTCCACAAGGAGCTCGGCGATGTCATCGGCGGAATTTTCGACCCCGCGAACTATATTCTCAACGGCGTTGAAATTCTCCCCGCATATGAGCTGCTCGAGCCCTACATCACCTATATGCATGTAAAAGATGCGATAGGCGCCGAGGAGACAGTTGTCCCCGCAGGTCATGGCGATGCTCATTTTGATGAGCTCATCCGCCGCTTCACCAAAAAAGAGGGCGAGAGATTTCTCTCCGTCGAGCCGCACCTCAAGGTGTTTGATGCACTCAAGACCATTGAGCGTGACGACAGCCTTTCAATAAAGATGGATAAGTTCACTTATCCCGACAACAACGCGTCCTTTGCCGCTGCGGTAGGCGGAATAAAGGAAGTTGTCGCAAGAGTCAAGACCCTGCGCTACGGCATAATCGGCGTGGGCAACATGGGTTCCGCTCACCTCGGCTATTATCTCGACGGACTCATCCCCGAGATGGTTCTTACGGCGATAGCCGATATCGATCCCGCAAAGCTTGAGCGCGCCGAGAAGAAATGCCATGACAGAAGCTGCGAGATAAAATGCTTTGACTCCGCCGAAGCTCTCATTGACTCGGGCGAGGTCGACGCTGTTATAGTCGCAACGCCGCACTATTCTCACCCGCCGATAGTCGAATACGGTCTGACTCACGGCGTCCATGTGCTCAGCGAAAAGCCCGCAGGCGTCTATACAAAGCAGGTTCGCGAGATGAACGAAGTCGCCTCAAAGAGCGACAAAGTGTTCGCGCTGATGTTCAATCAGAGGACAAATCCCATGTATATCAAGCTGCGCGAAGTCGTGCAGAGCGGCGAATACGGCGAGCTGCACCGCTTCAACTGGCTCATCACCGACTGGTACCGCACGCAGGCATATTATAACTCCGGCGGATGGCGCGCAACCTGGAGCGGCGAGGGCGGCGGCGTCCTGCTCAACCAGTGCCCGCATCAGCTCGACCTGTGGCAGTGGATAACCGGCATGCCCGCATCCATTCAGGCGCAGTGCTCCATCGGCAAGTGGCACAACATTGAAGTTGAGGACGATGTGACCATATACGCCGAATATCCCAACGGCGCGACCGGCGTGTTCATCACGACGACCGGCGACGCACCCGGCACGAACAGACTCGAAATAACGCTCGACCGCGCAAAGATAGTCTGCGAGAACGACAGGATAAGAGCCTATGTCCTCGATCAGTCCATGACCGAGTTCAGCAAAACAGCTGAAGAGGGCTTCGCGAAGCCCAACGGTCACTGGGAGGATATCGACTACGTCGACACGGACACCGAGCAGCATGTCGCAGTCACAAACGCATTTGCGGCGCACATCCTGCACAGCACTCCGCTCATCGCGCGCGGCGAAGAGGGCATCAACGGTCTGACTATCTCGAACGCGGCGCACTTGTCCTCATGGCTCGGCAAGAAAGTTACCCTCCCGATAGACGAGGATCTGTTCTATGCCGAACTCCAGAAGAAAATTGCCTCGTCTTCCGGCAAGAAAGAGCCAGTGAAGGAAGTTGTCGTTGAGGATATGTCCTCGACCTACGGCTCATAATCGAAAGAAAACAGAGGTAGAATATGAAGATATCTATCGTGGGCTGCGGCGGAATAAGCCGCACCCACATCGGAGCCGTCCGCGATATACCGTACGCACGGATAATCAGCGTTGCGGACTGCATTCACGAGCGCGCCGAAGCGGCGGCAAAGCAGTGCGGTGCGAAGGCACATACGAGCCTTGAAGACATGCTCGCGGGCGAGAAGCCGGATGTTTTACATATCTGCACCCCGCACTATCTCCATGTTCCGATGGCGGTCTACGCGATGGAGTGCGGAGTCGATGTGCTGTGCGAGAAGCCGTGCGCCATGACGGAAGGCCAGCTCAAAGAGTTGCGCGAATGTCAGCGCAGGACGGGGCGGCAGTTCGGAGTCTGTTTTCAGAACAGATACAACCGCTCGGTGCAGTATCTCAAAAATATCATTGATTCAAAAACATACGGCGAGCTTATCGGCATGAGGGCTTTTGTCACCTGGAAGCGCGACGCGGACTATTACGCGAGCGGCGATTGGCGCGGCAAAAAAGCGACCGAGGGCGGCGGAGTGCTGATAAATCAGGCTCTGCACACGCTCGATCTGATGAATATGCTCGGCGGAAATGTAAAAGCCGTGACCGCACATGCTTCAAACGACCATCTCAAGGGCATAATAGAAGTTGAGGACACGGTGAGCGTATTTGCCGAATTTTCGCAGGGCTTTCGCGGAGTGTTCTTCGCAACGACCGCAAACGCCGTCACCTCGCCAATAATGCTCGAAGCAAACTTCGCCGACCGTTCGGTACGCATCGAGGGCGACAGCGTGTTTGAGCAAAAGGACGGCAAGCTCACCCCAGTGTTCGCTGCGGACAAGTTCGACAACCACGGCAAGCTCTGCTGGGGCAGCGGACACAGCGCGCTGATACGCGATTTCTACGACGCGGTCAAAAATAACCGCCCGTTTGCAATAGATTCAGACGAGGGCGGCAAGGCGGTCGAGCTCCTGCTCGCCGTGTATAAGAGCGCTGAAACAGGCGAACGCATAGAGTTATAAAAAAGAAAGGGAAGATTGAAATGCAGATGACTTTTCGCTGGTTCGGCGACACCAAGGACACGGTATCGCTCGAACAGATAAGGCAGATCCCCGGCGTCAAGGGCATTGTCCCCGCGCTGCACACCCTGCCCGCAGGCGAAGTGTGGCCGCTCGATATGGTCATGGACATGAAGCACGAAATCGAGGCGGCAGGCCTTACTATGGAGTGCATCGAGAGCGTCAACGTCCATGAGGATATCAAGCTCGGCAATGAAAACGCAGACAAATATATCGACAACTATATCGAATCCATCCGCAATCTCGGCAAGGCGGGCGTCAGGGTGATATGCTACAACTTCATGCCCGTTTTCGACTGGACGCGCACCGACCTCGCCATGGATATGGGCAACGGCGCGACCTGCCTGTCATATAACGGCGCGCAGATCGAGGGCAAGAGCCCCGAGGATATGTTCCGCGAGATCGACGAGAACTCGAACGGCTACGCGATGCCCGGCTGGGAAACCGAGCGCATGGGCGAGATAAAGGAGCTGTTCCAAAAGTACAAGGGCGTGACCGAGGACGATCTCGTTGAGAATCTCCGCCATTTTCTGCGCCGTATAGCTCCCGTATGCGAAGACTGCGGAATCAAAATGGCTATTCATCCGGACGATCCGCCATGGGGTATCTTCGGTCTGCCGAGGATAATCAAGAACACCGCAGATCTCGAACGCCTGCTCTCGCTCGTTGACAGCGACATAAACGGCATCACCTTCTGCACCGGCTCGCTCGGCGCATCAAAAGACAACGATCTGCCTGCGATGATAAGGAAATTCGGCGACAGGATATATTTCGCGCATCTGAGAAACGTCCTCAGACGCGACGGCTGGTTCAACGAGACCTCCCACCTGTCCTCGGACGGCTCGCTCGACATGTACGAGATAGTCAAGGCTCTCTATGAAAGCGGATTTGACGGCTATATCCGCCCAGATCACGGCAGAATGCTGTGGGGCGAAAAAGCCCGTCCCGGCTACGGTCTGTACGACCGTGCGCTCGGAGCGGCATATATAAACGGACTCTGGGAAGCTGTTTCAAAGTCCGAAAGGGAAGGAAGATAACCATGGTACACGAAAATCTTAACGGCCGCGTTGCGGTCATAACCGGCGGCGGCGGAGTTCTCTGCAGCGGATTTGCAAAGGATCTTGCGGCTCAGGGAGTAAAGGTCGCGATACTCGACCTGCGCGAAGAGGCGGCTCAGAAGGTCGCGGACGAGATTAAAGCGGCGGGCGGCGAAGCTCTTGCAGTCGGCTGCAACGTGCTCGAGAGCGAGAGCCTTGAGGCGGCGCGCGAGAAGATAAACGCAGCGCTCGGCTCGTGTGATATCCTCGTCAACGGTGCGGGCGGCAACTCTCCGCTCGGCACGACGACCAAAGACACACTCGAGCTCGAGGACATAGCCCACAAGGCAGAGGGAGTCAAGACTTTCTTCGACCTCGACCCCAAGGGCATTGAGTTTGTTTTCAATCTTAACTTCCTCGGCACGCTGCTCACCACGCAGTGCTTTGCAAAGGACATGATAGGCAAGGAGAACGCGACGATTCTCAACATCTCCTCCATGAACGCCTACAGACCGCTCACGAGAATCCCCGCATATTCTGCGGCGAAGGCGGCTGTCTCAAATTTCACCCAGTTCATGGCGGTTCATTTTGCCGATGTCGGCATCAGAGTCAACGCGATAGCGCCCGGCTTCTTCTCGACGAACCAGAACAAGACTCTGCTCTTCAACGAGGACGGCTCGCTCACCGCGCGCTCGAACAAGATAATCACCCACACTCCCCTGCGTCGCTTCGGCGTGCCTGAGGATCTGACGGGTGCGCTGCTGTTCCTCTGCGACGAGAGCCAGTCCGGCTTCATAACCGGCGTTATTCTCCCCGTTGACGGCGGCTTCTCCGCTTATTCGGGAGTGTAAAGTCCATATCAAATCGGATTCTCGATTTGCAGAATTCTCAAATAAAAGAACGCTGTCCATTGAAATACATGGGCAGCGTTGTTTTGTGTTATAGTGTGTGATTGGCAATTGGGATTTGTCAATCACTTGAACCATAGCAAAGTAAAAGCATGTAACTCAGCTAATTTTTATAATCAAACTTTCAATAGTCGCGCCGCAGTGGTAGAAACCAGCTGAGTTGGGCGAGGGGACAGCTTTCGAAGCAAGACGCACGAGCCCGTATTGTTTGAGCGAAGCGAGTTTACGGGCGAATGTGCCGAGTAACTAAATGAGAGCCGCGGGCTATGTGCTGCGGCGCGACGTTGCGGGGTCTCGGGGTGAAACCCCGAGTCTGCCTTTTCTTTGCAGGCGTTTCTTTTCTCAGACAGAAAAGAAATGCCGAAACGCGGGTAGTGTGAAAAGTTTGATTATAGTGGGACGCGAAGGTAGTAAGCCAATTATAAACAAATCAAAATTGTTGTATCGGCTGCGCCGATAGCGGACAGCCGCGAGGGCTGTCCCTACAAGTTGCATAGCAATAAAATTGTACAAATTTCACGGGCGGACAATACCCGTCCTAAACAATTGTACCGATTTATAATATTGCAGTAGCTGGTTATTGTCGGCACTCACAGCTACAAATCCCAATTTACCTATCTCACAAAGGTACATTTTAAATAATACTTCTCTTGCAACGCATAAATATAAAAAAATCCTACCCAACGGAAAACCGTGGGTAGGATTCTTGCTTTATTATACGTTCCGCCGAACTGTCGGGGCTTTTTACTTTATCGGGACGATAACGAAGCTGTATGCAAGCTCCTTGCGTCCGTCAACTGTGTACTGCGGGAGAACATCGGGGCCGCAGCTGCCGGTGCCCGTGCCTCTGAGGAAGCCGTCAATGTCGATTGCCGTCGTGTTCTCGGAGTGGAGGTCGTCGCGGTGCATCGAGCGCTGCATCAGAGCCTGCGTGAAGTGCCTCGCTGTGAAGCTGAGATCTCTGTCAGGGTTGCAGATCATCAGTCCGACGCCGTCGGCATCCGTGATGCTGAGCTTGCGAACGCCTGTGCGCACTCCGTAATCCTGCGGCTTGATATAGAACTCATCCATATCGTTGACCGTGGTCTTGTATGTGCCGAATGTCGTGTGCTCTCTGAAATCGATCATGTTTTCACCGGGACCGTAGCCGAGATATTCGATGTTCTCGAAGCTTATCGGCATCTCAAACACGAGACCGAAGCGCGGCAGAGCTGCGGCGGCTCTCTGCTGGGATTTCGAGTTGAATACCGTCTCGACTTTTATGCATCCTGCGGCGTCAACAGTGTATTTAAGATTGACCTTTGCAACAACGCCCTTCTTCGAGCGGAGGTTGAAGTCAACGGTGAATTTCGCCGAGTGCTTGGCCGAGGAGAAGTTCACTGAATGCGGAATAGCTTTTATGTCGTCGTATCCGGCCTTTTCCCACTTTGCAATGATAACTCTGTCGTTGTCGAGCATCGCGCGGAAGATGTTCGGGATGAAGCCCTTGTGCGCGGCGGGGGACTGGTTAATGAGCTCCTTTTCGCCGAGCTTGTAAGACGCTATCTCGCCGGTCTTGAGGTCGAATTTCACCGAGCCGCCGTCAAAGCTGACTTTCGCGGAGTTTCTGCCCACTTTGCACTCCAATTTGCTGCCGGTCGGCAGAGCAACTTTCTTGTGCTCTTTCTTTATTATAACCTGCTCGCGCGCGAGGAAAGCGTCGCCGTCGAAATATTCAAAGTTCATGCGGCAGTCGCAGCCGGCGGGGATCTTTGTTTTGAATGTCACTTTTTCGCTCTTGCAGGGCGCGATGTCGAGCGAGAAACGCTCCCTCTCTTTGCCTTCGATGCCGTCAACCGTCATCGAACGGACGATTGTGATATATCCCGAACTGCGGAAGCGGTTTGTGTTCGTGAAGGTGAAGCTGCCGTCGCGGTTGTACTTTGCTCTGACGGGGCGATAGACCGCCTGCATCTCAAGCGCGCCGCTCGAAGGTGTGCGGTCGGGGTGAACAAGACCGTCAACGCAGAAGTTGCCGTCGTGCTTCTTTTCGCCGTGGTCACCGCCGTAGGTGTATTCATACGGGCCGTCGGCGTGATATACCGCGTGATCTGCCCATTCCCAGATACAGCCGCCCATGAGATTGTCGTATTTATAGAAGCTGTCCCAGTATTCCTCCATCGCGCCGGGGCCGACACCCATCGCGTGGACATATTCGCACAGGAAGTAGGGCTTTGTCTTGTAGCATTTGCCCATCTGAGTTCCCTTGCCGACTCGCTCGACCTGCGCGTGTGTCGGGTACATGTCGGAGACCACATCGTAAGCCTTGCGCTTTGTGTGGATAACACCCTCGTAGTGAGTGGGTATCTCCGGGCAGGTCTCGTGCAGATAATCGTAGCAGACATCCTGGCAGGCATAGCCGCCCGCCTCGTTGCCGAGCGACCACATCGTGATGCACGGGTGGCTCCTGTCTCGGTAATACATTCTCTTGACCCTGTCGAGGTATCTCGGAGCCCACTTGAGGTCGTGGCTTATCTTGTTTATATCATTGTGCGGAGCGAAAAATGCGCCGTGAGTTTCGATATCCGCCTCGTCGACTATATAAAGACCGTATGTGTCGGCAAGAGCTATCAGACACGGGTCGGGGGGATAGTGCGAGGTGCGTATCGCGTTGCCGTTATACTCCTTGATGAGTTTTACATCTTTTTCATAGTCGTCAAAGGTCATGACATAGCCGGTCTTGCCGTTTGTGTCGTGATGATTGACGCCCTTGAACTTGATAACCTGTCCGTTGAATGTAAAGGTGTTGCCCTTTATCTCCACTGTCTTGAAGCCCGTGATGTTTCTGAGCGTCATGAGCTCTTCGCCGTTCTTATACAGTGTTATATAAGCGCTGTAGACGGTCGGGATCTCCGCATTCCACTCGGTGACATCGAGATTGTCGAATGTCATGTATGTAAGGCGTTCTGCCTTTACAGCCTCTCCGGCGATAACCTTGCCGTCCTTTTCGAGCGAGAGGGCGACTTCGCAGCCGTTGAGTTTGCCTTCGAGCGTGATTTCGACATCCATCGTCCATTTTCCGTCTGCCTTGCGCGGGCGGATATAGTAATCGTTTATGTAGACTGCCGGAAGTCTGTAGAGAAGCACATCGCGGAATATTCCGTTCTCGCGGAACATGTCCTGACATTCGAGATAAGTGCCGGAGCACCATTTGTGAACGACTGCGAGCAACTCGTTCGTGCCCTCGTATATAAATTCCGAGATGTCGAACTCCGCCGAATTGTGCGCGCCCTCGCTGTAGCCGACATACATTCCGTTGACATAGAGGTCAACGCACGGAACGACGCCGAGGAAGCTCAGAATATGAACATCGTCGGAATTTGTGACTTCAAAAGTTTTGCGGTAGATTCCGGCGGACATATGCTCGGGTACATTCGGGTTGGGCAGGTCGAACTCGTAGGGGCAGTTGAGATAGACCGGCGGCTCGTAGCCGGTGCGCTGCCATGTCGAGGGGACATGTATCCTGTCGAACTCAACGCCTGCCGCGTCGAACACTTCGGGGATGAGCGAGATATCGTTGTAATATTTGAAATCCCACTCGCCGGAGAGAACCTCGACAAGGTCGGAATCAGTGCGCTCGTGCCTGAGATCGACGGCGCACAGCTTCTCCTTTTTTGAATACGGTATAAAATATGCTCTTCCCGCGAGCTTGTTGTCCTCAATGACCTTGAAATCGCGGTAATTTGTCGTGTTTAGCTTATACTCCATATAAGAGTACCTCCTCAAAAAGCGCAGTAGTGCAAATTATAAGCACGGATATATTAGCATATTTTTCATCAATCTTCAATCCGTTGGCGGATTTGTTCATAAAATTTTTTAAATGTCCTACCAATTTTGACTATTTTGTGGTATTCTTGTTGAGCCGAGTAAATCATATTATCTTTTGAAAATTTTATCCCGCGAAAGGACTATTATATGAACAAACAGCACCCGATACCGTTTGATAAAGTGAATATCACAGGCGGATTCTGGAAAGACCGCATTGAGCTCAATGAGTCCGTGACGCTCGACAGCGTTCGCCGCAGATTTGAGGACACCGGAAGATTTTCCGCACTCAGCTGCGAGTGGAAGCAGGGCGAGCCCGACCGCCCGCATTTCTTCTACGATTCCGATGCGGCGAAGTGGATGGAAGCGGCGGCATATGTGCTCGAAAGAAAGAATGACAAGCGGCTTGAAAGCTATGTCGAGGATCTTATCGACCGCATCGAGAGGAACATGACCCCCGACGGATATTTCAATGTCTGGTATACCGTTGTCGAGCCGAGCAAACGCTTCACCGACCGCGACCACCACGAATTATACTGCGCCGGACATCTTATCGAAGCGGCGGTCGCCTACTATGAAGCCACGGGCAAGCGCAGATTCCTTGATCTGATGTGCCGCTATGCCGGACTTATTGACGATGTTTTCCGCAGGGACGATTCCGCAGCTTTCACGACTCCCGGGCATCCCGAGATAGAGCTCGCTCTCGTGCGCCTCTATCGCTGCACGGGCGAAAAGCGCTGGCTCGATCTCAGCCGCTTCTTTATAGATAAGCGCGGCAACAACGAAAAGGACAGGGGAGAAGCGAGCGGATTCGCTTCCGAGGATTATCTCCAGGACAGAATCCCCCTGCGCGACCAGAGCGAAGCGGTCGGTCACAGCGTCAGAGCCTGCTATCTCTACAGCGCGATGGCAGATATCGCCTACGAATGCGGTGATGAAGAATTGCTCGCGGCGGCAAACAGAATTTTTGAAAACATGACGGAGCACCGTATGTATATCACGGGCGGCATCGGATCGACCCGCGTCGGCGAGGCGTTCACCGTTGACGGCGACCTGCCCAACGAGACCGCCTATGCGGAGACCTGCGCCGCTATATCTCTCGCGATGTTCGCCCAGCGTATGTCACTGACCGCCGTTGATTCGCGCTATGCCGATATCGTGGAGCGGGTCATCTATAACGGATTTCTCTCGGGCACTTCGCTCGACGGAAAGAGCTTCTTCTATGAAAATCCGCTGTCTATAGATCTTCTGAACCGCAGGATAAAATACTGGCGCGGCAATGAAGTGCGCCTGCCGATAACTCAGCGCGTCGAGGTGTTCGATTGCTCCTGCTGCCCGCCGAACGTCACCCGCTTTGTCGAGAGCATAGGAAAGTATATATATTCGTATGACAGCGACACCGTCTATGTCCATCAGTTCATGGAGAGCGATACGGATGTCGCAATAAACGGCGGCATGGCGCATGTCTCCCAGTCGACGGACTACCCGTCCGACGGCTCGGTGACAATACGCGTCAGCGGCGCGCCCGCGAAGCTTGCCGTCAGAATTCCCTCGTGGTGCCGCGACTGCTCGGCGGGAGCCGAGAGAGCCGAAAATCTCGGCATCAACGGAGGCTATCTGTTCTTTGACTGCGAGGACGGCGCTAAGATAGAGCTGGACTTCGATATGTCTCCGGTCATTATCTCCGCCGACCCGTCAGTGCATGAGGACTCGGGCAAGGTCGCCGTCATGCGCGGCCCCATCGTCTACTGCGCCGAGGGAGTAGATAATGGCGACATATTCTCGCTCGCCGTTTCTCCGGAACTCAATGCTGAGCCCGTCGATCTCGGATTCGGCATTCCCGCGCTCGATGTTGACGGAACAAGAAAGCTCGGAGCGGGTGCTCTGTATGCCCCGGCGGATGAGATAAAATATGAACCTACGCGCATAAGACTCATTCCGTATTTCGCCTTTGCCAATCGAGGCGAGAGCGATATGAGAGTCTGGATGAACATAAAATAACTATATATGTATATATCCGCCCTTTTTGAGAGCGGGTATATTCTTTTTGCATTCCGTTTTATTGACACCGACATTTTCAATTGGTATAATTTGGTTAAAAACACAAAGGAGATAATTTTATGCAGCAGCTGGATATCCGAAGCTTCGATTCGACCCCGATACATTGCTATCTCTGGGATGACGTTGAGAATCCCAAGGGCGTTGTCCAGATCTCCCACGGAATGTGTGAATATGCCGGCAGATATCATGAGACCGCGCAGATGTTCAACGAGCACGGCTATATAGTCTTTGCCGACGATCACCGTGCCCACGGAAACACCGAGACCGATGAAAACCGCGGCAGGCATCCCGGCGATATTGAGAAGAAAACAGTCAAAGACCTTGTCTTCTTCTATAATTGGCTCAAGGATCGCTACCATCTCCCGCAGGTACTTATGGGTCACAGCTACGGCAGCTTCTTGGCGCAGGATTTTCTCCAGCAGGGGACTGACGTCAAGGCAGTCGCGCTCTGCGGAACCGCCGATATGGACGGCGCGCAGGCGGCTCTCGCTCTGCTTTGGCCGCTCGAGCTGTTCGCAAAGGACTGGTGCCCGAAGTTCGTCAACCCAGTCAGCGATATGATTTTCGACGCGCGCTATAAGGGAGAAAAAGGTCCGAGCCAGTGGGTGACGAGCGATGTTGCGCGCCGTCAGGTGTTTATCGATGACCCGATGGCGGGAATAGATATCAGCGTCAACTTCGATTGGAACATGATAAAGGCGTTTGGCAGGATATATAAAAAAGAAAACATCGCGAAAATAAGCCACGATGTCCGAATCGGCATATTCAGCGGCGACATGGATCCCATCGGCGGCACGAAATCGTCAAAGGCGAAGAAACTCCTGCGCCGCTATCAGAAAGCCGGACTCAATGCCGAGATACATATATATAAAGATGCCCGTCATGAGCTGCACAACGAGAAGTGCCGTGACGAATATTTCCGCGATCTCGTCGGATTTTTCGACAGCGCAGTGAAAGCGGCAGAGCCAGTAAAAGCCTGAATCCGTTGTATATCAATGCCTGTGCGGTTCTCTGTGTCCGCGCAGGCATCTTTGATATCATGGCCGCGTCAAATAAAATGAAAAAAATCTGAAATTTTTTGAAAATTAGTGTTGACAAGTTCCGCCGGTTGTGTTATTATAGTCGAGCACTTGAGGGACGGGACAAACGAAAGTGAGACGCGGACGGAAAGAAAAGTGCCGAGTACCTTGAACATTAAACAACG
>ENA-OPSQ01001956-OPSQ01001956.1-human-gut-metagenome-genome-assembly--contig:-NODE-1956-length-12632-cov-2.861255_pt1 | contig 12632 bp, 9 predicted proteins | sample MGYA00241456_ERZ501904 | MGnify/ENA primary metagenome ERZ501904 (study PRJEB25962, sample SAMEA2042452) | human gut metagenome | biome: human gut; feature: human-associated habitat; material: faeces...
CGCCGCGGAGCCCACGCCTTCGGCGACCCCTACAACGTTCAAATTGCAATACTTGGTGGAAGAAGGCAAGGGCACCCTGCAGGGCAATGACCAGAGCGGCGTAACTTCCATCGAAATGAACGCAGCCGAAAAGCAGACCGTGACCATTACCGCTGTGGCGGCGGACGGCTATACGTTCTATAAGTGGAGCGATGGCCTGACCACCGCTACCCGTGTGGACAGCGCGACCAAGGATATTTCCGTGACGGCAATGTTCAACGATGCCCGTGTGCAGATCAACCTGGATCAGGGCGAAAGCACCATCAAGCAGGGTGAATCCCTGACCATCAACGCCAGTGTCACCTTGGGCGGTAAGAGCTATGATAACAGCGGTGTGCAGTGGTCGGTCAACGATGACCTGATGCAGAATGGCGCCAGTTATACCTTTACGCCGAATGCCACCGGAGATTACCGCATCAAGGCCGGGCTGGAAGTCAACGGTACCTATACTTCGCAGGAACTGATGGTGCATGTGCAGGCACCGGCTACCACCGTCAGCATCACCGGTGTCAGCTCCATGCCGGCAGGCAGTACCACAACGCTGCAGGCCAACGTAAGCAATCCTTCGGGGGATACCACCTGGACCTGCGCCCAGAAGCCGCAGTGGAGTGCAACCGGCGATAACGTGCAGTTCAGCGCGGATACCGTTGGCAGCTATACCGTGCGTGCTGCCAACAATGGTCAGTATGCAGAGCTTGTCATCAACGTAACGGAACCCCTTTCGGACCCCACGGTAACCCCGGAACCAAGTGATTCGGGCGATCAGTTCCCGTTCTTCCCCTTTGGCGACGGAGACTGATTGCAGTCACACAGCGCCTGCCCCCGGCATAGCATAAGCCGGGAGGTGATCACATGTTTGTCTTTGACTGCGAGGCTGGCTATCAGCCGGATAACGGCCAGAACGATGTGACCGACGGCAGTGTGGAAAACTATGATTTTGACTGGGGCCAGCCCCTTGACACAGAACCCCTTGACGATGCGCTGACGGACGATGAACGGACGGAAGCACAGCACACGGAGTAATTGTTTTGGCGGCAGGGCAGCACCCCGGCAGATATCCGGCAAGAATAGACCGGAAAAAAGGAATAAATCTATGGCAAATTATACTTGTCTTTTACTGGATGTGGATAACACCCTGCTGGATTTTAACGCAGCAGAGCGTGCTGCGGTCGGCATTACGTTAGAGCATTACGGCATGCCCAACGGCCCCGAAGCATTGGAAACCTACCACCAGATCAACCGCCAGCTGTGGGACAGCCTTGCCAAAGGCGAGCTGAACCGCAGCAAGCTGTTTGCGGTGCGGTTTGGCCGCGTGATGCAGGCTCTTGGCACACCGGAAGCCGGCAACGCCCGCGAGATGAATGACTTTTATGAGAACGAGCTGGCCAACCATGCGGATCTGATGCCCGGCGCGCTGACCGCTCTGGAAGAACTGGGCGAAGTTGCTACCCTGGCAATCGTTTCCAACGGTGCTACCCAGGTACAGGAATCCCGCATTGCGGCATCCGGCATTGGCCGCTTTATGGATGGTGTGTATATCTCGGAAAAAGTGGGTGCGGCAAAGCCTTCGCCCAAGCTGCTGGACTATGCCATCCGGGACCTGGGGTTGACCAACCGCAGCCGTGTGCTGATGGTGGGGGACGACCTGCTGGCCGATATCAAGGGCGGTATCAACGCGGGGATCGATACCTGCTGGGTCAACTTTGCCAATGAGGAAAATAAAACCGGCATCCAGCCCAAATATACGGTGCACAGCTATGAAGAACTGTACCGCATTGTAATGGAGCCGGAAGAACTGGAAAATGTCGGCGTGCGCAACCGTCGGCATATGAACGAGGGCTGAAACAGACCAATGGAATGTGCCGCTGCCGGGGTAAAGAACTGAGCAACGGCACATTTTCGGGTTTGATGCGCCCTTTGGTGGAAGAGTAAAATAAACTGGCTGCTGCTTTAATGTGAATCTGAAAACAAAGAGCATGACGGATATTTCGCAAATACAAGCAGGATTTAAGGCTTTTTAATGCAAAATCCTGCTGTGTTTGTAGAAATAGACGATATTTTCGACTTTTCTGATACACCCTAGTGGCCAGGGATACGATAAGGTGTGAAATTATGCTGATCGAACTGCAGGACCTTGGCAAAAGCTTTGGCGAGCACGAGGTCTTAAAACATGTAACAGCCGGTGTGGAACGCGGCGACCGCATTGGTATTATTGGTGCAAACGGCACCGGAAAAACCACGCTCCTGCGTGTGCTGTGCGGCGAAAGCCTGCCCGATGCCGGTGACGCTGCCTTTGCGGCGGGGGCAACCTGCGGCTACCTGGAACAGACGGGTCATCTTGACCCGGAGAAAGACGTTTACGAAACCATGCGCCTTGCGTTCCAGCCTGCGCTTGACGCTATGGCGGAGCTGGAGACCCTGCAAAAGCAGCTGGCAGCTGACCTCCACAACACGGCTATTACGGATAAGATCACAGCCTGCAACGCAGTGATCGATGCCATGGATGCCTATAATATGGATACCCAGATCAAAAAGGTGCTCAACGGCATGGGCTTCCCGGCAGATACCTGGAAGAAAAAGGCCGGGGTGCTTTCCGGCGGCGAGCAGACCCGCCTGCGCTTGGCCCGCTTGCTGTTGGAACGTCCGGACATTCTGATTCTGGACGAACCCACCAACCATTTGGATCTGGAAACGATGGACTGGCTGGAAACCTATCTGAAAGCCTACCGCGGCGCAGTGCTGGTGGTCAGCCATGACCGCTACTTCCTGGATTCTGTCTGTACCCGTATCTGGGAGCTGCGCGGCAAAACCATCACCACCTACCGCGGCAACTACTCCGCCTACCTGCCCCAGCGCGAAGCAGCGGACGAGCGCCTGCAAAAACAGCATGATGCCGATGTGGAAAAGGCGGCCAAGCTGCAGGATTATATTGACCGCAACCTGGTGCGCGCTTCCACCACCAAAATGGCCCAGAGCCGCCGCAGACAGCTGGAAAAGCTGGAAATCACCGAAGCACCCCAGGCGGAAGCCCACCAGCTGAATTTCCGCTTTGAGTATGATATTGAGCCGTATGATGAGTTGGTCATCATGAAAGGCTTAACCATCCGCATTGGGGAACGCACCCTGTTGGAAGCACTGGATTATGTCGTCCACCGTGGGGACAAGCTGATTATTGCAGGCCCCAACGGCACCGGTAAATCCACCCTGCTGCAGGTATTGGACGGTAAGCGCCGCCCCTCCGGCGGTATGGTGCGGCTGGGCACTGGTGCCAAGCCCGGTATCTTTGTGCAGCAGCAGACCCGCCGCGCAGGCCGCGTGATCGATGCCATCTGGAACCAGTACCCCCGCTTTACCGAGCTGGAAGTGCGCAGCCACTTGGCCAGGTTCGGCTACCGCGGCGAGGAAGTGTTCAAGGACTGCGCCACCCTTTCCGGCGGTGAGATGGCCCGCCTGCGCTTTGCGGAGCTGGCCCTGGAACGCCCGAACCTGATGTTTTTGGACGAACCGACCAACCACCTGGATATTTTCATGCGCGAAACGCTGACTGATGCGCTGTCTGCCTACACGGGCACCCTGCTGCTGGTCACCCATGACCGCTACCTGATGCAGACCCTTGGCTGCCCGATCCTGTACCTGGAAGATGGCAAGGCGACTTTCTACCAGAACTTCCAGAAGCTGCATGACCGCGATACTTCCAAACAGCCGGAACCCGCCAAGCAGGAGGATAAGCCCCAGAAGGCAGGCTATGGCAAGGAGCAGCGCCGCCGCCGTGCCGAGGTGCGCACCCGCCTGAAAGCGCTGGAAACCGAGATCGAAGAGCTTGGCGCCCATATTGTTGAGCTGGAAAACGAGATCAACGACCCGGAGGTTCTGCGCGACCACCTGCTTTTGCGGGATAAGTGCGATGAACTGGATGATTCCCGCTTCCACCAGCAGGAACTGTATGACGAGTGGGAAAAGCTGGCAGAGGAACAGGACCGCATGGATGCAGAAAGTGATTCCTGAAAAACGCGTTGAGCGCTGCATCTGACACACCGGCCCGGAGGCCCTTTTTGCGGCAGATCCAGCTGCAAAAAATGAGAAAGATTAAAAACAGTAATGAAACTGTAACTTGCTTTCCTGATAAAAAGCGGTATACTATTTTTGATATTGGGCTTGTGCGGCTGGGCAGGTGCGCTGCATCATCCACCGCCAGCTATTTTGCATGTGTGCCGGTGCTTTGCCGGCTGGAGTAAAGCACGCTGCGCTTTTTTGCTAACCATGCGCAGCAGTAAGAAACAGGCAGGGAATACACTTTGCAGACAACGATCATCATAGCAACACATAAACCGTACTGGATACCGGAAGACCCCATGTCCCTGCCGGTACAGATGGGTCATGCCATCCACCCCGGCATTGGCTACATCGGGGACGATACCGGTGAAAATATTTCAGAGCGCAACGGCAATTTCTGCGAGCTGACGGGCCTGTACTGGGCGGCCAAAAACCTGGATTCCGATTATATCGGCATCGTGCATTACCGCCGTTACTTTGCCAGCCGCCTGCACCGTTTTGAGCGCAAAAAGCGTCGGGTCATCGGCCACGAGGAACTCAACGCTATTTTGGCCACCACCAATGTTGTGCTGCCTAAAGAGCGCCACTATTTTATTGAAACCAATTATACCCAGTATATCCACGCCCACCATGAACAGGATCTGCGGGTGACCCGCGCCATCATCGAGCGCAAATGCCCGGAGTATCTGCCGGCGTATGACACCTACATGTCCAAAACGCACGGCCATCACTTCAATATGTTCGTGATGAAAAAGGAACTGCTGCAGCACTACTGCACCTGGCTGTTCGATATTTTGTTTGAGCTGGAAAAAGAGCTGGATATCAGCAGCTATTCCACCAATGATAAGCGGGTGTTCGGCTTTGTGAGCGAGCGCCTGCTGGATGCCTGGCTGATCACCAACAACATCGCCTATGAAGAGCTTGACGTTGTATATATGGAAAGCCAGCATTGGCTGCGCAAGGGGATGGCCTTTTTGAACCGCAAGTTCTTCCCCCACAAGGAGGCTCACAAATGAAACGCACGGCAGCGGTTATTGTAACGTATAACCGCAAGGCAATGCTGCAGCGCTGCCTGCGGGCTTTGTGTACCCAAACGGCCGGTGTGCCGGAACTGTGGGTGATCGATAATGCCAGCACGGACGGCACGGCCGAACTGGTGGCGCAGCTGAACCTGCCAACCATGCACTATTATAATACCGGCAAAAACCTGGGTGGTGCAGGCGGCTTTGCCTGCGGCATCCAGCAGGCAGCGTGTTCCGGGGCAGAGTATCTGTGGATTATGGATGATGACTGCCTGCCGGAACCGGATGCCCTGCAGCAGCTGCTGCTGGCGGATGCCGAACTGGACGGGCAGTACGGCTGGCTTTCCTCCCGCGCACTGGCGCCGGACGGTAAAGACCAGCCCATGAACCTGCAGCGCAGCACGCCGTACAAAGATTTGGCAAGCTTTGCCGGGCCGCGGCAGCCCGCGGTTATGGCCAGCTTTGTTTCGCTGTTTTTGCGCAGCAGCACAGTGCAGCGCTTTGGCCTGCCCATTGCAGAATTTTTTATCTGGTCGGACGATTGGGAGTATACCCGCCGTATCTCCCGCAGCATGCCGTGCTATGTAATTCCCGCCAGCCGGGTGGTGCATGCAATGCAGAACGCCACGGTTGTCAACATTGCCACCGATACCCCGGACCGCTGGCCCCGCTACCGCTACTTTTACCGCAATGATGTGGTGCTTTACCGGCGGGAGGGGCTGCGTGGCTGGCTGTGGCTGATTGCCAAAGATGCCTGGCACAGCGTTCAGGTGCTGCGCCGCGGCCCGCAAAAATGTGAGCGGCTGGGCATTATCTGGCGCGGTTTTTTTGCTGGAGTCAACTTTCACCCAACCGTACAAGGCTTACCCACACAGGAGCAATGAACAATACACCACACACAAACTGCCTGACCCTGCGCCTGCTGCATGCGGCAAAGGGGTACAAAGCGGTTGCTTTTGATATTTTCGATACCTTGCTCAAGCGGGATTGCGCCCGCCCGGCGGATCTGTTCGCCCTGATGGAAGTTACCCATCAGGCGGCTCTCGGCTTTGCCGGGGCGCGCGCTGCCGCAGAGGCAGAAACCCGCCAGACCCTTGGCCGCGAGGTGACGCTGGCCGAAATTTATGCACATCCTGCCTTGCGGGGTACTGACCCCGCTGCAGAGTGCGCAGCGGAACTGGCTATGATTGCCCCCAACCGACCGGTAGCCCAAGCCGCTGCGGCCTGCCATGCCCGCGGGCAAAAGGTATATGCGGTTTCAGATATGTATCTGCCTAAAGAGCAGATCGAAGCCATGCTGCAAAAATGCGGGCTGGATTTTCTGGATGGAGTGTTCGTTTCCTGCGAGTACAGGGTGCAAAAGCGCAGCGGTAAGCTGTTCAAGCTTTTTTTGCAGCAAACTGCCTTGCGCCCGGCGGAAGTCTTGTTTGTGGGGGATAGCCCCCGCGCGGATTTTGCCGGGGCAGCGCTGGCGGGTATCCGCTGCTTTTTGCTGCCGCAGCCAACCCCGCTGCCATACACCAAAACCCCGGCGGATGCCGTAGGTGGTGTCGCAATTGCTACCTTGCAAAACTGCTGCCAGAATCTAAATCCCAGTGCTGCGCTGGGGGCAGAGCTGCTTGGCCCGCTGGCGGTTGGCTTTGCCACCTGGCTGCATGGGCAGCGCGCGGCTATACCGGGGGCAAAGCTTGTATTCCTGGCGCGGGATATGTACCTGGTGCGCCAGGTGTACCAGCTGCTGTACCCAGAAGAAGAAACCTTTTACCTGAAAGTATCCCGCCAAAGCCTTCTGCCCGCCCTGCTGCAATGCCCAATGAATGAGCAGGCGTTGGCACTTTTGGGGGATCCCCTGCCGCGCCAGCAGCTGACCCAGCGGCAGATCGCCGCCTATCTTGGCTTTGATTCCCCGAAGGGACACACCACCAAAACCTATGACCTGCGCACCCGCCCCTTGCCGTGCCGCACCAAAGAGATGCTGCTGGCCCTTGCGGCCCACAGCAAGCTGCCGGAAGGGGAGCCGCTGCGCAGGCGGGCAGAGCAGGCAAGAGCATATCTGGAACAGGCGGGCTTGACGGATAGCCCGGTGCTGCTGGTGGATATCGGCAGCGGCGGAACCACCCAGCGTGTGCTGGAAGAGCTGCTGCACACCCAGCTGTATGGCTGTTACCTTGCCTGCGATGCGCGCCTGCACCAGAACCTGCCGCCGGAGCGCGCCAAAACATTTTTGTTTGACGGCTGCCCAGCCCCCCTGTGGTACTGGGTGGGCCAGCCCATGCTGGAAGTTCTGCTCTCCGAGCCATGCGGCTCCACGGTGGGATACCACGCACAGGCCGGGCAGATGGTGCCGGAAATCGGGCAGGCGGGTGCAGATAACAGGGCAATCACCGCGCCGCTCTGGCAGGGCATGAGGGCTTTTGTTCAGCGCTGGCAGGCTGGCCCGCTGCGGGAAGTGCAAATTCCGCCGCAAACCTGCATCGCAGCGTTTTTGCAGATGGTGCAGGCCCCCCGCATGCAGGAGGTGCGCACCCTGGGTGAGATCACCGTGGAGGACGGCGGCAGCTGGAAGCTGGCTGGCCCAGCCAGCTGGGGCGCCTATCTGCACGCCCCGGCACAGCTGAAACGGGACCTTGCCCAGGCGCGCTGGAAACCTGCGTTTTTGCAGCGCCTGTTTGGCGTGCCGCTGCCATACGGCAAGGTGTACGCTGCACTGAAACATAAAAAGTAAGCATTAAAATGGAGATAGAATATAAACCAAAAGGCAGGTGAACCGTATGGAGCAGGCCCCATTGATCAGTATTATCATGCCTGTCTATAATGCCGGGGTGCTGCTGCATACCGCGGTGGAAAGCGTGCTGTGCCAGAGCTTTGCGGATTTTGAGCTGCTGCTGGTGGACGATGGCTCCACCGATGGCAGTGCTGCGCTGGCCCATGAACTGGCCAAAAAAGATGGCCGCATCCGGGTGCTGGAACAGCCCAATGCGGGCATCTGCGCTGCGCGCAACCTTGGCTTGCAGCATTGCCGCGGCCAGTGGTTCACCTTTTGTGATGATGATGATACCATGCTGCCCCATGCGTTGGAAACCCTGCTGGTCCTTGCCAAATCAACCGGGGCGGATGTGGTGCGCGGTGGCTACCGCCTGCTGCGGGCCAATGCTACAGGAACGGCTGTGGAGCTGCCCCCCCCGCCGGGGCAGACAATAATCATTCACAAGCCGGCGGGGCAGGGCTACCTGCAATTTTTGCAGCAAAGCGGGCCGCAGTTTGTCTGGAACGCTATGTACTGTACAAATCGGCTGGGCCATCTGCGCTTTGATGAAACCTGCCGCAAAGGGCTGGAAGATTTTGCCTTCAACGCGGCAGTGTTCCAGCAGGCAGATTCAGCCGCATATACGCCGCAGATCGTATATGAACACCTGGAGCGGCAGGGCAGTACCTCCGCCTGTGGGAACCCGGCAGCAGTGCAGGTACGGCTGCAATACCTGCCCCGGTGGGTGCAGGCGGAATATACCGCAGCCCGCGCCTGGTGCCCCCCGCAGCAGCTGCCAAAGGTGTGGAGCGCCCGCCAGGCAGAGTTTGTCACCTTTGTCATGCATCAGCTGCGGGATGGCCGCTTGCCGCCCAAAGCCAAAGCGGCTGCCTGGCACAGCCTGCAGCAGGCGCTGGCAGCCTGCCCCCACAGCAGGCTTGACTTTTGGTATGCACTGCGGCACAACAAAAAACAGGGTGCCGCACTGTTTTTGTTCCGTACCCACCTGCAGGGGCTGTATGCCTGCCTGCCAAACCGGGAGGAGAAACTGCTACAATGAAAACCATCCTTGTTACCGGCGCAGCCGGTTATATCGGCCGCCATGTTGTAAAAAAAGCACTGGATATGGGCTACCGCGTCATTGCATCGGACTTTGCCTTTAAGGGCGTGGACGAGCGTGCAGAATTCTGCGATGTGCCTATTTTCAGCGGGGACAAAAATATTTATGCGGCGTTGGGCAAGCCTGATGTCTGCATCCATATGGCCTGGCGGGATGGGGTCCGCCACAATGCGTCCAGCCACATGAAGGATCTTTCCTCCCATGTTACCTTCCTGAACAATATGGCAGCGGGCGGCCTTTCGGATTTGACCGTGATGGGCACCATGCACGAAGTCGGCTATTGGGAGGGCGCTATTGAGGATGATACCCCCTGCAACCCCCTGAGCCAATATGGCATTGCCAAAAATGCCCTGCGCCAGAGCATGATGCTTTCTTTGCAGGGCAACAGCTGCAACCTGCACTGGCTGCGCGCCTATTATATTACGGGCGATGAAGCCCATGGCAGTTCCATCTTTGCCAAAATCGCACAGGCAGAGCTGGACGGCAAAACAACTTTCCCGTTTACCAGCGGGCAGAATAAGTACGATTTTATTGATCTGGATGAACTGGCAACCATGATTGTGGCGGCCAGCGTGCAGAACAAGGTCAACGGCATCATCAACGTCTGCACCGGCCAGCCGCGGACCCTGGCTGACCGTGTGGAGCAGTTTCTGCGGGATAAAAACTATAAGATCAAACTGGATTACGGCGTTTTCCCGGACCGCCCGTATGACAGCCCCGGCGTTTGGGGCGACCCCACCAAGATTAACGCAATATTAAAAGATGCAGGTTTGGCATAACGATAACCGGAAAGGGTGACAGAATGAAACGACTGGGTATTTTTTTCTTTTACGAAAAAAACGGTGATGTGGATGATTTTATCACCTATTACCTGCGCGATCTTGCCCGTAACCTGACCGAGCTGATCGTTGTGTGCAACGGCAAGCTGAGCAAGCAGGGCCGCGCGGCATTTGAAGAATTTACCGATCAAATTATTGTGCGCGAAAACAAGGGCCTGGATGTGTGGGCCTATAAAACCGCGCTGGATCATTACGGCTGGCAGCGTTTGAGCGAATTTGACGAAGTGGTCATGACGAACTCTACCCTGATGGGCCCTGTGCGCCCCTTGAAAGAAATGTTTGACGCTATGGCCGAGCGCACCAACCTTGATTTTTGGGGCCTGACGATCCACCATGGGGCGGAGGGCAACCCCTTTAAGGGCAAACATCTTTATAATTACCTGCCGGTGCACATTCAGTCTCACTTTATTGTCTACCGCAAAAAGTTCATCCAGAGCAAAGAGCTGCAAAATTACTGGGATACCATGCCCATGATCGAAAGCTATACCGACTCTGTGCAGCGGTACGAATCGGTGTTTACCAAACAGTTTGCCGATAAAGGCTACCAGTGGGATGTCTATGTCAACACGGACGATCTGAAAGAGTTTACGGATTATCCGCTGCTTGTCTGCCCCACGCGGTTGCTGCGGGATAAAAAGTGCCCGCTGTTCAAGCGCCGCAGCTTTATGCATGATTTTGAGGCATACCTGAACGATACCGCCGGGGAGCCGGTGCGGGAACTGTACGCCTACCTGCGCGACCATACGGATTACCCGCTGGAGCTGATCTGGAAAAACATGATCCGCACCATGCACCCTTATGATTTTACCCGCAACCTGGGTCTGACCCGCCTGATTCCGGAAAGGGTACAGGATGAGGCCTGCGCCGCTGCCGTGCGCAAAAACCGCCGCATTGCGCTGTGCATGCACCTGTATTTTATGGATATGCTGCCCCAAAGCTGCGCCTTTGCCGCCAACATGCCGCCGGAGACTGACGTTTTTATTTCCACCAACACGCCGGAGAAAAAGCAGCAGATTGAAGAAGCGTTCCGCTCCCTGCCGCTGCATGCCGTTACCGTAAAGGTGGTCGAAAACCGCGGCCGCGATGTGGCAGCATTCCTGTGTGACCTTGCCCCGCAGATCCGGGAGTATGATTACGCCTGCTTTATGCACGATAAAAAGGCCATCCAGACCAAACCCGGAAGCGTTGGCGCCAGCTTTGGCTATGTCTGTAACGAGAATATCTGCAAAAACGCAGACTATGTGCTGAATGTGCTGACAGAATTTGAAAAAGACCCTTATCTGGGCCTGCTCTGCCCGCCGTTCCCCACGCATGGCGTGTATTTCATGAACATGTGCTCCAACGGCTGGGGCCCCAACTTTGATAATACCAAGGCCCTGATGAAAAAGCTGGGCATTGACCGCCCTATTTCCGGCGAAAAAATGCCCATTGCCCCCTTTGGCAGCGTATTCTGGTTCCGCGTAAAAGCATTGGCCCCACTGTTTGACCACGGCTGGAAGCACGAGGATTTCCCGCCAGAGCCGCTGCCGCAGGATGGTACCATCAGCCATGCCATTGAGCGTATCTATCCCTTTGTGGCGCAGGGGGCAGGGTATTACCCCGCCCAGGCCATGAGCGTTGATTATGCCGTTGCCCGCTGCGATTCCATGCAGGCATACGCGAGTGGTCTGATCCGCCCGCTTGCCCGCGTGTTTGACTGCACCACCTTTGGCAGTGCCGCTGCCAGCGCCGGTGCTTTTGCCGCGCGCAAGCACTGGTTCGGTTTTGGAAACTATGGCCCGTATGAGAATTCCAAGCGCCGCCGCGCCCGCAACTGGCTGCGTAAGCGGATGCCGAAATCCGCTTACGAAAACATGATGCGCGTTAAGCGCACGGTGTTGGGCCCCCATGACGTGAACTATGAGGATTAAGCCAACCGCTATGAAAAAACGGCTGATTATCTATTTCAATTATCACCCCAACGGGCAGGCTGATGCAGCCTGCCGCTTTGCTGTACAGCAAATGGCCGCAGTGGGGCAGGTGTTCTTTGTCAATAACGGCCCCTTGCAGCCGGAATCCCGCCAGTGGGCGCAAGGCTGCTGCCACACTGTGCTGGAGCGTGAAAACACAGGCTTTGATGTGGGAGCCTACCGGGACGCTGTTTTGCAGACCGGCCTGGATATGCTGCTGCAATACGATGAAGTGGTGCTGATGAACTATACCCTTGCCGGGCCGGTTGGGGATGTAGCTGCCATGTTTGTTGCGATGGATGGGCGCCCGGAGCTGGATTTCTGGGGCCTGACCCGCCACTATGCTATGCGCAGCCACCGCTTTGGCGGGGCAAAAGCCATGGTGCCGGAGCATATTCAATCCCACTTTGTTGTGGTGCGTTCCCGCATGATGGCAGACTTTTTTGCTTACTGGCAGGCGGCCGCCCTGCCCGCCAGCTATGAAGATTCCGTCCGCCTGCACGAAACGCAGTTTACCGCCCACTTTGCCGCCCTTGGTTACCGGTGGGATACCTTTGTGGATACAAAAGACCTGGCAAGCCTTTTCGTCAACCCCATTATGGCCTGCCCCAAGCTGCTGCTGGCGGACCGCGGGTGCCCGTTTTTCAAGCGCCGCAGCTTTTTTACCCCCTATGCGGATGAATTGCGCCGCACAGACGGCCAAGCCGCCGCAGAACTGTATGACTATCTGAAATCCGAGACTGATTACCCGGTGGATGACCTGCTGCGCGCACTTCTGCCGGTGCAGCCGCTGGCTGCCCTGGCGCAAAACCTGCACTGGCATTATATCCTGCCGCAAACGGCGGGGGGGGGGGCGGCCATTTT
>ENA-OPSQ01001963-OPSQ01001963.1-human-gut-metagenome-genome-assembly--contig:-NODE-1963-length-12594-cov-2.390382_pt1 | contig 12594 bp, 16 predicted proteins | sample MGYA00241456_ERZ501904 | MGnify/ENA primary metagenome ERZ501904 (study PRJEB25962, sample SAMEA2042452) | human gut metagenome | biome: human gut; feature: human-associated habitat; material: faeces...
GCCGCAGCGCGAACGCGGCTAACGATATTCGCAAGCTGATCGACGCCAGCGCCAGCAAAGTGCAGTCGGGCGCCGATCAGGTTCACGCCGCGGGACGTACCATGGATGATATTGTCGAGCAGGTGAAAAACGTCACGCAGCTTATCGCGCAGATCAGCCACGCCACCTCAGAGCAGGCGACAGGCCTGACAGAGCTGACCCGTGCCGTGGCAGAGCTGGACAGCATTACGCAGAAAAATGCGGACCTGGTCGAAGAGAGCGCGCAGATTTCCGCGATGGTTAAGCACCGGGCCGGACGCCTTGAAGATGCGGTTACCGTGCTGCATTAAGAAATACATGCTTCGATAAAGCCGTTTATTCCTCCTGGGTAAACGGCTTTTTTGTTTTTCAGAATAAGTTATGTTGTTAATGAAATATTAAGTAACTAAAAAAAGTGCCCGGTTTTTAATTGTTACAATCCAGATTCATTGAGAGTGAAAAATAAAAAAACGATCAAAGTCATAAAGTTAGCGTGTTTCCTGTCGATAACAGCGATCGTCTGAGAAATAATCACATCGATGGGGTAAATATGTTCATACATGACGTAAAGATCGGCACGAAATTATTTCTGGCGTTTGGATTATTTATTGTCCTGATGGTCGTCAGCGCAAGCTTGTCTCTGATGAGCCTGAATCGGGCAAACAATGGAATGCAAACCATCCTTACCAGCGACTATCCAACGACGGTAAAAGCGAACCAGTTAATCGACAACTTCCAGGAATTTATAAGCACGCAGCAGCTCATGCTGCTGGACGAACAGGGGACGTACACGGCGCAATCAGAGCAGCGTCTGAAGGCGATCAGCGAGCGCATCTCCGCAATCCTGAGCGAGCTGGACAACGCTCTCAAGGATAAAAAATCCCAACAGGTGCTGGCCGATATCCACGGCGTACGCCAGCAATATCTTGACTCGCGCTACCGCATTTTGCAGGCCGTGCAGAATAACGACCGTGCGGGCGCGATAAACGAAATGATGACCAACACCCTGAATCTGCAACAGTCCTATAAAGCGAAAGTGCAGGCGCTGATTGCGATCCAGGACCATGAAATGCAGAGTGCGGGCGAGCAGGTGGAAGGCGATTTCCGCACCAATCGTCTCCTGCTGGTCCTGATTACGCTTTTCAGCGTCGCGGCAACCATTCACGATTTTGATGAACGGGAATCTCTTCTGAAGGGAGCGCCAGATTTCTGTTTTACCACATCCGGTCGGTCCGGCAAGAATCTCACCGGCAGCATTATATCGCACGGTAAAGATGAAACCGGACTGCTACTCACCGCACTGATGGAGATGAAAACGCGCCTGCTGGAGATTGTGCAGCAGGTGCAAACCGGATCGGAAAACATCTCCAGCGCCGCCGCGCAAATTGTCGCGGGCAACCAGGATCTGGCTGCCCGCACGGAGGAGCAGGCCAGTTCCGTTGAACAAACGGCCGCGTCGATGGAGCAGATCACCGCTACGGTGAAGAACACCGCGTCCCACACCGGAGAAGCGACGAACCTGTCTGCCGATGCGGCTGCTGTGGTCAAAAACAACGGCGAGATGATGAAGCAGGTCACCAGCAAGATGCGCCTGATTAACGAAACATCGAACAGGATGTCCGACATTATCGACCTGATCGACGCCATTGCCTTCCAGACTAATATTCTGGCGCTGAATGCGGCGGTCGAAGCGGCGCGCGCGGGTGAGCATGGTCGTGGCTTTGCGGTGGTGGCGGGCGAGGTACGCCAGCTCGCGCAGAAAAGTGCAACATCTGCGAGTGAGATCCGCCAGCTGATTGAAAGCTCCACAAGCCAGACGCAGGACGGCATGAACCTTGTGGAGAAGGCCAGCGGGCTTATCAACGGCATGGTCGGCAACGTAGAGGAGATGGACGTAATCCTGCGTGAGATTCGCCAGGCCAGCCACGAACAGACGGAAGGCATCTCGCAGATCAACAGCGCGATTGGCCTGATAGACGCCACCACCCAGCAGAACTCCGCGCTGGTGGAGGAGTCCGTTGCGGCGGCGGCATCCCTTAACGAACAGGCCATGCACCTGAAAGAGCCGGTTCGCGTGTTCCGCGTGAGCGACGGCGTGCTGGCTTAATCCAGCTGGGAGATCTCCAGCGCCGCGCGGTCAATCACGCCGATAATCTGTTTCAACTGCGCGTCGCTGAGCTCTCCCTGATTAACCTTCAGATCCAGTACCGCTTTGAAGTTATCCAGCGCCCGCTTCATCTGCGGGTTTTTGCGCAGCTGGAAACCGACGGAGCGCGCCTTGATACGCGTCTGGATCTGCTCCAGCTGTTCCCGGTTATTTTCCAGCCACTGTTCTCCGGCGGCGTTAATCGCAATCCGCTTACGGCCGTTCTCTTCTTCGGTAATGGTGATAAGCGCCTGATCCTGCAAGTAATCCAGCGTCGGGTAGATCACGCCAGGGCTAGGCGTGTAATGTCCCTGAGTCAGGTTTTCGATCTCTTTGATCAGTTCGTAACCATGGCTCGCGTTGCGGGTCAGGATATCCAGGATCACCAGCCGCAAATCGCCATGACAAAAAAATCGTGGCCGGCGTCCGCCGCCGTCGTGTTCGTGTCGCATGTTTTTCCCTCAATTTGATATATCTAAACTATATCTAAGATATATTCAGATGTAATCTAAAAAATCTTGATTTCTTAGTTAATAGCAATCATTATCATTAAAAATTCATTCCGATATATCGTATTCACCTGAGAAGGGCATCAACATGGCATCTACCCGTTACCCTCAACGTGTCCGCAATGACCTGCGTTTTCGTGAGCTGAACGTGCTGCGCACTGAGCGAGTCAGCGCAGGATTTCAGCGCATTGTGCTAGGCGGCGAGGCGCTGGAGGGCTTTAGCTCTCGCGGCTTTGACGACCATACCAAAGTCTTTTTCCCGGCACCGGGCACCACTTTCGTGCCGCCTGTGGTGACCGATGAAGGCATCGACTGGGGCGACGGCACGCGTCCGCAGGCACGTGACTATACCCCGCTGTACGATGACGAAAAACATGAGCTGGCGCTCGATTTCTTCGTTCATGATGGCGGCATTGCCAGCAACTGGGCGGTAGAGGCTAAGGTGGGCGACAAGCTGACCATCGGCGGGCCGCGCGGTTCGCTGGTGGTGCCGGAAGATTACGCCTGGCAGCGGTACGTGTGCGACGAGTCGGGGATGCCCGGGCTGCGCCGCCGTTTAGAAGGCATCGCAAAACTGCCTGTTCGCCCGGCGATCCACGCCATCGTCACCGTGGGCGATTCGGCGTATCAGGACTATCTGGCGCACCTGAGCGGGTTCAACATCACCTGGGTTATCGGCCACAACGAGCAGGCGGTGGCCGACCATCTTGCCGCGCTGGCCGTGCCGGAAGAGGATTACTTTATCTGGCTGACCGGAGAGGGGAAGGTGGTGAAACGCCTGAGCCGTCAGTTTGAAAGCGACGCAATTGACCCGCAGCTGGTGCGCGCCAGCGCGTACTGGCACGCCAAATAATCAGGCAGCGGGATCCAGCTGCGCTTCGCTCACCTGATGTTCGAGCGAGGCGCATACCTCTTTCAGCGCTTTCTCCTGCTGGGCAAAGTAGGCTTCCATATTGCTGAGCGACGAGACGAGCAGCCAGGACTCTTCCTTCTCCAGCTCTGCCAGCTCGTTCACCAGAGTGTCGATTTGCTCACGCACCTGCGCCATCTTTTTACGAATACGTTCCAGGTCGTTCAGTCTGTCGCTTGCCATCATCGGTTCGAATCCTTGTTGCAGACGGGCGACCAGCGAGCGAATGGCCTTCACGTCGCCGCGCTGTTTGGCCTGGTTGAGTTGCACCATCATCCTGTTGGCCTCCTCTTTTAAATCATCGGCAACCAGATCCGGGTGGCATAGCTTGCTTGCCTGACGCCAGAGCCGCTTCAGCTCGTTCCGATCCTCTTCAGAGAGATCCTTGCCTTTACGCAGGCGAACTTCGGCATCATGATGCTGTTCGCGATACTTCTTGTACTCTTCGTTGGCCTCATCGCGCGCCTGACGTGCCGGCTCTTCTTCACGCGTTAAACCGGTCTCCAGCTCCATTGCTTCGGCCAGCAGGTTGGCAATCAGATTGCTTTGCTGCTGAAGATGTTTGCGCGCCTCTGCCGCCTGAACGGAATCCGCAGGCAGATCTCGCCAGCGCCGGGTGAGCGTTGTCAGAACCTCTACGGCCTGCGCCATATAGTCCTGGCAGCGGCGGTAATCCTCTTCCCGACGACGCGTCTCCGCCTGCTGACGACGCAGGTTAAGCTCCGCCAGCGTTTTACGCAGGGCGAGGATCTGCTGCATCAACGGCCCGAGGCGGGAAATAGAGATCGTTGAACTCATCTAGCTGCTGTACCCGGGCGTTACGGCGATCAATCAGATCGCGCAGACGCTCTTCCAGGGCTTTCAGCTCCAGCTTGCTGGCCGCCAGCTGTGGGTCACGCCACGGGGTAACGGCGCGCTGGCTTTGCAGCCAGGCGGTGATAGCGCGAAGGGCTGCGGTGTAGTTTTTCTGCTCAAGCGCCGCGACGATGGACAGGAGATCATCGTCAAAGGCTTCCTCTTTGAGACGTTTCAGCTGGCTCCGGATGATGTCGTCATCTTCCAGCTCAATGGCATTTTTAATGATTTCTAGCCGTTTGATCGGTGTGCTCATGATGCCTTTCGCTCTGGCGCTTAAGTATTTGAGTTAAGGTTAGTTGTTGTAAAAGCTACAGGAAATAATACACACGGATGATGATCGGCGCGATGGGGGATTTCTTTAGTTTTTAGGGTTTGTGAGGGGAAGCGACAGGCCGGGCTACGTGTGGTGGATTACTTACAAAAAAGCCACTCAATCGAGTGGCTTAACTGGATGATTATAAAGCTAAAATTTGGTGGCCCCTGCTGGACTTGAACCAGCGACCAAGCGATTATGAGTTCCTAACAGAACAACCGAAAATCAATAGTTTGCGTTTAAAAACAATGTATTAGATTATCAAAAATTATCTGTGATTATCATCGTTACTCATTTCTACCGCCATTTTACCGCCACTCATGGCTAAAGGGTTGAGCTTAACAGCATCCTCTAAATGGTCGGGGGCAAAGTGCGCGTATCGCATCGTCATCTTGATGTCAGTGTGACCGAGAACACGTTGCAAGACCAGAATATTCCCTCCATTCATCATGAAATGACTGGAGAAGGTGTGGCGCAATACATGAGTAAGTTGCCCGGGTGGTAATTCGATTCCAGTTCTTTCCAGAGCAGAACGAAACGCACCGTAGCACTCATTAAAAAGTTTTCCCTGCTTATCTTCCGTTAAGGAATGATAAAGCTCCTGGCTGATTGGCACTGTTCGGTTTTTTTTGCCTTTAGTTTTAGTGAATGTGATTTTGAATTTAGATAGCTGTGACTTTTTAAGCCCTTCGGCCTCAGACCAGCGAGCACCAGTAGCAAGACAAATCTTCACCACTGTCTCTAAGTCTCGATTTTCATGGCGTTTGCATTCTGAAAGGAGTAATGCGATCTGGTCTTGAGTTAGCCAGGCCATTTCCATTTCTTCCGTTCGGAATGGGCGCATATTTTTTAGAGGGTTTTCACCCTTCCATTCCCCAAGCCGATTTAGCTCATTGAACACGGCTCTAAAGTAAGCAAGCTCAAGATTGAGTGTGCGAGGTGATACCTCCTTTACCCTATTTGAGCGGGCATATTCACCTTGTAACCTTTTTTCCCTATAGCGGGAAAACATTTGCGCATCGAAATCACGTGCTAGCGGTTCCCCCATGCACTCAAATGCATGATGCATTGCCAATTGACGTTTTAACCCGTCTTTCAGAGTTATGCCGTGGGCGCTATACCAGGCGTCAACCAACTCTTTGACCGTTCGGCGATCTTCTTTTTCTTCTTGCCACGGATTTTGTACGGTGTATTGCTCAAAGGCCAGCGCCTCGCCTTTAGTCGCGAATTTTCTCCTAATGCGTTTCCCTTTCGCACCGTTTGGATAGAGTTCGCAAATCCAGCCGCCAGCCGGATTTTTACGGACTGTCATTAGTTAACCTCGCTGTATACACCGACCACGCGACCTAATGTTTTAATTTCATCTGCACCGCATTCGAAAGGTACTTTCCCTCCAGCTACGTGCAGTTTTCTGCCTGGCAGAACGGTTAATTCACGAATGCTCTTTGCACCCTCTATCTCCACAAGCCATGCACCGTCTGAAAGTAGGGCGTTAGGCTCGATAAAATGAGAGGCATTGTCAGCGATGATGCGTTGTGGGTTGTTCGGACTCCGACTGAAAAACTCTTTTGAAATCCTCAGCTCTGCACCTTCAATCAAACGACCTTCACTTAATGTGAATGATTTGATCGATAACTCCTCTGTTTCAGAAGTCGCGGTTATACGGGTACTGGATAGCTTTTCCCCTTTACCGGTGAGCAGCCACTCAACATTCGCACCGGTTTCAAGGGAACAATGGACTATGAAGTCATAAGATATTGCGCCTCGAGTGTACCTGTTCTGTAGGGAGCTGGCCGCTATGTTGAAATGCCTGGCTAATTGGATTTTTTGCCCAAACCCGTAGATCTCACAAATCCTATCTAAAACATGTTCGTTACTGATTTCTGAATCGATTTCCATAAAGTTCGCAATCTCGCATTGACTGTTGCGGCTTTTGCGCATTAATATGCGGCTTAGCCGTAACGGATTGATGATAATCGCTGACAATCGAAGAGCATCAATGATAATTATTGATAAACAGGGAATCATGCAATATGGCTTCTGAAATTACAATTGTGAAAATACCGAGTGAGATAGTTTCTCCTCATGAGTTTGCAGCTTTAGAGCGAGTCTCTATTGCTACCGTTCGTCGTTGGACTACTGGCAACAATCCTTGCTTACCAATCGAGCCGCGTGTCATCAAGCCTGGCCGTAAACGTGCAAGCGGTATGGTTCGCATCTACTACGCGCGCTTTAAAGAAGAGCAGTTGCGTAAGGCGTTGGGTCATTCCCGTTTCCAGCTCGTTATTGGTGTGTAATTCACTTTATGTGAATTCTAAGGATGCAGCATGTTTGATTTTCAGGTTTCCAAACATCCCCACTATGATGAAGCGTGCCGAGCTTTCGCGCAGCGTCACAATATTGCGCAACTTGCTGAGCGTGCCGGTATCAAGGTTCAAACGTTACGTAACAAGCTCAACCCAGACCAACCGCACCAGTTAACCCCCTTTGAGATTTTTACGCTCACCGATCTGACCGAAGACTCGACTATCGTTGATGGTTTTCTCGCGCAGATTCATTGCCTGCCATGCGTGCCGGTCAACGAGCTGGCAAAAGACAAATTGCAGTCATACGTTATGCGCGCGATGAGTGAACTCGGTGAACTGGCAAGCGGAGCCGTGTCTACGGAACGTCTTACCCCGTCTCGTAAGAGCAACATGATAGAGAGCGTTAATGCCGGTATTCGCATGTTGTCGCTTACTGCCCTCGCGTTACAGGCTCGATTCCAGGTTAATCCAGCGATGGCAAGCGCGGTTGATACCGTGAGCGGCCTCGGCTCTTCATTCGGTCTTATGTGAGGTGGTTATGTTGAAAAATGAACCGTCTTTCGCATCCCTGTTGGTTAAACCAAGCCCGGCTATGCACGGCGGTCACGGCTGGATTATCGGGCAGGATGGCAAACGCTGGCACCCGAGCCGCTCACAAGCCGATTTACTGGCTGGTTTATCTTCCCAAAAAAAGAGGGGCTCATGGCTATTGAATCTTTGCCGCAAACTGCGCCGCTAATGGCTGGTGAACGCCTTGCCGGTCTTAACTATGTTGCAGAGCTGCGTGCGAAACACCTGGGCGACAACAGCAAAGAGCTTGAAAGGTTTGTTGCCGATATGCGTGATAAACGTGATCCGCAACATGAAGAAAATAGCCGGGCATTATCAGCGATTTTCTTTCTGGCAAAAATACCGGGCGCACGCCATGACCTCAAATTAAGTGAGCTGACTACTGAGGAGAAAAAGGCGCTTATTACAGCGATGAATCATTTTCGCGCAGTAGTGAGCTTATTTCCCAAACGGCTGACCATGCCGAATTAACCCGAAACGAAATTAATGGCGTAAACCCGCCGGGCATTTTTTTGCCGGAAATCAGGAGAAAGACAATGCAAAAAGAATTACCAAAAATGTTTATCGCTGAAAGCGATCCCCTCATGGCCGTGATTGATATAGCCAAGAAAGAAGAGCGTAAAGCGCGCGCTGTAGCAGTTTCAATCCGCCTTGAAGCACTGGCCGTACATATCGCCACCAAGCGTATGTCCTGCTTAGAAGCCGCTGAACTGCTGAGAGGTGAAGCTGCACGCTATGAAAATGAATCATTGGAGTTGCACTGAATGAGCATTCACATCGAAATCGGTGATAACTGGGTTATTACCAGTGACAAATTTCAATTCATTTTGAATGAAAAGAAGGTTGTTAAATCAGGGAAAAATACTGGCGAGCAATGCCTCTCTACAATCGGCTATTACCCAAAAATCAACCAGCTTATTTCTGGCCTGATTCATCACCATATTCAGCATTCTGCCATTATTTCTCTTGAAGCTATGGCCGCTGAAATTGAGCGTGTAGTGCTGCTTTGTAGCAAGGCGCTCAATGAGGCTAATGTTGATGCCTAACTCTGCGGAAGATAAATACTATCCGTGGCGTGCTGCAAGAAAAGCGGTTAACCCCTACCTGAACCCGGCGGAAGTTGCGCCGGTTTCTGCGCTTTCAAACCTGATTACTCTCTACGCTGCGGACAATGAGCAGGAACAGCTGCGCCGCGAGGAAATGAGTAATCAGGTTTGGGAACGCTTTTTCTATAACGAATCACGCGATCCCGTTCAGCGTGACATGGCGCAGGAGCAACTCATAAGCCGCGCCAAAATGTCGCGGGAACAGCAAATCTTCAACCCTGAAATGGTAATAATTGCCAACGTTCTTGCCGAACCTACGCACATAAGCAAGCCCCTTTTTGAGAGAATTAAATATTTTCAAAGCCTGGACAAACCGAAGGCTTATTCCCGCTATTTGCGTGAAACCATCAGGCCTTGTCTTGAGCGGCTGGAGCGTGTGCGAGTCAGCCAGGTATCGGCATCTTTCCGTTTCATGGCAAGCCATGACGGGCTTGATGGTCTGCTTATGCTTCCTGAAATGAATCAGGAGCAAGTAAAGCGACTTTCTACCCTGGTCGCTGCTCACATGAGTTCGTGTCTTGATACGGCCTGCGGCGATCTGTTTGTTGATGAAGACGTAAAGCCAGAAGAAATCCGCAAGTCTTGGGAAAGGGTTGCGGCAGAGGCCATGCGCCTTGATGTTATACCACCGGCTTTCGAACAACTTCGCCGTAAGAAGCGCCGCCGTAAGCCAGTGCCCTACGAGCTTATTCCGGGTTCGCTGGCTCGAATGCTTTGCGCGGACTGGTGGTATCGCAAGCTGTGGCAAATGCGCTGCGAATGGCGCGAGGAACAATTGCGCGCTGTTTGTCTGGTTAACAAGAAAGCTTCACCGTATGTCAGCTATGAAGCCGTGATCCACAAGCGCGAGCAACGCCGTAAATCACTTGAATTCTTCCGCTCGCATGAGCTGGTCAACGCTGACGGCGACACGCTGGACATGGAAGAGGTGGTTAACGCCAGCAGCAGCAATCCTGCACATCGCCGTAACGAAATGATGGCCTGTGTTAAGGGGCTGGAGCTTATTGCAGAAATGCGCGGAGAGTGCGCGGTGTTCTATACCATAACCTGCCCTTCACGCTTCCATGCAACTCTCAATAACGGCAGACCCAATCCGAAGTGGACTAGCGAAACCGTTCGCCAGAGTAGCAATTATCTGGTGGAGACGTTCGCAGCATTCCGCAAAGCGATGCACAAAGCCGGGATGCGCTGGTATGGCGTCCGCGTTGCTGAGCCTCACCATGATGGTACTGTCCACTGGCATCTCCTGTGCTTCATGCGTAAGAAAGAACGCCGCGCCATCACTGCGATGTTGCGTAAATTCGCTATCCGAGAAGACCGTGAGGAACTGGGCTCTAATACCGGGCCACGGTTCAAGTCTGAGCTTATAAACCCGCGTAAAGGTACGCCTACAAGCTATATCGCAAAATACATCAGTAAGAATATTGACGGGCGCGGACTTGCCGGGGAAATCAGCAAAGAAACAGGGAAATCGCTGCGTGATAACGCTGAAAATGTTAACGCATGGGCATCGCTTCACCGTGTCCAGCAATTCCGATTTTTCGGTATACCGGGTCGCCAGGCATATCGCGAATTGCGTTTGTTGGCTGGTCAGGCATCAAGAAATCAGAGCGACAGCAAAGCAGGCGCAGCGGTACTGGATAATCCACGCCTTGATGCCGTTCTTGCTGCGGCCGATGCTGGTTGCTTCGCTACCTACATCATGAAACAGGGTGGCGTTTTGGTGCCACGCAAACACCATCTTGTCAGGACTGCATATGAGCTTAACGACGAGCCGAGCGCCTATGGCGATCATGGTGTGCGTATTTATGGCATCTGGTCACCAATAGCAGAGGGGCGAATTTGCACTCACGCGGTTAAGTGGAAAATGGTTCGTAAAGCCGTTGACCTTCAGGAGGCGACAGCCGACAAGGGCGCTTGCGCCCCTTGGACTCGTGGCAATAACTGTCCCCCTGTGGAAATTGTGAACAATTCAGAGGCTGGCTGTGCTGTCATACCACCAGATATTACAAACATGGCTCACCGGGAGTTGCAGGAATACCTGCACAGCATGGGCAAAAAAGAACTAAGGGAGTTAAACATCCGGTTACGCCTGGTTAAACCGAAGCGTAGAAAGGGCTATAAACAGGAAATAACAGCTCACCAGCGCTTACAGCTTGAGGCAGAGCTAAGTTCCAGAGGCTTTGACAGCAGTGATTCAGAAATTGACCTGCTTCTGCGTGGTGGCAGTATTCCGTCAGGTGGTGGGATGCGTATTTTCTACCGAAACCAGCGCTTGCGGGAAGATGATAAATGGCGTCAGTGCTACTAATACGCCTATCAAGTCGCTCTACCACTGACAACTGACTAGGAATGTCAGTAACTAAATTTTATTCATATCATGTACATACATGTCTCGCGCTATCAGATTTTTTTCTTCACATTTCCTATGTCTTCATTATACTGTTTATTTGTACAGTGCTTCACGTGGGAGGGTGTGTGGATAGAGAACTGAGCGAGCATGTCATGCTTGAAAGAGTAGAGTTGATTGCCCGTCTGACAACTGAGGGTGTATGTCAGGAAAGGGATCGTGAAATCGCTTTAAATTTAATAGCCGATTTGGCTAAACAGAACATGCTGAAAAGTAATTCTTTTTCTGTTGTGTTTTCGGCACAACCAATTAACCAACGAATAAAAAGAGAAAGTAAAGTGAGAATAAATATCACGTTGGATAAAGAGCAAAAGATTGGACAGCAGGTCGTTGACGCTTTTGAAAATGAGCTTAACCGCAGAGTTAAAAATGCGTTTCCATCGTCCCGCATTACAGTTAAAAAGGGCTCAATGACCGGGGTCGAAATCATGGGGTTTGATAGCGAATCAGACCGTGAGCGGCTTGATGGTATTCTCCAAGAAGTATGGGAAGACGAGAGCTGGCGTTAAATTGAGAATCCTGCCGTTTCGAAAGCTGGCATTTCGAGACGGCAGGATTGAACAACGAGCGCTGCGAGGCGTTAGCGCTTCCCTCAATTTCTATAAAAAAATGCCGTCAGGAATGACAGTATTTTTATGGAGGTGTTATGGGCGGAAAAGACCTAAATTTTCAGGTGGTCTATCGTGGTGAAGTTTTAGAGTATTACCGCCCGGGCGGGTGGGTATTCTTCCAGCGGCCAAAAGAGTGCGGTGGCGGGTACTGGTTAGGCCGGACGTATGATGGCGTTTTTATGATTGAATATGAGCGACCAGTATCACTTCATGACGGCATCGATTATTTAAATCTGTTGAACCGGGTTGAGGCAAAAAGCAACGAATTTGACCCGAATTTTTCCCTGTTTTAGTCCTGCACGCATCAGGTGCATGAGTTTGCATTCGTTTTTTACGTCAGGTTTTGCCAGCCAGCGCCAGCACTGGCGCGGCTCGGGGCTTCTGATGCGCCTGCATTAAAAGCGACCCATTAAGCGGGCAGGCGTGGCGGGGAGAGCATTGCGCGCTGGAGGTGTAATTTAATTTATTTATTTTTGCGCTCTCAGCGCTTCATAGCGGCAATATTTCAGTAAAAGCGTTGCTATGGGTGCGTGCGGATAAGGGCGGCGTGAGGCGCGTCTAGTGGTGCGTGTGATAATGCCGCCAGATAGCGGCATTTTTGGGCTGTGGGTTACTCTGAACCTGATTCGATGTCGTAATCCTTAAAGCGGATCACTTCCATTCCTAACCAGTCGTTTATCTCTTTGAAACGTTCCTGCAATGGCGAAAGCTCGTTGCGTACAAACACCTTTGCCACCTTCTCGACATCCCCTAGCGATGCGATATTTTCAGGCTTGCCGCCCATCAACTGAAACGGCACGCGGTGCGCATCAAGCAGGTCGGCGGCGCTCACCTTTT
>ENA-OPSQ01001966-OPSQ01001966.1-human-gut-metagenome-genome-assembly--contig:-NODE-1966-length-12559-cov-2.719450_pt1 | contig 12559 bp, 14 predicted proteins | sample MGYA00241456_ERZ501904 | MGnify/ENA primary metagenome ERZ501904 (study PRJEB25962, sample SAMEA2042452) | human gut metagenome | biome: human gut; feature: human-associated habitat; material: faeces...
TTGAAATAGTTTCCGTGCTGTCGGCAGCTTTAGCCAGACTGATCAACGCACCTGTCAGTTCGTCCTGTAATTTCGCTGTATCTGCTTTTTTTCCACAGACACCGGCATTTCCTGTACATCCGGCGCATCCGACGGTCTGTTCACACTGAAAGCAAAACATTTTCTTATTCATTTTTGTATTCTCCTTTCGCAAGCACATATGTGCAACAGAAAAATTATACATTATTTTTACAAAATTGTAAATAATCTGTTTATACCTTTTTTCGACACAATGGTACCCTGCAACACCTATGGACAAAATTGAGCGAAGTGTGATATAATGAGCATGGAAGAAAAGCGGCAAAACAGAAAGGATGGTAATCACCAATGAAAAAGACTCTCAGACTGACGGCTTTCGTTATGGCTGTGGCGATAATCGTCTGCGCCTTTGCGGGCTGCGGAGCGAAAATTGACAAGCTCATCGTCGGCAAGTGGAGCGACTCGCAGAACAACGCGACTATCGAGTTCAAAGAGGACGGCACTTTCCAGTATGAGTCGAGCAACCTCAATATCCTCGGCATCTCCGTCGGCACTTCGGTCTCCGGTACATACAAGGTCGACACCGAGGCTGACCCCGCGACCGTGACCATAGTCCCCGAGATAGCTATCGCAGGCTTCAAGGCGGGCACGGAGATAACCTTCACCGCGTCCTATAACAAGGACAACAAGGTGCTCACGCTCAATAACGACAGCTGGGGCACTCTGAACCTCACCGAAGTCGAGGCATAAAGCTGAAAACAAAACGGGACTGCCGGGTAACGGCAGTCCTTTGCTGTTTATATGAACTTCCGCAAAACGGAAGTTTTATTTTTTATATCAGCCTTTTGAGCGCTTCCGTGACTGCTGCCGCCGGGGCTTTGCCGCCGAGCGCGCGCATACACTGCCCGATAAGATACTGAAACGCCTGCGTCTTGCCGTCTCTGTACTGCGAGACGCTCTTTTCGTTTTCGGCGATAACGCGTTTGACCGCGTCTTCTATCGTCGCCGCGTCGGTCATCAGAGAAAGTCCGTTTTTTTGGACATATTCCGCCGGGTCGGCGTTTTCGGTCACTATTTTTACAAAGACTTTTTTCGCCGTGCCGCGGTTTATCTCCCCTGATGAGAGCATATTTATGAGCCTGCCCAACGAGTCGGGGCTGAATTTTGCATCTTCAATGCTCATTCCCGCGCCGCGAAGTACGGCTGGGAGCTCAACATTTATCCACGATGCGGCGTCCTTTGCGCTCTTGCAGAGCATAACCGTGCGGTCGAAGAGCTCCGCCGTGAACGGCGAGGACATCAGTGTGTCAATGTCCGCTCTGCCGAGATTATATTCTTCGCTCCAGCGAAGGCGCTTCGCCTGCGGCAGTTCGGGCATCTGATTTTTGATTTTCTCAATGTCGGGGGTTGAAACAACCACCGGCGGAATGTCCGGCTCGGGAAAATATTTGTAGTCGCTCGTGTCCTCTTTTGAGCGCATCGCGTAGCTCATACTTGCGCCGTCGTCCCAGCGCCGGGTCTCCTGAATGATATTTTCACCGTTTTCAATCAGCGATATTTGCCGCGCGCTCTCGCTTTTTATCGCGCGCTCGGCGGCTCTGAATGAGTTCAGATTTTTCATCTCCGTGCGCGTTCCGAGTTCTGTCTGACCCTCCGGGCGGACGGAGAGATTTATATCCGCTCTCAGCGAGCCCTCCTGCATCCGACAGTCCGAAACGCCGGAAAAGCGCATCAGCTCGCGCAGCTTTTCGAGATATTCGACCGCCTCCTCGGCGCTTCGCATATCCGGCTCGCTGACTATCTCAAGCAGCGGCACTCCGCAGCGGTTGCAATCGATGAGCGTGCGGTTGTCGTCGGGGGAGTGCATGAGCTTCCCCGCGTCCTCCTCCATGTGCATCTCTTTTATGCGTATAATTTTGCCGCTGTCGAGTGTGACCGAGCCGTTTCGGCACAGCGGCAGATATAACTGGGATATCTGATAAGCCTTCGGCAGGTCGGGGTAAAAATAATTTTTGCGGTCGAAGCAGCTTATCGGTGTTAGCTCGCAGCCCGCCGCGAGACCCGCGCGGACGGAAAGCTCAACGGCTTTTTTGTTCAGCGTCGGCAGAGTGCCGGGCAGTCCGAGACATACCGGGCAGACATGCGTGTTCGGCTCGCCGCCGAACTCAGTCGGGCAGGAGCAGAATATCTTTGTCTCAGTCAGCAGCTCTATGTGGACCTCGAGCCCGATAACAGTTTCGTATCTCATTTGAAAGCCTCCCATAGTACCTTGTAATGCCTAAAACTTTACAAGCATTGCGCCGTCCGACTGCGTTTAGCTGTGTCTTCAAACTTGTTCAACACGATCATACTCTGTAAATTTTTAAATGTTACAGGGTCAGACATCTTGCCGCGCCCAAAAGATTCTCGTCCGCGAACGGCGCCGCCATGAGCTGAAGCGCGGCTGTTTTTCCGCACGGCACGCTTATCGCCGGGAGTCCAGCGAGGTTAGCCGGAACGGTGTATGCGTCGCCGATATAAGTTTTCAGCGGGTCGTCAAGGCTCTCGCCGAGCTTCGGCGCAGTTGACGGATAAACGGCGCCCGCGATGAAATCATATTTTTTGAAAGCGTCCGAAAGCGTGTCGCGTATAACCCTGCGCGCTCTCAGCGCCTTGTTGTAATATGCGTCGTAGTATCCCGCGCTGAGCACGAAATTACCGAGCATTATCCTGCGCCTGACCTCGCGCCCGAAGCCCTCGGAGCGGCTTTTGATATACATTTTTGTCAGGTCGTCTGAATTTTGTGCGCGCCGTCCGAAGCGCACCCCGTCATACCGCGCAAGATTCGAGCTTGCCTGCGCGCAGGCGATTATATAATAGGCGGGCACGGCAAATTTGAGCGGCGGAAGCGAGAAATATTCAACCCTCGCGCCGAGCGATTCAGCTTTTTTGAGCGCATTATTCACCGCACTGCGTATATCTTCGCCGCAATTATCAATAAATTCATTCGGCACGCCTATAATTTTGCCGCAGAGCGAATAGGACTCGACAAAATCCGAACGGACGGGAGCAGTATCCTCTGTTGTAGAATCACCGCAGTCACGCCCGGATATTATCGCCGCGAGAGCCGCGCAGTCGGAGGCATTTCTCGCTATCGCGCCTATCTGGTCAAACGACGAGGCATAGGCGACAAGCCCGTTTCGGGAGACGGTGCCATAGGTCGGCTTGAAGCCGAATACCCCGCAGAACGCCGCGGGCTGTCTGACCGAGCCGCCCGTGTCCGAGCCGAGCGCGAGCGGGACTATCCCCGCCGCGACTACCGCCGCCGCGCCCGAAGACGAGCCGCCGGGCACGCGAGTTTTGTCAACGGGATTGAGCACCGCGCCGTAATACGAAGTCTCGCCCGTCGAGCCCATGGCGAACTCGTCCATGTTGAGCTTGCCGACGATAATAAGCCCCGCTTTTTCGAGCTTTTCTACTGCTGCCGCACTTACGGGCGGCACATAATTTTCGAGCATCCGCGACCCGCAGGTCATTTTGACATTTTCTACTGCGATGTTGTCCTTTATGCCTATCGGCACGCCCGCGAGCGGCGAGATATATTCGCCTGCATCGATGCGTTTTTGTATCTCCGAGCCTTTGCTATATGCGCGCTCGCGGCAGAGCGTGATGAAGCAGTTGAGTTCTTTATTCTGCTTCTCGGATTCATATACGGCGTCTAAGACTTCGACGATTTTTATCTCTCCGCACCTGATTTTTTCTGCCAGAACGAGGGCGGAATCTTTAATAATATCTCTCATAGCGCACCTCATTCCACTGTTTTCGGGACGCAGAAGCAGCCGCCCGCCGTTTCTGTGGCATTCGACAGAGCCTCGTCTACGCCGAGCGTCTCGCCCGGTTCATCCTCGCGCAGGACATTCACCGTGTCGGATAAATTGGTCAGCGGCTCAACGCCGTCGGTATCGAGCGCCGACAGCGTGTCCATATATGATATTATCTTTTCAAAATCTCTGCGGCAATCCTCGCGCTCGTCGGTGTCAAGCTCAATATGCGCGAGCGATTCGAGATGTGATATGAGTTCGTCGGATATTTCCATCTGCTGACCTCCGTAAGCTTTCTATTATAAATTATATCAGAAAAAGGCAAAATTTTCATTAGTTTCAGGCTCATAAAAACGCGAACCGGGGGAAAGAATATAAAACGGATTTGAAAAAATCCTAATTTTCCCGCGAAGGGATCTATGGAGTGTGCTCTCAATGGAAAACCGCAATCAGCAGAACAAGCAGGGTCAGAACCAGCAGAATCAGCAGCAGAACAACAAGCAGCAGAATCAGCAGGAGAACAAGGCCCAGAACAAGCGCAATAAGCTCAACGAGGAATAAACCTCACCCGCCGCGCGGCGGGTACATATCCGAAGCCTCTGTATTCTTTTGCAGGGGCTTTTTGTTATTGCAACTGCGGACTTTTTATGATAGAATACTCCTGTATAAGGCTCATATAAAAATGAAAGGAATGAATTTCAGTGGGAAAGAAAAGTTCATCTGAAAAGCTTGTTATAGCAGCCGCTTCCGCAGGTGCAGCAGTCGGCGCGGCATATCTTGCTGTCGGCAACGCGATTTTCAACAAGACCATGAGCAAAAAGTCCATCGCCAAAAAAATGGACGAGAAAAAGAACGAGTATGACGGTATCACCAAAGAAGGCATGGAGTGGTTTGACTCCGCAAGCCCCGCAAAGGTGAAGATAGTCACTCCCCGCGGCGGATATGTCCACGGCGAGATAATCCTTGCAGACGAGCCGAGCGATGTCTGGGTGATAGTCATCCACGGCTACACCGGCTCGCCCAGAAGAATGGGCTCGTTCGGCAAGAGGTTCCATGAGATGGGCTACAACTGCCTGTTCCCGTATCTCTGCGGCCACGGCGCGAGCGAGTCGAACTATGTCGCCATGGGCTGGAACGACAGAATCGACATCAAGGCGTGGATCGACTACATAATCAACGAGAATGCGAACGCGAAGATAGTGCTCTTCGGTCTCTCGATGGGCGCGGCTACAGTCATGATGACCACCGGAGAGCCGCTCGAATCGAATGTCGTCTGCGCTATTGAGGACTGCGGATATACATCCGTCTGGGACGAGTGCAGAGCCAACATGAAGGACGTTTACGGTCTGCCGACCTTCCCGTTCCTCTCCGCCGCAAGAAGCGCAACGATGCTGCGCGCGGGCTATGATATGAAGAAAGCCTCGTGCATCGAGCAGGTCTCGCGCTCCGTCACGCCGACCCTGTTCATCCATGGCGACAAGGACGACTTTGTCCCGTTCTGGATGCAGGAGCGCGTCTACCGCGCCGCCGCGTGCGACAAAGAGAAGTTGGTTATCCCCGGCGCACCGCACGCTGAGGCCTCGACCGTCGACCCCGAAAAATATTGGTCAACAGTTGATAAGTTTATCAAAAAGTATCTTTGATAATAATTAAAAATGAACCCCGTTGATTTGACGGGGAGTGAAAAAATCCTACCCATCTCGGGTAGGATTTTTTATGTCGGTTGTTTTGAATGGAGACGGGTGGATGAATCGCAAAATATCGCCATCAGCAGCTCTCATATGCCTCGCGGATAAGATCTGTTTCGCCCTTGAATAGAGCGTTGTCGCTTTTGATATCGTATTTTCTGTAGTCCCATTCGGGAGGCTCAAAGCGCGGCGAGAGATCATATTTTGAATAGCGAATGCCAGAGCTTTCGCCTGCATCGATTCTTTTTATTACTTCAAGCAAATCCTCTGCGCTTCACTGTCCGAAAAGGCGCTCTCATAGGCGTACATTGTTTTTTCGTCCTGCAATATTCCGCACAGATTGAAATAATCATTCCGATTGAATTTTCTCAGCACGAGCCTGTCGGTCTGAACAAAAATTTCTTTATTCATCTGCATTTTTCATGCTCCTGCGGACATGCTCTTTTATCGCCGAAAACGATTCGTCGCTGATGTCGTGCTCCATCTTGCACGCATCTTCCGCGGCGGTCTTTTCATCAACGCCGAGACGGACGAGAAATTTCGAGAGCAGAGTGTGGCGCTCGTATATTTTCTTAGCTACATCGAGCCCCGATTCGGTGAGGGTCAGATACCCTTCCTTGTCCATGAGAAGATAGCCGCCCTGTTTGAGAAGCCCGACGGCGCGGCTGACACTCGGCTTTGAAAAGCCCATATATTCCGCGACGTCGAGCGAGCGCACAACGCCGTTTTTTGAAAGCACATATATAGTTTCGAGATACATTTCACCCGATTCCTGAAGATGCATATCTGTTCCTCCCTTTTAGGTGTGTATATTGTTATGCATTAAAGGTATGATATCACTTCACTTAGGAAAAATCAAGGGCGTGAGGATATGTTTGAAATGTCCAAAGCAGGCGGTTAGCATAAGCTAATTGTTTGTGGATGTCGCCGAAATTGTGTTTTGCGGCAAAAAATTGAAAAAACTCTATTGACAGGGAACAACTATAGGAGTACCATATATTACGGTTAGCTGGCGCTAATCAATTTTAAAGCCCCAAGGTTAGCGTATGCTAATCCCGGAAATACAAAAGAGGAAGAGGGACTCAATATGATGCTTTTGATGCTCGCGCAGGTCGGCGAAGAGAATATCATCAAGAAGATAGGCGGCAGCCCGGAAGTAAAACAGCATCTCGAAAATCTCGGATTTGTCGTCGGCGGCACTGTAAAGGTAGTCAACGCCCTGGGCGGAAATGTTATAGTCAACGTCAAGGAGTCGCGCGTTGCCATCAGCGAAGAGATGGCGAAGAAAATCATGATATGACGGCGCTGCGGCGCAGTACATATAGTGTTGTGCCCAATAGGTACAAACCGCCCGATAAACGGCTGGTTTCCCGCCGTTATGCGCCCTCAAGGCTTGAAATACACTCGTATATCTGCGCCTTGTCGTGCACATCCGGCGAAAAATCCGCTCGTTTTCGGATGCAGAGCAGTTTTGAAGCAAACTTCAAAACCGATTTGTCCCCATTGGTCACAACACCACCAAGTGAAAAAGCACAAAAGGAGGATATAAGCAATGAAAACTCTCAGGCAGGCTAAGATCGGCGAAACGGTCAAGGTAGTCAAGCTCCACGGAGAGGGCGCAACAAAGCGCCGCATCATGGACATGGGACTGACCAAGGGCGTGGAGGTCTATATCCGTAAGGTTGCGCCTCTCGGCGATCCGGTCGAGATCACGGTGCGCGGCTATGAGCTCTCGCTCAGAAAGGCCGACGCGGACATGATCGAGGTCGAATAAGACCCCGCGCAGAAAAGCTGATATAATTTCAAGAAAGAGAGGCTATCAAAATGGATTTACGCATTGCTCTTGCGGGTAACCCCAACAGCGGTAAAACCACACTGTTCAACGCTCTCACCGGTTCGAACCAGTTCGTCGGTAACTGGCCGGGCGTTACGGTTGAGAAAAAAGAAGGAAAACTCAAAAAGCATGACGGCGTTATCATCACCGACCTTCCCGGTATCTATTCGCTCTCGCCCTACACCCTTGAGGAAGTTGTCGCGAGAAACTATCTTATCGATGAGCGCCCGGACGCTATACTTAACATAATCGACGGTACGAACCTCGAAAGAAACCTCTATCTCACCACCCAGCTGACCGAGCTCGGCATCCCCGTTGTTATCGCCATCAACATGATGGACGTCGTCAAGAAGAACGGCGACAAGATAAACGTCGATGAGCTCTCCCGCCAGCTCGGCTGCAAGATAGTTGAGATCTCCGCCCTTAAAGGTGACGGAGTCATGACTGCGGCCGAGGCGGCAATCGAGGCGGCGAAGAACACAAAGACCCTCCCGATGCATACATTTGAAGGCTCCGTCGAGCACGCTCTCGCGCACATTGAAGAGGCCGCCGTCCACGGACTTCCCGAGGAGCAGCAGAGATGGTACGCCATAAAGATTTTTGAGCGCGACGACAAGGTGCTTGCAAAGCTCAACCTCGACAAGGCAACCCTTGAGCACATCGAGGGCGACATTAAAGAGGTTGAGAAAGAGATGGATGACGACGCAGAGTCCATCATCACGAATGAGAGATATATCTATATCGCATCTATAATCAAAGCCTGCTACAAAAAGAAGAATGTCGGTCAGCTTTCGACCTCCGACAAGATCGATAAGATCGTCACAAACCGCTGGCTCGGACTTCCGATATTCGCAGTTATCATGTTCCTCGTCTACTACATCTCCATGGTCACTGTCGGCTCGTTCGCGACCGACTGGATGAACGACGGAGTGTTCGGCGACGGCTGGCACCTGCTCGGCATCGGCTCGAAGGCTTATTCGACTGACGCTGACGACTACACCGCCGCTACCGAGGCTGTCAGAGCATTCACCGGCATTGATTTCGGCGCAGAAGATTTCGACGCCGACAAGGCTCTTGCCGAGATGAAGGCTTATCAGCCCACAGCGGACACCGCAACGGTTGATGTTGAGGATGAGGAGACCCTCGCCGTCAACGCCATGACCGCTTATTATTCGGCAATCCCCGCAAACCTCTCCAAGGCTGACAAAGAAGCAACAGTAGGCATGACCTATGTTGACGCTGTCAAGTACCTTGAAAAGAAGGGCTTCGACGAGCCCGATCCCGCCGCTTACGGCGTGTGGGTGCCCGGCATTCCGGTTCTCGTCGGCAACGGACTTGAAAAGGTCGGCGCGGCCGACTGGCTCAGCGGACTTATCAACGACGGTATCGTAGCCGGCGTCGGCGCTGTCCTCGGCTTCGTTCCCCAGATGCTCGTCCTGTTCCTGCTCCTCGCATTCCTTGAGGCGTGCGGCTACATGGCTCGTATCGCATTCGTCCTTGACCGTATATTCCGCAAGTTCGGTCTCTCCGGCAAATCCTTCATCCCGATGCTTATCGGCACCGGCTGCGGCGTTCCCGGCATCATGGCGTCCCGTACCATTGAAAACGAGCGTGACCGCCGGATGACCATTATGACCACCACCTTTATCCCCTGCGGCGCGAAGGTTCCCTTTATCGCCATGATCGCGGGCGCCCTGTTCGGTGGCAGCGCATGGGTCGCAACTTCCGCTTACTTCATCGGCATGGCCGCCATCATCGTGTCCGGCATCATGCTGAAGAAGACCAAGATGTTCGCCGGTGAGCCTGCTCCCTTCGTTATGGAGCTGCCCGCCTACCACCTGCCCACCGTGTCCAACGTCCTGCGCAGCATGTGGGAGCGCGGCTGGTCCTTCATCAAGAAGGCAGGTACAATCATCCTTCTTTCAACTATTGTTGTCTGGTTCACCTCTTACTTCGGCTTCGTAGACGGCCACTTCGGAATGCTTGCAGAGGATCAGCTTGATCAGTCCCTGCTCGCAAAGGTCGGCTCGGCTATCGCCTGGATCTTCGTTCCGCTCGGCTGGGGCAACTGGCAGGCTACTGTCGCTTCGATCACCGGACTTGTCGCAAAGGAGAACATCGTCGGTACGATGGGCATCCTCTATGGCGCAGAGGGCAACGTTTATGCAACCCTTGCAAAGGCGTTCACCGGCCTGACCGCTTATTCGTTCCTCGTCTTCAACCTTCTGTGCGCTCCCTGCTTCGCAGCTATCGGCGCTATCAAGCGTGAGATGAACAGCGCAAAGTGGACCTGGTTCGCAATCGGCTATCAGTGCGGCTTCGCATATGTCGTCTCCCTGATGATAAACCAGTTCGGCAATCTCTTCACCGGCAACATCCACGGCGCAGTTGATATCGTAAGCCTTGTGTTCGCGTTCGCGTTCCTCGCCCTGATAATCTTCATGCTCGTGCGCCCCTACAAAGAGGCCACAAAGCTCGCATCCGATGTAAAGGTCACAAAATAAACCAAGCTATATGCTGTGAAAGGAGTCTTCCGAAATGCTTGCGTGGTTATCAAAGAATATTGCAACCATTATAATATGCCTTGTGCTTGCCGTTATCGTGACGCTGATAATATTCAGCCTCGTAAAAAATAAGAAAAAAGGCAAATCCTCCTGCGGCTGCAAATGTGCCCACTGTGCTATGGCTCCTGCCACAGCGCGAATCAGCAAAAGGGCAAAAAGCACAGCTGATAAGCACAACAGAACAGAAAAAAGGACGCAGCGCAAACTGCGTCCTTTTTGCATATCCCGGTGGATTTTTCCGCGCTTTGCTGATATAATCAAAGAAACCGCTCATATCGGAGGTGCAAAACTTGATATTTCAATTCGGCGAATACAAAATCGATGTTGATGGTGAAAAGACACGGCAGTTCTATGACCGCGCCAAAACGGTCAGCGAGGGGTGCCAATGCGACGGGTGTCTTAACTTCGAGAGAGCCGTCGACAAACTTCCGCAGAATATCCGGGACTTTTTCTCCGCGCTCGGCGTTGACATGAAAAAAATCTGCGAATGTTATGTCTATTGCGCCAAAGACGAAAACACGCTGTACTACGGCGGCTTTTGCCACATCTGCGGAACTTTACTCAGCGGCAAAAGCGCGTGGAAACCGACAAGCGACTCTACAGCCTGTTGGGACGAAAAAGCAACATATCCGCTCTCGCCAATTTTCGGCGTTTCATTCAGCGACCGTATCGACATGCCGGAGCCGGATTTTCCTCTTCCAGTTATTCAGCTCGACTTCGATGCGGATATCCCGTGGGTGCTCGAAAAGAGGAACAGCTATATTGACGGATAATGAGGCGAAAAAAGGAGCAAATACAACACACTTTGGGAATATGTCAAAAACAGCGGCGCGCAGTCGCTGAAGCTCACTTTTGATGAAATACAAAATATCGCCGGCGTGTCGATAGACCACTCGTTTCTGAACTTCAAAAAGGAGCTTACAAACTACGGCTATCGGGTCGGGAAAATCTCGATGAAAGAAAAGACGGTGAGTTTTGAGAAGAAATAAAATTGCGCAGATTTCGCGTGCGAATGATATCCGCTGATATCGCGAGCCTTTCCACTGCTCACTTTTACTTGCAACAAAAAATCCTACCCATCGGGGGCAGTCCAATAAAACAGTATATTGTTTTCGGGAAGCGGCATGAGTAATCATGCCGCTTTTCCGTTCATAACGTCATAGAGTAAATTGGCGGGGAGTATGCCGATATAGTTGTAGCTGATTGTCACATCCTGCACTCGGTGTCCGCTTGACTTGTCCGGTGCATGAACATATACGGCATTGACCATATCGTTCAGAATAGTGGGTGTCAGCTTCTCCAAGTACAGGTATTTCTTTGCCTGTCGGATAAACCTATCAACATTCTCCGCTTGATCTTCTTGATTCTGTATTTCGTTTTCAAGCATTTCAATCTTGGCTCTCAGGTCTGCCTGCTCCTGCTCATAATCATCAGCCAACATCTGAAAACGTGTTTCGGACAGTTTTCCGTTAACCATATCCTCATAAATACGCTTGAACAATCTGTCCAGTTCAGCCAGACGATTTTCGGATTTCTGCAGGGTTCGCTTTTTGGCAGAAAGGTCTTTCTTTGCTTCCTCGCTTCGCTTTGCACCCAACGCCCTGCGGAACGCATCCTCATAATCAGCAACACACTGGATCACCAACCTCATGTGTTGAAGTGTACCTTCTTCCAGCACCACAGCTCGGATGAAGTGAGTGTCGCAGACCTCCTTGCCCTTTTTACGGGAAGTGGAGCATACAAAGTGATCTTGTCTGGTTTCAAAACTGTTGCTGGTACAGTAGTACAATTTCTCACCGCAATCGGCACAGCGGACGAGACCGGAGAACATATTGGTCTTGCCTGTTCGGGCGGGTCTGCGTTTGTTCTTGCGAAGCTCCTGCACACGGGCAAAGGTTTCTTCGTCAATAATGGCTTCATGGGTGTTCTCGAAAATCTTCCATTGGTCTTGAGGGTTTTCGAGTTTCTTTTTGCTTCTGTACGACTGCTTACGGGTTTTGAAATTGACCATGTGACCAAGGTATTCCATCTTTTCCAGTATGCCGGTGATGGTGCGTGGTGCCCAATCGTAAGGATTATCCGGTGTCTTTGCAGGAGCATTTCGTCCCATCTTCATCCAATGAACTGTCGGACAATCCACCTTTGCTTCTTTCAGCTTCTTGGCGATTTGAGAGGGACCGAAGCCTTCCATGCACCATGCGAAGATATGACGGACAACTGCTGCGGCTTCATCATCGACAATCCAATGTCTTTTGGGGTTGTCGGGGTCTTTCATGTAGCCGTAGGGCGGGTTGGTGGTCAGATACTCACCGGATTCGCCTTTCTGCTTCATAACCGCTTTGACCTTTTTACTGCTGTCCTTGACATAGAACTCATTGATGATATTCAAGAACGGAGTAAAGTCATTATCCTGCTGATTGGCACTGTCCACACCGCTGTTCACAGCGATGAAGCGGATATCGTGTTCGGGAAAAAGCATTTCCGTGTAAAGACCGACTTCCAGATAATTTCTGCCGATACGACTCATATCCTTTGCAATGATAACGCCGACCTTATCGTTCTCGACCAACTCAATCATTCGTTTCCAGTCGGGGCGGTTGAAAGCTGACGTTAGATAACGATACTTTTGAAAACACTGGAAAATCAAGGTTTTTC
>ENA-OPSQ01001974-OPSQ01001974.1-human-gut-metagenome-genome-assembly--contig:-NODE-1974-length-12521-cov-2.812370_pt1 | contig 12521 bp, 6 predicted proteins | sample MGYA00241456_ERZ501904 | MGnify/ENA primary metagenome ERZ501904 (study PRJEB25962, sample SAMEA2042452) | human gut metagenome | biome: human gut; feature: human-associated habitat; material: faeces...
TTACCGGCTTCAAATATCCCGCCATGAGCAAAAAGCTAAATATGCTGTCTGCGCCATCCGTTATTCTTGGGTAAATGACATCCATATTCAATGAAGTCTGCACATGTTTCCCCTGCATCAATAAGATCAGGTCATCCGCAATTTCCGGTGTCAATGTTCTCATGATCTCACGAATGATCTCATTATCACTGGTGTTCGTCCAAAAAGGCCTCGGTTTACACTCATTATTAAAATAATTTGCTACTGACCACGGATTATATATTTCACGATTTCCAAACAAATATCCGTCATACCACTCCTGCAATTCATTCAATTTATCCTCGCGTCCATAGTAAGCAGCCATAGTTGTTACTTCGTCTGATGTAAACCCAAAATACTCACTGTATTTTTCATCCAAAACAGAATTTACAACCAGATTATTCAATCCACTGAACAGATTCTCTTTTGAAACACGCAGTATGCCTGTAAGGACTCCAAATGCCAGTGCCAGATTATCCTTCAATCCGCCCGACATAAAATTTCTCATAAAAGTGATCACTTCATTATAAAACCCTTTTGAGTGTCCCTGCTGGATAGGTGTATCATATTCATCAATCAAAACCACAATCTTTTTGTTGTGATATTTTTCCAGCATCCGGCTTAAATTAAGCAACGCCCTTGTATATTCAACATTGCTCAAAGTTCCTTTCTGCATCCTGTCGAGATAATCCTTCTCAACTACATCTAATCCATCCCATGAGAGAATTTCAGCATGGCGCATATATTCATCCCGTATCACGAGTCTTATAGCTTCCAGAGAATCTTTCCAGTTATCGAATTTTACATCTTTGAACGTGATATATATAACCGGATATGCTCCCTGCTGTTTTCGATAAAACTCACCGCAATCCCATATCTTTTTATCCCGAAAATATACAGAATTGTCCTCATCCGTTTTTTCAAAAAAGACCTTCAGCATATCAACTGCCAATGTTTTTCCAAATCTTCTTGGTCTGGTAAACAATGTGACAGCTGCATGATCATCTATTAAATCCCTGATCAAAAGAGTTTTATCTACATAATAGCTGTTTTTTACCGTATCAATGTATGATGTGCTTCCAACGGCACAGGGAAGTGAAACATTCTTTTTTCCAGTCATATTGTACCTCCGATCATCCGTAATCTGATATTTTCATTATACGCAAAAAGCTGTAAAACTCAATGTGAATTTTACAGCTTCTATATAAATGAGTGCTGATTACAGAGATAAAAGTGTGCAGGATTTTTGAATTACATTATGTAAAGATATGCGAAGCAGCCGTTCTTCCATTACTCCGCATATCTGAAAAAAACTAGTTGATGTAGTTAGCTGCTGCTCCCATATAATCGATTGCTTCATCAGCTGTCAGATACTGACCTTCCATAACAAGGGAAAAATCTGAATTTGCAATTGCAACGGAACCGTCGTCTGCTTCTACAAATACTGCTGAGAAATCATCACCTGTATAAACATCTGTTGTGCTGATCTCAGTCCAGTCAATGTTATCTTCATCTGTAACATTTGTTACATTAGAATCATCATATGCTCCACAAAGGACATCTCCCTGTCCATCCTGTGGAACGATCATTAATGAAACATAGCTATATCCATCCGGATCTCTAAAGAGTGTGATCACATACTCTGTATTATCATCATCCACTGCATATAATGCTGCATCAACAAGATCTGCTGTTACATCAAGAAGGGAAAATCCTTCTTCCTCTGTTGTGTCTGCTGCTTCTGCTGCATCTTCCACATCCACTGCATCCTCTTCTGTATCTGCTGCATCATCAGCTGCTGTGTCTGTTGTAGTTGTCTGCTGATCATTGTCAGCTGGTGCTGCTGCATCTGATGAACCACCACATGCTGTAATATTAAGAGCCATTGCTCCAACAAGTAATGCTGTTAATAACTTTTTCTTCATTTGAATCTCCTCTTTCTACTATTCATATTTTTGATAAAAATAGAATTTTTTTTGTAAATTTCCTGCCCACTTTTATCTCTGTAATCAGCTTATTTTTCATTTGAAAAATTATTTGTGCAATGCCTTATCTGGCATGGTTTCTTTTTCTTTTCGCAAAAATTCCTGCAAGTCCTGCGCATGAAACCATCAGAAGTACTGTACAAAGTGCCATGCTGAAATCTTCACCTGTCTTTGGAGATTTTGCACTCTGGTCAGTGTTTTCGGCTACCGTAAAGTTTGTTGCCGCTGTTCCATCTGTCCAAATAAGTTCAAAGGAATGATTTCCTGCTGACAGACTCTTAAGGTATTCCGGTTTGAAGGTAATGATGGTAGATCCTTCTGTGACCGTATAATTGATTGGATCAACCGTTACTCCATCCACCTTGACCTCACGGAATTTTGAAATCTCACCGCTTCCTCTGATTGCAAGGCTTCCATCTGTATTCTGTGTCCATGAACTGCCTGCTCCATCCAAAATATCATACGTTACCTGTGCCGGTGCCGAAGCTGCCGGTGCTGTTGTGGTTGATGTAGCCGGTGTTGATGTAGCCGGTGCCGGATCCGGTGTCGGGGTTGTTGCTTCCGGTGTCGGATTTGGAGCCGGCGTTGGGGTTGGGGTTGGAGTCGGCGCTGGATTTGAGCCCGCATTGATTTCGCCGTATGGTGCGTTACAAATGCTGCAAATGGCTCTGTCTTTATCGGTAGCTGTACCGCCGGAACATTTTTCCGTCTGCTTGTGACTGCTGTTCGATGCGCAGATACGGGTATGCGTTCCGTCGCCGTTGGAAGTCCATGCTCCCCAGTTATGTTCATGATTCAATGCCGGTACAATCTCATAACCACACTCTGTGCAAATCTGTGCAGCATCCTCTGTGGCAGCCGGTCCCGGTATATGAGCTATAACGGTATCCGTTGCAGTACAACCCGCGGTCTTGCATACATGTGCATGACCGTCTGCACCCTTATATCCCCATGAAGAAACATCGAAATCATGTGATGCGAAATCACCATATTCTCCACCACAGGTCGTGCAGACTGCCTTGCTCTGACAGGTAGCTGTACCGCCGGAGCAGTCCGCTCTTTCCGTGTGGCTGGCATCTGACGAGCAGATACGGGTATGCGTTCCGTCGCCGTTGGAAGTCCATGCTCCCCAATCGTGGGTGTGTGTCGTCCATTTTATTGTATTATTTGCTGCGTCAAAGTCAGCTACAAAATTTGCGTTATCGCAGTAGAAAATGTTTTTTGCATCAAATGAAGATACGCTTGGATCAACAGTTGCCAAAGTCTGATCTTGCGTAGAAGTATCTTTCATATAAACATAAATTTTTGCGTCACTGTTTAATGTATCAGTGATTTTAGTCTTATTCATATAACTAACAAGATTGTTACTTTCACCAGTTGTCAACTTATTTCCTTCGATTACCGGTGAGCCGGAAAGTTCCAGACTGCCCCTGCAATATACACCGCCACCATTAGCTTTATTATAATCATAATTATAGGGATAGGCGGTGTTGCCTGTGATGCTTCCTCCTTTCATGCAAAATGTACCGGTTGTGTGCACCCATACTCCGCCGCCACCGTGCGACTGCATCGTTGCACTTGTCACCTTATTGCCGCTAATCGTACCATCGAACATATTAAATGTCCCCTTATACACAGATACACCGCCACCGAAATATTGTGCAGTATTGCCGGTAATACTGCCACCATACATATTAAAAGTGTCCAGACTAGAAACTGCTCCACCCATGCTTGAAACTTCGTTTCCACTAATCTCGCCACCATGCATATTAAAAGTGCCTTTATCAACCTCCACGCCTGCGCCGTTTGCTTGATACTTGCTTGCACATTTATTATTACAAATCTTACTACCATACATATTAAAAGTGCCGTTAGAAACCAACACGCCTCTTCCCCATTCCACATCCGAATGAGAAATAGAACTGCTGCCTTTACAATCCGTCAGAGTCAGTGTACCGCCTTTATCAACTTCAAAAACATTTCCTGCACTCTTCATATTAATATTGTGACCATTTAGGCAAATTTTAACATCACCTTTTACAATGATACTATAGCTTGGTTCAAAGCTATCTGATAAATAATAGCAGCCCGCCGGTAACTCTAAATTATTATCAGTGCTTTGTATAGTTGTTTCACCTATTTTCAGTGTGTCCTCTGAACCTGTCAGTTTCGCAAATTCCAAGTTAGTGTGGGAGCTGTCGTCAGTACAGCTACTACCACAGACCGGATGGCTATGTTCATTTGCCGCCTGCACCTGCAATGTACCGTGCGGTACTGCCGGAACAACACCTGCTACCATTCCGAATACCAGTAAACCGGAAAGTATTTTTGCAATTCCTTTGCTCATTCTCTTTTTTCTTATCATGTGTATTCTCCTCCTGCATTTGTTTGTAACTATTCAGAGCCAAGGCAATTTTCATAAATTTGCGAATCATGCTTGCATGAATGAGCATAATTTTGAAAATTTCTTTGGCGAAGTAACCACAATGAGCAAATAACAAGCATGCTTGTTATTCAAGGAAAGCTCTGAGAGAACGATTTTGCGAATGAGGTTCTGAATAGTTACATCTTCTTACTTATTCAACGACGTGATGAGATCAGAAAGTGTGGACAGATAATCAGATGTCACATCTTTGTCCGTGGACTTGTCTGTCGTCTCCGAATCTTTTTCTGTACTCTTTGTCTCCTCCTCACTGTCTTTTGTCTCTGTCTCAGCAGTTTCGGTCTCCTCCACAGACTCTGTGCCCTCTGTCATGTCATTGTCTGACGTAGTACCGTCTCCGGTAAGAGAGATATCGATATTCGCTGCCGCAGAGTTAACAAAAAGCTTTTTATCAAAATCGTCGTATCCCTCTGCCTCCGCATGCAATGTGTGCACGCCATAGGTCAGTACCACAGGTGCGCTGTAATCCACAGTATCCCCATCAATGGAAAGCGTTGCTCCCTCCACATCAATATAAAATATGATACTTCCAGTCTTAGGGCCCTCACCTTTTAATTCATCCAGATCAAGCGTGCAGGTCTCCCCTCTTGCGATCTCCACCTCTGTGCTGCCGCCATATCCTTCATTTGCAACGGTAACCGTATAAGTTCCCTCCGGGATCTCCAGCTTCATATTGTGTGTGATCTGTGCAAAAATCTTACTTCCCACCTGAATAAAACTTCCCTCAAATACGGATGTATTCTTTAACTCCAGAGTTCCCTGTCCGGTAGTGACGGATACGGATAATATTTTTGTTCCGATTCCAACGACACGGATCTCATCTTTTTCGTTCAGGTCGGACAGACGGATTTTTTCTCCATTCGATTCCACGAACAAATCTGCGTCATACGAATACTTGGAATCCGCAATTTTGAAAATCCCACGCTCTGTATCTACCGAATATTTTGTGATATCCGAATATTCCCAGACTTCATCTGCGATCTGTGCCTGCAAGAGCCGTCCTTCGCCATCTTTTTTTCCAATATGGATCACCCTGCCCGGCTCAAAATCCATCGTTGTTGCACTGTTTCCGTATTTATCCAGAAAGTCTGTAGACAATGAATAAACATACAGATACTGCTTTCCTGATGCAAGCTGCTTTAAATTCAACTGTTCATTGGTCATGTCATTGCCAATGATCAGATAGAGATCGGTTCCGATCGATGTCTCCGCCCCTGCACCCTCTGCTTCCTCAGTATCTGCCGCTGTCTCTTTCGCCGGATTATAATACTGTGCAGTCGAGACCGGTCTTGTCTGCTGTCCACAACCCGCTAATAAAATCATACTTAAAATAATGCTATAAAACATGTATCTTAATTTTCTCAACGTATCACCTCTTATGTAAATTGCGAAACTCATCAAAGCGTAAATAGAATTGTGAAAAAAAAGTTTCGCTGTTACCTAATTATATCCTATTTTCTACTTTCCCTGCAAGCGTCTGCAAAAAATGCTCCCTCGCCCCCTCCTGTGTGATCACCTTGTTGAGTTTTTCGGTGTTTCTGCCGGAAAGCCATGCTTTGTGGGACTGGCTATAATGATTTGCAATTTTCCAGAATTTCTCGGGGTATGCAAGGTAAAAATACAGATAGGACAATTCCTGTGGCCTTAATTTCCGTACGGAATCATATGCCCCGATCAGCTCCATTCCAAGCGATGTGTTCCAATTATTCTTTTCCATCATCTTCCGGACAAAATTCGAGAGGTCACTCACCCGGATCTGATAGGAAAAATTGAGGAAATTGACGACCGCCACGCCCTCTCTGGAAAAAACGACATTGTGCTGGTTGTAGTCGCCATGGCAGAATCCGGTCAGTTCTTCACAGATCTCCATATTTTTCAACTGCTCTGTGACAGCCTGTGCCTTTTCAAAAAAACCTGCAAACTGGCGCATGAACATTTCTTCAAACTCATTTTTCTGTTTTCTGCCACGGATATAGTTGCGCACCTGCCGCAATTCACGGTTATGTTTTTCATAAAGCAAAAGCAGGGCGTTAGGATTCATTTTTACAAACTCAGGTACCTCGTCCGGATACTGTTCAGTTGCATTATGTAAACCAGCGAGCAGTCTTACCGCATACACCATGTCCTCCCTGCTCTTCGTATCGCACTCAGCTCCACGGAAAACTGACAATAGCAGATAATTCTGTTCCTCTTCGTCCCTGGCAAAAATTTCCCCTTCTTTTGTATAAAAGATCTGCTCTGCCACAATATTCTGCCCCTTCAGGAAATCAAGCATTCCAGCCAGAAATTCCGCACGCTCCACAGAGCCCCTATACTCCTTCAGCGCGCGCATTCCGAGATCTGTTTCACACAAAAAACAGTCCCTTCCCTTCGAAATAGACTTTACCTCCATCTCATATTGTTCTGCTATCTGTTCCGGCCTGATATACATGAAAATCCCCTCCATACGATGAATCTGCGATAAGAGAGCAAAATGCTCTCCTGCCGTGTCAATTCATCATATGTGAGGGGATGCGATATTATGAACCTGTTCCATTAATTTTTCTTTCGTGTTGTCCTCCGGGTGTTCCAGCACATACTCCAAAAGCTGTTTCAGCGTCTCACCGATCACCTTTCCCGGCTGCATTCCATCTGCGATCAGATCCGTTCCCGTAACCGCAAGTTCCTTTATGGAAAGACACTGTTTCTTCGCCATAATCTGCTCATATATTTCTTCGTATTCCTTTAAATACTCTGCTTTTTCCTCCCGCCTGTATGCGCTCTGTGCCAGCATGTCCGCTCTTTTTACTGCAAAAAGCAGCGGATACTGATCCACACCGTTCCGGTAGATCGCCCTGCGGACCGTCCGCTCCTGCAAAGGTGGATTGTCATCGTGGCATAAGATCAGTCTACAAACCCGGTCGGTTGTATCATTGTCAAACTTCAGCCGCCGCAAAATCTTCCTTGCCACAAGACTTCCTTCCTGTGGGTGTCCATAAAAGTGATCCACGCCATGCTCATCTGTGGTTCTGCACATCGGTTTTGCCACATCATGTAACAGCATTGTAATACGCGCCACTTTATCCGGCTGTATCTCCATCAGGGCATGCAACGTGTGCTCCCCCACAGAATAGCAGTGATGCGGATTATTCTGCGGTGTTTTCATCATCTCGTCAAATTCCGGCAGAAAAACTGCGGTGAGTCCTGTCTCATACGCCGCACGCAACTGTTCCGGGTGTCCGGACGTGAGAAGTTTTACCATCTCAATCTGAATACGTTCTGCACTCACTTTTGCAATGTTTGGTGCCAGGGAAACAATCGCCTCCCTTGTCCGGTCTTCAATCATAAATCCCAGCTGCGATGCGAAACGAACTGCACGAAGCATACGAAGTGCATCCTCTGCAAACCGCTCCACAGCAGCTCCCACGCACCGGATCACACCGCGCTCTAAATCTCCCACACCATCAAACGCATCGACCAGCCCATCCTTATCATTGTAAGCCATGGCATTGATCGTAAAATCGCGGCGCTTCAGATCTTCTAACAGATTGGAAGTAAACTGTACCTCCTTAGGATGCCTTGCATCCTCATATTCCCCGTCTATACGGTATGTGGTCACCTCGAATCCCTCATGTTCAAGCATCACGGTAACCGTTCCATGCTGGATCCCAGTATCTATGGTATGTCGGAATAACTCTTTTACCTGTTCCGGTTTTGCTGATGTCGTGATGTCCCAGTCCATAGGAATCCGTCCTAACATCGTATCACGGACGCACCCACCTACAGCATAGGCCTCAAAGCCATGCTGTGTCAGTGTGTCAATAATATAAGTTACTTTCTCAGGTAAAACGATTTTCATATACGATAGGTTCCTTTTGTCGTTGTTTTGATCGAATATAACAGATCATCCGCCCTCTTGATCATCTCTGTCATATCATTTTCCGTACAGATATGGTCTCCGGCTGCAATACCGATGGAGCAGGAGATCTGATGCTGTTTATCGATTGAGAATGACTGTCCGAGTTTTTCACTGATCTCCGCCGAAAATCCGTCTGCCTCATCAATAATCTGATAGATACGCTCTGCCTTTTCTTTGAAAATATCCCTGTCATCTGTATAAAGGAAGATCAGGAACTCATCCCCGCCATAACGGCACACAAAACCATCTTTTCCACAGACTTCCGTAAAAATATCAGCCATTTTGATCAGAACGAAATCGCCCACATCATGTCCGTACGTATCATTATAGTGTTTGAAATTGTCCAGGTCAATAAACATCACTCCCAGCTTTGGTTTTCTTTTTTCCCCTGCGATCTCTTTCAGAAGTGCGTCTAATTTGCGGTAGAACCCTTCACGGTTATAGCACCCTGTCAGCTGGTCTGTAACTGCCGACATATACAGTTTTGTATTCATCTCATAAATCTTGTCATAGGCATCAAGCCTGTTCAATGCGTAACGCACCTCACGGAACAGAAGCTGATAAAAGTTCAGATCGTCCTCATCAAGCATATAACGGTTCACCGAGGAATGCCAGTTATCCTTCATCAGCACATAGGTGATGACAATATTCTCGATTTTTGCGTTGTTAAAAAATGGGATCGCCACCATAGAACACACATCTTCATCACCAAAAATCGATGTGATATCCTGATGTTCAGAATAATTGCTGCTGATCTTGGAGATCACAAATCCACCCGCATTTTTCCGCATGGATTTTTCCATGATCTTCATGATCTCCGGCGTCATCTCTTTCTCTGTGTCATTGTAAAGTACCTGCGGCACCCTCTCGCTATAGCGGATATAGACTGCCCGGTCGACGTCAAAATGATTTAAAAATGTCTTCATGACCATATTGAGCATCTCTTTTGCAGTGATACCATTTACATCGATCAGTTTCTGCCAGATAGAAATAAAGTCGAGCTGTTCTTTCTTACTCTTATATGCCCGCTCCACGCTCTCCTGCTTTAACAGATCCTCGATTTCCCTGGTTGATAATTCCTCACAGTCGTCATCTACCGGTGGCAGAAGATCTTTCATATCCTCCGCGTACTCATGGAACATGATACGATGTGTCTCTTCATACTGTTTTAAAATAGACTCTTCCTGCTCATAAAGGATCTCTTTTCCTGCATTCCTGAAGCATTCCATCCTGTTCCTTCGGAACAGCACATAACAGAAAAACTGGTTTCCCTCTGCTCTCTTTAAATAAATATCTGCCTGCTCATATAATTTTAGTGCCTCCTCGTTGTCTCCGTCATGCTGTGCTAATAATGCCTTGGAAAACGTATAGAGGAACATATCATCATCTGCCTTTGCGTAGTCATGCACAGTGGCGAGGTTGTTTTCTGTCTTTTCCTTCTCGAAAATATAATTCAAAAACTGGCGGCAGCTATACAGATACCGCTCACAGTTAAAACGGTTTCCCTGCAAAATGGAAACCAGAGCAAACAATCCGTACAGTTTGGACAGATTGCAGACACGCAGACTGTTCAGATGCAGCTTTTCAATCGCTTTCATACACTGTGTCAGGTATTCCTGCGCCTTGTCATACTGCCCCAGCATAACGCAGTTCAATGACATATTATAGTGTACTTCTGCAATATCCTCCGGTTTTCTCAGTTTACATAATATTTTAATCGCCTTGTTGTAATAGCTCTGAGCTCTCTCATTTTCTCCCATTGCGCATAAATTATACGCAATACCGGAATAGATCCTTCCACCCTCCACGCTGTCAACATCTTTCATCGCCTCATAAGTACGGATCGAATATAACAGGGAAACTTCGTACTCGCCATTTGTGGATGCTATCATGATATTTTTCCGGTATGCAATGCTGATAAGCTGCTCATTGCCAATCTCTTTTGCCAGCGCAACGCCCTTCGAAAAATAAATCAAAAATGCTTCCGACCGGTACGCTTTTGCCACGATCTCCGGTTTATTGTCGTATGCATAAATATAAATATGCGCCAGATGATTTTTGTAATGGTACTCATTCAGCTTCTCGATCAGTTTATCGCTGATCTCAATATCCTGGGCACAGAAGAAAATATTGCACCAGCCGGACATCTGGTTCTGCGCTTTTAAAAGTTCCGCACGGAACACTAAAAAATCATCCCCAAGCGCTTCTCCGCACTCCTTTGCCTTCTGTACATAAATCATGGCTTCCTCTAACTTGCCAAGATACATGTAAGAAGTTGCCATCCAGAAATTATAATAAAATGCTCCCTCTTTCTCCTGATCCTGCAGTTTTTCCAGATCTTCGCAGGATTCCAGAGCCTTCGCAATATCTCTTTGCAGTACCGACACCATAATCTGTAACAGCAAAAGCTGATAATGCTTTTTCTCAGAAATCGTAAAGTTATCAAACTTGATCCGGCGCTCAATCTTGCTCAGATGATGGTCTGCCTGGTCAAAATCCAAAAAGTATACCAGATTATTCAGTTTCCGATAGCCATCGTCACTCTCATAATCAGAGTAATAGTCCATGACATCCGGTTCCATGTTCCTGCCTGCATTTCCGATATGGTACACCATGTTCCGGTCATCCATACTCTCACAGATTGCATCCCACTCTTCATGTGCAAATTCCGGAATCGACTGCACATCATTGACTCCCAAGACAATGCCGATATTTTTATTCTTTGTCTGAAGCAGTCTGTTGGTAAGCTGCATGGTACTTTTCGAAGCCAGCTGAAAGCGGTTCAACACAATGACGACCGGACGGATCTCTGATAATTTCTGAAGCATCGTCACGATCGAATTGCGCATGCGTTCCTGCTCATACTCTACCTCATCGATCAGGATCTGTTCCGTTCTCTCGCAAAATCCGTTTTCAAAATAACTTTCAAATACAGGTCTCTGAAGCTTGTAGACATCACATTCTTCCATAAACTCTTCCAGTGTGCCACTGCAATACCTGTGAAACATCTGCCGGATCAGTCCCAGATACGGTTCATAAGCCTCTGCAATCTTATTATAAGAAAACTCATGACAGGTAAAAAAGATGTCTGACTGATCCTTGTAATGATTGACACTCTCTAAATCCCATATGGAAAAATCATTGCTATACCGCACAAGGATACTGTTATGTTCTACATTCCCAATTCCACTTACAACCTGTTCAATAACCCCGTTATAATACTTATCTATCATACGATTCCCTTTTGCTCCCAAAACACGCTTGCTGTTTTGTCACATTCTATATCAATATCCCATATCCGTTAAACAATAAAACGTTCCACATTTTTCTGCAGTTTTTCAGCAGAACGATAGGTTGTCTCTGCCTTCTGTTTAATTGCCTCTGCCTCCTGCACAACAATTCCTACTTTTTCAGCAATATCCGTTGTTCCGGTAGCTCCCTCTGTCGCAGTCTTGCTGACATCGGAGATAGCATCCATCACTCCGTTAATGGATGCGAGCAGCTGCTCCGATGACGCTGAGAAATCTGTTACAAGGGAATCTACATTGGCAGCATCACTATTATAGGAATTTGCCATTTCTGCAAATCCTCCAAGACTCTCCACAACATCATTTCCGACAAACTCCAGCAGCCTCTCTGCATCATTTGCAAGATTCTCAACGGCTGCGGTCACATTGCCAGTCACTTCCTGAATATGGGCAACTGCTGCTTTGGACTGCTCTGCCAATACTCGGATTTCATCCGCAACAACCGCAAATCCTTTTCCTGACTCTCCGGCTCTTGCCGCCTCAATCGATGCATTGAGCGATAACAGGTTCGTCTGCTCCGAAATATCTGTAATGACAGAAACAAACTGATTGATCGTCTCCGATTCGCGCTTCAAGTCTTCGATGCTTTCTTCCACCTTCGCGGTCACAGCTGTCGTCTCATTCGCGCGCTGTCCCAGCTGTTCGATCCGGTCCATACCTTTGCGGATCATCTCCTCCGCCTCAGACACAAGCGTCTCTACCTCGCGCGCCACACGGTTGACTTCCTGAATCTCCTCGGAAAGCGTTCCCGTCTTGCTCACGCACTCCTGCGCATGTGTGGACTGCCGCTCCATGCCCTCGTTGATCTCACCGATCGCGTTTGCTATATCCTGCGAATACTCCTGAATAATACCGGATGCATTCGTCAC
>ENA-OPSQ01001980-OPSQ01001980.1-human-gut-metagenome-genome-assembly--contig:-NODE-1980-length-12492-cov-2.163785_pt1 | contig 12492 bp, 6 predicted proteins | sample MGYA00241456_ERZ501904 | MGnify/ENA primary metagenome ERZ501904 (study PRJEB25962, sample SAMEA2042452) | human gut metagenome | biome: human gut; feature: human-associated habitat; material: faeces...
TGTCTCTTTTATCATCGGGACGAGGTCGAGAACCTCGTTGATTCTCTTTGCGGATATCTCCGCTTTCGGAAGCATCACGAACAGCGACGCTGCCATGGAGACCGCGTAGATTATCATTATCATATAGACCATGAACGCCTGCAGATCGCCGACGGTGTTCGCTATCTGCACGCTGTCCGCTACGGCGTCGAGCGCGTCTATCTGATCCGCCGCCATCTTGAGGAGAATGGCGACTATGACATAGCAAAGAAGCGTTGCGAGCGGAATGAGGAACGCGAAAATACGATTTATCTTGAGCATGAGTCCGGTCAGGTCGTAGTTTGCCTTTCTGAACTTCTCGTCCTCATATTCCGAGCGGTTGAACGCGCGGATAACTCTGATTCCGCTGAGTTTCTCGCGCAGGATGAGATTGAGTCTGTCGGTCTTTTTCTGCGCCTTGTCGAACATCGGCAGAACCTGCTTTGCGACGACGAGGGCGATAACCAAAATTATCGGAATAGCGATGAACATGACGGTCGAGAGCCTTTTGTTCAGCGTGAACGCCATGAACGCGCCGCCGACCATGACTATCGGCGCGCTGATAATAATGCGGATCATCATCAGGATCATGTCCTGAATCTGGCGGATGTCGTTTGTCGTTCTCGTTATCAGCGAGGGCGTGCCTATTTTATCTATATCGCACTGGCTCAGCGACTCGACCTTGACGAACAGCGCGCGGCGAAGCGACAGACCGAAGCAGGCGGAGACCTTTGAAGAATAGTAGCTGCCCGCGATTGCCGCGCCTATCGCGATAGCGGAGAGCACCGCCATAACGCCGCCGATGAGCTGAACAGTGCCCATGCGCCCGTCGCCGATGCCGGTGTTTATCATCAGAGCCATCATCGCGGGCAGAATCAGCTGCATAAGATTGTTGAACAGCGAGAAAAACAGCGCCGCCACGGTAGCTCCCATATATGGCTTTAGAAATTTAACTATCTTTGTCACGAAGCGCGATACCTCCGTCTGTCGAAAAAAAGACATAATTACAATTTATTTTATCATTGAAATGTGAACGGTTCAATAACTTTGGTAAACTTTCGGCGATAAATTGAATATATATTGCACGGACTCAATAAAAAGGGGAGAAAATATGGACTGGTATTCGATGAGCGCCGCAGACGCGGTCGGCAAACTCAGCAGCAGCGTTGACAGGGGCTTGAGCTCGCGCGAAGCGGAGAAGCGGCTCGGGCAGGACGGCGAAAACATACTGCGCGGCAAAAAGAAAAAAAGTATCATCGCGGAATTTTTCGAGCAGTTCAAAGATTTCACCGTGATAGTTCTGCTCATAGCGAGCGGAGTGTCATTTGCGACCTCGTTTTTAGAGGAACACGGCGACTTCGCCGACCCGATAATGATACTGATAATAGTTATCCTCAACGCCGCAGTCGGGGTCATTCAGCAGCGGCGCGCGGAGCATTCGCTCGAGGCGCTTAAAAATATGTCCGCGCCGACGGCGGCAGTCATAAGAGACGGAAAAGAGACAAAAATCCCTGCGTCGGAAGTTGTTCGCGGGGATATTATAGAAGTCCGTGCGGGCGATCTCGTCCCCGCCGATGCGCGGCTGATATCTTCACATTCGCTGTCGGCTCAGGAGAGCGCGCTGACCGGCGAATCCATGCCGTGCGAAAAGGACGCTCTCTGCCGTATTCCGGACGGCAGTCCGCAGGCGGAGCTCAAAAATATGATATTTTCGTCCTCAGTCATAACCGCAGGTCACGCCAGAGCGGTCGTGACTCAGACGGGCATGGACACGGCGGTCGGGAAGATAGCGCATCTTCTGAACACAGAAGACGAACCGACAACGCCGCTGCAAATAAAGCTCGCGAAGATAGGAAAAGTTCTCGGCATCGGCGCGCTGGCGATATGCGCGCTGATATTCGTGCTCAGCATCCTGCGCGGCATGGGCGTGCTCAGCGCGTTCATGCTCTCGGTGAGCCTCGCCGTTGCGGCTATCCCCGAGGGACTGCCCGCAGTTGTCACCGTTGTGCTCTCGCTCGGAGTGCAGAAGATGGCGAAGAGCAACGCAGTCATACGCCGCCTGCCTGCAGTCGAAACGCTCGGCGCGGCAACATATATCTGCTCCGATAAGACAGGTACGCTGACACAAAATAAAATGACAGTCACTGCCGCTTGCTCACCGTCTGGCGAAATTCAGCTGACCGGCGAAGAGGCAAAAAAGCTTTTCTCCCTTGCGGCGCTCTGCTGCGACGCAAAATACGAGGGCAAGGGCAAGGTATCAGGTGAGCCGACAGAGGCTGCGATAGTCTCGGCGGCGGAGCGATCCGGCACCGATACAGTGAAGCTCAACCGCCAAAAGCCCAGAACCGATGAAATACCGTTCTCGTCCGAGCGAAAGATGATGTCCGTCGCGATAAAAGACGGAGACAAAATAATAACGGTCGCAAAAGGCGCACCCGATGTGCTGATAAAAAAGTGTTCCGATATAATATTAAACGGAACAAAAAGCCCTCTGACTTCGGCTTGGCGCGAAAAAATACTGAGTCTCAATGCCTCTCTTGCCGAGCGGGCATTAAGAGTCATCGCCGTCGCCACGGGCGAGACAAACGGGGGAAAAATAAGCGAGACGGGGCTGACATTCTGCGGGCTTATCGGCATGGAGGATCCGCCGCGCGAAGAGGCATATGAGGCGGTCAAAACCTGCCGCCGCGCGGGAATAACGCCTGTTATGATAACCGGCGACCATGCGGGCACCGCCTGCGCCACGGCGAAAAAGCTCGGCATACTCTCGCGCTCCGGCGAATGTCTGACGGGCGCGCAGATAGACAAAATGGGCGAGAACGAATTCGCGCGCGCCGTGCGCTCCTGCCGCGTATATGCGCGTGTGACGCCGGAGCACAAAGTTCGGATAGTCAAGGCTCTGCGCGCCCACGGCGAGGTTGTTGCGATGACGGGCGACGGGGTCAACGACGCGCCCGCATTAAAGGCCGCCGATATCGGCTGCGCCATGGGCAAGGGCGGCACGCAGGTGGCGCAGAACGCCGCCGACATGATTCTGACCGACGACAATTTTGCGACAATAGTCAAAGCCGTCGCCCAGGGGCGCGGAATATATGACAACATCCGCCGCGCCATACACTATCTGCTCGGCTGCAACATCGGCGAGATACTCTGCGTCTTTGCCGCCACTCTCTTCGGCATGCCCGCGCCGCTCCTGCCGATACAGCTTTTGTGGATAAATCTCGTCACAGACTCCCTGCCCGCGCTCGCGCTCGGCGCGGAGAGGCTCGACAGCCGCATCATGCAGCGTCCCCCGCGCGACAGCTCAAAGAGCTTTTTCGCCGACCGCACGGGGCTCGACATAGCCCTCGAGGGAATGTTGATAGGCGCGCTGAGTCTGTTTGCGTTCGTCGCGGGCAACTCGCTCTTTAAAAATTCCTGCGTCGAGCTTGGACGCACCATGGCGTTTGCGACGCAGAGCCTCTGCGAGATAGCTCATTCGTTCAATATGCGCTCGCGCCGCTCGGTTTTCAGCATCGGTATTTTTTCAAACAGAAAGCTCACTATTTGCGCCGCCCTCTGCGCCGCGCTCCAGCTCATTGTTATGACCGTCCCGCCGCTGCGGGTGCTGTTCGATGTGTCCGTGCTCAATATATATGAGTGGCTGACCGTCGCCGCCCTCGCCCTCGCACCGATAGCGTTTTCCGAACTCGGCAAAGCGGTTGGAGGGAAGAGGGAGGAATGATTTGCATGACCTGACAACCCCCAACTTATCGCAAATTATAAAAACAGCCCCGGAAAACTCCGGGGCTTATTATATGTATCACTGTGTCAATCCGAGCTTCTTTGCCATTTCGGCGGTCTTGAGTTCGAGCAGTTTGGAGACTCCGTCCTCCTGCATCGTGACTCCGTAGAGGACATCGGCCTCCTCCATCGTGCCGCGTCTGTGCGTGATGAGTATGAACTGTGTGTTCTTCGTCATGCGGCGAGCATACTGTGCGTAGCGCGTGACGTTGACATCGTCGAGCGCCGCCTCGACCTCGTCGAAGAAGCAGAACGGCGCGGGAGTGACCTTGAGGATAGAGAACAGCAGCGCGATTGCCGCAAGTCCCTTTTCGCCGCCCGAGAGCAGGTCGATGTTCTGAACATTCTTGCCCGGGGGCTGAACCTTTATCTCAATGGCACATTCGAGTACGTCGAGCGGATTCTCAAGAATAAGCTCCGCCTTGCCGCCGCCGAACAGCTCCGAGAACGTCTGACCGAAGATAGTGTTTATGCGGTCGAATTGCTCCCTGAACCGCTCCGACATCTTGCCGGTCAGGTCGCCTATGAGCGTGAGCAGCTCCGCGCGGGAGCTCTCCACATCGTCTATCTGAGTTTTCATGAACTCGTAGCGTTCGGAGACCTCTTTGTATTCCTCAATAGCGCCGACATTGACATTGCCGAGGGCTCTTATCTTGTTCTTTATATCATTGAGATCGCGCTGCGCTTTCTGCGGGTCTTCAATGACTATTCCGAGTTCCTCCGCCTCGCGGCGAGTGAGCTGATATTCGTCATAGAGCTTGTTCTGCGCATTTTCAAGCTCACGCTGCATCGAGTCGCGGCGTTCTTCGAGCCTTGCCCGCTCGCCGGACAGCCTCTCGCGCCTGTCGCTGACCGAGCGCTCCTGAGCGCGAAGTTTGGTGCTCTCGCCCTCGACTCCACTTCGCTTCTGAGCGAGCGAGGATATCTCGTCTTTCTTCTGCTGAGCCTCGGCGCGAAGCGATGCCGCCTCGCCTTTGAGCTGTTCAATCAGCTCGTTCGTCGCGGTCATCTGCTCGGTTATGGAGTCGATCTCCGATTTAAGCTCATCGGCGTGACCCTCATGGGAGCTTCTGCGGCGTTTGAGCGTTTCGATAACTTCCTCTCGCGCCTGAATATCCTTTTTGAACGCGAGGATGCTGAGGTTGATACTGCTCTCTTTGTCCGCGTTCTGCTCGCGGGTGCTGAGCAGTTCATCGCGGCACGATTCGATTTCTGTTATCTTTTCATTGACCGAGTCGAGCTGAGAGGTAAATTCATCTATCTTCTTCTGCGCCTGAGTCTGAATCTCTTCGAGCTTTGCGGTGCGCTCTGCGGAGCTGCGCTTCTCCGCTTCGAGGTCATTGAGCGCCGACTCGGCGGTTTCTATCTTGTCGTCTATCATGCGCAGTTCGCCCTCGCGGCGGATTTTTTCTTCCTGCGCTTTCTGGAGCTCCGCTGTCACGCCGTCATATTCCGCCTGCGCCGCCGAGACTTCGCCCGCGAGCTCTTTGTATCTCTCCTGCCGCTCGGCAAGGTCTTTTTCAAGCTTCGCGACGGTCTTTTTGAGCTGTTCTATATCATTGCCGCGGCTGAGTATGCCCGCGTTCTGCCCGCGCGAACCGCCCGTCATTGAGCCGCCCGCATTCATAACTTGGCCGTCGAGCGTGCCGACTTTGAATCTGTGGCCGAAGCGTTTGGAGATGGCTATCGCGCTGTCGATATTATCCGCAACGGCGGTGTGGCTGAGCAGATTCCTGATTATCGGCAGATACTCGTCGTCGCATCGAAGAAGCCTGTCCGCCATGTCGATGAATCCGGCGCAGGAGTCGAGTCCGTCCTCCCTGAACGGGCGCGGCTTTATCGCCGTCATCGGCAGGAAAGTCGCGCGTCCTGCGCGGCTCTCTTTAAGATAGGCTATGGCACGCTTTGCCGCCGACTCGTCGTCGGTTACTATATTCTGCACGGCGGCGCCGAGAGCCGTCTCGACCGCCGCGGCGTACTTCGCATCAACGGTTATCAGCTGGGACACAGGTCCGTGGATTCCGCGCAGCGTTCCGCGCTTTGCTTCGCGCATGACCGCTTTAACGGAGCCGGAATAGCCCTCCATGTTCTTTTCGAGATCCTCGAGCATTCTGATGCGCGCCTGCTTCTGGTGGATGTCGAGCGTTGCGGCATCGAGCTCGCGGCGCATCTTCTCCGCCTTTTCGGAGCGCGAACGGACTATCATAGAGTAGCCGTCTATTGAATTTGAAAGTGATTCTATATTTTCAAGGCACGCGTCAAGATTCTTGCGGCTGACTTCGGCCTGCTCACGGAGTGCGTCAAGCAGTCCGCCGCGCGAAGCGATGACTTCGTCGACTGTGCCGAGGCGCGCGGCTATCTCCTGCGCGGAGGAGCGCGCCGTGCTCTGCTCGATTTTTGCGGCGGAGAGAGATTCGTTTATGGTCTTCGTCTGCGCTTCTGCGCTGTCGCGCTCGGCGGTTATAGCGCTCTCCTGCTCCTTGAGCTTGCCCGTGCTGTCGAGCAGTTCGAGCAGCTGCGCCTGGCAGCCCTTTATCTCGGCGTCTATAGATTCTATTTCTTTTTGGGCGGCGTCGATCTGCTCCTCGAGGTGCTGCTCGGTGGCGGTCGCCGCTTCCATGTCGCGCTTTATGCGCTCTATCGTCTCGCGGTTATGCGCGAGGTTGTTGTGCTCGACGGCGATTCTGCCGTCAACTGCGGTCGCCTGCTCCTCGTCAGAGGCGGCTTTCGTTCGCAGTTCTTCTATCTGCACGGTTATTCCGCTGCCCGTGCTCATCAGCTCTTCTATCTGAGCCGATATCTGTTCGAGCTCGCGCTCCGCCTGCTCATAGTCCGCGGCGGCAAGGGATATTTTATCCTCCTGCGCCCTGAGTCCCTCGCGGGAGCGCTCTATCGTCTTGAGCCAGAGTCCTATCTCAAGCTCCTTTTTCTCCCCTGCAAGCACAAGGAATTTCTGCGCCTTTTCGCTCTGCGTTTTGAGCGGTCCGACGCGTCCTTCGAGCTCGGTCAATATATCGCGCAGGCGAACGAGATTTTCCTCCGCCTGTTCGAGTCTGCGTGTCGCGTCCGCGCGGCGGTATCTGAAATGGGATATTCCCGCCGCCTCTTCGAGCATATCGCGCCTCTGCGGCGAGCGCGAAGAGATAAGGTCGGCGACTCTGCCCTGGCTGACCATGGAATAGCCGTCGCGTCCGAGTCCAGTGTCCATAAACAGCTCGTGGATATCGCGCAGGCGCACTGTCTCACCGTTCAGCTGATACTCGCTCTCGCCCGAGCGGTAGTAGCGGCGGGTGACGGAGACATCGTCTTTGTCGCAGTTGTTGAGGGTGCGGTCGGTGTTATCGAGGCGCAGAGTGACCTCGGCAAAGCCCATCGCCTTTCTGAGCGACGTGCCGCCGAAGATGACATCCTCCATTTTCGAGCCGCGCAGGCTCTTTGACGACTGCTCGCCGAGAACCCAGCGAACGGCATCGGAGATGTTGCTCTTGCCGGAGCCGTTGGGTCCTATGACGGCGGTTATGCCTTTTCCGAATTCGAGCGTTGTCTTGTCGGGAAAGGATTTGAAGCCCTGCAGTTCGAGTGCTTTTAGTAACATTTATCTGCCTGCCTTTATAATAAGTTGACTTTTTCCAAGGTTATATCACGCGCCGAGAGAGCCGCATTTTCTTTTATCCTGCATTCATAGCCGAGTTCTCTGAGCTTTTCGATATTGCATCTTCTCTGCCCGGAAGCTTTTGAAACTTCACGCGGGGCAACATATATTATGTACTTCCCCTTTTCTTTTCCGGAGAGTGCTCTGTTAATAATATCAAAATATATATGCCCCTCGCACATCTCGCGCAGAGCCGGATGATATGCACCGGCAACGAAAGAGCCCTCGACGTCGCCGCCGGAATGAAGTCCGAGGCGGATGACTTTTATCCCCGCTCGCTCGAACATCGGAAGTATCTTCGCGCAGAGCACTGCCGCCTCTTCAGGAGTCTGCGGGCGGTATTCGCCATTGCGGTATAGCTCGGCGAGCTCCGTGTTTTCTATAACAACCGTCGGATATATCCGCGCGGTGTCCGGTGAAAGCGAGATTAGATCCCGCGCCGTCCCGATGCTGTCCTCATCATTCGAACCGTAGAGCCCGGTCATCATCTGGAGCCCCAATTCGAAGCCGCGTTCTTTTAAGAGCCGCGCCGAGCGGAAGATATCCTCGCGCGTGTGCCCTCTGCGGTTCATCGCGAGCACTTTATCATTCGTGCTCTGTGCGCCGAGTTCGACCGCCGTGACATGATATTTTTCGAGGATATCGCATATCTCGCCGTCAACAGCGTCCGGGCGGGTGGATATTCTGATACCCTTGAAGCCGTTTTCGCCAATGAACTCCTGCGCCGAAAAGAGCAGTTCGATCATATAATCGCGGTCGATAGCCGTAAAGCTGCCGCCGAAAAATGCTATCTCCCCGTCTTTTATTCCCTCGGGGGACGAGCGCATGGCGACGAGCGCCGCGTCGCGCACATCCTGCGCTGTCGGCTGGCTCTTCGCGCCCGAAATGCTCCTCTGATTGCAGAAGCTGCACTGGTGCGGGCAGCCCGCGTGGGGAACGAATACGGAGACGTTTATATGTTTCATGCCTTGAGCCCCATGAGCTCCAGAGCCTCTTTTGCCGCCGCCTGCTCGGCTATCTTCTTGCTTCTGCCCGAGCCGTGGCCGATAACATTGCTGTTGAGATGGACTTCGACGCTGAAGGTCTTGTTGTGGTCGGGTCCGCTCTCGCCGACGAGGACATATTCGACCGCCTCCTCGGGGTTGCGCTGGACTATCTCCTGCAAGGTGGTCTTGTAGTCCGTGACGACCGGCTTCTCCTCGTCCGCCTTATCGATAAAACGGAAAACGAACTTCTTCGCCGGCTCTATGCCGCCGTCGAGATAGATAGCGGCGAGCACAGCCTCAAACGCATCGGCGAGGATAGACGGGCGATCCTTGCCGCCGGTGAGCACCTCGCCCTTGCCGAAGAGCAGATAGTCGCCGATACCGAGAGTGCGCGCAAATTCGCTGAGTGACTTCTCGCAGACGAAATAAGCGCGTCTCTTCGTCAGCTCACCCTCGGGCAGGTGCTTGAAGTGATGGAAGAAATGCTCGGCGGAGATAAAGCCGAGCACCGAGTCGCCCAGAAACTCCAGGCGCTCGTTGCAGCGCGTGCCGTCCTGCCGCTCGTTGGCGTATGACGAGTGGGTCAGCGCCTCGGTGAGCAGCTTTTTATTCTTGAAATTGTAGCCTATTTTCTTTTCGAGTTCTCTGTTGTCCATTTTCTTACTCCGCGTCGGCAGCTTCCTTGACGCTCTGTGCAATGGTGCCGACTATATTTTTTTCTGCGCAGGTCTTTGCCTGCCTTATGGCGTTGCGGATAGCTTTTGCATCGGACGAGGCGTGCGCCTTGATAACAACGCCGTTGACTCCGAGCAGCGGTGCGCCGCCGAACTCGGAATAATCCATTCTCATTTTAAGGCCAAGCAGACCGCCCTTGACCATCATGGCGGCGAGCATGGTTATCGAGCTCTTCTTGAAGATGTTCTTGATATTCGCCATCATCGCGCCCGCGACACCCTCATAGAGCTTTAAGATAATATTGCCCGTGAAGCCGTCCGCGACGAGCACGTCGCAGCAGCCGTAGGGCACGTCGCGAGTCTCGACGTTGCCGATGAAGTTGATTTCTTTCGTATCCTTGAGAAGATCGAACGCCTCATGGCGCAGGCGGTCGCCCTTGCTGTCCTCGGTGCCGATATTCGCAAGAGCCACGCGCGGAGACTGAACTTTTACAAACTTCTCCGAATATATCGCGCCCATCTGGGCGAACTGCTTCAAATGCTCCGCGGTGCAGTCTGCGTTCGCGCCGCAGTCAAGCAGAAGAAACGGCTTGTCATTAGAGGGCAGGACGCTGCCTATCGCCGGGCGTTTTACGCCCTTGATGCGCTTGACGATAAAAGTCGCACCCATGACGAGCGCGCCGGTTGACCCGGCACTGACGAATGCGTCGCCCTTGCCGTCCGCAAGAGCCTGAAGTCCGACTGCCATGGAGCAGTTTTTCTTGCTCTTGAGTATCTCGCCGGGCTGATCGGTCATGGCGATAACATCCGGGGCGTCTATAATATCAATGCCCGTGAGCGATATCTTGTTCTGCGCGGCGCAGGAGAATATCTTTTCCTTATCGCCGACGAGAACTATATCAACGCCGAGATCGTCCTTTGCGTTGCGGCTGCCCTTGATAACCTCAAGAGGTGCATTGTCGCCGCCGAAAGCATCAACTATAATCTTCATTTTTCATTCTCTCCTTCGATATATTTTCCCGCAGACTCGAGTCCCCGCTGCGAGATCTTCTCATAACGCTCCTGCTTCGAGCGGATACGCTCGTCGAGGGGCGGAAGTATTCCGAAGTTTGCGCCCATGGGCTGAAAATCCGTCACGCTCTCGTCGCTGATATAGCGTGCGAGCGCACCCATGACGGTGTCCCCGGGCATGACGAACGGGTCTTTTCCGTTTATATACCGCGCGGCGTTGATGCCGGCGAGTATTCCCGAGGCGGCGGACTCCATATAGCCCTCCACGCCGGTTATCTGACCCGCGAAGAATATTCGTCTGTCGCTCCTGAGCGAGAAATCCGCGCCGAGGAGCTTGGGTGAATTTATAAAAGTGTTGCGGTGCATGACGCCGTAGCGCACGAACTCCGCATTTTTGAGCGCGGGTATCATAGAGAAAACGCGCTTCTGCTCGCCGAATTTCAGATTCGTCTGGAAGCCGACGAGATTGTACATAGTACCCGCCGAGTTCTCTTTTCTGAGCTGGAGCACCGCCCACGGTCTGTGTCCCGTGCGCGGATCGCGCAGACCGACAGGTTTCATCGGACCGAAGCGGATAGTATCCTGACCGCGCAGAGCCATGACTTCTATCGGCATACAGCCCTCGTAGACTCCCTTGCGCTTGTCGAACGAGTGGGTTTCGGCGCTCTCCGCGCCGACAAGGGCTTCATAAAACGCCTCATATTCCTCTTTGTCCATCGGACAGTTTATATAGTCATCCTCGCCGCCCCTGTCGTAGCGCGACTGCTTGAACGCGCAGGACATATCGAGGCTCTGAGCCGAAACTATCGGCGCGGCGGCATCGTAGAAGCTCAGATGTCCGGGGCAGATTTTCTCTATCTCATTGGAGAGCGCGTCGGACGCGAGCGGACCTGCGGCGATAATCACAACGCCGTCTGCGGGTATCTCCGTTACCTCGCCGCGGACTATATCTATAAGCGGATCTTCTTCGACCGTCTTTGTGACAAGGGCGGAGAAATCGTCCCTGTCAACGGCTAAAGCGCCGCCTGCGGGGACGGCAGTCGCCTTGGCGCAGCTCACGCAGAGCGAGCCGAGCATCTCCATCTCGGCTTTGAGCTCACCCGCGGCGCTCGCGGTGCGCAGAGCCTTGAAGGAGTTCGAGCAGACGAGCTCGGCGAAGTTCGGGCTCGAATGGGCGGGCGAGAATTTTTGCGGCTTCATCTCGCACAGGGTAACTCTTATCCCCGCACGCGACAGCTGTCTTGCGGCTTCAACGCCCGCGAAGCCCGCTCCTATAACGGTAACTTTATTCATCGGTTTTTTTACCTTTTCTTGCGCTCTTTTTCGTATATCCGCAGCCCTCGTTGAGGCATTCGACAACGCCGCCCTTCTTCTTGAACAGGGACTTGCCACACTGCGGGCATATCTCATCCGTCGGCTTATCCCAGGTCATGAAGTCGCAGCCCGGCCAGTTCGAGCAGCCGTAGAAAGTATAGCCCCTCTTCGTCTTTCTCTCGATGACCTTTGCGCCGCACTTGGGGCACTTTGCGTTCGTTTCGAGCACGAGCGGCTTCGCGTTCTTGCACTCGGGATAGCCGGGGCAGGCAAGGAATCTGCCGTAGCGTCCGGTCTTTATGACCATCATTCTGCCGCACTTCTCGCAGGGGATATCCGTTATATCCTCTTCGAGCTGAATTTTGACATCCTTCATCTCGGCTTTCGCCTTGTCGAGCGACTTCTCGAACTCGCCGTAGAAATCGTCGAGGACGGAGACATAGTCGATATCGCCGGAGTCGACGCGGTCGAGCATATCCTCCATCTGCGCGGTGAACTTGACGTTGACTATGCGCGGGAACTTCTCTTTGAGCAGCTTCGTTGTTGCCTCGCCGAGCTCGGTGGGCACGAACTGCTTCGACTCGCGCTTGACATAGTTTCTCTTGACTATTGTAGTGATTATTGTTGAATAGGTACTCGGTCTGCCGATACCCTTTTCCTCGAACTCCTTGACGAGCGACGCTTCAGTGAAGCGCGGCGGAGGCGAGGTGAAGTGCTGCGAGGGGATGAGCTCCTTGAGCTTCGCAGTGTCTCCGACCTTTATCTCGGGCAGGAGCGAACCCTTGCTCTCGTCGTCGCTTATCTCATATACTTTTGTAAAGCCGTCGAAGCGCACGGAATAACCGGCGGCGGTGAACAGGCAATATTTGCCCTCGGCGGCGTCCTTTTCGTTTGCTCCGGCTATTTCAAGCTTCACCGTATCCTGGACGCAGCTCGCCATGAGGCTCGCCATGAAGCGCTTCCAGATAAGATTATAGAGCTTATACTGATCCGAAGTCAGCGAATCCTTGACGCGCTCGGGGGTTATCGATGGGATCGCGGGGCGGATAGCCTC
>ENA-OPSQ01001986-OPSQ01001986.1-human-gut-metagenome-genome-assembly--contig:-NODE-1986-length-12473-cov-6.363263_pt1 | contig 12473 bp, 8 predicted proteins | sample MGYA00241456_ERZ501904 | MGnify/ENA primary metagenome ERZ501904 (study PRJEB25962, sample SAMEA2042452) | human gut metagenome | biome: human gut; feature: human-associated habitat; material: faeces...
TGCCGCACCTCGCTCGCCGTATCGGCACTTAGAATTATGCGGTATTGCCTTAACACACCGCAGCTGCTGTTGAAAGGAAACCATCTTTTATGAAAACTCGCATCATTACCGCCGTAGTCGGGCTGGCTGTTCTTGCCGTGGTTCTGGCTTTCTTTGACACGATCCTGTTTGACCTGGTGCTGGCGGCTATCTGCCTGCTTGCCATTCATGAAGTGTTTACCGCAATGGGCTTTGGCAAAAAGCAGTGGTACCTGTATGCGGCAGCGGTGCCGTTTACCATGCTGCTCATGCTCAGCTCCAGCGGCACGGCGCGCGCAGCGCTGCTGGCTGTGGGCTTTTTGACGGTGCTGTTTTATAATGTGGTGCTCATCACCCATGATAAAACGCTGGATTTTGGCAAGCTGAGCGGCTTTATCTACTTCAGCGGTGTGATTCTGTTCTGCTTTTACTCTCTCATCCACCTCAAGCGCTGCCTGCCGATGGATATGTACGGCTATGATGCCATCTACTTCATCCTGCTGATCCTGTGCTTTGCCTGGGGCGGCGATACCTGCGCCTACTTCGCGGGCCGCGCCTTTGGCAAGCATAAGCTCTGCCCGGTGGTCAGCCCCAAAAAGACGGTGGAGGGCGCTGTGGGCGGCGTGCTGGGTACTATGGTATTCGGTGTGCTGGTCACGGTCATCTACTCCATCGCAGCAGACCGGATGGAAGAGTTCACCCGCTCCAATATTGGTGTATCCATGTATGTCATCATTGCGCTGCTGGCCTGTGTGGCTGCGGTGCTGGGCATCTACGGCGACCTGTTCGCCAGCGTGGTCAAGCGCCAGTGCGGCATCAAGGATTACGGCACCATCTTCCCGGGCCACGGCGGCATCCTTGACCGCTTTGACAGCGTGATGTTCATCGCGCCCTTCGTCACGATGGTGGTCATCGCAGCATTCTACGATTAAAATCAGCAGGAGGTAGATTCTTTATGGCTAAGAAAATCACGCTGCTGGGTTCTACCGGCTCCATCGGCACCCAGAGCCTTGACGTCATCCGTGCTCAAGGGTATGAGGTGTTCGGCCTGTCGGCCCACAGCCAGACGGATAAAATTTTGCAGCAGATAGAAGAATTCCACCCGAAATACGTCTGCATGACCAGTGAGGCCGGTGCCGAAAAGCTTTCGGCTGCGCTGGCTGGCTGCGCCGATGCACCCAAGCTCCTGACCGGCCCGGAGGGCCTCAAGACCCTCGCTGCAATGGACGGCCCGGACGTGGTGCTGAACAGCGTGGTGGGCATCGCGGGCCTCGGCGCAAGCCTTGCCGCCATCGAGAGCGGCCATGACCTCGCCCTCGCCAACAAGGAAAGCCTTGTCACCGGCGGCCATCTTGTCACTCAGGCCGTGGCGAAGCACGGCGTCAAGCTGCTGCCTGTGGACAGTGAGCACTCGGCCATCTTCCAGTGCCTGCAAGATAAGGAGAGCGCCAAGAGCCTGACCAAAATTCTGCTGACGGCCTCCGGCGGCCCCTTCTTCGGCATGAAGACCGAAGAGCTGCGGGGCAAGACCAAGGCCGATGCCCTCAAGCATCCCAACTGGAACATGGGTGCAAAGATCACCATCGACAGTGCCACTCTGATGAACAAGGGCCTCGAGCTCATTGAGGCTGTGTGGCTGTTCGGTCTGCCTCCGGAGAAAATTCAAATCGTTGTCCAGCGCCAGAGCATCGTCCACTCGGCAGTGCAGTACAGCGACAACTCCATCATCGCCCAGCTGGGTGTGCCGGATATGCGCATCCCCATCCAGTATGCGCTGACCTATCCGGCCCGTGTGCCGGGCGTTGTGCCGGAGCTGGACTTCACCACCCTCAAGCTGCTGACCTTCGATGTGGCCGACGAGGAGACTTTCCGCTGCCTCGCCGCCTGCAAGAAGGCCATCAAGAAGGGCGGTCTCGGCCCCTGCGCCGCCAACGGTGCCAACGAGGAGGCCGTCAAGCTCTTCCTTGAGGATAAGATCGGCTTCCTCGACATCGGCCGTCTGGTGGAGGCTGTCGTGGACAGCGACAGCTTCGGCGGCGACTACAGCCTCGCGGATGTGTATGAGTGTGACCGTATGGCCCGTGCATTCGTGAGAGCACACCTGTAATATAGGAGAAATAATGTCAGTTTTCATCACCTTTGTTGCTGCGCTGCTCATCTTCGGCGCAGTCATCGCCATCCACGAGTTCGGCCATTTTGCAGTGGCAAAGCTCTGCGGGGTCCAGGTCAACGAGTTTTCCATTGGCATGGGTCCGACCCTCATCAAGACCTATCGCAAAGGCACGCAGTATACCCTGCGGCTCCTGCCCGTAGGCGGCTTTGTGGCGCTGGAAGGGGAGGAGAGCCCTGAGAGCGAACAGGCCGAGGGTGGAAGCGGGGACGATGACGGCCCGGACATCCCGCCGGAGGTGCTGGCGCAGCGGACAGGCAAGCCGCTGAACGAGGCGGCTGTCTGGCAGCGGATGCTGGTGATGGCGGCAGGCGCGGTGATGAACTTCGTGCTGGGCTTCGTGGTGCTGCTGCTCCTCATCTCACTGCGCAGTGAGCCGATCACCAGCAAGGTCATCTATGCCGTGGAGGACAACGCCCTCTGTGGCCAGACCGGCCTGCAGGCCGGCGACGAGATCGTGGCCGTCAACGGGCGGCACTGCTTCGTGGCCAACGATATGCTCTACGAGCTTATGCGCACCGAGAGCTACCGCGCAGACTTCACCGTCCGCCGGGACGGCAAGCTCGTGGAGCTGCCGGACGTCCAGTTCGACACCTGGCAGGATGAGCAGGGCCAGACCCACATGACACTGGGCTTCACAGTCTACGGCCTCAAAAAAACACCGAAGAACGTCCTGAAAGAGTCGGCCAACAGCGTCATCTACTATGGACGCATCATCTATACTTCGCTGGCCGACCTTCTGCGGGGCCGTGAGAGCATCAACGACCTGTCCGGCCCAGTGGGCATCGTGACCGCCATCGGTCAGGCCGCAAGCTACGGCTGGGAGGATGTGGCTGAGCTGCTGGGGCTCATCACCATCAACCTCGGCGTCTTGAATCTGCTACCGTTCCCGGCGCTGGACGGTGGCAAGATCGTATTCCTGCTCATCGAGGCAGTCACCGGCCATGCAGTGCCGGAAAAAATCCAGAGCAGTCTGACCGTCGCAGCCTTTGCGCTGCTGTTCGGCCTGATGCTCTTTGCAACGTACAATGACATCGTCCGGCTCGTGACCGGAGCAATTTGAAAGGGGTAAAACCATGCGGCAGCTGAAACGTGAAGTGAAGATCGGCAATGTGACCATCGGCGGCAAGAATCCCATTGCCGTGCAGACCATGCTGAACGTCCCGGTGGAGGACATCGAGGGCAATGTGGCGCAGGCAAAGCGCTGTGAAGCGGCAGGCTGTCAGATTTTGCGCGTGACCTGTCCCAGCGCGGCAGACGCCAAGTGCATCGAGGCCGTCAAGAACGCCGTGAATATCCCCATCGTGGCAGACATCCACTTCGACTACAAGGCTGCCATTGCCTGCGCCGATGTGGGCGTGGATAAGATCCGCATCAACCCGGGCAACATCGGCGACGATGACCGCGTGAAGGCGGTCGTGGATGCCTGCCAGCAGAAAAATATCCCCATCCGCATCGGCGTCAACGGCGGCAGTCTGGAAAAGCACATCCTCGCCAAGTACGGCGCACCTGTGCCGGAAGCGATGGTGGAGAGCGCTCTGTACCATGTCCACCTGCTGGAAAAGTTCGACTTCAACAACATCGTCATCTCCATCAAGAACTCCAACGTCCCCCGCATGATGGAGGCATACCGCCAGCTCAGCGCTGTGACCGACTACCCGCTCCATGTGGGCGTCACTGAGGCCGGCACTTACCAGATGGGCCTGCTCAAGAGCGGCATGGGCATCGGCGGGATGCTGCTGGAGGGTATCGGCGACACCATTCGTGTCTCGCTGGCTGCTGACCCTGAGAAGGAAGTGGAAGCAGGCTACAATATCCTGCGCGCTGTCGGCTTCCCGGTGGCCGGCCCGGAGGTCATCACCTGCCCGACCTGTGGCCGCACCCAGTACCCCTGCACTGAAATCGCAAATGAGGTGGAGCGGCGGCTTCAGGGTTGCAAAAAGTCCATCAAGGTGGCTGTCATGGGCTGTGTCGTCAACGGCCCCGGCGAGGCCCGTGAGGCTGACATCGGCATTGCCGGCGGAAAGGGCGAGGCAGTGCTGTTCGTCCACGGCAACCCCGTCAAGAAGCTGACGGGGGATAATATCCTCGACCAGTTCATGGAGGAGATCTATAAGCTGTAAGCTCAAGAACAACCTGCTGCCACGCCCTTTTCTAGGGCGCGGCAGTTTGTGCTGTTATCTGATAGAAAAGGAGTACCACTGTGACACCACTTGTTTCCCAGCTATGGCCGCAGTTTATGGCGGACCCGGACTTTGCGGCCTGTTTTGGCCGCGTGGTCGTCGAGCACGCCCAGATGCTGCGGCAGGAGCGGCAGGTCATCTTTACGCTGCGCAGTTCTGCCCCGCTGGACAAGGGGCTGTGTGCCCGGTTGCTGGCCTCGCTGGCACCGGATTACGAGGGCTTCGAGCTCCGCATCAACAATCTTTTCGGCTATGCGACGCTGGATGAAGCCGGTCTGTGGGAAATGATGGAGGAGATGAAACGGGACGGTGTCCCCATCAACGGTTTCCTCGACCGCTGCCGCATCACCATCACCGGCCAGAACATCACCATCGGCGTCTGCCACGGCACGAAGTTTTTGCAGGAGATGCAGTTCGAGCGCCTGCTGGCGGAGCGCATCGCTGCCCACACCGGCGTAAAGCCCAAAGTGACGCTGGAAAGCAGCGTGGGCGAGGCCGAACAGCGCCAGATGGAAGAAAAGCTCGAGCGGAAAATTGCGCCGCCTGTCGTCAAGTTCGAGAAAAAGAACATTGCCCCCTCCATCAAGGTGGAGGGCCTCGACCTCACGGACAAGCCCGTCACCATCTTCCACGGCAAGATGTTCACCCCGAAAAACCTCACCCCCCTCAAGGATTTGGGCGGCGAGGGCGGCAAGTGCATGATTTGGGGCGACGTCTTCTTCACCGAAGTGAAGGGCAACTTCCGCAAGATATACACTGTCTCCATCACCGATTACACCGGCTCCATCAACCTGAAGATCCGTGCGCAGGAAGGGGAGGACTGCTCCAAGTGGGAGTCCATCCCCAAGGGTACGACGGTCGTGGTACGCGGCGACTGCTCCTACGATAAGTACGAGCACGACTATATCGTCTGGCCCTACGACGTCCTCTTTGTCGAGCGCAAAAAGCGGGAGGACAACGCCCCTGTCAAGCGGGTGGAGCTGCATCTGCATACCAAGCTGTCCAGCATGGACGCCTTCTGCGACCCCGGCGGCATCGTCAAGCTGGCCCACCGGATGGGCCACCCGGCCATTGCCATCACCGACCACGGTGTCTGTCAGGGCTACCCCGAGGCTATGCTGGCTGCAGACGCCATCCACAAGACAGACCCGGACTTCAAGCTCATCTACGGCTGTGAGGCATACTTTGTCGATGACATGATACCCTGCGTCTACGGCGTGAAAGACGAGCCGCTGAACGGTGAGTTCTGCGTCTTCGACACTGAGACGACGGGCCTCGACCCCGGCGTGGAGTACCTGACAGAGATCGGCGCGGTCATCGTGCGGAACGGGGAAGTGGTGGAAGAATTCGACACCTTCGTAAAACCCGGAAAGCCCATCACCTCCAAGATCACCGAGCTGACCGGCATCACCAACGAGATGGTAGCCGACGCCCCCAGCGAGGCCGAGGCGCTGAGAGCCTTCCTCGACTTTGTAGATGGCCGTATCCTTGTGGGCCACAATGCCCACTCCTTCGACATCCGGTTCCTTCGCGCCGCCGCCAAGCGGAGCGGCATCGAGTTTGAGCCGACCTATATCGACACCCTGACCATGGCCCAGGCCATGTACCCCGGCCTCCACAACTACAAGCAGGGGACCATCAACAAGCATCTGGAGCTGCCCGCCTACGAGGCCCACCGCGCCTGCGAGGACTCTGCCGCACTGGGCCGCATCTTCTGTGTCATGCTGAAAGATTTGGAGGAAAAGCAGGTGACTGCCGTCAGCGGCATCAACACCGGCCTCGGCGGAAACCGCGAGGTACTGAAGAAGAAGTACTTCCACCTCATCATCCTCGTGCGCAACCAGATGGGCTTGAAAAACCTCTATAAAATCGTCAGCGAGGCCCATGTCAACTACTTCTTCAAGAAGCCCCGCGTCCCCCGCAGCCTTCTGAACAAGTATCGGGACGGCCTTATCCTCACTTCTGCCTGTGAAGCAGGAGAACTTTACAGGGCTGTCGTAGAGGGCCGCTCTTATGAAGAATTGAAGAAAATTGCATCGTACTACGATGTTTTGGAGGTCCAGCCCCTGGGCAACAACGCCTATATGGTGCGGGAGGGCAAGGTGGAGAGCGAAGAGGTCATCAAGGACTTCAACCGCACCGTCATCAAGCTGGGCGAAGACCTGCACAAGCCCGTCATCGCCACCGGCGACGTCCATTTCACCGAGCCGGAGGACGCCATCTACCGTTCTGTCCTGCAGGCGGGCAACGGCTTCAAGGACGCGGACAACCAGCCGCCCCTGTTCTACCGCACCACCGAGGACATGCTGAACCAGTTCAGCTACCTGCCCAAGGAAAAGGCCTACGAGATCGTCGTGACCAATCCCCGCAAGATAGCGGCCAGCATCGACGGCAACGTCCGCGCCATCCCGCGCGGCACCTACCCGCCCAGCATCGAGGGTGCAGAACAGCAGCTCCGGGATGCGACCTGGGAACACGCCAAGCGGGACTATGGCGACCCTCTGCCCGAGATCGTGGAGAAGCGCCTGCAAAAAGAGTTGGACTCCATCTGCGGCCATGGCTACGCCGTCCTGTACGTCATCGCGGTCAAACTGGTGGCTTACTCCAACGCGGGCGGCTATCAGGTGGGCAGTCGTGGTTCGGTCGGCTCGTCAGCTGTGGCCCACTTCTCCGGAATCTCGGAGGTCAACAGTCTGCCGCCCCACTACCGCTGCCCCAAGTGCAAGTACAGCGAGTTCATCACCGATGGCAGCGTGGATGACGGCTTCGACCTGCCCGACAAGAACTGCCCCCACTGCGGTACCCGGATGCTGGTGGACGGCCACGACATCCCTTTTGAGACCTTCCTTGGTTTCTACGGCGACAAGGAGCCTGATATTGACCTGAACTTCTCGGGCGAGTACCAGTCCAACGTCCACCGCTACACGGAAGAGCTGTTCGGCAAGGCCAACGTGTTCAAGGCCGGCACTGTCTCCGGTATTCAGGACAAGACGGCCTACGGTTACGTCAAAAAGTATCTGGATGAGCGGGGGAGAACGGTCAACCACGCGGAAGAGAACCGCCTGACGCTGGGCTGCACCGGCGTCAAGCGTACCACCGGCCAGCATCCCGGCGGCATGGTCGTCGTGCCGGATACCTATGAGATCTATGACTTCTGCCCCATCCAGCACCCGGCGGACGATGTGGCGGGCGGTCTGCTGACCACTCACTTCGAGTTCAAGTACCTCCACGACACCCTGCTCAAGCTGGACGAGCTGGGCCACGATATGCCCACCTTCTACAAGTATTTTGAGGAATACACCGGCATCCCGGTGGACAGCATCCCCATGAACGACCCCAAGGTGTACAGTCTGCTCACCAGCCCGGAAGCGCTGGGCGTGACCCCGGAACAGATCGACAGCCAGACCGGTACCTTCGGCATCCCGGAAATGGGCACCAACTTCGTGCGCGGCATGCTGGTGGAGGCCCGGCCCAAGAACTTTTCGGAGCTGATCCAGATCTCGGGCCTGTCCCACGGCACCGACGTGTGGACCGGCAACGCGGACGAGCTGATCCGCAGCGGCACCTGCACCATTGCAGAGGTCATCGGCTGTCGTGACAGTATCATGCTGTACCTGCTGCGCAAGGGGTTGGAGCCCAAGATGGCCTTTGATATCATGGAGGCTGTCCGTAAGGGCAAGGTGGCCAAGGGCGGCTTCAAGCCCGGCTGGGAGGAAGCCATGCGGGAGCACGAGGTGCCGGACTGGTACATCGAGAGCTGCCGCAAGATAAAATATATGTTCCCGAAAGCCCATGCGGTGGCCTACCTGATGTCGGCCATCCGCCTCATGTGGTTTAAGCTCTACCACCCGCAGGCGTTCTATGCGGTGTACTTCACCGTCCGCGGCGATGACATCGACTATGAAGCCGCTGTGGGCGGTGCGGCGGTGGCCCGCGCCCACATGAACGAGGTGAAGCGCCGCCTCAAGGAAGAGAAGAACGCCAAGGATGAAGATGTGCTCGTCTCGCTCCAGCTGGTCAACGAGATGCTGGTGCGAGGCTACGAGTTCCTGCCCATCGAGCTGGGCAAGAGCCGGGGCTCCAAGTATGTGGTGGAGGACGGCAAGGTACGCCTGCCCTTCTGCTCCTTGAAGGGTCTGGGCGGTGCCGCCGCCGATGCGCTGGAAAATGTGACCATCCACGGCGAAGAGTATCTCTCCATCGAGGAACTGCAGCAGGCCTCTGGCGTTGGCAGCAGCATCATCGACCGCCTGCGTCAGGTGGGCGCTCTGGGTGAGCTACCGGAAAGCAGTCAGGTGAGCTTCTTCTAAAATTGCAGCAAAAAACGACCTCTGCAGCCGGATGGACCGGAAGCAGAGGTCGTTTTGTTATACGATTGAGTTTCTGAACAGGGGAGAGTCTTACTCCACGCTGATCATATAGTAGTAGACCGGCTGACCGCCGCGGATGTGGCTGACCTCAACATGGTTGGGGCATTTTGCCTTGACGATCTCGGTCACCTTCTCAGCATCCTCGTCGGAGACGTCGCAGCCGGAGATGATAGTGACGAAGCTGGAATCCTTCTTGCACATACCGCGGGCCAGACGATAGGTGGCCTTGGTGATGTCGTTGGAGGTGGAGACGATCTTGCCGTTCTCCAGGGCCATGATCTCGCCCTTCCTGATGCGCTTGCCGTCGTACTCGCTGTCGCGGGCGGCGTAGGTGATGAGGCCGGTGGAGACCTTATCGGCAGCAGACATCATGTTGATGGTGTTGGCCTCCACGGTAGCAGAGGGGTCGAAGTTCAGCAGAGCGGTGATGCCCATGGGGACGGTACGGGTGGGCAGAACGACCACCTGCCGGTCAGCCAGCTTCTGGGCCTGCTCAGCAGCCATGATGATGTTCTTGTTGTTGGGCAGGACAAAGACGGTCTTGGCCGGGACGCTCTGGATGGCGGCAAGGATGTCCTCGGTGGCGGGGTTCATGGTCTGACCGCCGGAGACGACAGCGTCAGCGGCCAGGTCGGTGAAGACAGCCTTCAGGCCCTCACCGGCGGCGACAGCAACGAAGCCATAGTCGCGGCTGGGGTCAACGGCAGCGTAGATGAACTCGCTGGCGGGGTCGGGCTTCTTCTCGGCGGAAGCCTGCTTCTCGAGGCTCTTGCCCTGCTTCTGGCGGGCCAGGAACTGCTCGTGCATATTCTCGATCTTGAAGTTGGTCAGGTAGCCGTACTTGATGGCCTCGCTCAGGATCTTGCCGGGGTCGGCGGTGTGGACATGGAGGTTGATGACGTCATCGTCCTCGATGCAGACGACACTGTCGCCGTTGGACTCGGCGAAGGCGCGCATCTTTGCGGCGCTTGCGCCCTCGTTCTTATTGATGAGGAACTGGGTGCAGTAGCCGTTCTTGATGTCCTCGACCTTCATCAGGTCGTCGGTGAAGACGCCCTTGCCGGCGTTTTCGGTGGAGAGCTTGGCCTTGTTGGGGACAGCCTCGCCGCCGGCCACGATGGCCTCGCCGTGGAAGACCTTGCCCATACCCTCAAAGATGATCATGATGCCCTGGCCGCCGGCGTCCACAACGCCAGCCTTCTTCAGGACGGGCAGCAGGTTGGGGGTGTCCTCCAGAGCCTTCTGACCGGCGGTCATCACGACGTCCCACAGCTCGGCCACATCCTCTTTGCCGCAGGCAGCAGCTTCCTCGGAAGCGACGCGGGCAACGGTCAGGATGGTGCCTTCGGTGGGCTTCATGACAGCCTTGTAAGCGCCCTCGACGCCCTTCTTCAGCGCAGCCACGATGTCGGAAGCGTCAGCCTCCTTTTTGCCCTCCAGAGCTTTGGAGAAGCCGCGGAACAGCAGGCTGGTGATGACGCCGGAGTTGCCGCGGGCGCCGCGCAGCATGGCGGAGGCAGCGGTCTTTGCGGCCTCGCCCACGGTGCAGCTGTCGTCCATGGCCTGCAGCTCACGGACGGCTGCGCCAACGGTCATGCCCATGTTGGTGCCGGTGTCGCCGTCGGGGACGGGGAACACGTTCAGCTCGTCCACGCGGGAGCGCTGGTTGTTGATGTTGTTTGCGCCGGAAATAATGGCGTCGCGCAGGATCTTACCAGAAATCATTGCTTTTTACTCCTTATATCTTCCCGGTACCCCCGGGCGGGCTTTGTCTCATCAGGCAACCACGTCATCGACCGATACGACCACGCGGGCGACTTTCAGGCCGGTGGCCTGCTCAACCTCGTCCTTCACGCGGTGCGAGATGGATCGCGCGGCGGTGGAGATGTTCAGCCCGTAGCTGACGGCAATGTGCAGCTCGATCACGAGACGGCCCTCTTCCTGTGTGACACGGACGCCCTTGGCAGAATCGTCCACGCCGCGCACGGCGCTGCGGACACGGTCGGTCAGATCACGGGGGGCCATTGCGGCCACGCCGTAGCATTGTTTGGTTGCTTCGCCCACGAGCGTGGAAAAATACTCGGCTGAGAAGCTGACATCTCCCAGCGGAAAACGGGAAGTGATCATAGTCGCTCTGCTCCTTTTATTCATTATTATACCCCGGTCCGCACGGCGGCGGGGCGGTGCGCGGGCCTAAGAAGGCGGCGGACCACTTTTATTATACAACTTTATGAGGAAGCTGTACAGCACATAATTGCTGACAGAAAGAAAAAAGTCAGGCGCGGCTTACCCGTCTCGGTCTGTTTCGACACCACAAAGCCGGTATACTGAAAGACAGACAGAGCCGCAAAGGGCCGCGTTCCTGCTGTTAGTATAGCACAAAATCCTTCGCAGTGCATCCATTTCGTGAATATTTATCCGACGAAACAAAAGGTGATTGTGAATAAAATATAAAAGATGGCGCAGACGTCTTTATCTTACTATGAAAAAGTGCTAAAATCTAAGGTGGCAAGAGTAAGACTGTATCCGGCACAGGATGCCGGGGCATTCGGCTGCCAAGGTGCTGAAGACAGGAATTTGCTGCGGCTGCACAGGAGCTGCGGCCCGGCGGCGGAAAAGTTCACAATAGGAGTTGTTTTCATGAATATTCTGTTTTTCCTTTCCCCCAAGCAGGACCTGATGTATGTGTACGATGACTTCACCCTCCGCCAGACGCTGGAAAAATGGGAGAACAACCGCTACGCATCCATCCCGGTGCTCAACCGCAAGGGAGAGTATGTGGGAACTCTGACGGAAGGGGACATCCTCTGGGGGCTGAAAAAGTTCCACGGCCTCGACCTTGAGGCGGCAGAGGACATCCCCATCCGGGATTTTGCCCACAAGCGGGACTACAAGGCCGTCACGGTCACCACGAGCATGGACCAGCTCATCGAGGCGGCCATGAACCAGAACTTCGTCCCCGTCGTGGATGACCGGGGAATGTTCATCGGCATCGTCCGCCGTCAGGCCATCATCCGCTACTGCTACGACCGCTCCCGCGCTGCCGCCGCAGAGCAGCGCAGAAAGCCCGAAAAGCAGGAAAAACGAGTCCCGGTTTCTGCCGGGGTGCAGTAAAACAGCAAAAGGCCCCGCCGCTCTGCATGAAATGTGCAGGGCAGCGGGGCCTTTCTATGCCTGTGGGAAGGGGAGAGCGGTGCTTCAGCCCACGGTGAGGCTGGAATCGGTGAGCCGGTGGGTCAGGACAGCCTCGGCGTCCTCGCCGCCCATGGCCAGAAGCTCGTCCACCGAGAGGGTGGTGGAGCAGAGGATGGTCTGGAAGGCGATGGTCTCGATGCCCTCAGCCCGCAGCTGACGCAGGGCGGCCAGCGAGATGCGGAAGGAGGCTGTGAACCGTCCGACGCAGACGGTGAGGGTATTGCCGCTCTGGGTGCTGGTGTAGGAGATGCGCTGGCCGTCCTTGTCGGTGACAGTCAGGCCGGGGAGGGGAGAGGCGGGTGCGGACGGGGTGGCAGAGCCGCCGTCAGAAGAGGAAGAAGACTCTTCCGGCTCCACAGGGCGGGGGGTAGAGACCTGATCGATGACCTTGCCGTCGGCATCGGTGGCGGTGACTTTTGCGCCCGGACCCAGCTTGTCCTTGATGGTGTCGAGGACAAGCTCACTGCCTTTCTGCGAGAGGGCCTTGCCGTTGGGACTGCCGGCCTTGGCGGTCAGCTCAAGGCTACCCGACAGATC
>ENA-OPSQ01001990-OPSQ01001990.1-human-gut-metagenome-genome-assembly--contig:-NODE-1990-length-12442-cov-3.334141_pt1 | contig 12442 bp, 10 predicted proteins | sample MGYA00241456_ERZ501904 | MGnify/ENA primary metagenome ERZ501904 (study PRJEB25962, sample SAMEA2042452) | human gut metagenome | biome: human gut; feature: human-associated habitat; material: faeces...
AGATGACTCTGGAAGAAAAAGCAGGCATGTGCTCCGGCCTTGATTTCTGGCACCTGAAACATGTAGACCGTCTTGGAATTCCGGAAGTAATGGTCAGCGACGGCCCTCACGGACTTCGCAAACAGGATATTGATACCGTTGACCCTAACGAAAGCATTAAAGCAGTATGCTTCCCTGCCGCTTGCTCTACCGCCTGCAGCTTTGACCGTGAGCTTATGCTGTCGATGGGCGAAACGCTCGGTGAAGAATGCCGTGCAGAAGACGTATCCGTACTGCTCGGTCCTGCCGTAAACATAAAGCGTTCGCCTCTTTGCGGAAGAAACTTCGAATATATTTCGGAAGACCCTTATCTTGCAGGCGAGCTTTCTGCGGCATATATAAACGGTGTGCAGAGCAAGAATGTCGGCACATCTATAAAGCACTTTGCCGCAAACAGCCAGGAAACTCGCCGTATGACATGCTCATCGGATATGAGTGAACGTACTCTGCGTGAAATCTACTTCCCTGCTTTTGAAACTGCCGTTAAAAAGGCTCAGCCTTGGACGGTAATGTGTTCATACAATCTGATAAACGGTGAATATTCATCGGAAAACGACAATCTGCTGAACAAGGTTCTTCGTGACGAATGGGGCTTCAAGGGCTATGTAATGTCCGACTGGGGAGCGGTAAACGACCGTGTCAAAGGTCTTGCCGCAGGACTTGATCTTGAAATGCCTTCAAGCGGCGGTCTTAATGACGCAAAGATTGTCGAGGCGGTAAAGAACGGCACACTTGACGAAAAGGTGCTTGACACCGCAGTGAAGCGTATACTTGAGCAGGTTTACCGCTACCGTGACGTAAAGGGCGGAGAGCATATTTTCGACCGCAGTGCCGACCATAAGAAAGCGGCAGATATTGCAAAGGAATGTATAGTTCTTCTTAAAAACGACGGTGCTTTACCCCTGCCCCACAGCAACGCCAAGATAGCGTTTATCGGTGCTTTTGCGAAAGATCCCAGAATACAGGGCGGCGGCAGTTCGCACATAAATACGGGGAATATTTCAAACGCACTTGACAGCGCCGCAAAATATTCCGACGTTTCCTATGCCGAAGGATATGAGCGTGAATCAAACGATACAAACCCTGCGCTTCTTGAGGAGGCTGTACAGCTTGCCGCAGACAGTGATGTTGCGGTAATTTTCGCAGGACTTCCCGACAGCTTTGAATCGGAAGGCTATGACAGACAGCATATGCGTATGCCCGACTGCCAGAACGAATTGATTGACGAAATCTGCAAGGTGCAGGAAAATGTAATAGTTGTACTGCACAACGGCTCTCCCGTTGAAATGCCGTGGAACGATAAGGTAAGCGCAGTTCTTGAGGTTTATCTCTGCGGCGAGGCTACAGGTGAAGCTACTGCGGATATACTTTTCGGCAAGGCAAACCCCTGCGGAAAGCTTGCAGAAACAATACCGATGAAACTATCCGATACTCCCTGCTACCTCACCTTCCCCGGCGACCGCCACGCAGAATATAACGAGGGTGTATTCGTCGGCTACAGATACTACGATAAAAAGGAAATGGCAGTACGCTATCCTTTCGGTCACGGCTTATCATATACCACATTTGAATATTCCGATATAAAGCTCTCCGATACCGCAGTAGGCGATGACGATATTCTCACAGTAAATGCGGTTATCACGAATACCGGCAACTGTGCAGGCAAGGAAATCGTACAGCTTTATGTAGCGGATAAATCGGACTTTGCTGTTCGTCCCGAAAAGGAGCTTAAAGATTTCATCAAGATCGAGCTTCAGCCCGGTGAAAGAAAGACAGTCACATTCAGGCTCGACAAGAGGGCGTTCAGCTACTATAACGAGGAACTCGGCGATTGGTACGCACCTAACGGCAAGTATGATATAATGATAGCAAGCTCGTCCCGTGATATAAGACTTACGGCTGAGGTTACGCACAAAACAGCGGTAAAGCTCCCGTTTATCGCAACTGAAAACACGGTATTCGGCGAGTTTATGGACTATGCCGAGGGCAAGGCTACTCTTGACCTGCTCTTCAGCAAGGTTGCAAAGGGTCTGCTCGGCGGCGATCACTTTGAGCCTGAGGCTGTACGCAGTATGATAGGCAGTATGCCGCTCCGTCAGATACGCTCGTTCGGCGGTATCAGCGATGAGCTTTTACAGCAGGCGGTCGATATGCTGAATAAGGACTTCGGCGGATTTAAGGCGCAGATGTAATATAAAAGAATAATATAAATTAGGTGCAGGGTTAAAACTTGCGCCTATTTTTATTTTATATAATAGCTATCGCATATATCTATGAAGTGTTCGAATCTGTCTTAACGATTAAATTATAGAATAATTTTAAAAACCCATTGACAATTATTACATCCTGTGTTATAATTAAATAAACTAAGGCGGTAATATATGAAAAGAAATATTGAGGTTTTTACTACTATTTTATTATTTATGCTCGTATCCTCCATACTAACAATAAGTTCTGCAGCAGTATGTTCTCATGTATGGGATGAAAAAGGTCACTGTAAAAACGGAAATTGTAATGCCGTAAACAGAACATTATACGCTACAAAATATGTTGAGGATACAGTCACTTACAATGGATCACGGATTTATCAATTCAAACCTGTGGTAAGTGGTGTTTATACTATATGTACTACAGGAATTGAAAATAGTAATGTCGATATCGAACCTGAAAATAGCGGTGACAGCGTAACTGATACATATATAAGAGTATACAGTGATAAAAGCATGAGAAATTTAATAAAAGAAAATGATGATATAGCTACTAATGGATACCATCAGTCTTACAACCCAACAAAAGACAGTGCAAATTGGTTAAACTATAATAGTAGTGTTACAATGTATTTTGTAAATTCAAATACATATTATATAAAATTAACTAAAGGCGGTTCAAAAAAAACAACCATATCATACAATATTCATGTAAAATCATACGCAGGAAGTTTGATGGGATATTTTTACGGTAATAATCCCAATAGTAAAATTTCAACTACTTTGTCAAGTGAACAGGATTGTATCATAGGGTTAAGGCATCCGCACGAAGGTTATGATATAATTGGCGGAAATGACGGATTTCCTGTTTATTCTCCAACTATCGGTATTGTAACAGATGTAGGCGGAAGTAATACTGATTCAAGAGGATATTTTGTAGAGGTACGATATGCGTCACCTACCGGAGAAATCGAATATATGCGATTTCTACATCTAAAAAGCAATGTTTCAAATTATGTAAAATTAAACGACACAGTAACCAAAACAAAAACTATCGGATTTACCGGAAATACAGGAAATGGCAATAATGGTGGGTATCAAACACATTTACATGTTGACATTCATACAGGAACAAGAAAAGGAGGCACTTTAATTAACCCATCGAAATATTATGCAAATACAATGATATACTCATAATCATTGAGTAAACGAAAGGAAAGTTATTATGAAAAAAATATTCATTCTTACATTCTGTGCTATTATCATGTCATCAGCTTGTGCCTGCTCAACAACCGGTGATTCAGGCAACACACAACAATCCGTTCCGATAACTACAATAACAGATGCTGATATAACATCCTCTGTTGAACAGAACAGCTCAATTTCCAAAGACAGCATTGCTTCTGAATCAACAACTGATTACAAAAAATTGCTGAATGACAGTAATTTTGCATCCGCATTGACTGATGCAGCCGTGGAATTAGATAAGGAAATTCCCGAACAAGTTAAGCCGGACTACTCAACAGGTAAAGGCGGAGATTTGGATCCTTGGTATGAGTTACCGTATCAGAATAGATATTATTATGCAATTTCGGTTATTAACAGTTACGGATTTTCAAATGGCTTGATTTCAAAAGACGATTGGGAAAAATGGGATGCCGAACGCTTCAAAAAACAAAATGAATCAACAAATAATTTAGATAATTATTACGGTGCATGGGAATATATAAAAGATCTCGGTTTAAAATACGATGATTTTAAGGATGAATTTACCCGTGTGTCGGGGCTTATGAAATCCATGGATATGGATATGACCGAAAATGACGTAAAGTTGCTTTTTGAAGGAACTAAAGAACAAATAAATAATTGTTTTCTGCAAACAGATTACTCATTTTATATCGATGGAAAAATTTATACTCCTCTTGTAATTACAGAAAAAATGTCACTGGAAAGCCTTATAAAAGCAGGAATAACTCCCGAAATTATTGCAAATAAATTAGAAAACGTCAAAAAGTTTTACCCTGACAGCAGTGAATTAAGCATTACCGAGAGCAAAAACAATTTATACAAAAAATTGTGCGATGATATTTACGAAGCAGTTTCACAAGGTAAAAAAATAGATATGAAATCATGGATATCAGATAACGTTAAGAATATATCAGATTAAACAAGCATTATAAATGTGACAGCACCTCTTAAAGTCAAGCGGCTTTAGAGGTGCTTTTACATTGAAAATATAAAATAACCGACTGCCGTAATATCGACAATCGGTTAATGACAATTTACTTCTCTTCCTGCTTAGCCTTTTCCCTTGCAAGCAGATTTGCCTTATAGTCAAGATAATTCTGGAGAATAACTGCGGCGGCAACTGCGTCAATCACTTTTTTACGCTCCTTGCCACGCTTGTTTACGTCATTCATCATATTGTGTGCAGTGACCGTGGTCGAACGTTCGTCCCACATAACAACGGGTATTTCGAGAAAATTCTGAAGCATATCTGCAAACATTCTGCACTTCTCACTTCTCGGTCCGTATGTTCCGTTCATATTTATCGGATTTCCGACCACGACCTCGCCGACCTCATATTCGACAGCGGCGGCGGCTACCTTTTCAACACACGTCTGAAAATTTCTCTCGTCTATAACGCCTATAGGTGACGCAAGCGTCTGCGTTCTGTCACAGCAGGCAAGCCCTGTGTGTGCATCGCCGTAATCAACAGCCATTATTTTCATTATTTTTTATTTCCTTTCGGACAAGTAGTTTTTCCTGTAACAAAGCTGAATTCAAGCTCCGTCATAAAATCGAACAATCCGGGTATTAGCTTTTTCTCTTTCTGCATTTTCTCAAATTCCGCAAGCGTGACAAACTTCGCACCGGACACTTCCTCTGTCTGAAGCGTCAGATCGTCAAGCGACAGATCTCTGTGCAGTTCGTAGCAATCTATAAAGAAAGCCGCACCGTGCTTTGTTCCTTTGAATGTAAGCTCCTCATCGGCAACATCTATGCCGATCTCTTCCTTTATCTCACGCTTGATACAGTCAATGCTTGACTCTCCCGCTTTGACCGCACCGCCCGTGCATTCCCACAGACCGCCGAAATTCTTATACTTACAGCGCTGTGTAACGAGCAGCTTGTTACCGCTTACTATCCACGCCTCACAGACGATATTGTATTCGCCGGGCTGCATACGGATACCTCTTTTATGAAGTTTTCCGGTACGCTTTCTGTTCTTGTCGTACACGTCCCAGTATTCCGCCACCCGTTTCACCTCCCTGTGTTTATCCGTTTAATCAGTTGTTGGCTTTATACTCTTTCAGTGCCTCGGCAAGCTGAGCAGGACATGAACTGCTCTTTGAGCCGCACTTTATACCGTCAAGACGCTCGATAACCTCATCAACAGGCATACCCTGTACAAGATGGGCTATACCCTGCAGATTTCCGTTGCAGCCGCCTATTACCTGAAGGCCTTCTACCTTGCCGTTTTCAACATCTATTATCATTTTACGGGAACATACTCCCTTGGGTGTGTATTCAAATGTCATTTTGTCTGCCTTTTTGATTTTTTATTCCTGCGCCGCTTTCTCAACCGCTGTGGCTACCGCTTCGGCTACCGACTTATCGAGCGGGCTTGGGATTATGTATTCTCTTGATAATTTGTCGGGGGTTACGATATCGGCTATAGCGTAAGCGGCGGCCTTCTTCATTTCTTCCGTTATCGCCTTTGCTCCGCACTGCAAAGCGCCCTTGAATATTCCGGGGAATACGAGAACGTTGTTTATCTGGTTGGGGAAGTCGCTTCTGCCTGTACCTACGATATAAGCGCCTGCGGCAAGAGCTTTGTCGGGCATTATCTCAGGCTCGGGATTAGCCATAGCGAATACTATCGGCTTTTCCGCCATCGACTTTATCATATCCTCGCTCACAAGACCCGGCTTTGATACGCCTATGAATACGTCTGCGCCCTTCATAGCCTCAGAAAGTCCGCCCTTTATGTTATTGTTGTTTGTCTTTGTTGCAATCTCTGCATGGGCGGGATTTTCGTACTTATCATCCCTGTTGATGATACCGTTTATATCGACCATGATAAGATTGCCTATTCCCATATTAAGCAGGAATGTGCCTATTGCGATACCTGCCGCACCTGCACCGTTTATTACAACCGTAATATCCTTCATCTGCTTGCCTGCGCAACGTACCGCATTGATAAGCGCCGCACCCACTACAACGGCTGTTCCGTGCTGATCGTCGTGGAATACAGGAATATCGAGCTTTTCCTTAAGTCTGCGTTCGATCTCAAAGCATCTCGGAGCGGATATATCCTCTATATTTATACCGCCGAAGCTGTCGGATATAAGCTCTATCGTTCTAACTATCTCGTCAACATCCTTAGACTTTATGCAGATAGGGAATGCGTCAACGCCTGCGAACTCCTTGAACAGACAGCATTTGCCTTCCATTACGGGCATTCCCGCAAGTCCGCCTATATCGCCAAGACCGAGTATGGCCGTACCGTCCGTGATAACCGCAACTAAATTCTTACGGCGTGTCAGCTTGTATGACAGCGAAGGGTCCTTTTCTATTTCAAGACAGGCCTGTGCAACACCGGGCGTATAGCAAAGCGAAAGATCCTCCCTTGTGTTAACGGGTGCTCTTGAAATAACTTCTATCTTGCCTTGCCATTCGTAGTGCTTTTCCAGTGCCTGCTGTTTGATATCGGTTGCCATTTTTCTTTTCCTTCCTTTTGGGATAATTATTTTATTTTCCGTTTCAGAATACGCTGAAGCGAATCATCGGGAGTGTAGTTCGTGCCGATAGCTATCGGATAGTGGTTATAGAATCCGTGAAAATCCGAACCGCCCGTTGTGATAAGATTATGCTCTCCTGCTGTTTTGAGCAGCCTTTCACGCTGTTCTTCGGTCGCACTCTGGTGCCATACCTCCACACCGTCTATCTTTCCTGCTGCGGCAAGCTCCTCGAGCAGTTCGAAATTGTCGAATACCGCAGGGTGAGCAAGTACAGCTACACCGCCTGCAGAATGTATAAGCTCCAGTACAAAATGTACTTCGGGATAATCCTGCATATCCGTGCTGACTTCCTCTGCGCAAAGTCCCGTTGCAGGATTGAACAGCTCGTCATACACCTTGCCGTAAAGGTCGGTCGTATATCCGTAATCCATAAGGGCGTGCATGATATGACACTTGAATATGACTTTACTGCCTGTCGCATAACGCAATATGCTCTCAAGCGTTATAGGATACTTTTCAATCACCTTCATAGCCATCTGCTTGCCACGCTTCTTACGAAGCTCACAGGTACGCAGACATAAGCCCTCAAGCCTGTTCGGCTTTTCGGGGTTGTAGCATATTATGTGTGCCTTAGTTCCGTGTTTGCTGTCATATGTGGAAAACTCGACAGCAGGAATTACGTTTACGCCGTAACGCTCTCCGAGAACTACCGCCCTTGACGAAGAAGACAGCGTGTCGTGGTCGGTTATCGCAAAATAATCAATACCGTAACGCTTAGCCTGTGCAATGGTTTCCTCAAGTCCCAGTGAGCCGTCAGACATTGTGGTGTGGCAATGTAAATCAGCCTTCATATCAATACCCTTCTTTCTTTGTGTTCTGCTTGTAACGCTACAGCCGCAAACTGCACGATACTAAATAATTATACCACTTTTAAAGGTATAATGCAACAGTTTTTGTAAATTCGGAGCAAACACTCTTTTTTATGCGAAACGGCACTCCCGCAATTAATGCGGGAATGCCGTCGAACTTAACTATTTGATAACTTTTCCGTGAGCCTTTGGAGTAGCCTTGATCTCTTTTTCACTGCCGCCTCTGTCAACAAACACGGCATTTTCGGCAATATCCTCCTCGGTTATCGAGCCAAGCTCGGGGTTGCGTTCGCCACGCTCCTCGTAATACGGATTGACAATATATTTCTGTATCACGGGATAGCAGATGAATGTAGTGGTAAAGCACATAAGCGACAGCGGTAAAAATATAACCGCAAATACCGAAAAAGGTAAAAAAAGCACAATAAGACTTATTATAACGAGATTGATGATAAGCGCAATGAAATTACGCTTTACTCCCAGGAAAACAAGGAAGACAGCGTTCTTGAGTATCGAGCCGATTGAAAGGTTGAGTGCAACGATCTCAAGATAAATATAGAAGTGCATTATAAACACAAGAGTAGCACAGCATATCATAATGCAGATAAACACAAGCGAGCCGTCGGGGAGCGATTCGTTCATAAGGAACTGGAAGCAGGCAATCCAGACGGATACTATCATTATAACGTCAACTATACCAATAAAAACCGACTGCTTGAAATTCTTCTTGAAAGCAGTAAAGAATTCATCGAAAACAAAGCACGGCTGTTCGAGAATGAACTTTCTCATAACGTGAGTAAGAGCCGCCGTAGCAGGTCCGAAGGTAATTATGGGTATGCAGAAAAGAACATACAGCATATTTAGCTCTATCAGCTTCCAGAACTTTCTGCCGAATATTTCCCAATATTTGAAAAACGGCTTTTTCTGCGGTGCCGATTTTGATACGCCCTTGCCCGAGCTCTGATAATCGAATAACTTGAATGCCAAGATAACAACTCCTTAACGTGAAAACGTGAACATTTCTGCCTTAACGGCATTATGTCAATGATAACACCGTAATGTTAACAGCGTTTAAATAATCAGTTACACTCATACGGTAAAAATACCGTGTAATATTATACAATATTTTTTGACGGATTTCAAGTTAAAAATAGGAATATTGTATAAAAAGATTCAGATTAGCGGCAACTTCCCTATTCACAGCCTAATAAACTATTGAACAGGCGGTAAAAAAGTGCTATAATAAATTAAATATATTCCGAAAGGAGTCAACTTAAACCGACAGTGGAATACATTACAATCGGAAATGTCAAAATAGAAAAAACCGCTTCACTGGCTCCGATGGCGTCTGTTGCCGATAAGGCTATGCGTACTATGTGCAAGAAATACGGAGCGGCATTGCTCACAGGAGAAATGGCAAGTGCAAAAGGGCTGTGCTATTCCGACAGGAAAACTGCGGCTCTGCTTACCGTCACCGATTATGAGCGTCCTATGGCAATACAGCTTTTCGGCAGTGAGCCTGAATTTATGGCAAAGGCGGCTGTTATTGCGGCACAGTACAAGCCCGACTTCATAGATATAAACTGCGGCTGTCCCGTACCGAAGGTAGCAGGCAACGGCGCAGGCTCCGCCCTTATGAAAGATCCCGTTCTTCTCGGACATATCGTTGAGGCTGTTGTAAAAGCCACTGATATTCCCGTAACGGTCAAGATAAGAAAGGGCTGGGACGAAAAGAACGTAAACGCCGTAGAGGTTGCCCGTGTTGCTCAGGAAAGCGGAGCAAAGGCGGTCGCCGTTCACGGCAGGACAAAAAATCAGATGTACAGCGGTAAGGCTGACCTTGAGATAATCGCAGAGGTAAAGCAGGCACTCAGCATAGCAGTGATAGGAAACGGCGATGTTGACAGCGGCGAAAGCTGTAAACGTATGTACGATTACACCGGTTGTGATCTGGTTATGGTCGGCAGAGCCGCCTGCGGCAGGCCGTGGATATTTTCGGAAATAAAGCACTATCTTGAAACAGGCGAAACACTGCCTCCCCCCTCCCCCGACGAACAGCTTGAAATAATGAACGAGCATATAAGGCTGCTTTGTGCCGATAAGGGCGAATATATCGGTATGAAGGAGGCACGCAAGCATACCGCATGGTACCTCAAGGGCAGACCCGGTGCGGCTAAACTGCGCAATATGTGCGGCAGCCTTGCAACACTTGAAGATTTCGACAATATGCTGACGCTGATAAGAAATACGGCTCAGCAGGATATATAAGTACAAAGAAGGAAAGACAAATGAAAGAAACGGCACACAAGTTAAAATCTCTTACGGCATTTGACATAAGCGGCGATTATCTGATAGGTCAGTTTGAACGCCTTGCAAGCGACGACGAAGAAACCGCTATCGACGCTTATACAAACATAGCACGGTATCTGCTGACAAACGACATAACGCTTGCCGATTACCTCCGTGAGCTTCTCACCTACGCAGACTCAAAGCTCATCGAAAGCTACATTAGAAAAGAAGATACCAACAAACAATATGCGGTTGAATATGACGTATCGGTAATCAAGGAGCTTGCCAAAATGTCGGCTCACAAGCTGAAGGATTATCTTTTCCAGAAGTTCAACGAGAATTTTATTTTCTCGCTCCCCGAATATGTGACAGGCGGCTTTGACTGCAACGCCGAATACTTCATCCGCCATATAAGCGAGAACGGAAGCGGCATTTACGCAAAATATAAAGCGTTTGTATATGATAACGGCTTGCTTCATCCGATAGAAAAGCCCGACGCAATACGTCTGTCCGATCTGAAGAAATACGAATCTCAAAGAAAGCAGATAATCGACAATACAAGAGCATTCATAGCAGGTCACCCTGCCGACAATGCCCTGCTCTACGGCGACAGAGGCACAGGAAAATCATCGACCGTCAAAGCGCTTCTCAACGAATATGCAAATCTGCGTATCGTACAGGTTGACAAAAAGGATGTTGCCTGCCTGCCCACGCTCTACAAAACACTCAGCGAAAGCCCACTGAAATTCATAATCTTTATAGACGATCTTTCATTCGGCGAAAACGATGAAGGCTTCGGTATACTTAAGAAGGTTCTGGAAGGCTCTGTCTGCGGAAGGCCGTCAAATATACTCATATATGCGACCACCAACCGCCGCCATCTTATCAAGGAAACCGAAAGCAGCCGTATGGGCGACAATGTTCACAGTGCTGATGAAATCGACGAAAGTATGTCGCTGTCCGACAGATTCGGTCTGTTTGTGACATTCCTCGCACCGAACAAGGAAACCTATCTCGAAATAGTCCGCAGTCTTATCCTTGACAGAGGTATAATGATAGACGCAGACAAGCTCGACAGATGTGCGGAAAGATTTGCTCTTAAGAGAAACGGCAGATCCCCGAGAATAGCAAGACAGTTCGCCGACAGCCTGCAATCAAAGCTCGCTCTCGGCATAGATCCGGAGAAAATGTGATGAAGAAAAAAATACCGCTTTTAATCTCGGCACTGCTTATGCTGACCTTTGCGATAAGCGGATGTGAAAACATCGTACTCGTACCGGGCAGATCGTCCGGTGCGATAACGGAAAGCAGTGAGGCTTCCGAGCCGCTGAGCGCATACCCCGTGACACTCAACGGCACAGAAATATTGAAAGCTCCCGAAAAAATAGTATCGCTTACCCCCGCCTACACAGAGATCCTTTTTGAAATGGGCTACGGCGACAGGATAGTTGCCGTCAGCGACTACTGCGACTATCCCGAAAGCGTAAAGGAGCTGCCGAAAGCCGCAAGCAGTGCGAATCCCGATATTGCGGCGATAAAAAAGCTCTCGCCCGACCTTGTGATAACCGCTACGCCTATCGTCACAAAGGACAGAATTTCACTGGAGGCGCAAGGCACAAAAGTTCTGACAATTGCGTCCCCGAAAACCATTGAAGAATTTGAAAACGTCTACAAATTTTTCGGGCTTGCAATGAACGGCATTTTTGACGGCGAATCTGCAGGCGAAAAAGCATTCGCCCCCATAAAAAAACAGCTTGATTCGATTAAAAAGACCGACAAAACTTTTATATATGTCACCGCCGCAAATACCCCCGCAGGCAAGGATACGTTTGAAAATGCAATACTCAGCCTTTTCGGCACAAACATAGCCGAGAGTACGAGCGGTTATACCTATAACCCCGAAATGCTGAAGGACAATCAGCCCGACCTTATTTTCGTAAGTGACACTATAGGCAAGGATATGCTTACCACAAACGAAAATTATTCCGGACTTAAAGCGGTAAAGGACGGAAAAATCACCGTTGTGAAAAACAAATATTTTGAACGTCCGAGCGGCAGGATTACCGAGCTTCTGACAGAGATTGCAAAGGCATTCCCCGCCGAAAAGCCCGAAACCGCAAGCAGTAAGACCGAAAGTACCGACAATAAAGAAAGCAACAAGGAAAACAGCAAAGAAACCGAAAACAGCAAGCCTGAATCGGTTTCATCCGATGTATCCGAATAATTTCAATTGCATATAAAGAGCCTGAACATAAAAGGCTATTAGACTGTCGAAAAACCTATATATTTTTGA
>ENA-OPSQ01001992-OPSQ01001992.1-human-gut-metagenome-genome-assembly--contig:-NODE-1992-length-12432-cov-3.968409_pt1 | contig 12432 bp, 9 predicted proteins | sample MGYA00241456_ERZ501904 | MGnify/ENA primary metagenome ERZ501904 (study PRJEB25962, sample SAMEA2042452) | human gut metagenome | biome: human gut; feature: human-associated habitat; material: faeces...
ATCGCCAACGATACGTCCACGACCATATGTATCTGGTAAACCAGTAACAATCTTATTACGACGTGCTAAACGCATTTCTGGTGTATATGCACTAAATACAGCATCATTGTGAGTTTTATGATATTTTGTGAAGATTTCATGTAATTTTTCACTTGGTTTATAACCATACGTTTCACATGCCTCTTCACTCATACGAATACCACCATATGGCATGAATGCACGCTTTAATGGTTTATCTGTTTGTAAACCAACAACCTTCTCTAAATCTTTATCTAAATATCCAGGGCCATACGCAGTTAGACTCGAAACCACTTCTGTTTCCATATCCAACACGCCACCTTTGGCACGTTCTTCTTTTTGTAGTTTTTGAAGCTCAGTCCATAAAGTATTCGTTGACTCAGTTGGACCTTCTAAAAAGCTTTCATCTCCATTATAAGGTTTGTAGTTGTTTTGAATAAAATCACGAACATCTACTTCATCTTGCCATTTACTGCCTTTAAATCCTTGCCATTGTTCTTTCATAATTGCCTCCTCCTAATGACAGTTAGTTTATACTAACAGATGGTTAAAGTCTACTATGCTTCCTTCGAATAGTCAATTAAAAAGACCCACCGAAAAGACAAAGTAAACTTGCCCAGACGGTCGGCCTATAACATCATACTTCATGTGGTAACTCCACTTCCGTCAGTCATATGATGTTCAAATCATAACAAAGAACTATCAATTACGCAAGCGTTTTCAGTACGTTCATGAATTTAACTTTGAGCTTCTCCTATATTTGTCATTTTAAACCCCTCTCCATGCACTTCATGCGATTCGACAACCACAAAGAAAGATTCAGGATCCACTTCTTGTACAGCCTTTCGAACTTGATACATTTCTTTACTATTACATGCACATATCACCACTTGCATATCATCTTGTTTATATCCACCTTGTGCATTTAAAATCGTACTTCCCCTTTGACTTGCTTCATCAATCACCTGACAAATTCTTTTTCCCTGTTTTGTCACAATAAAAGCAACCTTTCCTGAATTCAAACCATAAATCATTTTATCGACTACAACCGCAAATAATAAATTAACAATCATTCCATAAATCATTCCATCCACATCTTTAAATAGAATACCACCCACTAGAATAATTCCAACATCTGATAAAAAGGCGATATTTCCTAAAGATAAATGTGGTCTTAATGCCTTTACAGCCATAATAATAAAATCAGATCCTCCTGTAGATGAATTTCTTGTATAAATCATCGCATAGCCAATTCCACCAAACACACCTGTACATAATGCAGCGAGTAGTCGATCTCCTTGATAGACTGGAAATAATGGGGCTACATAGTCAATGATCAATGAAGATATAATCATACAGCGAATTGAACTGATAAAAAAATTCTTTCCTAATAATTTGTAACAAAGTATCGCAACAGGTATATTTAATAAAATAGTTGAAAAACCAATGGGAATATTAAATAGTCGATAAAAAATAATCGAAATCCCTGAAAATCCTGTCATAGGAAACTTAGCTTGTACGGCAAAATTATAGATACCAATGGCTACAAAAATACTGCCAACAAGTTCCCACATCATTTGTACCAATAATTCTTTTGTCTTATTCATACTTACCTCCCAAAAAAAGAAGCGCCTAAGACCAAATCTTACAGTGAAATCACTGCACCTACGATTTGATCCTAGACGCTTTAACCACCCATCCGGTGAAGAGTGAACGTTATTTAAATGTACCAATTTATTGTATGGAACATAGTTATTTAAGTCAAGAAGAATCAGCTAATTCGCCATTTGTGGGATGTTCAATTTATAATATAAATAGTAATGTTTTAGATGAAAGGAGGCTAATTATGGACACTAAAAAGATAGGAGCCTTTATCGCATTCAATCGCAAGAAAAAAGGATATACACAAGAGCAGTTAGCTGAAAAATTAGGTGTAACAAATAAAACCATTTCGCGATGGGAAAATGGTCATTATATGCCAGACTTATCTTTACTTGAACCTTTAAGTAAAGAATTAGATATCACATTAAATGAATTATTAGCTGGAGAAGAAATCGTTAAAGAAGAGACTATGGAGTATTCTGAACAAAACCTAATCCAAACCATTGATTATACAGACGAGAAAATCAAGAATGAACATAAGAAAATATCATTATTCATTATTGGTATAGGTATTTTCACATCCCTTTGCGCATTTACTGTTTTCCCTTCTGAAAGCAGCTGGAGCAGCATCTATTCTATGATTGGATTGTTTTTATTTGTAGTTGGAATATTTAGAGAATTAAAGATTAGTTCTCTACTCAAGAAAGGATTGATTTCAACAATTTTATTCATTTTACTTTTAGGCATCTTCTTTATTTTCGACTATGCCAGTGTAACCCAGTTTAAACAACCACCCATCTATCGACTGACTACAACTACTGTATTTAGTGATGATGGAAATAAAATGATTGAATACCAAAATCCATTCTATAATGTATTTTGCATCAATGCCGATACCCCCAATGAATATTACCTAATTGACAACAAGAAACAATATACCATTGATACAGTACCCACAAGTCCTTTTAATGTGGATAAAAGTTCATTTGAACAACTAAAAAAATATAAAAGTAAATATATTGGTGATAATAGTAATACTTCCCATTTACTAAATGCCTTACCTCTATCGGAATATGGCTATGTTTTTGAAATTGATTCTGAAATTTATGGACTTACAATAAACTATAATTGTACAGATTGGTACAACAACGAAAACTTATATATAGATAAAGCTCTAGTGTACAATTCTGTATCTCTATTCAAATTGATTGATAATCTTGAATACATCATATTTAATTTTAGTGGAAGTAGCTACACAATTACACGAGAACGTTGTCCACTCAACAAGAATATTGAACAAAAGATCAATGATAATGAATTTGTATCCGATAGGATGAAATTATTTGAAACAAATTAAAAAAACGCAAACGCGTTTTTTTGTTTATTTATGAATAATTTCTTCTGCACGATCTAGTGCAGCACTGATACTTGGTTGGAAGTTTTCTTCTCCAACGAGTTCAATAAAGCCTGCCTTTTCCATGACCTTCATCGGTTGATCATTCACATGTGAGAACACAATCGTAATTCCTTTTGATTCACAAACCTGAACTAAATCTTTTAATGCATTTAATGCCGTACTATCTAATGCAGGAACACTGCGCATACGAAGAACGAGGCATGTTGTAAAATCTTTGACGGCAATTTCTTCAATCACACCAGCAGCGCCAAAGAATAAAGGTCCTGAAATCTCATAGACACGAATCTGAAGTGGAAGCTTTTGAAGATGTTCATCTACATCTGGTGTATCATCATCTACATATGTCCATCCATTGACTTTTGTTTCTTCACTCATACGTTTAATAAATAATAAACATGCGAGTACCATACCCACTTCAATGGCTACAACCAAATCAAAGATTACAGTTAGTACAAATGAAGTGACAAGCACAATAATATCACTCTTAGGCGCAGTTTTAACTAAGTTCACAAAGGTACGCCATTGACACATATTGTATGCGACAATAAATAAAATAGCCGCAATTGTAGGCATCGGAATCATACCGGCATATGGCATCAACACCACTAATACAATCACCAATGTGATAGAGTGCACCATACCAGCAATTGGTGTTCTTCCACCATTTTTAATATTGGCAGCCGTTCTAGCGATAGCACCCGTGGCAGGAATTCCTCCAAATAATGCGGATGCGATATTCCCAGCACCCTGCGCAACAAGTTCCATATCTGAACGGTGTTTACCGTTAATCATTCCATCCGCAACAACACAAGAAAGTAATGATTCAATGGCAGCCAACACGGCTATGGTTAGTGCATTTGGTAATGCATTTTGAATCCTATTTAATGATAAGCTTGGAAAATGTAAAGTGGGTAATGCATTACTGATTGTATAAAGATTTCCAATTGTATTTACCTTTAAAGGCAAGAATTGAACCATCAAAATTCCTGCAATAACGGCTAAAAGTGAGCCTGGAATTCTTTTAAAAATATATGGAGCAATAATCAAGATAGCTAAAGATACCACACCTACAATTACGGCATCCATATTGATTGTAGAAAAATTGTTGATTACAGCTTCAAATTTTTCAACCGTCTCAATAGGCTTTACTCCCGTTGGAAAGGTTAATCCAAAAAAATCTTTTAATTGACCAATCACAATCGTAACGGCAATACCCGAAGTAAAACCTGTTGTAATGGTAAATGGAATAAACTTGATTAGACTTCCAAAATGACAAAGTCCCATTAAAATCAAAAAGATACCCGCAAGAATAGTGGCAACAATAAGTCCATCCATTCCATCATGGGCTACAATTCCAGCAACAATCGTCGCAAATGCAGCGGTCGGTCCTGCAATTTGTACACTGCTTCCACCTAATGCTGAAATGACAAAACCTGCTACGATTGCAGTAAAGATTCCGGCTTCCGGTCCAACGCCAGAAGCAAGTGCTAATGCAATCGATAATGGTAATGCGATAATAGCGACAATAATTCCGGCTGTCACGTCTTTGACAAACTGAGACTTATCATAGTTTTTCAGTGATGAAAGTAACATCGGTTTTAGTGAATTCATTTGTTAATATCCCTCTCTTTTTAACAACCTTTAAAGTATACCATAATTTAAGGAATATTAAGGATTTTTCTACAATAGTATTTGATATACTAAATATATAACTATAAATTTCAGGAGAATAATATGAAAAATAAGACTAAAATTATAATTTTAATCTCAGTATGCATCTTAATTGCCCTTATCGGCATTTATTTTTTGTTTCCAAAAGAATCCAACAATGGAAACATCTACGTTCAAAAGGTATCCTCAGTCATTGGTTCTTCCTATACTGAAAGCCGTTATTCTGGTGTAGTTGAATCCCAGGAAACATTAGACATCAATCAAGATGGAAATAAAAGCATCACAGATATTTATGTAGAAGCAGGACAAAAAGTACATAAGGGTGATCGATTATTTACTTATGATACAACGGAAGCTTCAAATTCCATCGCCCAAAAAAAATTGGATATTGAAGCACAGAACAATGAAATTGCTGCTCAGAATAACACCATCGCCGATTATAAAGCTGAACTGAATAAAAGTGGAGATAAGGTTGAGATTCAGGCACGAATCAATGATGCAAGTTATGCGATTCGTCAGGCTCAAAACACAATAAAATCCACACAAACAGAAATAGATCAATTGAATAAACAAATCGAAAATTCTACTGTTGTTTCAACTATTGATGGAATTGTCAAAGAAATCAATAAGGATGGTGGTACAGATGAGAGTGGCAACCAAAAACCACTTATATCTATTACTCAAACTGGCGATTTAAGAGTCAAGGGTACAATAAGTGAGATGGGATCTATTTCTGAAGGAAGCAATGTCATTGTCCGAAGTCGTGTGAATGAAGATCAAGTGTATAAAGGAACTGTCACAAAGGTAGAAACAGATCCTCAATCCAATTCAAACAATAACTTTTATGGAAACGATTCAGGTGAAACTGCATCTAAATACCCTTTCTTTGTCTCTTTAGAAAACAATAAAGGATTAATGTTAGGTCAACATGTATATATTGAAGTAGATAATGGACAATCTACAAAGAAAAAAGGAATCTGGCTTGATGCAAGCTTTATAGTTTCGGATGATAATGGAAATTCCTATGTATGGGTATCTGAACGTGGTAAATTAAAGAAAAGAAAAGTAGAGCTTGGCAACACTGATGAAGAAACATATACTACAGAAATAAAGTCTGGACTAAGTGAAGATGACTATATAGCTTGGGCTGATGATTCATATTCAGAAGGTATGAAGACAACAACTGAAACCCAAACGGAAACGGATGGTGAAACAAATGCTTCTTAATCTTCAAAATATTGATAAAAACTATGGTAAAGAACCTTTGATTGTCCCTGTTTTAAAGGATGTCAGTCTTGAAGTAGCACAAGGAGATTATATTGCGATCATGGGACCTAGTGGATCTGGTAAAACAACACTGATGAATATTATTGGATGTTTAGATCGAGCAAGTGAAGGAACCTATCTTTTCGAAGAGGAAGACATTTCTGAAATGAATGATGATGCTTTAAGTGATCTAAGATTGAACAAAATTGGTTTTGTATTTCAAAATTTCAACCTTCTAAATTCTCAAACTGCTCAAGAAAATGTAGCCTTGCCTTTAATTTATGCAGGAATCAATAAAGAAGAAAGAAATCTTAGGGCTAATGTTGCATTAAGTAAAGTAGGTTTAGCCGATCGCACAACATTTAAGCCAAACCAATTATCAGGTGGCCAAAAACAGCGTGTTGCGATTGCCCGTGCCATTATTAATAACCCCAAAATTCTTCTTGCCGATGAACCTACGGGAGCTCTTGATCAAGCGAGTGGAAAGCAGGTTATGGAATTATTTAAAGCTTTAAATGATGAGGGTGTCACAATTATTATGATTACCCATGATGCCAATGTCGCAAGTCATGCCAAAAAAATTCTTCATATTATTGATGGAGAAATCATTGAAAATAAACAAGGAGGTGCCGCATGAAACCTTCTATAAAAAAAGGAATTATAGCTGCTTCAGTCTGTGCTATTTCTTTAGTTGGAATTCAAGTGTATATGCATTCCACAAAGGTAATTGATGTACATTCTGTCGCAACCTTAAATTCAGGCTATTGGGATAATCCAGCTTCATCATCTGGCTTTGTATCAAATAGTGCAACACAATCCGTTCTATATGATTCTTCTAAAACAATCACAAATGTCTTTGTCAAAGAAGGCCAACAAGTTAATGCGGGTGATCCTTTATTATCATATGACTTAACTACACTAAAAAGTTCGGTGGACTCTAGCCAATTAGAAGTTGAAAAAGCCCAGAATGCGATTACACTTGCCGAGCATGAATTAAAGAAATTATTAAATACTACACCTGTTCCAGAAATAACACCTGAACCAGAAACACCAGAATCAAAGCCTCTACCTTTGCCTGGTATTCCGAATAAGAATGGGAATGGTTCATATCCTTATATTCTTTCGCTTTCTCAAGCTGAAAACAATTTTACAGCTTATAAAATCTACTATGCTTCCACAGAAAGTGAAGCTCCTGAAAAAGGGCCTAGTGATGCTTCTTCCTTATGGAAGGAAGAAAGAGTTGAAAAAGCTTCAGATAATGCATGTTGGTACTGGATTGAATATACATATACAGATGGTTCAACCAATGCGTATAATTCAAAGGATGCGGTAGAATATTATAGTAATAAACAACAAATTCCCTATGAAGATATTTCTTTAGCTGGAACAAAAAAGAATCCTTATGTATTCAAGTTAAGCGAAGATCAAGGGTATGTATATGGAAAGCTATTTTTAGACAATGCAAATTTAAATCAATACTTTAGATTCGATGTATATACAAATGAGGGAGAAGTAAATTCTTCATGGCTTATTCGCTGCGATACATTTGCGACAAAACAATCTATGAATGAAGGCGATATGTATTCAGTTACTTCACATACAAAAGAAGACCAACGATATGAAGAAATTAAACAAGAATCAAGTCAAGATAGCACTTCGGGTTATACAGAAATCGAACTTGCGAAAGCAATCCGTGATAAAAAACAAGAATTAAAAAATCTTGATTTAGATTTAAGAAAAGCCCAGCTTTCTTTAAGCGAAAATAAGAATCTATTAAATGATGGAATTATTCGTGCAACACATAGTGGCGTTGTTCGCAATGTCAAAAACACATCCGATTCTTTACAGGATGGAAATACCTTCTTAGAAGTTGCAGGTGGTCAAGGAACCTACATCAAAGGAACTGTCAGTGAATTGATGTTGGATCAAATAAAAAAGGGCGATTCAATTTCTGCATATGCCTGGACAAGTGGAGAAACGTTTGATGCCAAGATTCAAAGTATTGATACCGTTCCTTCTTCAAATAGCTACTATAATGGTTCTGGCAATCCAAATGTGAGCTATTATGGATTTGAAGCCTATGCTGAAGATGCTTCTTCTTTAAAGGCAGGAGAATCCTTAGAATTAACCTTCAATATTTCTGCAGACACGACAAGCTCCATTTGGCTTTCTAAGGCTTATGTTAAACAAGAAGGAAACAAGTACTATGTACTTAAAGATGTTCATGGCAAATTGAAAAAGCGGTATGTCACAATTGGTAAAATTGTATGGGGAGATACAATGGAAATCAAGGAAGGTCTTACAGATACCGATTATATTGCGTTTGCGTATGGTAAAAACGCAAAAGAGGGGGTTAAGGTCAAAAAATCATCGGAGGATGCATCATGATTGAAAATATAAGATTATCATTTCAAGGCATTTTTGCGCATAAGATGCGTTCCTTCCTTACAATGTTAGGAATCATTATTGGAATTGCTTCTATCATTGCGATTGTTTCTACAATCAAAGGGACAAATAATCAGATTGAAAAAAACTTAATTGGTTCAGGTGATAACACCGTAAAGGTGGCTCTATACCAAGAGGATTGGGAATATTCCTTTGATTCAGGAATTCCTGATGGTGTGCCTACAGTTTCAAAAGATACACTTGAATCATTAAAAAACATCGATCATGTCCAAGGTGCAACGCTTTATCGTTCTAGACAAAGCTATCAAGCCATTTATCGAAATAACACATCTTTAGATGGTGGTTATATTGTCGGTGTTCAACAAGACTACTTCTCTATTGCTGGATTAACTATAAAAAAAGGAAGAGGCATTACAGATGAAGACAACAAACACTTTAGACAAGTAGCTGTATTAGATGAAACAAGTGCTCAGCTTCTCTTTGGTGAAACCAATCCGATTGGTAAAACAATTGAAATTGCTTCTACACCATTCACAATTGTAGGTGTATGTGCGAATAAAGAAAAGTTTGAGCCTACAATGGAAAGCATTGATGATTATTATACATACAATCAATCTACTGGTTCTAAAGTCTATGTTCCTAGTGAGTCTTGGCCATTATTCTATCAGTTTGATGAACCGCAAAGTGCATTACTGAAGGTGGATGCGACTTCAAATATGACAAGTGTTGGCAAAGAAGCAGCCACTATCTTAAATACAAATGTCTCTTCTTCAAGTGTTCAATATAAAGCACAAGACTTATTAAAGCAGGCTAAAGATATTCAAAATCTTTCTAAATCCACAAATGCGATGTTGATCTGGATTGCCGGTATTTCCTTACTTGTAGGTGGTATTGGTGTTATGAATATCATGTTAGTAACGGTAACGGAAAGAACAAAAGAAATTGGTCTTAAAAAAGCGATTGGGGCTAAGAAAAAAGCCATTCTATTCCAATTCTTGACGGAAGCTGTAGTACTTACTTCGATTGGAGGTTTTGCAGGTGTATTAACAGGTATTGGTTTAGCTAAATTAATATCAATATTCAATGGTACTCCTGTATCCATTAGTATTTCAGCCATGTTGTTATCCGTATTATTCTCTATGGCTATAGGTATTATTTTTGGATTATTACCTAGCTATAAGGCTGCAAATCTAGATCCAATTGAAGCTTTAAGGCATGAATAAAAGCTGTAACGACTCATAAGACAACAAAACGAGGCAATGCGCCTCGTTTTTTTAACTAAATTTTTAATGCAACTCGATAACCCTCTTGCATAGCTTTATATACCAATCCACCGCCATTACTGTCGCCAATGTTATAAACTTCATTAACTTTATCTTTGACCTCTTCAAATAATGCAGTATTTGGAACATCTCCAACTGAAACAATTACAGTATCTGCATGAAGCTCATGTTCTACACCTTCTTTATCTATGTAAACAACTGCATCTTCCTTAATTTCTTTACACATACTATTCATTTCAAAATGTACACCATCCGCTTTTAAATGACCTAATACAACTGTTCTTGTGCAATTTACCATATTCAATGCAATTGTATCTGTCATTTCAATAATTGTAATATTCTTATCTTCTTGTGCAATTAATTCGGCTGTTTCAATACCCACACTACCTCCACCAATAATCACAACATCTTTTCCCGTTTTAGCTCCACCAAGAACTTCCTTTGCGTTTATTGCACGTTCAAATCCAGTAATAGGAAGCTTGGCTGGTTTTAAACCTGTTGCACAAATCACAACGTCTGGGTTCATTTCAGAAATTTGATCTGCATTTATTTCTGTATTTAAATGTACATTTACATGATATTTTTCTAATTGGTATTCCATCCATGGAAGGAGTGGTTTGAAATTATCTTTATTTGGTGGTGCAATTGCCAAATTAAATTGACCTCCAATTCGATCACTTTTTTCGTATAAATCGACTTGATGTCCGCGCATTGCCGCAATTCGAGCTGCTTCAACACCAGCCACACCACCACCAACTACAATAACCTTTTTACTCTTATCTGCAGGTTTGATAGTATAGTCATTATCGCCTTGTCCAGCTACTGGGTTTACTGAGCAACAAAGTGCCATTCCATCTTGTAGTTGTGAGTTAATACACATATCGCATCCTAAACATGGTTGAATTTCTTTTTCTTTATTTTCTGCAATCTTTCTGACTAAATGAGGATCTGCCATCAAGCCATGGCCAATAAAGATAAATTCACACATATTTTCAGACAAAGCCTTTTCTGCTGCTTCTGGATTTTGAGCACGACCTCCACCAATCATTTTTATAGTTGCAGGAGCCCCCGTCATCTTATAAATTCCATATTTTAATGCCTGGCAAAGACCAACAGCTTGACATGATTTAGCAGCCGATGTCGGCATATCTTCTGCCGATGCTTCTTTTTTCCAAGTACCCGCAAGTACTTCTAAAGCATCTACTCCCACATCCTGGAAACGCTTGGCATAATACATACCATCTTCCATTGTGATACCAGCGTTTTCTCCAGCTTCAACAGCACTAAATTTTACAATAATTGCGAAATCATCTCCACATAATTCACGAATTCGACGAATAATATTTAAATGGAAACGAACTCTGTTCTCTGGATTTCCACCATATTCATCCGTTCTAATATTTGCGGTAGATGATAAGAATTGTTGTCCCATATAGTATCCAACACTATGTATTTCAACACCATCAAATCCAGCTTTTTTTGCACGTAACGCTGCTTGTGCATATTTTTCCTCAATATCATGAATTTCATCAATCGTTAATTCTCGAGGCTCTTCATTACTCAACCCCATCATAAATGAATATGGCATCGCCACCGCACTAGGTCCAACTGGCTGGTGCCCTGTAATTTTACGACGCGCACCACGACCTGTATGACTAATTTGTAGTACAGCTTTCGCCCCTTCTTCATGAATGGCAGATGCTAAACGAGTCATTCCTGGAATATATTTATCATCATCAATCACTAACATTTGTGCCGTATTTAAGCCAAGGGGTGCATCCACACATGTTACTTCAACAACAATCATACCAACTCCACCTCTGGCTCTTTCAGCATAGTGGTTCACAACTGCATCATTCACAAAGCCATTTGTGGACTGGCTCATTCCCATGGCTGCCATTACTGTTCTGTTTCTTAGTTCAACATTTCCAATTTTTGCAGGCGATAATAAAGTAGGGTAATTCTGGTTCATATATTTTTCTCCTCTTTTTAACGTGATTTTGATTTTATAATTTGATATACTCAAGAAACAATGAGGTATCTTATGAATCAAACTGAAAAATCTAAAATTACACATAACGAATTATTGAAAGCTGCACATTCCTTATTTATAGAACAAGGCTTTAATCATACTACAATTACAGATATTGTTACTCGTGCTGGCTACTCTACAGGTATTTTCTACAAACACTACAAGACTAAGACAGATATTCTTGTCGAATTATGGACAAACTATATTGAAAGTTCTTGTTTAAAATCCATTTCTCGTATTCAAGAAACTAACGCCACTTTGGAAGAAACTCTATCTTCCATTCTTATCTCCGTAAAAGAATTTCGCTCTAACCCCATCTATAAGTATTATGCCGAGGCTCTTATTGAAAATGATATAAATGACTCGACTCCTCCGGCAACGCGAGCTTTTCAAAAAACATTAGTAAACATTCTTAGAAAAGAAAATCCTTCGGCTTCAGAAATTCGATTAAACACATATGCGAGTGCTATACATTCAATTATCAACGCAGTTGCTGAATCCAATTATTCGAATCTTGATTATGATTTTGATGAAGCGACTACCCTTGAAATATTGATTTCTATCGCAAAAGAAATATAGCTTTTCTAAAAAATGAATCACGTTCACTTTTAATTAAATTGTATCATGCAAAGTATATAAGTCAATCAAATGTTAATACTTAAAAAGCTAGGATTTCCCTAGCTTCAGATTGTTGACAAAAGCCTATACCTTTTCGTAAGGACATAGGCTTTTTATTG
>ENA-OPSQ01001994-OPSQ01001994.1-human-gut-metagenome-genome-assembly--contig:-NODE-1994-length-12424-cov-2.331070_pt1 | contig 12424 bp, 13 predicted proteins | sample MGYA00241456_ERZ501904 | MGnify/ENA primary metagenome ERZ501904 (study PRJEB25962, sample SAMEA2042452) | human gut metagenome | biome: human gut; feature: human-associated habitat; material: faeces...
AGGCTCCCTGAACACAGGCTTTATCGGCTTGCCCGTGACAGCGCGCGCGGAGAGCGCCGCACCGCCTCTGGTGTCGCCGTCGAGCTTTGTCAGGATAAGTCCGTCAATGCCGAGCGTCTCGTTGAAAGTCGAGGCGACATTGACCGCATCCTGACCGGTCATCGCGTCGACCACGAGGAGGATCTCGTGCGGGCGGACTTCCGACTTGATGCGCTTGAGCTCATCCATGAGCTGCTCATCTATATGCAATCGGCCTGCGGTATCGATGAGGACATAGTCGTTGCCCTCGTCCCTTGCAAGTGCGACCGCCTGTTTGGCTGTTTCAACGGGATCCTGCGTACCCTTTTCAAAGACCGGTACGCCGACCTTTTCGCCGAGCACCTGAAGCTGTTTGATAGCCGCGGGACGATAGATATCGCACGCGACGAGCATCGGTCTGCTGCCGCGGTTCTTGAGCATGAGCGCAAGCTTTGCGCAGTGCGTCGTTTTACCTGCGCCCTGAAGACCGCAGAGCATTATCACTGTCGGCGGATGCGGAGCAGTGGCAAGGCGGGTCTTCGTGCCGCCCATGAGGTCGATAAGCTCTTCGTTGACTATCTTTATGACCATCTGCGCGGGAGTAAGGCTCTCCATAACATCCGCGCCGATAGCTCTCTCGGTGACCTTGGCGGTGAAATCCTTGGCTACCTTGTAGCTGACATCCGCCTCAAGCAGAGCCATGCGCACGTCGCGCATCGCCGCGCGGACATCCGCCTCGTTGAGGCTGCCCTTGCTTTTAAGACGCTTGAACGCCGCTTCAAGGCGTTCCGAAAGACCTTCAAATGCCAATGTTTTCACCTCTGTATAAAAAGTAAGTAGTTTTTATGTTACCGTTTCAAGCCGAATTGTACCGAGCGATTTTTCCACATCACATCGCACAATCGAGGACTGTGCTGATTTCGCGGGCGGATGATATCCGCCCCTACAGTTGTGACTGAATTCACAGGTTCTAACAACGCGGTCATGGGCGATTTTTCCGCAGTCCGATCACTCCATGAGAGACATGGCGATGGCTTTAATCTTAACGGTATAATCATTCACTTCGCGCGACAGGCTGTGGTTGAGATTGTAGTCCCCTATCTCGCCGGCGCAGTCGATGATTTCAGTGAGTCCGCTGCGTATCTCGTCAAATTTCGAGGCGAGCTTGAGCTTCGACTCCATATCGAAAAGCTGGGCTTCGGCGCGCTTTATCGCATCGCGCACACCCTGGCGGGTTATCCCCTCGTTTTCCGCGATCTCGGAGAGCGACAGGTCGTCGTTGTAGTAATAGCCCAGAAAGTCGCGCTGTTTTTCAGTCAGCATATCGCCGTAAAGGTCAAGCAAAACAGCTATTTCCAGATTCTTTGCCACTTTATTTTCTCCCCCTTTTCATCATGATCGCGTAAAGGTTAAACCCCTCTGTAAAGTCGAAGCGCTTTACAGGGGGTTATTATACTAAAAATATCGTCGGCTGTCAAGCACATTTTTTCGCCAAAACCGAACTTTTTTCAACATTCCGGATGTGGAAAAGCGGCGGAAAAACAAGATTGTTTTTTTATCATCAACCGCTTGTGTTTCGAGCGGCAAAAGACAACAAAATGTGCCGTTATGCGCCCGCAGGCATGTGGAAAACCGTGTGGAAAACTTTTTTCGCGTCACTTGAGCACGACTATTGTCACGCCGTCCTCGCCCTCGCCGTAAACGCCGAGCCTGAAGCTCTTGACATACGGCGACTTGCGCAGATACTGGTTGACGGCGCTCCTGAGCGCGCCGGTGCCCTTGCCGTGGACAATGGTGAACTCGCCGAGACCCATACGGAGCATATAGTCAATATATCTGTCGAGCTCCATGATGCAGTCGTCAACGGTCAGCCCGCGGACATCGAGCCGCGCGGAGGCATCCATGTTCATCTTGCTCTCGACTCCCGTGCGGCGGGCGCCGGAGTTCGGGCTGCGCTTTTTCGGCGCGTTCTCGATAAGGCGCAGGTTTTTGAGCTTTACACGCGTCTTTGCCGCGCCTGCGAGGACTTCGACATTTCCGTTTCTGTCAACGGGCGAAAGCACTGTCGCCTCCTTGCCGAGATCGGCTATCAGAACAGTGTCGCCCTTTTTGAGCTCGCGTGGGAGGACATAGCCGTCGTTCTCAACGCCCATGGCGACCACGGGGTCGACCGCCTCGTCTATCGCGCCGAGACCCTTTCTGACTGCGGCGCGTGCGCGGCGCGCAAGGTCTGCGGCATCTTTTGTCTTCTCTTTTTCTTTTTTGAGCCTGTCGAGCTCGTCGAGCAGAGCGTAGCTCTCGCGCTTCGCCTGCTGGGTCAGCTTCGCCGCCTGCGCCTTGGCTTTCTCTATCTCCGCTTCGCGCAGAGAATCGACTTCGGCGAGCCGCTTTTCGGCTTTCTCCAGCTCGGCGCGCGCCTTTGCGGTCAGCTCCTTGGCACGCTCGTGCTCCTCCTCCATGCGGCGGCGGTTCTCTTCGAGCTTGTCGACGACATCTTCAAATCGGACATTCTCGTTGTTGACGAGCTCTTTCGCCCTGTCCACAACGCGCATATCCATGCCCAAGCGTTCGCAAATCGCAAGCGCGTTCGAGCGTCCGGGGACGCCGATAAGCAGTCGGTAGGTCGGGCTGAGAGTCGCAACATTGAACTCGCAGCAGCCGTTTTCGACGCGCGGAGTCTCGAGGGCATAAGCCTTGAGCTCGGCATAGTGCGTTGTCGCGGCGATCTTCGCACCCTTGAAATGCAGGTCTTCGAGCACCGCCATTGCAAGAGCCGCGCCCTCGACGGGGTCTGTGCCCGCTCCGAGCTCGTCTATGAGCACAAGACTGCGGTCGCCCGCCTGACCCATGATATCTATAATATTCGTCATATGCGCCGAGAAGGTCGAGAGCGACTGCTCTATCGACTGCTCGTCGCCGATGTCCGCGAGGACTTCGCTGAATACGGAGAGTCTGCTTCTGTCGCCTGCGGGAATCATAAGTCCGCACATCGCCATGAGCGTGAAAAGACCGACAGTCTTTATCGAGACGGTCTTTCCGCCCGTGTTCGGACCGGTTATAACAAGCGTGTCAAAGTCCGTGCCGAGCCTTATATCAACGGGGACTACTTTGTTTTTGTCAATGAGCGGATGGCGGGCGGCGCGCAGCTCTATCTCGCCGTCGGAGTTGAGTAGCGGCACCGTCGCGCCTATAGAATAGGCATACTGCGCCTTTGCGAAGATGACATTGAGCTCAACGGCGCACTCGTAGCTGTTTTTTATACCCTGCTCAAACTCGCCGACCATCGCGGAGAGCGCTGTAAGTATGCGTTCAATCTCGTCCTGCTCTTTAGAACGCAGGACTTTTATCTCGTTGTTCGCTTCAACAACCGGCATCGGCTCGACAAACACAGTGGCACCCGATGAAGACGTGTCATGGACAAGTCCCTGCACCTCGCCGCGGTATTCCGCCTTGACGGGCACGACATAGCGGCCGTTGCGCTGGGTTATGATATTCTCCTGCATGAACTTCGAGTAGTGCGCGGAGTGGGTCATCTTATCGAGCTGGTCGCGCACCTTAGACTCCTGCACGCGAATCTTGCGCCTTATTTCAAAGAGCTCGGGCGAGGCGCTGTCCGCAATCTCCTCCTCGGAGATTATAGCGGAGGTTATTTTCGTCTCGAGATATTTGTTCGGCTGAAGCGCCGAGAAAAGCGGGTCGAGAACGGTCTCGACTCCCGCGTTCGTGCTGCGCCACTGAGCGAGAGCACGCACGGTTCTGAGCACCTCGGCAACATCGAGCAGTTCGCGCATGGAGAGCGTGCTGCCCGCGCCGGCTCGCGCTGCGGCGTTATTTACATTGCGAAGCCCGCCGAAGGACGGACCTCCGAAGCGCGCAAGGAGCATATGCGCGTCGCGCGTCTGATTCATCTGCGCCTGCGCGAGATCAATATCGCTCTCCGGGCGGAGGCTCAGCGCAAGCTCGCGCGCGTCGGGGCACGCCGTGAACTGCGCGAGGCGCTCCAATATTTTATCAAATTCCAAAGCCGTTAAATGGCGGTTCATATTCTGAGACATTGTTATTCCTCTCGTTTAAATTACTGCTTATAAATATAAAGTTATCACATCTGTGCCGCCATGTAAAGCAAAAAGAAAAAAATAAGGCTGACGTATTTGCGGCAAAAAATAAAAAGGCCACAATCTGCGTTTTCGGACGCAAACTGTGACCTTCAACATTTTTGCTCTTTGGTCTGCGCTGAATGCGGCAGCCAGCCGTAGACAGCTTTATCAGTCGCTCGTGTAAGGAAGAAGAGCAACGTGACGGGCACGCTTGATAGCGGTGGTAAGCTCTCTCTGGTGAGCGGCGCAGTTGCCGGTGACTCTTCTGGGAAGAATCTTCGCTCTGTCAGAGATATACTTATGAAGTTTGGCTGTGTCCTTGTAATCTATGCACTCAACCTTGTCGACGCAGAAAGCGCAAACCTTCTTGCGGCCCTTGCGGTTGGGTCTTCTGTCGTTTTTCTCATATGCCATGATGTTAACCTCCTCTTTGGCTAAGGTGGAAGCCGAAAGCCGTTTCGCGGCTCGGGGCTATTCGTTCGGCGTCAGACGCCGTGTTCAAGTTTTTCTCAGAACGGGAGATCGTCGCTTATCGGGATCTCCTCAAAATCGTCCGCTCCGCCTGTGGCGAAGGACGCTGCGGGCTGAACGCGCGCGGGCTGCTCGTTCTGGCGGGCACCCGTGCCGGTCTCTGCCTTTGATCCGCAGAAGCTGACTTCCTCGGCAACTATCTCAAACGCGGTGCGCTTGTTGCCGTTCTTGTCCTCGTAGTTGCGCTGCTGGATACTTCCGCGAACAGCGATCATAGATCCTCTGTGGAAATAGCGGGAAACGAACTCTGCAGTCTGTCTCCAGGCGACAACGTTGATGAAATCGGTCTGCTTCTCTTCACCCTGTCTCTGGAAGCGGCGATCGACCGCAACGGAGAAAGTGGTGACTGCGACGCCGGAAGCGGTGGTACGCAGCTCGGGATCGGCAGTGAGTCTGCCCATAATTATTGCAACGTTAAGCATCTTTGTTTCCTCACTTTCTGACAACGAGTGAGCGGAGAACGCCGTCGGTTATACCGGCGATACGGTAGAACTCCTCGGGGAACTCAGGTGCAGCGCTGAAATTGAACAGAGCGTAGAATCCCTCGGGCTCATCGTCGATAGCGTAAGCGAGCTTGCGCTTGCCCCACTCATCAATGCTGTCCAGAGTGCCGTTCTGCTCGATGAGAGCCTTGAACTTCTCGATGAGAGCGGGAACGCCCTCCTCACCGTTCTTGACGGAGAAAACCATCATTGCTTCATAGCTGTTGTTTGCTGACATTCTTAAAGCACCTCCTTCTGGTCTTTTGGCTGCGGTTCGTCCGCAGCAAGGATTAGCCGCCTTTTTCCTGCGGCAATTAGTTATTTTAACAGTGTTTAGCACTTTTGTCAACATATTTTTTTACATGAGTAAAATCGCGCTAACTCTTGTCAATCAGGCATATTAGTGGTAATATTTATATGAATCAGAAACGAACGCAGGTGATTTTCATGACAAGCCCGGCAACCGGAAGACCCGCGCACAACAGGCGCACGGCATACACAAAAACGGCAATACGCCGCACCTTCTTCGAACTGCTTGAAGAAAAGGACTTCGACAAGATCAGCGTGCGAGAGATATGTCAGCGCGCGGACATCAACAGAAGCACCTTCTACCGCCACTATGACGACATCAACGCGCTGATGAAGAGCATCGAGGCTGAGTTCGTCTCCGATATCGATAATCAGATCGAGAGAATGGATCCAGAGGTTTTCGATGCAGTATTGGTCGGTCTGTTTGATATTGTCAGGGATAATTCCGACCTGTGCTGCTACATGATGAGATGCGGCCCGCGAAAGGGCTTCATCAATTCATTGTTCGTAAAGAACTACGACAGGACACAGATAAAGTGGAAGAAGTTTTTCCCCGAGATCACGGATAAGCAGTTCCGCTGGATGTATATAATGTTCTTCAACGGCATCGTCAGCGTTATTGCAGAGTGGATAAACTCCGACTTCCGCGAAGATCCATCGACTATCGTCTCTTTCACCACAAGCATATATTTTAACGGCTTCAGAAAATATTTCTAAACTGTTTATAATTTTTGGCGACACAAATCACTTTTTGTGTCGCTTTTTGCACATGCTTCCAGATACTGTTCCTTGTTTTTAAGTTTGAGGACAATATATACTTTTATTAATGCGGCATAACCGCAACAATGAAAGGAGTCCTCAGAATGAAACAGTCGCTCACAGTCAGAAAAGCCGAGCACTTCGGCATAAACAGGAAGATAATCGCAAACATGACCGCGCAGAGCTGGCACGACATTCCCCATGTCGTTGTTACAAACGAGCCTGAGGCGTCCGAATTTCTGAAAGTTTTCAAAGAAATCAACGAAGGGCGCGCAAAAGAAGATAAGATCACGCTCAACGCAGTTATATTAAAAGTAATAACAGAGGCGCTCAAGAAGTGCCCCGCGATGAATGCACATATCGATTTCAAACCCCGCCTTGTCCGCGGATGCGTGACGGAGTTCGACGAAATAAATATTTCGATGCCCATGCTTCTCGACTCAGGTGAGATGATGACAGTAAATCTGCACAACATGCAGGACAAGAACCTCAGGGATATCAGAGATACGCTCGCCGATGTTCAACGCAGAGCGAAAAATTCAAACATGTCGCAGGTCATGTACGACGTCTCGCTCAACGACACGCTGCAGGGGCTTGCAAAAGGCAAATTGGTTCAGACGATATCCCGCCTCATCGGCTCAAAGACCGGAAAGTACAAAGTAAAAACCCTCTCCGGCAAGAGCAAGAAAGAATATTATGATATACCCGAGTACGACAGGCTCACAAAATACGACATTGAGCAGGGCACGATAACCGTATCGAACCTCGGTTCGCTCTACAGGGACTGGGACGGCATCTGCGCTCTGCTTGAGATAATCCCTCCGCAGGTCGCCGCGATAGGCGTCGGCGCTCCGCGCGACACGGCGATTGCAAATCCCGACGGCACGGTAACGGTCGGCAAGAAGCTCGTTTTCACCGTCGTTTTCGACCACCGTGCGCTCGACATGGGCGATGTAGTCCCCTTCCTGAAGTCTATTGACGAGACTTTCAAGAACCCGGAAGTTATCAAGGAGTGGGTATAATCCCCACCCGGCAGAATAAATGGCAATGAATCAGGAAAAGCGATGTGTAAAGTATATTAGCTTTACATATCGCTTTTCTGTTATATCAGTCTAAGCAATACGGCGCTTTTGTGCAAAGGTCAATATTTTCAATGTCTTTTGAGCCGCTGCCGTTTAAGTTGAAATACTATTTTGCCGTATTGTAAAGTCATATCACTTTACAACAAAGAATCACAAAACCGACCCGAAAAATTATATCTTCGAGTCGGTTTTATTATAAAATTCAGGCTATCTCTATCTCAAACGAAACCGTCAGCGACTTCTCTGCGCCGTTGCCGCCGTCCCATTTGAAAGTCGAGGTTCCCGCGCATTTTCCCGCGCCGTAGGGCACTGCGTCGGCGGTGCTGCTCATGCCGGAATCCATCTCGGCGGCGACGAGATACATATCCTGGACATAGCTCTCCCCGCTCTTGACGATAAATTGTCGCGTGGCGTCCTCGGTCACTTCTATGGGATAATCTTTGTCGTAGAACGCTTTTCCGTCCTGCGTCAGAATTTTCGTGCGTATCTCATAGTGCTGCTGATTATATATCGGGAGCGTTGAAATTATATCCTTTTCGCTGTTGTTCGTGACGGTCGCCGTGATATGCACTTCGCCGCCCGGCTTGACTTCCGGGTTTTCGATATAAACTTTCAGCGTCACTCCGTCGAGAGTTTTTTCGATTGTCTGCGGGGCTGAACTTATTTCGGCTGTACTTTCTGCCGTGGTGTTCTCCGGAATGGTCGTTCCCGCTGTCTCCGCGTCTCCGTTTCGGCACGCCGAAAAGCTCGTTATGAGCAGAACCGATATTAATATAGAAAGTATTGTTTTTTTCATAGTTTTCGCCTCCGGGCTTGATATTTATTCCGCGCCCTGTTCCCTTTGAAGATTGCGTTCAATCGGCTATAGGCATCCCTCCGTATATCTCTTTTTATTTAATATTATCAGACATTATTGTCAATGTCAATTTTCCGTCCACGATCTACTTTTCTTTTAAACAGTGCCGCCGTTGACGGCATAGGGTTGTCGAGGTCGCCAACCCCTACAAATTATAACAAAAAGCAAAACACCCGAAGCTGTTTTCACAACTCCGGGTGTTCTCGCGTATTCATTTAGTTGACTTTCATCTCAGTTATCTTCACTCCGGGCTCGATAACATCGATGCACTTGACCGGGCACGCCTCGTGGCACTTGCCGCAGCCGACGCACTTCTCGTAATCGACCTTAGCGCAGAAGTTCTCGACCGTGACCGCGCCGTATTCGCAGGTCTTGACGCACTTCATGCAGCCGATGCAGCCCGCCTTGCACTCTTTTCTGGTCTGGGCGCCCTTGTCATGGTTCTTGCACATGACGGCGGCCTTTGCCTCGTGCAGGGGCATAAGATCGATAATGCCCTTGGGGCAGGTGTTGACGCACATCTTGCAGGCGTGGCACGCGAGCGGATTTATTCTCGCAACGCCCTCGCAGATATGAATCGCGTCATAGGGACATACCTCAACGCAGTCGCCGAAGCCGATGCAGCCGTAGACGCACTCTTTCGGTCCGCCGAAAAGCTGAGTTGCCATTTTACAGCTCTTGACTCCGACATAGTTGAGCTTCGTGTCCGTGTTGTGAATATTGCCCTGGCAGAGGACAACGGCAGTCATGGGAACAACATCCCCCGCCGCGAGTCCGGTTATTTTTGCAATAGCTTTGCTGACCTCCGCGCCGCCGGGCATGCAGCGTCCGGTGTCGGTGGTCTTGCCCTGAGAGAGAGCTGCCGCATAGCCTGAGCAGCCGGAGAAGCCGCACGCGCCGCAGTTTGCGCCGGGCAGCGCCGCCTGAATCTCCTCGGCCTTTTCGTCGACCGGGACAGCCATAACCTTTGACGCAACGGCGAGACCGAGACCGGCTATAAGTCCGATGACGGAGACGATGACAACCGCAATTATAATAAGATGCATATTATCCCGTCCTTTCTCAACCGAATATGCCGTCGACAACGCCCGAGAATCCGAGGAAGGAGACCGAGGTGAGCGATGCGGCAATGAGCGTTATGGGCAGACCCTGAAGGAATTTCGGCACGTCGCAGCTCTCGAGGCGCTCTCTGACGCCCGCGAACATGACCATGGCGAGCATGAAGCCGAGACCGCCGCCGAGCGAACGCATCATCGACTGGCCGAAATTGTAGTTATTCTCAACGTTTATAAGCACGACGCCGAGCACCGCGCAGTTCGTTGTTATCAGCGGAAGATAGATGCCAAGCGCGTTATAAAGCGCGGGCATATACTTCTTGAGAATTATCTCGACGAGCTGAACGAGAGCCGCTATGACAAGAATAAATACTATCGTCTGGAGATATTCGAGATCATTGGGCACGAGCAGCTTCGCGTTGATGGGATATGTAACAGCAGTCGAGAGCAGCATGACGAATATAACGGCGGCACTCATTCCGACTGCGGTGTTGAGCTTCTTCGACACGCCGAGGAATGGGCAGATGCCGAGGAACTTTGCGAGAATGAAGTTCTCCGTAAGGATACCGGTAAGCAGTATTGAAAGCATTATTTTCATTTGCCTGCCGCCTCCTTTCCGTCCTTTTTGTTTTCAACTTCGCCGCGAAGGGAGCAGGACGCCGCCATCGGGCAGGCCTCACAACCCTTGAGCTCCGCCTTTGAAAGACCCTTCTTGTCGGCAAGCTTGTTGGCGCACGCCATGAGTATGCCGAAGACGAAGAAGCCTCCGGGAGGCAGGATGAATATCAGCATGGGGCTGACGGAAGCCGGGATTATCTGAAGTCCGGCGATAGCGCCCGTGCCGAGCAGCTCTCTGACTGCGCCCATGAGGAGCAGCGCCGCAGTGAAGCCGACGCCCATGCCGAGACCGTCAACGGCGGAAGCCGCAACGGAGTTCTTGCAGGCGAACGCCTCGGCTCTGCCGAGGATGATACAGTTGACGACTATCAGCGGCAGGTAAACGCCGAGCTGAGCGTCGATCTGCGGAACGAACGCCTTGACGAGCATCTGGACTATTGTAACAAACGAAGCGATTATAACAATATAAGCGGGAATTCTGACCTTCTGCGGAATCACTTTTTTGAGCGCCGCAATAGCGATGTTCGAGCACACAAGGACTATCGAAGCCGCAACGCCCATGCCCAGCGCACTCTCGACCGAGGTCGAGACGGCGAGCGTCGGGCAGGTGCCGAGCACCAGACGGAGAACGGGGTTCTCAACAAGAATGCCCTTGGTAAACTCCTGAAAAAGACTCTTTTTCTTTGCCATTTTTTACTCCGCCCCCTTTAAATTGGAATCATAGTAACTCAGCGCCTCATTGACTGCCGCCGTGACGGCTTTCGAGGTTATCGTAGCGCCGGTGAGCGCCTGGATCTCGTTGCCGGAGGCACTGTTTTTGTTGACTGCAATATCCTTGACCTTTCCCTTGAACTGGTCGAGGAAGCTGGCATTCTGGGCTTTCATGCCGAGACCGGCGGTCTCGTTGAGTTCGAGCGGCGAAATGCCGGTGACTGCGCCGTTTTTGTCGATGCCGGTCATTATCTTCACATCTCCGCCGTAGCCCTTGGAAACGGTGACAAAGACATAGCCGACTTCGTTGCCGCTTGCATCCTTGCCGACGGCATAAGTTCCGCTGCCGTCCTTCATCTCCTGCGTTTCGCCGAACTGAGTCGCGGCGGGCAGGACTTTCTGCCTTGTTTCGACCTCGGTCTGCGCCGAGAGCTCCGCTATCTTCGGAGCCGTGACTTTATTTGTAACGGCGAGAAGAGTCGTGGCGACGAGGCATATCAGAAAGAGCGCTACAGTCGGGATGGCAAATTCCTTGAAATTCTTCATGCCTTCTCAGCCCCTTTCTTCTTTTTCTCCTTGACCGTGCCGAAAGGCTTCGGGGTGGTCAGATGCTCTATATGGGGAACGAGTATGTTCATAAGGATTATTGAGAACGAGACGCCCTCGGGCAGCGAGCCGAAGAGTCTGATGAGCGAGGTCAGCAGACCGCAGCCGATGCCGAAGATTATCCTGCCCTTGAGATTGATGGGCGAGGTGGTGTAGTCGGTAGCCATGAAGAACGCACCGAGCATGAGTCCGCCGCTGAGCAGCTGATAGGCGACAAAAGTGAAGCTGCCCTTGCCGGCTATGAGCATTATAACGGCTACAGTGCCGATGAACGACAGCGGAATTGCGGGAGAGATTATCTTTCTTATCATCAGATAAACTCCGCCGATTATCAGCGCCACTGCGCAGGTCTCGCCGAGGCTGCCGCCGCGGATGCCGATGAGCATATCAACAAGGCTCGGCAGCCCGTCGGAGAGCTCGCCGCCCTTTGTCATCATGGTTAAAGGCGTTGCGGTGGTGACCGCTTCGGCGCCCTTGTCGAGCCACGAGAGGGGCTTTATCCATGTTGTCATGGCGGTCGGGAACGAGACCATGAGAATGATTCTTCCGGTTATCGCGGGGTTGACGAAGTTCTGACCGATTCCGCCGAAGAGCTGTTTTACAACAACTATTGCGATGATGGAACCTATCGCCGCCTGCCACAGCGGAATAGACACGGGCAGGTTAAAGGCGAGCAGAAGTCCGGTGACGACCGCGCTCAGATCGCCGAGCGTGTTGCTGCGCTTCATGATTTTGCGCGACAGATACTCGGAGAGCATGCATGTGCCTATCGTTACGAGGCAGATGAGCAGGACGCGCGGACCGAAGAGCCAGACGGACGCCGCAAGGGCGGGAATCAGCGCGATAATAACATTGAGCATTATTCCGCTGACCGTCTGAGCCGAGCGCACATGGGGAGATGCGCTGACTGTTAGTTTCTTTTCAGGCATTTCAGGCATTTTTGCTCTTCTCCTCTCTCAGCATCTGTTTTGCAAGGCGCATATACTGGACAAGCGGCTTTGCCGCGGGACATGAATAAGCGCATGAGCCGCACTCCATGCAGACCATGGCGCCGGATTTTTCAAGCCTGTCTATATCCTTCGCCTTTATATAGCGTTCAACAAGCGTGGGCATAAGGCTCAGCGGACATGCCGCCGCACATCTGCCGCAGCGGATGCAGTCGCGCTCTTTCTTGACCTTTGACGCATCGTCGGCAAAGGCGAGAATGGCGTTGTTCTGCTTGAGAACGGGAATATCCGTGTTGACAACGGCAAGTCCCATCATCGGGCCGCCGGTTATTATCTTGCCGGGTTCGGCTTTG
>ENA-OPSQ01001995-OPSQ01001995.1-human-gut-metagenome-genome-assembly--contig:-NODE-1995-length-12417-cov-2.678288_pt1 | contig 12417 bp, 10 predicted proteins | sample MGYA00241456_ERZ501904 | MGnify/ENA primary metagenome ERZ501904 (study PRJEB25962, sample SAMEA2042452) | human gut metagenome | biome: human gut; feature: human-associated habitat; material: faeces...
CGGACGCGCTGTTGCTGCCCATGGGAGACATTGCCCCGGCCATCGCGCTGGCGGAGACGCTGCGCTCTTCGGGGCTGCGAGTACAGCTGTACTGCGAGCAGAAGAAGTTCAAGCAGAAAATGGCCTACGCCGACAAGCTGAAGGTTCCCTTTGCCGTCCTGCTGGGCGAGGACGAGATCGCGGAGGGCAAGTGCAGCGTCAAGAACATGAAGACCGGCAAGCAGCTAAAGCTCACCCCCGCCGAGGCCGCCGAACACATCAAGGCATCGCTGGACGCGGAGACCGGCACGCTGATTCTGGAAAAATAACACAGCAGCGGGCGGCTCCTGACGGGGTCGCCCGCATTTTTGGGTCTTATTGAATCTCGTCCGCAATGGTGCCCAGCAGTTCCCGGGTTGGGTCGTTCCCATGTTCCCAGTACATGATGCCGAGAAGCTTCTTCTCCTTGACATACTTGCACTTCAGGCGCACCGCCTTGGGAGACTCGTAGCTGACGAGAGTCCTGCCGTTCCACAGATAGTTTGCCTCCGCATCAGCATCCCAATAAATCTGGAAATTGTTCTCCCGGAGATATTCCGGGGTGATCTCCCCATAGGAGGGGCCGGGCAGTCCGCCGCCGGAGGGCTGCAGAAGACCGTGATTTTCAAAGGACGTGACCGCAAAGTGCCGCCCGTAGAAGGCCGCGCCAATGATGATCTTTTCGTAGGGAACGCCCGCCCGGTGGTAGGCTTCCACGGTGTCCCGGGTGTTCAGGCCGGACTTGTCGCCCTTGGTCGCGCCGAGAGCCGCGTGATGTCCGGCGCGGGTGCCGTCCACCATGTCGTAGGTCATGAGCTGCACATAGTCCACGATTTCCGCAACCTTATCCATCTGCGTATCCGCAATGCACCGCTGGCTTGCGCCCACGGCGATGGATACAATGCGGTCTTTTCCAAGATACTCCTGCAGGGTTGCCAGCAAAGCGGTGAAATTCTCCTTGTCCCGTGGGTCAGCGCCGATGCCCGCGGCGTCGCTGCAGGGGTATTCCCAGTCAATGTCGATGCCGTCCAGATTGTATTTTTCAACCGCGTCCAGGCAGGACCGGGCAAAATTCCGGCGACCTTCCTCCGTCATGGCCATGTCGGAGAAGCCGTCCGCGCCCCATCCGCCCACGGACAGGACGATCTTCATCTCCGGATTCCATTCCCGCAGCTTCGGCAGCAGGTGGAGATATTTCAGCAGATGCAGATCCAGCAGCCCGTCCTTGAGAAGTCCGAAGGCCAGATTCACGTGGGTCAGGCGCTGGGCGTCCTCCCGGGTGAAGCCCGCCAGGGCATCGTTCCAGCAGTAGGCAATGACATCATATTTCATGGTATCCACGCTCCTTATTTTTCATCCTTCTGCCATTATAGTTCAGCGCAGTAGCCTTGTCAAAGTCTGGAATTGTTCACTTTGGAAAATAAAGTGCAACGACAGGCAAGAAGGTGCATTTCCAGACCTTTTCAAGCCGTCGTTTTTCTGATATACTCATTGTGAAAAATCAATACATTGCCCAAATCAGGCGGAGGTAACCTTATGCGTTATGGGTACTTTGACAATGAGCATCGGGAATATGTCATCGATCGGGTAGATGTCCCCGTTTCCTGGACCAACTATATCGGCCTCAAGGATATGTATGGCGTATTCAACCACACGGCGGGCGGATACCTGCTGTACAAATCTCCTGAATACCATCGCATCACCCGGTTCCGTCCCAACGGCGTTCCCATGGACGGCCCCGGACATTACGTGTACCTGCGGGATCAGGACACCGGCGACTATTGGAGCATCTCCTGGCAGCCTGTGGGCAAGCCCAAGGAGCATTTCTCCTGCCGTCACGGCCTGAGCTACATCAAGTATCACTCCGATTACGCAGGTATCGACGCCGAGCAGAAGCTCTTTGTCGCCATGGACGACCCCGTGGAGATCTGGGACGTGAAGCTGCGCAACGACTCCGATAAGGTGCGGCACCTTTCCGTATTCTCCTATCTGGAGTTCAGCTTCCATCAGGTGGACATGGACAACAAGAACTTCCAGATGAGTCTGTACGCCACCGGCAGCCGGTACGAAGACGGCGTCATCGAGAACGACCTCTACTACGAAGAGGACGGCTACCAGTTCTTTACTTCCGATTTTACCCCGAACGGCTTTGACAGCCTGCGCGACAGCTTTATCGGCAGCTACCGCACCGAACGCGATCCATTGGTGGTGGAGACCGGTGTGTGCGGCGGCTCTTTTGAAAAGGGCGGCAATCATTGCGGCGTCCTGCAGAAGGTGCTCACCCTTCAGCCCGGCGAGGAAACCCGCCTCCTGTTCCTCCTGGGCGAGGGCGGCATCGAAGCCGGTAAGAAAATGCGTCAGAAGTACACCCAGGCCAGAGCCGACGAGGACTTTGCCCGTCTGCTGAAATTCTGGGACAACAAGCTCAGCTGCCTGCAGGTGTCCACCCCCAACGAGGGCATGAACACCGAGCTGAACATCTGGAACCTGTATCAGAGCGAGATCAACGTCATGTTCTCCCGGTTCACCTCCTTCATTGAGGTGGGCGGCAGAACCGGTCTTGGCTACCGGGACACCGCGCAGGATGCCATGACGATTCCCCATTCCAACCCCGACAAGTGCCGCGGCCGCATCATCGAGCTGCTGCGTGCGTTGACGAAAGAGGGCTACGGCCTGCACCTGTTCGAGCCCCGCTGGTTCGAGCCGGAGGAAAAGCCCCAGTCCTTCAAGTCACCCACGGTGGTTCCCACCCCGGATAAGAGCCAGATCGTCCACGGTCTGAAGGACGCCTGCGCCGACGACGCCCTGTGGCTGGTGACCGCCATCGTCCAGTACATCCGGGAAACCGGCGACATGGCCTTTGCCCATCAGGTGGTGACCTACGCCGACGGCGGCGAGGGCACTGTCTACGAGCATATGAAGCGCATTCTGGACTTCTCTGCCCGGCAGGTGGGCATCAACGGCATCTGCAAGGGTCTGCGCGCCGACTGGAACGACTGCCTGAACCTTGGCGGCGGCGAAAGCGCCATGGTCAGCTTCCTGCACCACTGGGCGCTCCAGAACTTCATCGCGCTGGCCGAGCAGCTGGGCGAGATGAAGGACGCGGCCGAATACACAAAGATCGCCGAGCATGTCAAGGAAGTCAGCGAGTCCGTGCTCTGGGACGGCAAGTGGTACATCCGCGGCATCACCGCCGGAAACCGCAAGATCGGCACCCAGGCGGACACCGAGGGCCGGGTACACATGGAGAGCAACACCTGGGCCGTACTTTCCGGCGTCGCCGATCACGAGCATGGCATCTCCGCCATGGACAGCGTGGACGAGTACCTGTACACCCCCTACGGTCTGATGCTCAACGCCCCCTGCTTCACCACCCCCGACGACAGCATCGGCTTCGTCACCCGGGTGTATCCGGGCTTGAAAGAAAACGGCGCCGTGTTCAGCCATCCCAACCCCTGGGCGTGGTGCGCCGAGGCCATTCTGGGCCGCGGCAGCCGGGCAATGAAGTTCTACAACGCCCTGTGTCCGGCACTGCAGAATGATATCATCGAGGTTCGCCAGTCCGAGCCTTACTCCTACTGCCAGTTCGTGGTGGGCAAGGACCACACCGCCTACGGTCGTGCGCGCCATCCCTTCATGACCGGTTCCTCCGGCTGGGCCTACTTTGCGGCCACCCAGTACATGCTGGGCATCCGTCCGGACTTCGACGGCATCACCGTCGATCCCTGCATCCCCGCCGACTGGAAGGAATTCTCCGTCAGCCGGAAGTGGCGCGGCGCGGAATACCACATCCATGTAACCAACCCCGACGCCGTGGAAAAGGGCGTCAAGAGCATCACGATGAACGGCAGGCAGGTTCGCAAGCTGCCTGTGCTGCCTGTGGGCACTGTCTGCGACGTGGAAGTCGTGATGGGCTGAGGCCGTTGCCCCGGTGGGGGCGCATAGCTTGGTCAATCGAAATTTATCCGGTGAAAAGCCGGGAGAGGAGAAAATCAAGATGATTAAATTTGGTACCGGTGGATGGCGGGCGATTATCGCAGACGAATTCACCAAAGAGAATATCCGTCTGGTGGTAGCCGGCCTTTGCAAGCTGATGCTGCTGGAAGGACACGCGGGCAAGGAGATCTGTGTCGGCTACGACCGGCGTTTCCTGTCCAAGGAATCCGCCCACTGGGCGGCGGAGGTTCTGGCGGGCTACGGATTCCACGTCTTTGTGGTCGCCCGTTCCTCCCCCACCCCGCTGATCATGTTCACCGTCAAGCAGATGCAGACCCCCTACGGTCTGGCCGTCACCGCCAGCCACAACCCCGCGATCTACAACGGCATCAAGGTCTTCACCGCCGGCGGCCGGGACGCCGATCAGGTCGTCACCGGAAAGATTGAGGAGCAGATTGCCCTTCTCAAGCCGGAGGACGTGAAGTCCATCGACTACGATCAGGCCATGGAAATGGGTCTGATCCGGGAAGGCTATCCCTTCAACGAGTACATCGACAGCATTCTGCAGGTCGTTGACACCAAGAAGATCAAGCGCGCCCACCTGCGCATCGCCATTGACCCCATGTATGGCGTCAGCCAGAGCAGCCTGCGCACCATTCTGCTGACCTGCCGGTGTGACGTGGATGTCATTCATGAGCAGCACGACACCCTCTTTGGCGGCAAAATGCCCGCCCCCAGCGCTGACACCCTGAAGCTGCTGAGCAACTACGTGGTGGACAACGGCTGCAATCTTGGCGTTGCCACCGACGGCGACGCCGACCGTCTGGGCGTTATCGACGAGAAGGGTGCGTTCCTCCATCCCAACACCCTTCTGGTTCTGCTTTATTACTACCTGGTGAAATACCGCGGCTGGTCCGGCCCCTGCGTGCGCAACAACTCTACCACCCACCTGCTGGATCGGGTCGCGAAGGATATGGGTCAGCAGTGCTACGAAGTCCCCGTGGGCTTCAAGTACATCTCCGCCAAGATGGCGGAGACCAACGCCGTCATCGGCGGCGAGTCCGCCGGCGGTCTGGCCGTCCGGGGCCACATCGCGGGCAAGGACGGCATTTACGCCGCCGCTCTGCTGGTGGAAATGCTGGCCGTCACCGGCAAGTCCGTGTCCCAGCTGTACCAGGAGATCACCGACAAATATGGTATGCTGTATTACGAAGATGCTGCCTTCACCATGACCCAGGCGCGGAAGGCGGAGCTGCAGGAGAAGCTGTTTGTGAAGCTGGAAGTGCCGGACTTCGGCAACGCCGTGGAGAAGATCAACCGCACCGACGGCTGCAAGGTCTACTTTACCGACGGGAGCTGGGTCATCTGCCGCTTCTCCGGCACAGAGCCGCTGCTCCGCATGGCAGCCGAGGGTGAAAGCCAGTCTCAGGCCAGAACCTACATCCGCATCTGGCGGGAAGCCCTTGGGCTGTAAATTCCATGAAAATTGGGCGGCTCGAAAGAGCCGCCCGTAAGTTTATCGGTTACAGCCGCAGCGGTTATTCGCTGCGGCTGTTCTTGTATTCTTTGGCGCTATGTGGTAATATGATAATCGGATTTACGGAAGAAGGTGTGCAGGGTTGAACGACCTGTTTATACAAGGGATATCGCTTCATTGGGATAAAGTCGGCAAGGACAGCTATTTACGGGAAATCGCGGCTTTTCAGGGGCTTGACCAGATCAGGTTCAACAAGCCGGTCACTTTCTTCGCCGGTGAAAACGGCAGCGGCAAGTCAACCCTGCTGGAAGCGATCGCGGTGGCACACGGATTTAATCCGGAAGGCGGAACAAGGAATTATAATTTCTCAACACGAGACACGCATTCCGAACTTTGTGATGCCATTACGGTCGCAAAAGGGTACAGAAGAGAGCGCTGGGGATATTTTCTTCGGGCGGAAAGCTTCTATAATGTGGCCACGCAGGAAGAACAGTATGCCGATGCAGCACACCCTTCGGCATTATACCACGAAAAATCTCATGGCGAAAGCTTTTTGCAGCTTGCGCAAAACAATCTCCGTGGGGACGGCCTATATTTCTTTGATGAGCCGGAAGCCGCGCTTTCCCCACAAAGGCAGTTGACATTGCTGGCAGAAATCTACGAATGCGCGAAAGCGGGGGCGCAGTTCTTCATCGTTACCCATTCCCCCATACTGCTGGGCATTCCAGATGCGGATATTTACTGCTTTGACAGAGACAGGCTTCACCTGTGCGATTATGAGGAAACGGGCAGCTATCAGATTACAAAAATGTTCGTCAATAACCGGCAGGCATTGCTGCGCAATCTCTTAAATGACTAGTATTGCGGGCCGTCAGTCATGCCCTGTATCTCTCGATAACACATCACAAAAACAGGAGATAAAATTATGGAACAGCTCGTTCAGAACGCAACAAAATTTATCAAAGAGATTTTCCAAAACGATTTCAGCGGACACGACTTTTTTCATTCCATGCGGGTCTACCGAACCGCGATGAAAATTGCCCAGGCGGAACATGCCGACCTGGAAGTCGTAGCGCTGGCGGCGCTGCTGCATGATGTAGACGACCGGAAGCTTTCCCCGACGACCGCCGAGAAAAAGGAGAATGCCGTCGCGTTCATGCGCGGTCAAAATGTACCGGAAGCCGAAATTTTGCAGGTATGTCAGATCATTGACGAGGTATCCTTCAAGGGGACGGATTCCGTCCGGCCGTCCACGCCGGAGGGGAAATGCGTGCAGGATGCTGACCGACTGGATGCCCTCGGTGCGATCGGCATTGCCCGCACATTTGCCTATGGCGGAAGCCATAACCGCGCCATCTACGATCCGGAATTGCCGCCGCGGACGGCGATGAATCAGGCGCAGTATTACAGCAGCAAGTCCACCTCCCTGAACCACTTCTACGAAAAGCTGTTTCTGCTGGAAGGCATGATGAACACCGAAACCGGCAAGGCCATCGCAAGAAAGCGGACGCAGTACATGCAGCAATTTGTAGACGAGTTCCTGAATGAGTGGGACGGACTGGACAAATAGGCTTTGGTTCACTTAACGAAAACCGGCGTGACCGCACAGGTCACGCCGATACGCTTTTATAGAACTTAAATGCAGAAAAAACCATTGCCGCGGCAGCACAGCAGCTGGGCAGCATAACACAGGCACAGGCTTGCGCAGGGGGTGCCTCCCATGGCAAATCCCCGGAAGTTCCCCGCCTGCTGGCGGTAGGCCGCGCCGCCGTGTTCGATGACGTCCAGCGCATTCAGATACTCCGGATTGTCGGGCTCCATGCTCACCGCCCGGCGGATATGCTCCAGCGCTGTCACCTGATTGCCCAGGGCGTCGTTTGCCAGCGCACTGAGGTAATACCACCGGGCATTGCGCTCCTGAGAGTTGTTCAGGACGTTCAATGCTTCCTGATACCGGCCGAACTGGATGTAGCGCATCGCCGCCTGCTGGTACTGGTCGCCCGCTGCTTCGCCGTAGGACTGCCGACTGTAACCGCCGCCAAAGCCGCCGAAGGGGTCGCCGTAACCGTAACCGCCGTATCCGCTGCCCGCGCCCGGCTGCTGCGCCTTGTCCGGATCCTTGATCTGCTCGTAGGCCGCATTGATCTCCCGCATTTTCTGCGCGGCGGCCGCGTCCCCCGGATTGCGGTCCGGATGGTATTTCTTTGCCAGCGCCCGATACGCCCGCTTGACCTCCTCGTCGGAGGCATCGGGGCTGACCCCCAGAACCTTATACGGATCATCCATCGTTGGCCGCCTCCTCTTTCCGCTTTCCCCGGTAGTTTACCCACACGCCGCTGTACAGAATATTGTCCAGCAGCGCCTTGTCCTGCACCAGAGGAAGCTTTTCATAGCGTTCTACGCATCTGCCCATGGCAAGCACCAGATATTCCTCCCAGCGCTTCTCGTCCTTTTCCATGCCCATGGCCAGATACGGGTTGTATTTTCCTTTACGTTTGTCCTTATCGTAATCTGCCGCCGCGTCCAGCAGATAGATGAACCTGCCCAGACTGAAGCCCATCTGCCCCAGATCTTTCGCCCACATGTCCTCCCGGTAAACCAGCAGCTGCGCCATCAGCTCACCAAAGCAGGAGGCCGGTTCGTCGGGGTTGGGGCAGTTTTCCCTTTCCAGCTGGGATAATCTGGAAATGCAGTTTCTGATCGCCCCGAGCTGCCTTGGCCAGCGGGCTTCCAACTCCGGTAGAAAGGGTTCCAGCTTGTCCGCCATGAATTTGGCGGAGCGTTTCCCATCATCCCGCCAGTCGTCCAGACAGTTGTAATAGCCCAGCGCCACGTTCATGTCCGCGGCGTAGCGGATGTATTCGTTGTCCACCCATGGGCGTGGCTTCACAGAGTGCAGGCGGCAGGCTTTTTTCCCGCTCTCCTCCTCCGGCTCGTACAGGCTCATCAGCAGCAGCGCCAGAAAGGCCATATCATAACTCAGGCAAATTCTTCCGATGCCCGTGCTTCTTTGCCGGATCTCCCGGCAGATGCCGCAGTACACCGCGCCGTAGCGTTTCTGCTCCTCGGCGGTCAGCTCTTTCCAGCTGGCAGTCACATATCCAAACATACCGCATTTCTCCTTTTTGCCACATCCTACAAAGGGACTGTGAACTGCGGTTAAACAATCCAGAAATTTGCAAATTATTTATCCATCAGATACCGGTTCAGCGCCCCGCCGTAGAACAGGATGCTCATACAGCAGTACAGCCACAGCATGGTGATGGCAATGGCGTACACCGAGCCGTATATCGTGGAATATTTGGAGAAATTCTCCACGTAAATGGAGTAAATGTCCGAAAACACCAGCCAGCCCAGACTGGACAGCACGCCGCCGGGAAGGCTTTCCATAAAATGGTTGCGCTTGTTGGGCAACGCCATGAACATCAGTGTAAAGACCAGGCTCTGCAAAAACAGCAGCAGGAAAAACCGCAGATCGATCAGGTCGGTGAAAAAGATCACCACCGGATTATCCACCTGCCGCATTAGATTGATGATGGAGCTGCCGAACACATGGAGCACCAACGTCAGCAGCAGGATCAGAATGAACACAAAGGTATACACCACACTGATGGAGCGGGTATAAATGTATCCCCGGTTTTCCGACACGCCGTAAACCGCGTTCAATCCTGTAAGCATACCGTAAATGCCCCGGCTGGCCGACCACAGCGCCGTCACGGCGGAAACGCCCACCAACGCGCCGGAGGAATTGCGGTACGTGCTGTAGATCAGCTCCTCGGCGTCCCCCACCATGGTACTTGGCAGGATGTCACCCAGCAGCTCTACCAGGCCCCGCACCTCCATCCCCGTATAGCGCAGCACGCTGAGGATCAGCACCAGTGCCGGAAAAAAAGCCAGAATAATAAAGTACGCGGCATAGGCGGCGTGGAGGGGAATATGCATTTGCTTGACAGTCTTGGCGGCGTCCATAACTTTGCCGATCAGGCCGCCCTTGGGAAATTCCTTCATCGTCTCCCCCACTTTAGACAAGTCGGCCCGCAGCCCGAAGGGCTGCGGGCAAATCCGTTTCCGTGTTATTCTTCCGTTTCCGTGTTATTCTGCGGAGATCAGGTAGTAATATACCGGCTGTCCGCCGCTGAGCAGATTCACGTCCGCGTTGGGGCAGATGTCCGCGAAAATGTCCGCCGCCTTCTGGGCATGCTTTTCCTTCACGTCCTCGCCGTAGTAGATCGTGATATACTCCTTGCCGTCGTCCCGAACCTTTTCCGCCAGGGACTTGAGCAGCACCCGGATGTCCTGGCTGGTGCCGAACAATTGACTGCCGTACAGCGCCAGATAGTCGCCCTCGTGGATGTCGTAGCCGTCAAAGTCGGAATTCCGGGCAGCGTAGGTGATCTGCATGGTGTCCACGGTGTCCAGCGCCTCGGTCAGGGCAGCGGTGTTTTCCTCAACACTTCCCTCGGGGGCAAAGCTCAGCATGGCGGTGATGCCCTGAGGAACGGTCTTGGAGGGAATGACCACCACGGTCTTGGGGGTCAGGGCGTCTACCTGCTGGGCAGCCATGATGATGTTCTTGTTGTTGGGCAGGACAAAGACAGTCTCGGCAGGCACCTTGTTCACCGCCTCCAGAATGTCCTGGGTGCTGGGGTTCATGGTCTGGCCGCCGGAGATGATCTGATCGACGCCCAGATTCTGGAACACGTCCGCAAGGCCCGCACCGGCGCAGACGGAGACAACGCCCAGAGGCTTCTCCGGCTTTGCGATCTTCGGGGCGACCTCGTGCTCGGAGAGCACCTTTTCCGTGTGCTGTAAGCGCATGTTCTCGATCTTCACCGTGACGAAGGAGCCGTAATTCAGCGCTTCGGTCAGCGCCTTGCCGGGATCGTTGGTATGGACATGCACCTTGATGATCTCGTCGTCGTCCACCAGCACAAGGCTGTCGCCCAGCTCGGACAGGAACGCCCGGAGATTCTCAGGGTCATGGTCATTTTCCCGGGAAATAATGAACTCGGTGCAGTAGGAGAAGGTGATATCCTCGGTATTGAAGTCGGAGAAGTCCGCGCTCTGCTTGGTCTCCGTCACTGCGCCGTTCTCGGGCAGCACCACGTCCTCGCCCTGCAGGGCGCTGAGCATGGCTTCCAGCGCCACGACCCATCCCTTGCCGCCGGCATCCACAACACCGGCCTTTTTCAGCACGGGGTTCTGGTTGACGGTATCGGCCAGCGCCTTCACGGCTTCCTCAATGGCTGCTTCGTGGACGAATTCGATAAAGTTGTTCTCCCGGGCAGCGTCGGCGGCCTTGGCCGCAGACAGGCGGGCGACGGTGAGGATGGTACCTTCGGCGGGCTTCATGACGGCCTTGTAAGCGGCGTCAACGCCTTCCTGCAGCGCCTGCGCCCACAGGACGCCGTCGCACTCCTCGCTGCCCTTCAGGCGCTTGGAAATGCCCCGGAACAGCAGCGACAGAATGACGCCGGAATTGCCCCGTGCGCCCCGCAGCATGGCGGAGGCCGCCACCTTGGACGCTTTTTCCAGATCGGGATCCTCGGTCTTGCGCAGGTCGGAGGCCGCGGAGTTGATGGTCATGGACATATTGGTGCCGGTGTCTCCATCCGGCACGGGGAACACGTTCAGCTCGTTGAGAGCCTGCTTGTTGATCTCGATGGCGGCAGCCGCGCTGATAATCATTCTGCGAAGATCGGCTCCGTTGATGGTTTCTCTCAATTTATTTCCCTCCGAACTTTAACCGATCACCATGGAATCGATATAAACATTTACGGCCCGAACCTCGGTGCCGGTGCAGTTGGTCACCACATAGCGAACCTCGGAAATAATGGAAGCGCCCACGGCGTTCAGGTTTACGTTGTTGTCCACGATAATATGCAGATCAATGGAAATGGTGTCGTCCTCGTTGAACTGGACATGCACGCCCTTGCCCACGGATTCCCGGCGGAGCAGATGGTACAAGCCGTCGGACAGGCTCCGGGCGGCCATGCCCTTGACGCCAAAGCAGTTGATGACAGCGGTGCCGACAATGTCCGTGTAGACGCTGGTGCTGACATTGACGCTTCCGTTTTCATTTTCGTGACGGATCATAGATGCAACCTCCAATTTTCAGTACGTATTTTGACAAAGGGGAGCTACAAGCGCCTTAAACCATGCTGTCTTCCCAGCAGTCGGGGGCGGTCAGGCCCATCATCTTGACAATGGTGGGCGCCACATTGGCAAGACCGTAGTGGCCGTCCTTGATGACCCAAGTGTGGTCGGGGTCGTAGATGATGAAGGGAACGGGGTTCAGGGAATGCGCCGTGCGGACGGAGGTCTTTCCCTTCTTGGTCTCGGTCATCTGGTCGGCGTTGCCGTGGTCGGCGGTGATCAGGACGGTGTAGCCGTACTTGTCGGCAGCCTCCACAATGGCGGCCACGCTCTTGTCCACGCACTCCATGGCGTAAACCACCGCGTCAAACACGCCGGTGTGGCCAACCATGTCGCCGTTGGGGAAGTTGCAGCGCAGGAACTGGAACTTCTTGGATGCCATGTTCTCCACCATCTTCTCGGTGATCTCCTTGGACTTCATGGCAGGCGCCTTCTCGAAGGGAATCACGTCGGAGGGGACTTCCTCGTAGACTTCCAGATTCTCGTCCACCTTGCCGGAACGGTTGCCGTTCCAGAAATAGGTCACATGGCCGTACTTCTGGGTCTCGGACAGGGCGTACTCATGGATTCCGGCGGCGCACAGCACCTCGGTCAGGGTGTGCTTGATGACGGGGGGCTGCACCAGATAATGCTGGGGAATCTTCAGGTCGCCGTCGTACTGGAGCATACCGGCAAACTTCACGCCGGTGTAGTCGCCCCGGTCGAAGTGGTCAAAGTCCTTGCGGTCAAAGGCCAGAGAGATCTCCTGCGCCCGGTCGCCCCGGAAGTTGAAGAGGATGACGCTGTCGCCGTTGGCGATCTTCGCCACAGGCTCGCCGCTCCGCTCGATC
>ENA-OPSQ01002013-OPSQ01002013.1-human-gut-metagenome-genome-assembly--contig:-NODE-2013-length-12304-cov-4.626582_pt1 | contig 12304 bp, 8 predicted proteins | sample MGYA00241456_ERZ501904 | MGnify/ENA primary metagenome ERZ501904 (study PRJEB25962, sample SAMEA2042452) | human gut metagenome | biome: human gut; feature: human-associated habitat; material: faeces...
CATCGAGACATGTGTATCGCATGCTCCGGGAGTTCGTGGATTTTGCCAATGTATTTCACTAACTCTCAATTTACAGCAGGCTGTCCAGTGTCTCTCTGATCGCCTTGATGAAGTCAAGGCTGTTGAGGATCACGGGATGCTCACAGGTAGAGATCAGGGACAGGCTCTTGGTCATCTTGCCATCCTCGATGGTCTTGATGCATGCCTGCTCCAGCTTGTCTGCGAAGTTGCACAGTTCGGGAATCTGATCCAGCTCACCGCGCTTTCTGAGAGCTCCGGTCCATGCGTAGATGGTAGCGATGGAGTTGGTGGAGGTCTCTTCGCCCTTTAAGTGCTTGTAGTAATGACGCTGTACGGTTCCGTGAGCAGCCTCGTACTCATAGACACCGCTGGGAGATACCAGAACGGAGGTCATCATGGACAGATCGCCGTAAGCGGTAGCTACCATATCGGACATTACATCACCGTCATAATTCTTACATGCCCAGATAAATCCGCCCTCAGAACGGATGACACGGGCTACGGCATCATCGATCAGAGTGTAGAAATATTCGATGCCCAGTTCCTCAAATTTAGCCTTATACTCGTTATCATAGATCTCCTGAAAAATATCCTTGAAGGTATGATCGTATTTTTTGGAAATGGTGTCCTTGGTGGAGAACCACAGATCCTGCTTCGTATCTACCGCATAGCTGAAGCATGCTCTTGCAAAGCTCTCGATGGATTTATTGGTATTGTGGATACCCTGAATGATACCTGCTCCGTCGAAATTATGGATCAGTTCACGGGTCTCGGTGCCGTCTGCTGCGGTGAATACCAGCTCTGCCTTACCGGGTCCGGGTACTTTGATCTCTGTATTTTTATAGACATCACCATAAGCATGACGGGCGATGGTGATGGGCTTGGTCCAGTTTTTTACGTAGGGAACGATACCCTTTACCAGGATTGGTGCACGGAATACAGTACCGTCCAAGATGGCACGAATGGTTCCGTTGGGACTCTTCCACATTTCCTTCAGATTATACTCTGTCATTCTGGCAGCGTTAGGGGTAATGGTCGCACATTTTACAGCAACGCCGTACTTCAATGTGGCATTGGCAGAGTCCACGGTTACCTGATCATCGGTCTCATTACGATGCTCCAGTCCAAGATCATAGTACTCTGTCTTCAGATCGATGTAAGGCAGTAACAGTTCATCCTTGATCATCTGCCAGAGGATTCTGGTCATTTCATCTCCGTCCATCTCTACGAGAGGGGTTGTCATTTTGATCTTTTCCATAACGATTTCCTTTCCGGTATTAATTTTCGTTCTATTCTATTTTAACGTAATTCGTTCCAACAGGCAACTTATTCCTGACTTCCCGCCTGCTGTGCATAAGCCTCATTCAGACCGTTCTTCACCATGTTCTCATAAGCATTGATCATATGCTGATGTGCCAGTTGCTCTGCCAGATCGGCGTTGCCAGCCTTAATGGCTTCCATGATCTTTTCATGCTCTTCGTTGGACTTTGGACCTCTATTGGCACTGGACAGCGTCTTCTTACGGACACGGAGAACATACTAATGGAAATCCTTCAGCTGATGCTCCAGCATCTTGCTGTCACAGGCTTCATACAGAATATCATGGAAACGATTGTCTAACTCCGCCAGCTGCTCCAGATGCCCCTTCTGGGCATGGAACTTGGACAGGTAGACATTCTCCTCCATCTCTTCCATCTGCTCCTTGGTGATATGCTCCGTAGCCCAACGGGCGCACAAACCTTCCAGCAGGGAACGGATCATATAAATATCCTTCACATCCTTCTGGGTAATGCCGGTGACATAGGCACCCTTGTTCGGAATGATCTGGATCAGTCCCTCCAGCTCCAGTTGACGGAACGCTTCTCTGACAGGGGTTCTGCTGACGCCCATCTCCTCGCCGATCGCCACTTCCTTCAATTCTTCATGTTCCTGGTATTTTCCGCTTAAAATGTCCTCTCTCAGCTTGTGAAATACCCGTCCCCGCAGGGAGAACTTGTCCGTTACTTCCTGCTTTACATCATACTTACTCACTATAATCCTCGATTCCAGACAACGCTGTTACTGTTGTCATGCTCATTCTATGCTTACTCACCGATCTTCAGATTCTTCTCCAGACAGATCCGGTTGACGCATGCCACGATCTCTTCATCCGTAAGCACGGTGACACGACCTCCGGCATACTCCTCATCTACCCACTTTTTGATCTCTGCTACCAGTTCGGAATTCTTCTGTACCTGCTTGTCTCCCTTTAACTTGTAGTAGGTGTTCAGCCAGTGTGCGATACCTGCCAGACCGGAGGTGTTGGAAATAGCGCACAATACCGGACGGTTCAGGAATTTCTCGGTATCGAAGATATTGTAGATTTCCTCGTTCTTAAGCAGTCCGTCTGCATGGATGCCGGCTCTGGTTACATTAAAGTTCTTGCCCACAAACGGGGTTCTGGGAGGAATCTGATAACCTATTTCCTTCTCATAGTACTCTGCCAGCTCCGTGATCACACGGGTATTCATACCGTTTAAGTCGCCCTTTAACTGTGCATACTCGAATACCATTGCCTCCAAAGGCGTATTACCGGTACGTTCACCGATACCAAACAGGGAAGTGTTGACACCGGAACAGCCATACAGCCATGCTGTGGTAGAGTTGGACACTGCCTTGTAAAAGTCATTATGTCCATGCCACTCGATCAACTCATGAGGCACACCTGCATGGGTATGGATCGCATAGATGATACCCTGTACACTACGGGGAATAACGGCACCGGGATAATTGACACCATATCCCATGGTATCGCAGGCACGTACCTTGATAGGAATCTGATACTCCTTCATCAGTTTCATCAGTTCCAGACAGAACGGTACTACATAGCCGTAGATATCTGCTCTGGTGATATCCTCCAGGTGACATCTTGGGCTGATGCCCTCCTCTAAGCAGTCACGGATAACACTTAAATAGTGATCCATTGCCTGTCTTCTGGTCATTTTTAACTTTAAGAAAATATGATAATCGGAACAGCTTACCAAAATACCGGTCTCCTTCATTCCGATCTCTTTTACTAATTTAAAATCTTCCTTGCTGGCGCGGATCCAGCTGGTCACCTCAGGGAACTTATATCCCCTCTCCATGCACTTATAGACAGCATCTCTGTCCTTTTTGCTATAGAGGAAAAATTCACTGGCGCGGATCATTCCATTGGGACCGCCCAGTTCGTGCAGATAATCATAAATCTTCACAATCTGCTCCGTGGTATAAGGTGCCCTGGACTGCTGTCCGTCTCTAAAAGTGGTATCTGTGATCCAGATATCCTTCGGCATGTTATGAGGCACGATACGATCATTAAAAGGTATTTTGGGGATTTCGGAATAAGGGAACATATTACGGAATACGTTCGGCTTCTCCACATCATCCAGTATGTACATATGCTCCTCAATCTCCAGAAGGTTGTTCTTCGGATTCATGGAGACCGGACGATTCTGAAATGCATCACTATCTCTCATTGGTATACCTCTCTTCCCTGACATTCGACATCTGCAATATTGTTTTCTATTTTTACTCTGCGCAGTAAAAATACATTTTGCAGTTCTCGTATCATTGTATACAATCATACCATTTGTGTCAATATCTTTAGTATTAATTTTATTGACTTATTTTAATCACATTTTTTATTTTTCCCAGTGATTTTATCATTTTACTTGTTTTCTAATAATCTGCGGACATTGAGCATTCCGAAGCCCTGCTTATTCCAGGGTTCTCCGAGATCCGTAGCTGTCAGCGCTACCCGACGGAGAAATTCTTCATTGGACATTCTCGGATATTTTTGTAGTACCAGTGCTGCCGCTCCGGACACAATGGGGGTTGCCATGGAGGTACCGCTTTTTGCAATATAAGGTTTAAAAATTCTGCCATTTCTATTTTTCCAGAAAGCATTGCAGGACAGGATCCGCGTCCCGGGAGCCACAATATCCGGTTTGCGGATGACGTCGTATTTTTTACCTCTTCCGGAATATGTTTCGCATCGCTTCGGGTCATTTTTACAATATCTTCCATCGTGACAACCCACTGTTAACACTTTCCGGCTGCTTGCCATCTCCGAAATACTCCCATCCTCAGGTCCTGCATTTCCCGCTGCACAGACTACGAGAATATTATGATCCCACAACAATTCCATATACTCCCGCAGTACCTGTTCCTTATATTGTTCCTTCAATTCACCGATTCCGACAGATATATTTAAGATCCGGATCTGATACCTGTTTTTTACCCGTAGGATCCACTGAAATGCCTCCTGCATGGAATCACAGGATCCTTCTCCCTTTCCATCCAACACTTTTCCCACGACAAGTTTCGATGCCGGTGCCATTCCCCGAAGCCTTCCACCCGACAATTCTCCGTTTCCGCAAAGGATGCCACATACATGGGTTCCATGTCCGTTATCATCATACGGCAGAGAGCTCTTCTCCACGAAATCACGAAAACATAACAAATGCCCGGCAAGATCCGGATGATATGCGATCCCTGTATCCAATACAGCAACCGTTACAGGCTCTGACCGCCAAGTTACGCTATATATTTGTTCCGGTACCTGTACCTGCTCCCTGACCCTCTGCATCCGTTTTCCTTCCCGGTAAAAATATAGTAAAACCGACATAAGACTTAATCTATCTTATGCCGGTTTCTATTCCGGGTGTCGGTTAAATCACCCCATTATTCATTTATAATCTCTATCCCCTCCGGGAAAGCGTCATTTCCAATATCCGTGACACTCGCAGGCAGATGTACTTTTTTCAATTCCGTATGATTTCGGAATGCTTCCTCTGCGATCACGCGAACGCCATCCGGTATCACAACTTCAGGCAGATTCCCTTTATAAGCTACCAGGATGTCCCCACTGATCAGAAAATCATCCATACTGTTCTCTTCAAAATCATCCATCCACCCGGTATGGGTAAACGCCTTGGCACCGACAGTATTCACCGTGTCCGGCAATATCACGTTATCCAGATTATCACAATGATAAAACGCTGCATAGTCAATCGTCGTTACACCTTCCGGAATCGTAACGGTCCGGAGAGAACTTCTGGAAAAAGCAAAACGTCCGATCTCTGTAGTACCTTCCGGGATCGTAACTGCGCTGACAGACTGGTTACGATAATACATCCATTCCGGAATCTTGCCGTTTTCTGTCTCAGCTGTGATATCCTGTTCTTCACCGGTCTCCTGTCCCGCTTCCGGTTCCGTATACCCCTGCTGTACTTTTTCCTCACCCGGATGCACCATTACCAAGGCATGATTCCCTACAATAATAGTACTGCCCAGGACATTACCGGGAACCGGTGTTGCAACAGGTGCAGGCGTAGCCGTTGATACAGGTTCTGTCGTTGCCTGTGTATCCGGTCTGCTTACTGCTGTCGGTGTCTGTACAGGAGCTGCCGTCACCAGCGGATCACGGTTTTTCTGCTCCGCAAGTTTTTGGGCAAACTGTGCTGCCACACTTCCCTCGTCCGCATGGATTGTCACATTATCACAGTTTAAGAAAGCATCTTCCGCAATACCGGTCACCGTAGCCGGGATATAAATATCTGTGAGATTAACACATCCCGCAAATGCCTGTGCATCAATACTCTGTATATTTTCCGGAATTGTGATCTGCTTTAAACCCGTACATCCTGCAAACGAATACTCGTCCACTGCAGTCAGACCCTTTCCCAGGACAACCTCTTCCAGATTGTTACATCCCCAGAAAACATAGGCATCCAAACGCTTGACAGATTTCGGAATTACAACGAACTGTACCTTCTGATTGTTCTCGAAGGCACTCTCGCCTACGACTTCCACTGTATCCGGAATCGTGACGCGTTCTTCCGTCCCTCTGTATTTTACCAGTGTACTCCCCTGCGTCTGAAAATCAGAGGCAGACGCTGCCGCATCTGCCTCCGACACAGGAAGATGTGTCAGGATCAATGCGGTAACTGCCAGTGCTATGACAGCCATCCACTTTTTATGATTCATAAACCTTCCCATCCTTTATTTCACACTAGGCTCTGGCTTTCCGCAGAGTCTTTTTGTCCTTCTTCATGAAGAGTACTACCGAAATACATGCAAGTCCCATGGATAGGAACCACTTGGGATGAATGCCGTCTCCGGTCTTAGGTGTGCTGTCTGCGATGGTTCCCGCAGTCAGATTATTCGTATCCACATAGATCACATACGGTGAAAAATGCTCTGCCGTAAAGGTTACGCAAGATACTCCGGATATTGTGGAGAACTTCGGTGACAGTTTGTCCAACTTACTGTTCACTACACCTGCCACTTTGTTATTACCTGCATAGGTGATCAGAGAATCCGGCAGCGGTAACGTAATACTGATGGATAATCCCGTGGTATCCGTGATCTTCGTATTCCCGGTGGAATCATAGAGACTGATGTCCATGGGGAAATACTTGATAGCACTGATATCACTGCCGTACTCTGCCATCAGAGCCTTAACTACCTCTTCGGAAGCTGCTGCACTCTCTGTGATCTTGATCACAAAGTTATCAGAAGATCCATTCACCGTTGCAGATACCACACCGGTATTGGACAGACCGTTTTTATCAATAACAACGGTGGTTCTGCCACCGGATACGGTTCCCGTAGTAGTGCTGCTCGGTCTTCTGTTGGAATTGGAATTCGTGGAATTACCGCTTCCTGTAGATGTATTTGTTTTGTTACCTGAACCGGATTTTGCAGTATAATTTGCAGTTACTGTTACATTAGCTTCCGGCATAGTGATGACCGTTGCAGACAATACCTTGCTGGCAATCTTCGTATTGGCCGGATCTATTGACCAGCTGCTGAACTGTTGATTCTTTGCAGGATCATTCGCAACGATGATCGGCTGGGAACCTGCTACATAACTGCCGGAGCCGGAACCGTTTTTAACTGTCAGAGTATACATCTTGGCAGTAGTTCCGTTGTTATTATTGCCTCCCGGACTGGTGCTTGCTCCGGGGCTGGTGCTGGTACCCGGACTGGCCGTTCCTCCATTATTAGAGCCGCTTGCCTCATATACCGCATAAAAATCTGTATTTTCCGTAATGGCTGTTGCAATATCCGGCAGCCATTCCTTGAAAGTATAGCCACTGACCGTAGGGGTCTGGATACTGGGTGCAACCGTACCCTTCTTGATCGTGGTCTGATAGAACACTTCCTTGGTCACACTGTTGATATATCTGACTACAATATCATCTTCGCTTAGCGCCTTATATTGTGCCATGGTGGTAAAAGACTCTGTAATATTGGTCAGAGGTCTGTCCCATCCGATGAAGATATAACCATCTCTCACAAGATTAGATGTGTTGGGCAGATCCGCATCTGCGATGCTGCCGCCGGAGGATACCTTGATCTTCTTAATTACCGTACCATCCCAATCCTGGAAGGTTACGGTCAATTTACTTGCATCGGGATCTTCCTTCTCATAAATAGCGGTACATGTTGTATCTTCCGTGATGTTCGTGTAATCGCCATCCCATCCCTTAAATACTTCGCCGGTCTTACCTAACGGTGTAGGCGGAACCGCATCTTCCCCGCCCCGTACCTGTTGTTCGTCTACCTGGACATTTTTCTGCAGTTCTTCATTCCAGTCACGGAAGATAACGGTATAGATTTCCTCCAGCGGAGTATCTTCCACTGCAAATCCGTTCGCATCACCATATCTGTAGAGATAACTGGTCTTCGGAGCACATAAGGTAACATCTCCCTTATCTTTAAGGATTCCGGTAAAAGTATCCTGGTCAATCAGTGTTAATCTCTCACTGGACTCCTCCAGCCATTTAATGCTACTGCCGTTGAATACATTATCTTTCAGTTCTTCACAGGTGATCGGCAGTTTCACGGTATCCAGATTCTTAGTCTCCGCAAACGCATAGGAAGGCACTACCGTAATGGCACTGTCCGACAGATCGATCGTAGTCAGATTGTCGCAGCCGCGGAACGCCTCCGGTGCCATTTCCGTCACGCCCGTTGTCTCTTTGGCATTCACACGCTTGCTGGTTCTACCCTCTAAGCATTCAATAATCTTCGCTTTTGCACTGCCGTTCATTCCATAGATAATCGAATTGTCGCAGGTGAAATAATCGGTTCCCTGGAATCCTACCTTATCCAGAATTTTGCAACCGGTAAATGGAATATTACCAAGACTGCTGATGGTTCCGGACAGGGACACATCTTTCAGAGCAACACAGTCTTCAAATGCATAGTCGCCAATGGACTGGGTATTGCCGTTGATCTCTACTGTAGCCAGTTTCTCACAGCCATCAAAGGCATTTTTTGCTATGCTGGACAGGGTATTGCTGTAGCTGATCACACCAGTCAGATATTTTGCGCCCTTGAAGTCATTTTCTTCAATACTGTCGAGACCGTATATGGTCAGAGTCTTTTCCTTCTGATCCTTCTCTTTTTCCACAAACAGACCGTCCTTGATTGCCTGAATGCCTTCCGGTATGGTCACGTTCAGTGCGGAATCAATAAACTGCTGCTGATCCTCTGTCAGAGACTCTCCAGCATTATATTTGGTCAGTGCAGTTTCCGCTGCACTTCTCTGGGCATCTGTCAGATACGGATAATCATCTTTATTTAAGTATTTGGTCAATTCCGTAAATGCCGGGAAATCGATCAGTTCGCTGACATTCTTCTCCGGGTTGTACTGTGCGACCAGATTGGACGGCCATCCGCTGCAATATCTGACATAGGTTGCCACCTGACTGCTGTTATTATATCTGCCGTCCGGACTCATCGCATACTTATACGGTGTGGACTCCGGTGAGATTTCTCCTACAAAGGTCAGTTTCACTGCCGGACTGTTATCTGCATCGTTCATAGCTGTCGCTGTGCTGTGTGTACAGCCCGTTCTGTGTGTACCGGTAAAGTCCTGGGTCTTAAACGCATCCGTTCCAATAGCGATACTGCTATTGTTAAATATTACCGTTGCCAGATTATGACATCCACGGAAAGCACCATCTCCTACCGACTGTACACTGGCAGGCAGAGATACCATTGTCAGGTTACAATTGTTGGCAAATGTATTTGCCGAGATATTGTAAATATGATATGGTCCGATGGGATCCGGGATATTCAATGTCTTAACGCCGGTTCCTACGCTGGCATTAAGCAACTGGTTGGAGGAATCTACTATAAACGTAGACCGACCAGGTTCACCTGAAACATTGGGATCCTGAACCGTCAATTCGTATTTGTTCAATTTCTCATATAAATGTGTGTCAGGATTATAATTAATGTAACTGAATGCAAAACAATTTTCCTGACATAGCTTGTGAAGTTTGCTTTCTCTTAGTCCTTCAAAATAGAAGGTACCGTTTACCGGATCATCCGCAAGCATGGACTTAAAGCAGTCAAAGCAATACACATCGTCATCTGCTTTTCCGGAGTTGATGGTAAACTGTGCATTTCGGGAAGCTACATAATGCAGGTTCTTACATCCCTTGAACATGGAGATTCCAATGGTCTCGCTGTACATATCCGGGAAAGTCACGGAATACAGGGTTTCATCATTTTCAAATACATTCCAGCCCATTTCCTTCAGGCTGCTGGAACTGATGCCGTTCTCCTGCTCCGGATTACATATCTCTACTTCATATAAATACCGGCATTCCGCGAATGCATAGTCTCCGATATAACTTACAGAAATAGGAATATCAATATCCGTCAACTGAGTACAACTGTAGAAAGCATGATCTCCCAGCTGTGCCAGGTTACACTCTCTGGGGATGTTCACTGCTTTCATACTGCCGCATTCCGCAAATGCCCAGTTACCGATGACAGTGATACCATTACCAAAGGAAATGCTGTTCAGACCATTACAGCCATAGAACGCATAGTTGCCGACACCAATGAGTTTCTCACCAATGTTCAGTGTTACAATATTGCTGGCTCCGGCGAAAATACCGTCTAACGGATTTTTAGATGTGATATCTCCTGCCACAGACCAGGTATAGGTACCATTTGGATTGGCTGTAGATGCCAGATACTGGTTACCAATGTATTTTACATCCAGATCCTTGATCCACTGATCATCCGGCTGTTCTGTCTTTGCAAATCCGTCATATACTTTTGCTGTTTTATCCTCATTTTCCGCCTGCGTACTGGTGTAAGAATAACCGCTGCCCTTTTTCTGGAAGAAATCCACAAGAGAAAGTTTTTTCCAGGCATTGTCCGTAGCATAACAAGGACGCATCTCACCATCCTTATAAGTCTCAGTCTTCGTCTCCATCACCGGTTTACCCTGTGAATCATATAACGGTAGACCTGTATTCGGATCTGTTGCCTGTACTTCCACCTCTCTGGTCTTCTCTGTCAGAGCCTCATAATACAAAGGCTGTCCATTCTTACTTGCCGCCACGTAACCATTGATGGTACCCTGGTTACCGGTAGGCTGTATGTACGCATTTACCATATCGGGAATATCCAGTACATTCCCAGTCAATGTCGTATTTTTATTATAACCAAGCAATACTGCACACCAGGAATTCTTATAGTTCACATAGGCAAACTGATAGCTGGTTCCGTCTGTGTTAGTCTCTGTTGTATAAATGGTCGCATTTCTGTCTACCACAGGAATCAGCGTATCCATGGTGGGAATTGTGCTGCTACCGGAAAGCAGACTTGCTTTCTCTGATGCGTCCTTCGGAATCGTAACCTTATATTTAGAAGAGCTATGTGTTGTCTGATGTGTATGACTTGCTGCCTGTGTTGCGATCTCCTCTTCCGCACGCAGTCCTTCCGTAGGAATCGCTGCCACTACAATCGCTGAGATCAGGAACAATGTTCCCAGGGTCTTCCTTACTGTCTTTTTTAATCTTCTGTTGGTCTTTTTTGTACCCTTAGTCATCCTTTACTCCTTTGCCGTCACCTTTTTGGCAACCACTACGAATCTGCCGTTTTTCTCCTGATAATCACAAGTCGACAGAGTTAAAAGCCGGTCACCGTATTGAGCCGTGACTCCTGTGTCATATAATGACATCCCTTCCATATCATTCATATAAGAGTCAAATTCCTGCTCGCTCTGGGCGTCTATAAACTGATAGTATTTGAATACGATCTCATCTTCACTGTATACCCTTGAACGGAATACATACATGATCTCATACAGACCTTTTTCATAGATGGTATCAAACTGTATGCAGGGATGTTTCTCATAGTAGTTCTGGTCGCTGTATAAGGATAAGCCTCCGAACATCTGCCCGCTTTTCATGTGATGCCCATACAGAATAAGGTTTGTACTGGGTTTCAGCACATCACAGTCCTTGTCCATGAAAATGGATCCGTTCTTGTCATACTCCTGATTCAGATTGTGATCCAGATAATATTCGTTATCCGTTGTCTGCATAACAGGGTAATCTATATTAGTATCGTCAATTTTTACCCATCCGATTAGTCTTTTGTTCTTATTTAATAAATTTTTATATTCATCCAGCACCGGAGGCGGCGTGCTCTGTCCTTCCTCCGCGGTATAATGAATCACCGGAGCCGGTGCATCACTTGCTGTTGGCTCTTTATCTTTCAATTCGTTCAGCTGCTTGTAATTATCAGCAGTACGATAATTGTACCAATTATATACGCCGAAATACCCCAGGCAGACAATGGCTGCCATACCGCAGAGGGCTACCAGTAGTTTCCTTCGCTTTTCGCGCTTCTTCAGTTCTTCTTTTACTATTTTATCCAGTTCCTGTTCATCAAACTGCGGTTTGTTCTGTTTCTGTGTGGTCTGCCTACGTTTCGGTGTTTCTTTTTTCTTTACTGGCTTCTTTAAAAATTCCTTTTTTTTCGTTGCATTGGCTTTAGAAACCGGGGCATCTTTTCGTTCCTGTCTGCGGATTTCTTCTGCCAGCTCCTCCATATAATCCTGTCCCAGGATACTGTGAAATCTGCATTTTCCGCTACGGATCACTTCCAAGAGCTTCTTCTGATCCGACAAGTTCATCTTCTTAGTCTGCATCCGAAGATTTTCAATCACCTGCTGATCCTTCAGAGCGTTCTGATAATCCGCCTCTGTTCGAAACTGCCGCCCTTCTACGATATATATCTTCTGTGTCATTCAATCTATCCTTAAGTAAATAATAAGATGTCAGGGATAAATGGGTTAAACCTATATGAATTAAACCTACATCATTTTAACTACATATTATCATCTATTACATTTCCACATAGCTATTTTTATTTTACTATATTAGAAAATTATTGCAAGTCTTTTCCGGAAACATTGACAGGCTCCCCCGCATACAATAGA